>Ga0247668_1000297_pt1 | contig 12848 bp, 6 predicted proteins | sample CNK09_metaG_FD_182737 | JGI IMG/M metagenome (GOLD analysis project Ga0247668, IMG submission 182737) | Soil microbial communities from Purdue University Martell Research Forest, Indiana, United States - CNK09 | ecosystem: Environmental > Terrestrial > Soil > Temperate forest > Bulk soil | place...
ACCTGACCCGTCAACTGCTCATGTTCAGCCGCAAGCAAGTCATGCAGCCGCGGCTCCTGGACTTGAATGAGGTCATTGCCAATGTCTTCAAAATGCTTCGTGCGCTGGCCGGAGATCAGGTCACGGTGCGGCGGAACACTGCCGCGGACATTCCTCCAATCCACGCCGATCCGGGGATGCTGGAGCAAGTGTTGGTCAACCTCGCCGTCAACTCCCGCGATGCCATGCCCAGAGGGGGACAACTGTCCATCAGCACTTTCGCCAAAGAAATTAACGAAGCCTACGTCCTCAGACAACCCGAAGCCCGCACCGGTTATTATGTCGGTTTAAGCATCAGTGACACCGGTCATGGCATGGATTCGGCCACGCTGGGCCGAATCTTCGAACCGTTTTTTACCACCAAAGAAATTGGCAAAGGCACCGGACTGGGGCTGGCGACGGTTTATGGGATTGTCAAGCAACACCACGGTTGGGTCGAAGTTGAGAGCCAGGTCGGTCGCGGGACCACCTTCACCATCTTCATTCCCGCCAGCACCAAGTCCAAACCGGCCCACGAAACCGTCCAGCCAGAAGCAGTGCCCGGCGGCAACGAAACCATTCTCGTGGTTGAAGACGAATTGTCCTTGCGCGAACTGGTCGAAGAGATTTTACGCAAAAAAGGCTACAAAGTTCTGCAAGCCCCAACCGGTGCCCAGGCCCTCAAAGTCTGGCAAGAGCACAAAAACGAAATCGATCTGCTGCTCACCGATATGATGATGCCCGAAGGTGTTTCCGGCCGCGAACTGGCCGAAAAGGTCCTGGCAGAAAAGCCGCGCTTGAAAGTGATTTACTCCAGCGGCTATAGCGTCGATGTCGTCGGCCCTGGCTATTGCCTTGAGGAAGGCTCCAACTATCTGCAAAAACCCTACCAACCCGAAACCCTTGTGCGTGCCGTCCGCAATCGCCTGGACAGTGTTCAGTAGCTGCTCTCACTCTTACTCATAATCTTAATCTTAACCTTAATCTTAACCTTAATCTTCTTATCCGAGCGCGAAGAGATTATGAGTAAGATTAAGATTAAGATTAAGAGAACTGGCGCCTCTGACTACTGCCCGCGATGCGCCATTTGCCAGACGATGTGCAGCCCGTGGAAAAAGGCCAGCAGGAGCAACCCGAGGCCGGAGAAATGTTCCATGCGCAAGAGCGTTCGTTCGTCGAATTTCCTATGACCGAGCGACACGGCCCAGCTTAGCCCTAAGAACCACACCCCTGTCCCCACCGCCACACCACTGATGCACATGGCTTTGCTTGGAAGAGTGGGCTCGACCCATTCCCGCGAAATGAAGTTGGCTGCCAGAATAATCCAGAACACCAATACGCCGGGATTGCCCATGACCCGGACAAAGCCAGTCATGAATGCGGAGTGCGGGTGCAGTTTTTCTTCAATCTGTTCTTCGATTTTATAGCGGGTGGAAATCGCGCGGGCGAGCAGGAACTTCACCCCGAGAAAAAGCATGAAGACAAAACTGAACAATTCCATGGCCGCTTTCACATAACCCCGGCTGAAAAAAGAGGCAAAACTGGTAAACGCTATCGCACAATAAATCACCTCCATCACGACCGCGCCCAGCCCAATGAGCGACGCCCACTTGAAACCGCACCGCGCGCCTTCGTTTATTATGGTCAGATTGATCGGGCCGACCGGCACTGAAAGCAGAAATCCGCTGACCAAACCCGTCAGGCCGGCAACCAGGATGGGCGGGACATGGAACATGGACTACGATATCGACTCAGGCTCGTCGTCGTTCTCTTCTTCCTCTTCGATTTCGTCCCGGACTTTGCGGGAAATTCGGGGACGAACAAATCCGTAGAGCAGATAAACCGTGAATAACACCGGAAGTGCGATCTGCAAAATCTTTTCCCAGAGGATGACCAGGCAAGCCACGAGCAAAACAATGATCACCATTTTGGTAAAGGTCCGCTTGGCGCGAAAATCGAGCGATTTAAAGGTGGGATAGCGGACCTCGCTCACCATCATCAGCGAGAGGAAGACCATAATAGCGGGCAGGACGAAACCCCATTTTCCTACCGAAACCCCCTGCTCCTCCAGCCAAAGCAAGAAGAGCGTCAGCGAGGAGACGAGCCCCGCCGCCGCGGGAATCGGGAACCCGAGGAACTCTTTCCCTCCCCCAGTGCCGGCAATGGCTGCAAGACAATTGAAGCGCGCCAGGCGAAATGCTCCGCAAATCAAATAGATCGCTGCAATAATCCAGCTTAGTCGCGGCAGGTTCTTGAATACATCTCCCAGAATAATGTGATGGACTAAAAACGCCGGCGCCGCCCCGAAGGAAATCAGGTCCGCCAACGAATCGAATTCCCGTCCAAACGGGCTTTCATGTCCGCCCATACGCGCAACCCGTCCATCAAACAAATCAAAGATCAGGGCCAGCAGAATCAGGAAGATGGCGTGACGAATGACCGAATTGAAATTGCCTTTCGCCGGGTCCGCCTCGACAATTTTCGTCAGCGCCAGGAAGCCGCAAAAAAGATTTCCTGCCGTGAGCAAGTTCGGCAGGAAATAAATCTTCAGCTTGGCATCCGTGTGCGATTGCGGGGCTGGTTTGGGAAGATCGATTGCCATAAACACCCGTTCGGGTCACTCAAACGAGGCAATGATCGTCTCGCCGCCTTTGACTTTCGCGCCGAGTTTGACGTGAATTTTCACCGTGCGCGGCAGGTAAACGTCGCACCGCGAGCCGTATTGAATCAAGCTGATGCGCTCGCCGCGCGCTGCCGTGTCACCCAATTGCACCCAGGGAATGATCCGGCGCGCAATCAAGCCGGCGATCAGCCGCAGGCCGATTTTCTGGCCGGGATAATCCGTCGTTTCGAGGCCGAGCAGCACGTTCTCGTTGTGCTCCCCGCAATCGGACCGGGTCGCGCTCAGGAACTTGCCGGTGGTGTGCTTGAGATAAGTCACGGTGCCGGTCACGGGCGCGTTTTGCACGTGGACATTGAAGACGGAGAGAAAAATCGAGATCCGCTGGCAACTGCCGCCCATCACCTCCAACTCTTTTGTTTCATCAATCACATCAACGGTCCCGTGCGCCGGGGAGACAATCGCATTTGCGATACTGGGTGACGATGGGTTAGGGTCGCGAAAGAAATACAGGGTAAAAATCGCGAACAAAATCCAGACCAGAACCAGGACCGTCGAAACCGTGGCAACGATGGCGCCGAGCAAGGTTGCCATGATGCCGATCGCGAAGATGGCAAAGAGCAGAACCAGCGTCCAAAAAATTATCCTCAAACCCGCCCGAAAGGCTTTTCCCGAATGTCTCATGGCGGCTAACCCTAGTAGGTCTGGCGGCGGTTGGAAAGAGGGATAATTCTCGCAAATCTCTCGTAGCGGAACGAGTAAGCGCGTGGTTTTACTTCTGAAGCGCATGGAGTCCCGGCTTCAGCCGGCTGGGTGTTGCCCATTGAAGGCGACTAATACTTGCAAAATCGAGGGCGAAACAACGTCTGCCCGCTTTAGCCGGCTGAAGCCGGGACTCCATGCCCTCCCCTGCCCTCCAGGCGCTGCGAAAAAACTCTCGCTCTTTACCGATTATCTGGTAATACTCAGCCAAAGATGAATTTATGGTAAGCACTGCCATACCCGACCGGTTCAAACGTTTTGAAATCCCGGGTCGTGTGCGCCTTCTCGAGGGCAATGGAGAGATGGCGAAGATTGAGGCCGTCACCGATTGGAGCACGGCCGAAATCTACTTGCACGGAGCGCACGTCACCGATTTTCAAAAGAAGGGCGAAGCGCCGCTGCTTTTCACGAGCCAGTTCAGCCGCTTCACTCCGGACCAGCCGATTCGCGGCGGAATCCCGGTGATTTTCCCCTGGTTTGGCGCGCGCGAAGGGGAGCCGATGCATGGTTTTGCTCGCGTTTCCCAATGGGACTTGCACGAGGCTACGGCTCTTCCTGAAGGCGGAGTGAGCCTGCGATTCAGTTTGCCCGACACCGCCGCAGGAGCTACCTGGCCGCCCTTCAGCGCCAACTATGTCGTCACCATCACTGACAATTTGAGTCTCGAATTGATTGTCACCAACGCCTCTGCGGACCAAAGTTTTAGCTTTGAGAACTGTTTGCACACGTATTTCAGCGTCGGCGACATCGAGGCGGTTTCCATCACCGGCCTCAAAGGCGTCGAATACCTGGACAAGACCGAGAATTTCGCCCAAAAAACGGAAGCGGCGGAAGCCATCAAAATCAGTTCCGAAGTGGACCGTATTTATTGCGCCACCACTGGGACAGTGGAGATCCTCGACTCCAAACGCCGGCGAAAAATCCGCATCGAAAAGAGCGGTTCGGCATCGACCGTCGTCTGGAATCCGTGGGTAGCCAAGGCGCAGCAAATGCCCGATTTCGGCAACGAAGAGTACCGGCAGATGGTCTGCGTGGAATCCGGCAACGTGGCGAGGAACAGAGTTGTCCTGCCGCCCGGCAAGTCCGCTGTAATGAGAGTTGTCATTGGCAGCGCAACCTGCTGACCGGTGCTCAGGAGACGCGGCACTCCCGCCCGTCGCAGCGAAGCTGAGAATCTACTTTTGGCGTAGCAGCCGACGTTAGGAGGCTCTAAAATTCAACGCGTTTCGTGGGAGATCAGAGCCTCCTCACGTCGGCTGCTACAATTTCAAAACACGGGCAGCTTCATAGCAACCGCCGGGTGAAAAACACTTTACGGCTTCGATTAGATTCGCTGAAATCGCTGAGGTCGTAGCTCTCATGACACGCTGACGCAGAGGATGCGCCGTTTGATGGCAGTCCATGCGCGTTTGTCATTGGCCGGTGAAGCGGCGTTTTCCAGGGTCAGGAGCGCTTCGAGCAGACACTCAGGAAACCGGAGCGCGGACGGTCCCCGTCCGCAGCACCTGCGAATTGAAGAGCGCCCCGGAACTGCACAAGTGGATGCGGGCCAAGGAAAACGAGGATTCAGCACAAGGACGCTTGGGCTTGAGGTCCACGGGCTTTTGTATGGGGCCACTCCAACTCGGAACCAAGACACATTGGCTCATATGGTCATCCGCTATGCACCGCCGACACCCGCCGACACCCGCGTGGCGCGTGGCACGCTTTTGAGCTTGCAAATATGCTTGGGCTATGCTGAAGTTCGAACCATGGACTTTCCTAGGATTCTTCTTGTGCCCTTAATTGGTCGCGTCAAGTGGCATTCATCCGCGTTTAGGAGCATCCACATTATTTTTCTGGGAGCGGCCATAACCTCCCTGGCCTTGGCCAACGCCTCCGCACAAACCACGATCTCCCTGCCAGGACGTTCCATTAACAAGCTCCGACCCGACTACCTGCGTCCCCGGGTTTACGCCTTGAATCAAGCGAATGGCTCCGTATCCGGGACATTGCTCGCGCTCAATCCCACCAATGGCGCCATACTCGGCGAGATCCCCGTCAATCTGAATCCGACGGACATGGCCATCACTCCGGCTGGAGAAGCGATGTATGTCATCAACGCGGGCAGCCGCACTATTTCCAAAGTGGACTTGAACTCGTTCGCAGTGGTATCTGAGAAAACCATTTCGACTCCTAATACGTACAGCCTTGCAAACCCACTGTATGTGGTTGCGGGACAATCGGGGAAGCTCTACTACACCGACGGAGCCTGGGGGCCGGAGATCTACTTTTTTGACTTTGATGCCGGGACGAGTGTGCTGGCCCTGGACACCGGAGGCAACCAGGATTTTGGGGCCGGTGGAATTGCTTTGAATCGGAGCGGCAATGCTCTCTACGCGTGGCGACAATATGGCTGGAGTGCGGGTAATATAAATTCCTGGGTGACGCGTTACAATGCGTCGGTAAGCAGCAATCTGACTCCGCTCCAAGACTCCTTCACCTCCGGGCGACGGGACCCATTCGACACGCCAGTTTTTCTCGATGGGGCCGAGCGGTGGGTTTTCAACAAGCAACAGATGTTTCTCGCCACCAATGTAACGGTTTTGGTGAATCAGTTTACCGACAACATCTACGGCATCTCATTGGATGGCTCGATCGCTTTCGGCCCGACCGAGGTGTTCAATACGGTCAACGGCAATACCATCACCAATCTGCCCTTCGCAACCACTGTGCAAACTCTGTCCGGCGATCAGAAGAAACTGTTCCGTTACCAAGGGAGCACCACGAGCATTGTGATCTACGATATGGCTGCAATCGCCTCAGTGGGCGGGCCGAATCCCGTGCCGACGCCTGCCAATGGGGCCGTGGTCAGTTTGCCGCTGACCAACCTGAGTTGGACAGTGTCGCCTCTCGCATTGTCCTACGATGTGTATTTCGGAACCAACCAATCGCAGGTCGCGGCGGCGACGTATGTCTCTCCGCTGCTGCTCGGTCGAATCGCCGCGCCACCGCAATTACTTTCAGGACCGTTGGCGCCGGGCGTGACCTACTACTGGCGATTGGACGTGGTGGGTTTCAGCGCCACGAACACGGGACCGGTGTGGTCTTTCACGACTTCCACTTTGTCGGTCAACCCAGCCCAAATCAATTACTCCGCGGTGGCGGGCTACAATCCTGCGGGCATTTCGTTGGTCTTGACGGGTGCTGCGCCGATCACATGGAGCGCCGCCGTCACCGGCGAAAACTGGCTCTCCATCAATTCCACCAGCGGCACCTCGCCGGGTGCCGTGACCGTTAGCTTCAACAGCGCCGCGCTGCCTGCCGGTCAATACACGAATAGCATTGCCTTCACGGCCGGGGGCACCACCTTGGCCGTGCCGGTGTCATTCAGCGTAAAAGCTCTCAACATCACCAAAATGGTTGCGGACCGGCAGCGTCCCTATCTCTACGCCATCCAGCCGCCGGACTTTTCGGGGCAAGGCGGCTTGCTGCATTTCATCAACATTAACAATGGTAACATCGATAAGAGTCTCACCATCGGCATTAACCCTGTCGATCTGTCCATCAACCAGGCGGAGGGCAGACTTTATATAGCCAGTTGGACGGAGACATGGACTTACGTGGTGGATCTGGAGACGCAAACGCTGCTGCCATCGCTGAATCTCGGCACGGATGTGTTCAAGATCAATGCGGGGCGGCAGGGGCGGTTGATCACGGAGGGCGAGGACCAGTGGATCTACGCGAATCTAATCAATACGACCGATGGTGTTTCCCTCGCCTCAGCCTTCTTCCGCGAAGGCGACGGCGCATTTGACCCCACAGGCCGCTATTACTACCATGTGGACAATAATAGCTCCGGAGCTGGCATATCCAAATACGACACGATCTCGGACACCTTTTCCGGCGTGGCGAGCAGCGGCACCCGCGGCAGTTACTACGGCTCGCGCAACCTCGTCATCAGTTCCGACGGCTCCCGACTGTTTTGGACGCGGGTGGTCTTTGACGCCGACCTTGTCAGTTACGACATGGTGCCCGATGAAGTTTACTCCTGCTCCACGAACGGGCGAGTCGCCTTTGGCGCCACACAAGCTTTCGACAGCCAAACACGCCAGGCGATCTATAATCTCCCCGCACCTACAACGGTGTCGATCGTGGACGGACGCAACCAGCGCTTCTGGTATTTTGCCAATGGCGCGCTTGGCAGCATTCCGATGAGCACCGTCCAGTCACCGACCATCACGATACAGCCTGCCGCCAACTCTGCGGTGGTCATTGGCGGTTCGGTCTATCTGACGGTCACGGCCATGGGTCTTGCGCCGCTGTCTTATCAGTGGACTCTCGGCGGCACTAATCTGTCCGCAGAAACCAACTATTTCCTCTCCAAGCCCAACCTGCAGCCCGATCAGGCCGGAGAGTATCGCGTCGTAGTAGCCAACAGTTTCGGCGCGGTGACCAGTACGGTGGCGCTAGTCACGGTGTTGGTGCCGCCATCGATCCTCGGCCAAAGTGCGAGCACGAATGTCGCCGCCGGCAAAACGGTCAGTCTGTTTGTCAATGCCGGCGGTTCCTCTCCGTTTTCTTACCGATGGTTGTTTGAAAGTACCTCCATCGCGGGCGCCACCAGTTCGATTCTGACCATCGGTAATATCCAATCTGCCAACGAAGGCATCTATCGGCCGGTGGTGGCGAATTCCGTTGGAACAGTTACGGGGGCGGTGATTTCAGTTCGCGTCATGCCGGCGGCCCCGGTGATTGTCAGCAATCCGGCCACCCTGACCTTGCCAGCTTCATCGCCTGCCCAGTTCAACGTTTCGGCGATTGGCAGTCAACCGTTAGCTTATCAGTGGTATTTCAACAACTCTCCGATTGTGGGCGCCACCGCTTCGCAATACGGATTAAGTGGCATTCAATCCAGCAATGCCGGCAATTACCAGGTCGTGGTGGCGAACTCGCTCGGGTCGGCTACCAGCGGCGTCGCTATGTTGATCGTCACGCCGACGGCGCCGTATTTCGTCACTCAGCCGGTTGGGGCCTTGGTCAGCGCCGGTTCAAACCGCACCTTGACTGGGTTGGCGAATGGCTCGCTGCCCATCGGCTATCAATGGCAGCACAGCGGTACCAACGTTCCGGGCGCTACGCAAACTTCGCTCACTCTCAGCAATTTGGTCTTGGAAGATAGCGGAGCCTATACACTCATTGCCTCCAACGTCGTCAACCTCACGACCAGCGCGGTGGCGCAACTAACAGTTTATCAAAACCCCGCCATCCTGCAGCCGCTGACCAATCAGGTCGTGGATGCGGGCAGTACGGTGACGTTGGCGGTTAGTGCGCTAGGCAGCTCACCGCTGACCTATTCATGGCAGTTCAACGGTGTCGCGGTGATCGGCTCTAATTCAACCCTGACCGTCAGCAACATGTCGTCTGCCCAATCCGGTTACTACCGGGTGACTGTCGCGAATCAATACGGCTCAGCCAGTTCCACCGGTCGTGTCAGTGTGCTTGGCCCTGCCTCGACTGTCATAGCGTGGGGCGACAATTCCGGGGGGCAGACCAATGTGCCGAGCAGTCTCAACGATGCGGTGGCGGTGTCCGGCGGTGATTATCACAGCCTCGTGCTGCGGCATAACGGGACACTGCTGGGCTGGGGTTACAATGGGGATGGACAGACGACAGTCCCGACGAACGCGCTTCGTTTCGTTTCGATTGCTTCTGGGGCTTCCCACAACCTGGCCATCAAAGAGGATGGTTCCCTGGTGGCCTGGGGGCGCAATGATTCCGGGCAGATTAACGTTCCATCTGCGGCCGCGAATAACGTCGTCGCGGTCGCTGCCGGCGATTCTCATAGCCTGGCATTACTCGGCTCGGGCGTGGTCGCGGCTTGGGGCGACAACTCCTTCGGACAAATTTCTGTTCCACAGGGTTTGACCGGCGTGGCGGCGATCGCCGCTGGACGCATCCACAGCTTGGCTTTGCGAACGAATAAGACCGTGATGGGCTGGGGTTTCAATGCTTATGGGCAGACCACTCCGCCGCCTGGTTTGTCCGATGTAATTGCCATCGCCGCAGGCTACCTGCACAGCGCGGCTGTCCGTGCAAACGGCACCGTGGTCGCATGGGGAGACAATAGCTTTGGGCAGACGAACGTTCCGCCCGGCTTGAGCAATGTCGTCGCCATCGCGGCCGGCGATTTCTGCACGCTGGCGCTGCTGTCAAACGGCACCGTGCTCGGATGGGGCGACGCCACTTTTGGCGAACTGAATGTGCCTTCGAGCGTCATAAGGACGGTTGGAATTGCCTCAGGCAATTACCATGCTCTGGCTCTTGTCCCATTGAACCTGCAAGTGCGCCTGACCCCGGACGGACTCGTCATTCAATGGAATGGCTCTGCCTTCCTGCAGTGGTCTCCTTCACCGACCGGCCCTTATGCTGATTTGCCATGCCCGGGCACTTGTTGGACAAACGTGGATATGTCCGTCCCAGCAAAGTTCTTTCGGTTGCGTCGATGAACGATTTCGAGGAACTGGAATTGCACTCGACTAAGTTTATGAGTTGAAAACTTCGCCAGAGCAAATAAGGAAATGACACACAAAACGAACCTTGCTATTAATGCTCCTCGACTGCGCGGGCACAAAATCGCGTCCGCCATTCGCCGGGGGAAGTCCCTTCCCAAAGTTGGAAGGCGCGAAAGAACGAATTGGCGTCTGCAAAGCCCAGTAAGAATGCGATTTCGTTCAGTTCCACGTTGCTGTGTTCCAAATAATGGCGGGCCAGTTCGCGGCGTGTCTCCTCAACGAGTTGTTGAAGCGTGAGGCCCGCGTCAGTAAGCCGGCGCTGGAGCGTCCGTGCGCCCAGGCCAAGTTCTTTAGCGACATCCTGCAGCGTTGGACGCTTCCCAGCCATGGTTCGGCTGAGGGTTTCCTTCACCTGTTGGCCGACATTTACGCTCGCGTTACGCACTTTCAATTCGGACTCTATGTGCGTTCCGATCACCGCCAGCAATTCTTCGTTATGGGTCACGAACGGTAAGTCGAGATCATTGCTGCGAAAGATTAGAACGTTACGGTGCGCCTTGAAACGCACACGGCAGCCGAAATGGCTTTCAAGGAGCGCGCGATGCTTCGCAGGCCGTGCCAGATCAACCCGAAGCGGCGTAATTTGGCCATCAGTGCCATGACGGCCGACGCTGAGAATCCATGACAGCACCATATCGACCAGCATGTCAGGTTGCGGCTGTCTCGCTTCTACGTAGAAGAATTCAACTGAGGTTTCCTGCGTTTTTCTGCGGACGCGAATTTCTTCCGGGCAGGTCAGTTGTTTGTAGCGCCCAAGTCGCAGCAGAGCATCCCCAAACGTCCGGCTGCACATGACGGCGATGCCCGCCGGGTGGGAACGGGCCAATCGTGTTTCAGCGCCGAGCTTTAAGCCGATGCCGGGATCTGAACTCATCTCGCTAACGCTCCGCCACAGGGCGAATAGTTCAGCGGTGGTGACGTAAACTTTTTCTTGTTCGAACAGCCCTGCGGGCAACCCTGCGCGACGAAGCAGTGTCGGCAGCGCTATCTTCTGCTCGGCAAATCGCTTTCCCCACGTGCCGGAAATTCGTAATCGATCGCTCATCGGTTTGTTCGGGATAAACTTGGCAACTTGTCTAATTAGAGCCTGTACCCACGGTCTTGTCTCCTCACCTTCGTCGCAAACCTTGTCGCAAACCTTGTCGAATTCTGGGGCATTTTCGACAAAGTTTCCGACAAAGTTTGCGACAAAGTTTCCAAAATCGACGCTCCTGGGACAGGCTCTAATTACTTACTTGGCGGTGCTACTTCGCCTTCACGTCGTAACAGAACAATGTGTCTTGATCTCGAATGTAGAGTTTGCCGTTCGCGATCACCGGATGCGCCCAGGCCGGCTTGTCCGTGCGTTCGGGCTGATTAAAACGCCCGCGCTCCAGGTATTCCTTACGGCTGGGTTCAATCAAAACAATCGGGCCTTCCTCAGTGCGGTAGTAAATTCGGCCGTCCGCGAAAGCGACTGCACCTTTGATCACGCGGCGCTTGTCCGAATCCCGTTCGTTCCAAAGGACCTCGCCGGTCTTGAAATCGAGACAAGCCAGATAGCCGCCACCATTGCCGCCGTTGGCGCCGAATAACACGCCGTCGTGGAGAATTACGCCGCCGTGATGATTTTCCATCGACTTCGAGGACCAGACTTCCTCCGCTGCGAACTCGCCCGTTTCCTTCTTAACCAGCCGAGCTAATCCGCCGCCCGCTCCGTAGGCCGAAGCGGCGAACACATGGCCATCGTGATAAATCGGTGTGGAGATATTGATCCGCATCGAATTGGCCGGCTTGTCATACCGCCAGAGTAACTTGCCATCAGCAGCGGAAACTCCAGCGACAGTCGTGGCCAGGAGCTGCACGTATTGGCGCTGGCCGCCAAAGTCGATGGCGATGGCTGATGAGTATGCGGCCCCAGTGTTTTGCGGCCCCATGAACTTTATGCCGACTTCATCGTCCGTCAATTTGCCGTCGTGATTTTCGTCGAGCTTCCGCAGCGCCACGGCAGCGTTCTTGATTTCGGCCTCGTCAATCACGTTATTTTCGTCGGCATCCAACGCGGAGAGTGCCTTCATCATGCGCATGATGCCGGGACCTCTTCGACGACGCTGTCCTCCCGCTTGTCCATCGCGTCCTCCGCCGCCGGGACTTACTTCGTCTTCAGTTAGTTTCCCGTCCTGATTCTTGTCCAACGTGAGAAGAGCGGTCGGCGCCGCGTCGAGTTCATCGGCTGAAATCTCCCCGTTGTGATCTTTGTCGAGAGCGGAGAGCACGGGATCGGTCCGCATCGGGCTGGGGCGATTACCGCCCGGACCGCGGTTTTGCGTATCGCCGGCACCCACCCGGTCCGGCACAAAACTTTTCCAGATCGTCTCACCAGTGCCCTTGTTCAGCGCGACCATGGTGGTTTCCTCTCCACCGGGTGTACAGATTACTTTGTCGCCATCCACGAGTGGCGACTCCCGAAAACTCCACATCGGACTGCGACCTTTGAAGTCCGCCACGAGGCTTCGTTGCCAAACAACCTTGCCGTCGGCCGCCTGAAGGCAAGCCACATTGCCCGCGAGGCCCATGACGTAAAGCCGATCCCCATCGACTGTCGGGGTACAACTCGGACCTTCTTTTGACTGCGGCCAACTCGTCGAGTGCGCTGGGGCAATGCGGACGGCCCAGATTTCCTTGCCGTCCTTCTCCGAAAGAGCCCAGACGAACTCGTCCGCACCGCGATGGCTCATTCCATAGAGCCGCCCGGCAGCCACCGACGGAGTGCTATCGCCACCGCCAAGCCCTTTGATCTTCCAGGCGAGCGGCGGACCGTCCTTTGGCCACTCCTTGAGCAGGCCAGTCTCTTTGGAATGGGCCGTGCGATCCGGCCCTTGCCATTGAGGCCAATCAAACTGTCCGCATAAAGC
>Ga0247668_1000299_pt1 | contig 12795 bp, 12 predicted proteins | sample CNK09_metaG_FD_182737 | JGI IMG/M metagenome (GOLD analysis project Ga0247668, IMG submission 182737) | Soil microbial communities from Purdue University Martell Research Forest, Indiana, United States - CNK09 | ecosystem: Environmental > Terrestrial > Soil > Temperate forest > Bulk soil...
CCATTGCGGAAGGCCACGTACTCCTGATAGCTCCCCTGGTGGTTCATGGCCCCCCCGTGGCTCTGGGGCGACTGGGATTCCCAACCACCGCCGGTTACATATGTGTCGAACTGATAGACCCACACCTCCCACACGTCGTCGCCGAGCTGAACGATCTGCGATGACTGTGGTTGAGGTTTACGGGACGGTCCGAGCCAGGAGTGCGTCCGGCTGTCCGGTCCCGCAAACTGCTCTGGTGTGGCTCCTTGTCGGAACGTGAAGCAGTTGCATTGGCTCAGTTCCATCAATGACCACGACGAGCAGCCCGTAACGCTCAGGCCAACCAATACGGCGGTCAACGCAATGATGAATCGCTTCATTGGATGCCCTCCTTTCAGGGTGCCAGCACTGACGCAACGACATGCGAGACTTGATCCACACAATTCCCGTAGAGTCCGGCCGCCGTGCCACCAGAAGTCTACTCAATGGAGGACGGAACGTCACCGTTGGGGGTCAGGTCGAAAGTCGAAAGTGCCGGCGCAGGGGCTATCGTATCTGGGACATCCAGGCCCGCTGGCACTTTCGACTTTCGACCTGACCTCCAACGCCATGCAGAACCTCTCCCTCGCCGACGCCCGCGCCCTCCTTCTGACGGCGCAGGGGCTCGACCGCGCGGGCGCGGAGCGCGCCACGAAGGACGGCGTGCGCGCGGCGATCCGCCGCATGGGTGTGCTCCAGATCGATACCATCCACGTCGTCGCGCGCAGCCCGTATCTCGTCATCTGGAGCCGTCTCGGCGCGTACGACCCGGACTGGCTCGACGAGCTGCTGGCCGAGGGGAGGATCTTCGAGTATTGGGCACATGAGGCGTCCTTCCTTCCGATCGAAGACTATCCACTCTTCCGGCGCCGCATGCGCGAGACCGGGTCGCTCGGCTGGAAATACTCACATGAGTGGATGACGGAGAACCGCCAGACGGTGCGGAAGATCCGCGCCCATCTCCGCGCGCACGGTCCGGTGCGTGCGGCCGACTTCACGCGCGCGGATGGGAAGGGCGGGGGCTGGTGGGGGTGGAAGCCGGAGAAGCGCGCTCTCGAATACCTCTTCAGCGCCGGTGAGCTCATGATCGCGCGGCGGGAGCGCTTCCAGCGAGTGTACGATCTGCGCGAGCGCGTCCTCCCCGGATGGAACGACGTCCGCCTTCCCTCCGCCGCAGCGACGCACCGTGCGCTCGCGGCGAACGCCGTGCGCGCGCTCGGCGTCGCTACCACCCGCTGGGCCGCTGACTATTACCGCATGAGCCTCGCCGAGACGGAGGCCGCAATCGAGTCGCTCGTCCGCGACGGCGAGCTCCTTCCCGCGCGCATCGAGAGCGTGGCCGGCGAGGCCTTCCTCCATCGGGACCATCGTGCGACGCTGGCAGCCATCCGCCGCGGCCGCCGTCCCTCGCATGCGACGCTCCTCTCGCCCTTCGATCCGGTGGTCTGGGATCGGAAGCGTGCCCTGGCGCTCTTCGGGTTCGACTACCGCATCGAGTGCTACACGCCGGCGCCGAAGCGCCGCTACGGCTACTTCACGCTTCCGATCCTTGTTGATGACCAGCTCGTCGGACGCCTCGACGCCAAGGCGCATCGTGTCGACGGTGTCTTCGAGGTGAAGTCGCTCCATCTCGAAGAAGGCGTCGTCCTTGACGACGTGCTCGCGGAGAGGATCGACGGCGCGATCCAGGCCTGCGCCACATGGCACGGCACGCCGCGCGTCCGGTTGGGGCGCGTCGTGCCACGGGAGGCAGCGGCGGTCCTGCGCCGCGCTGTCGGATAACGGGACGGGCAGATCCGGGCTAAGGGTTATCTTTTCCAGGCTCTTAGTACAACTGGAGCCACTCGCCCGGAGTGATAGAATTCCGTCTCTCGGTCGATCAATTCAAAGTGAAGCGGACACGCTCAAGGGGAGAGGTTCATCGTCAAGTGGGCAATGCCCAAGTGGCCGGTCTTGCTGCGGTTCGAAAACCATCGTTTCAAGTGTAGCGAGGAAGAACGTGACCTACAAGGCATTTATCGCATCGACGTTCGAAGATCTCAAAGAACATCGGGCGCGAGTGATCGAGTCTCTCCGATCCGCAGGGTTCGTCGTCGATCCGGCCGAAGACTGGCGCGCTGCAGCGACCGCGCCTCGCGAGTTCTCCGCGGCCCGCCTTGAAGGCTGCAATCTCTGCATCCTGCTCGTTGGATTTCGGCGAGGTACCATGCCCGAAGGGAAGACAGGACGCAGCATTACCCAGATCGAATACGACGAGGCTCTTCGGCGAGGCATCGATATCCTTCCGTTTCTCCTTGAAGATTCAGCAAAATGGCCGGCTGCTTTCGACGAGCGCAAGGAAGATCCAGAAGCCGATGCTTGGCGACGGAATCTGAGGTCGCGTCACGGAATCGAGATGTTCAACTCCGATCCCGCCTCAATCCACGTAGAGCCCGCATTGGCGCGATGGGTAGTCGAGAAGGAGTCGATCCGCGCGCGTCAGTTCCGGCGCGGCATTTATCTCGTTGCGGCGGTCATGATCGCGATCGGGTTGCTTTCCGTCCTTTACCTCGGTCATGTGTATCGTACGCCGAACCTGCGGAGCCGCTATCTCTCACGCTTTCTCGCAGTACACGATGCCATAGTGTTTAATCACTCGAGCAACGGATCGTACGAGATCGCCAGGGTCATCGACAGCTCCGGCTCGCTCGGAAGCGAGACGAAACTGGCGGAGGAAGTTCTGGGAACCCAGAAGACTTTCGACATGCTCCTCAACAACGCCGGCCTGATCCACTTTTCCCAGCGCGAGAACTTCATCAATCTGCTCAAGCGCGGCGCGACGATCCGCATCATCATTTTGGACTTTTCCGAGAGCAATCGCGCAGCCTACGATGCCTTTTCCCGCGCCATTGGTCAGGACGCGGAGGAAAATCGAAAGTTAGGACTCGAACTCTACAAAGACCTCTTGGCGATCCGTAGCGATGTGGAGAAGGATCGCACCACGTATCGCGGGCACCTCGAGTTTCGGATCAACAATCGCGCGTTGCTTTACACGATGTGGATACGCGATTGGGAAGTACCCGCAAACACGCTCGGCCACTTAAGCGTCCACTTCTATCGGGGTCAGGATCACTGGCCGTCGTTCCGCGTATCACGGCGGGACGGCTCGAAGATGCTGGCGAACATGCACGATGAATTCGAAAACGCATGGCGTACTTCGCTGCCGCAATTGCCAGTAAACTGAGTGCGGATGTGGCCACGATGGACTGCTCCCACGCGTGGTACGGGTGTTACAACCGCAGCGCGATGTTGTGCCGCGTAATCGATCTTCTCAATTGAGTGCAGGGCGTCCCTGGAAACGGGCGATACCGCACCGAGGTCAGGGCCTCCTTTTCGTTCGATGCGTCGCTGGTGCCGTCCATGGGTCCTCCGGCCACGGGTGTTTCGGATAGCGTCCGCGCAGTTCCTTGCGAACCTCCTGGTACGCCCCATTCCAGAAGCCGCGGAGGTCCTGGGTGATTTGAACGGGACGTCCTCCGGGGGATAGGAGCGCGAAGGTCACCGGCGTTCTTCGCGGGCCGAGGCGTGGCGATTCGGCGAGGCCGAACAACTCCTGCAGCTTGGCGGAGGCGACGACGGAGCCGTCGTCGCGGTATTCCAATCGGGCGGTGCGGCCGCTGGGAAGAGTGATGGATGACGGCGCCAGTTCGTCGAGGCGGCGTCGCAGTGGGAACGGCAGCTCGATCGAGACCTCGTCGAGGCTTCGCTTGCCGGCGACGGCGAGGGCCGTCAACGCGGGCCAGTCGACGTCGAGCTGCGCGAAGGCGACGCGCCGGAGCAGCAGTTCATCAGGCCTCGCCTGCTCCGCCAGAATCCGTTCCGCCTCGGCCTGTTGCGGGGCGACGTTCTGTTCGTGGAGCAGGATCGCGCCGTACCAGCTTCGCTCGACGGCGCGGACGCGGTTGCCATCCAACTGATGCAGTGTCTCGCACCGCGTCGGAACGAGCCACTCGCGCTCGACGACGCGCGCGTTGCGCACCAGATCGCCTGTGATTTCGAGGAGGACCAGGAACTCTCCGTTGCCGTCGTCGATCTCGCGGGCCAGCGTGGCGCCGGTACCGGATGACAGCAGGAGCCGCGGCGATTTCGGCTCGCGGCGCTGCGCGACGCGGTCGGGATAGCCGGCCAGCAACGCGCGCCGCAGCGTGGCGTCGTCGACCTTCCGGCGGTAATGAGTGCCGAGGATGCGGCGGGCGATGGTGGAGAGCTCGCGGGTCTCGGTGGGCGCGCCGCCGCTGAGCTGCACGGCAATGGCGATGGCATCGTCATCGCCGTCTGCGTCGAGAACGATCCGGGCCAGGCGCGGATGGAGCGGGAAGGCACGGAGGTGTTCGTGGTCTTTGGCCGCTCCGATCGACGCCAGCAACGCCAGCCCCGCTTCGATCCTCTCCTCCGGCGGACGCTCGAACCAGGCGAACGTTCGCGGATCGCCGCCCCAGGCGACGATGTCGAGCAGCGGCGGCGCCAGATCGACGCGGCGGACCTCGGGCTCGCGATGCGGGTGGAGGATGTCGCGCGCATCCCACAGCCGGATGGCGTGCCCGGGCCGCGTCCGGCCCGCTCGGCCGGCGCGTTGTTCTGCCGAGTCAGCGGCGATCCGTTCGACGTTCAGATGATCGACCGCCGTATCGGGATCGAAGCGCAGTACCTTGTGGACGCCGGAGTCGATGACGTCGGTGACCCCTTCCACCGTCAGCGACGTCTCGGCGATGTTCGTCGCCAGAATCACTTTGCGCCGCTCCGCCGGCGCAAGCGCGCGCTCCTGCGCGTCGACGTCGAGCGAGCCGTGCAGCGGCAACACGAGGGCGTTGGCACTTAGTAACTCGCCGCGCGCCCGCTCGATCTCGCGCATCCCCGGGAGAAAACAAAGGATGTCCCCCTCGGCGTCGCGCAGCCGTTCGCGAACTGCCTCGGCCATGGTCACGCCGGGCCGGTACTGGATGTCGACGGAAAAGAGCCTGGCGCCGACGTCGAAGACGCGCGCGCCGCCGAGGAAGCGAGAGACGTCGTCCGCGGCGATCGTGGCCGACATCACCACCACGGCCAGATCGTCGCGCGAATCCATGGCCTGCTTGGCCAGCGCCAGCGCGACGTCGGCATGGATGCTCCGCTCGTGAAACTCGTCGAGGATGACCACGTCGAAGTCGCTGAGCAGCGGATCGCTTTGCAGCCGCGCGGTGAGGATCCCCTCGGTGGCGACGAGGAGCCGCGTGCGCTCGGAGAATTTCCGCTCGAAGCGGATCTGCCAGCCGATCTCGCCGCCGATCGTCCAGCCTTGTTCCGATGCGATCCTTCGCGCCAGCGCCCGCGCCGCCACCCGGCGCGGTTGCAGCAGGATCGTCCGGCCGATCGCCGCGAGGGCTGGCGGGATGCGCGTCGTCTTTCCCGATCCCGGCGGCGCGACGATGACCGCGCTGCGCTTTGCGCGGACGTGGGCGACGATTTCATCGACGTGCGCGTCGATCGGGAGCGGCGTTTGCAACACTCCGGGCATTATGGCGAAACCCAAAGACGACGATATCGACTACACCGCGGAAGGATCGACCCCGCCGCACGAGAAAAACGATCCGACCAACGCCGGCTACGACGAAGCCGCCCACCACGGCGGCGCCTACGGCGTCAAGGAAGGGGAGGGCGGCGTCTTCGGCACCAGCGGCGGCGGGACGTACAGCGGCGGACTTCACGAGGAAGAGCGGCCGGCGGTAGACACGGAGCCGGATGGCGGCGCGAAGCGCTGAACGCGCGAAGCGCTGAACTCACATCACCGATCTCGAAATTCGCTGCACCTGCCACAGGCGCTGCCACTGGAGATCCTTCAGCGTCCTGCGCGCATCTCGCTCGCTGGCGCTCGCTCGGCGCTCCGGCAGCTTCAGGATGACAATTTGTTGCTTGGTAGATTTCTTCACAGCCTCTGAGCCGGCGGAGGACGGTCGAAGGACCCCCAAGTTGTATCCCGGTTGGGCGGCGGAATCGTCGATGTTCCCCCGCCCTGTCCGGGTTACAAGTCGGGGGTCCTTCGGCGCGCTCTGCCCCGGAGCTTGCCCTGAGCGAGCGCAAGCGAGTCGAAGGGGGACTGCCGCCGCCTCAGGATGACAGTGAATTGAAACGCGCGCGCTACGCTCCCTTCGCCATCTTCTCCTCCATCGCCGCGATCTGCGCCGCCAGCGCATCGAGTCGTTGCAGCAACTCCGTGTGACGCACCACATCCGCCGGCGGCGATTTCGGCTTGATGCTGAAGGCACCGCCCGGTTCGAGGATGCACGTCTCGACGTCGTGAATGCCGTCGAAGCCTTGCCGGCGGATGACGCTCTGCAGCTCGGCCGTCGTGAGCAGCTCCTTGGCCATCTCTTTCTTGCTCACGTGGCCGCCCTTGATGAGGGTGGACGGTTTCCCCTCCATCAACTGGTCGAGCCGGCGATGACGGAAGAGGAACCGGACGACGACGTAGTTCGTCACCAGCAGGGTCACGGCGCCCACCATCCCGCCGCTGACGGAGTTGTCGTCGCCGATGATGGCATTCTGCACCGTGTTCGATAGCGACAGCAGCACCACCAGGTCGAACGGATTGAGCTGTGCCAGCTCGCGCTTGCCGAAGACGCGCAGCAGCACCACCAGGAAGGCGTAGACGAGAATCGGCCGGATGATCTTCTCGAGCAGCGGGATCGGCAGGGTGAAGAGATGTGCGGTGATTTCGTGCATGGAACTATGATGCACCCTGATGAGTCTTGACGATCCATTCGATCAGGTCGCGGAGTTCCACCGCCGTTTCGGGCATCCCGTCGCCGACCGCCCGAAACTGCTGCAATCGCCGCGTTCGGACGTCCGCGTGGCGTGGATGCGCGAGGAGATCGACGAGTTCGTGGAGTCGAAGGACGTCGTCGATCAGGCCGACGCTATGATCGATCTGATCTACTTCGCCCTCGGCACGCTCGTCGAGATGGGAGTCCGCCCGGGCCCTCTCTTCGACATCGTCCACGGCGCGAACATGGCCAAGCTCTGGCCCGACGGCTCGCCGCGCGTGCGCGAGGACGGCAAGACCATCAAGCCGCCGACGTGGCGCGATCCCTTCGAGGCGCTACGCGCCGAGATCGAGCGTCAGTCAGGCGACGAGAGCGGCTAACACCGCATCGTGCAGCAGGCCGTTCGTCGACAGGGCGCTGCCGCCGTCGGCGCGCCGCTCGCCGTCCAGGTTCGTGAATCGTCCGCCGGCCTCTTCGACGATCACCTGCACCGCTGCCAGGTCCCAGTGCGCCACCTCCGGTTCGACGGCGATCTCCGCCGCCCCCTCGGCGACGAGCATGTGCGACCAGAAATCGCCGAACCCACGAGTTCTCCCACAGCGCCGTATCAGATTGAGGAAGCGTTTGCCAATTCCGAATCGTTCGAAGCCCGAAACATCGTCGTAGCAGAGCATCGCGGCATCGATCGAATCGACCGCGGAGACATGGATCGCGCGCCCGTTGCAGAACGCCCCCTCGCCGCGCGACGCCCACCAACGCCGCCCGAGGGCCGGCGCGGAGATGACGCCGACCTCGCCGTCGAGCGCGATGAGCGTCCCGAAGACCGGAATGCCGCGCACATAGTTCTTCGTGGCATCGATCGGATCGATGATCCACCGCCGCCCGCTGCCGGCCTGTACTCCGAACTCCTCGCCGAGGATTCCATCGTCCGGCCGCTCGCGCCCGAGCTGCTCCCGAATGGCCCGCTCCACCGCTTCATCCGCCTCGGAGACCGGTGTCCGGTCGCTCTTCGTCCGCACACGCAGCGTCGCCGACTGGAAGTAGTGCATCGTGATCGCGTCCGCCGCATCAGCCAGCGAGAGCGCGAGACGGAGATCGTCGTTCATCGTGCGCGAGAGTAACGCACTCGCGCGGTCAGGAAGAGGGCTTTTTGCGGAAGGTTAGCGTAACGATTTGAGGGGTATCACCAACGACCACCGTCGCCGGTGCTTGAGAGGGGTGGCCGGCGATTAAGGCGGAGATTTCGTCGGCGGAACTGATAGGCCACAACTCGTACAGTCCTTCGGGGAGTAATGCCAGATGCGCCCTTCCAGTCGCGTCGGTTCGGAAGGAAAGGGAATGTAAACTGACAAATCTGCTGAACACCTGGAATGGAAGCCACGTACCGTTGATCCTGATCAGGAAGAAGACATTGGCGATCGGCTCTCCCGCCGTGCTCTGCGACAGGACGTCGATCGAGCCAGTGGCCTTGGGAACCCGTAATGTGACGTCAGACGATTGATTCGATGAAATGCGAGTGAAGCCGAACGAACCTGTCGCCGGCAAGGCAAAGATATAGCCATTGCGCTCGGGAGGGATCGTCACGCGTCCCGTGGCGTCGGTATGCTCGAGAAGGACCATTCCCTCCGTGCTTTCGAGAAACATCTCCACTCCGGCAAGCGGATTTCCGGCCTCGTCGAGAACGATTACAGCAGGGCGGTCTCGAAGCGGATCCAACTCGATTTCCCCCTCCCAGTCACCATCATCCTTATCGATCGTTATCGTCTGCGGGCGGTCATAGCGATAGCCCTTCCGATATGTGCGGATGGTGTGGCTACCCTCTCTGATCGCCGTGAATTCGAACCGGCCCTCCGCATCCGTTCGAACCTGTAGGCCTTCCAAGCCGCCTCCGGAGACTGTCGTACCGGAGATCCTGACATCCACGTCCGGGAGCGCTTCATGGGTAACCGAGTCGACGACATGGCCTTTCACGTGATGCGAAGGTACTTCTAAGGTCCATGAGATCATTCCGGTCGCGCTGCTTAGATGTGCCGTGCGACCGAACGCGGCGTGCTCGTTGTCGAGCAGTACAGTCAGGAAGTCGCCTTCCTGCCACAGCTCAACGGTTGCCTTTCCTTCCTCGTCGCAAGTGACGGTGCCTGTCCAGGCGAAATCGCTCGGATGGAACCGGACGCTCGCTCCTGACATTGATTTCTTGCCCGAAACGACCGAGAGTTTCAGCACGTCAGGGGTGATCGCAATCGGAAGTTCGACCGTTTCGCCCCGCTTTGGAGATACCTTTGTGGCGATCTGCTGGAGCGGCCCTTCGCCCGAGACGAGAAGCATGTAGTTGTCTGCTTCGAGGCTGTCGATCATGACATCGGCCCGAGCGCGCGCGAATTGGCCCACAGCGCGGGTTCCTGCTACTTTTCCAGCGACTAGCCTATGAAGACTCCATCGCAGTTTTTCCGCGGCAAAGGCCGGAGGCACCGTGGCGTGAATTCGCGCCTCCGCAGAAAGCGCGATCTCTTTGAGGTTCACATCTTCTGGAACATGCGGTAAATCGACTGAGCGATCCGCTAATCCGGGTGAGGCAATCGTCAGAGCAGACGGCCACGCCGCGGCCGGAAGCTCTATGCGAAACTGCCCATTTCGCCCTGCAGTCGCGATGCGCTTTCCGTTCGGGAGTGCTACGGAAGCGCCGCGTACCGCCGCGTGGGACTTTGCGTCAACGACCGTGCCCTTGACGACGTGGATTGGCAGGGCGCTCGCCGCGGCGAGGAGGAGCGCAAGGCAAAACAATTACGACCTCCTGATGTGGCGTGCAGACTTGCGCTTGACAGAAACATCAACAAGTTGCCACTCCTCGCGAAGAGATCGCGGCGGCGAAAGGCGGATCCAGAAGTTGGGGTAAAAAACGCCTGAGCAACTGATCTCGTCGGTACACCCGCCTAATCCGGTATCACAGAAGCCCCACGTCGCGCAGCTACCTTCATAAATCGCTGATGATAAACAGGTGGAACTGCCATTCGTGAAGACTACCTGGCAATAGGAGCATCCGTCGGGTGGATATTCGCAGGTCCAAGGGATGCAGTTATTATTAGATTGGGAGAATGCGGCCGCGGGCAAAAGAAAAAAGAAGAACGCTGCAATGATTGTCAAGCATCTAACCATAAATCCACCTCGGCCGAAATCGTAACGTCAGGCGGGAAGTGTGTCAAGACACTTGAACGCTACCATCTAGTTGATGCAAGCCAATCGTGTTTCCCTTTTCGCATGGTGACAGATCGCACCAGGGACACCTGACGATCAATCGTCGGTATAAAGATTGGTGCCCCAGACGCCTCCGGCGATTGCGGCGGGCACTCAGGTTATTTGATCACGCGAAGACGCGAAAACGCGAAGAGGAATTGGCGAGCTTCGCGTCTTCGCGTGATCTATCATTCGCCGCGCAAATGCGCCGCATCGTCATCCTCCTTCTCCTCGCCGCCGCCTCGGCGTCGGCACAGCAGCCGGTTCTTCGCTGGGGCGGGGATGCTGAGGGAGGGGCGCCGTTCGTCGAGGCGGACCCGAACGATCCGGCAGTGCTGCGGGGATTCGATGTCGAAGTCGCCGAGCAGATCGCGAAGGGCCTTGGGCGGCGGGCGGAGTTTCATCAGGTCGGGTTCAACGACATCGATCAGTCGGTGCAGCGCGGCGACTTCGAAATCGGCATGAGCGGCGTCGAAGACACGCCGGCGCGGCGGCGGATGCTGGCGGCGACGATTCCCTACTTCGAGTTTCACGAGGTGCTGACCATGCGCGCCGAGGATCGGGGAAAGTTCTCGACCATGGCCGCGCTGCGGGGACGTCGCGTCGGTACGCTCGGCGGCACGATCGCCTATGAGCGCGTGCTGGCGGCGGAGAAGACCGACGGTGTGATCTGCGTCTCCTACGACGACGACGTCCATCCCTATGTCGACCTTCGCGCCGGCCGGCTTGACGCCGTGCTGCTCGACAACATCATCGCCGCGCGCTCGATGCGGCGCGTTCCCGGGCTTTGGACGGAGCCGCGGCCGGTGGCGACGAGCCACTACATCGGCGTCCTGGCCACCGGCAATACGAAGCTGCGCGATCAGATCAACGACGTCCTTCGCGCCCGGATGCGTGACGGGACGCTGGAGCGGATCTATCGCAAGTGGGGCATCTGGGATTCGTATCAGCCGGCATTCTTCGCCAGTGTGCTGAACGCCGACATCAACGCGAAGAAAGTCGCCGAAGGGGGCGGACCGGCGCAGAATCTCGACGTCATCTTTCGCTACATCCCGGCACTCCTGCGCGCTTCGCTGATCACGATCGTGTTGTCGTGCGCGGCCATGGGGCTGGCGGTCTTGGTCGGCGTCTTCATCGCCAGCGGACGCGTTTACGGCAGCGCGCCGGTGCGGGCACTGCTGACGATCTACGTCGAAGTCGTGCGCGGCACGCCGGTGTTGCTGCAGTTGTTCGTCCTCTACTACGGCCTCTCCTCCGTCATCCGGCTCCCGGCCTTCCTGGCCGCGCTCCTCGGCCTCGGGTTGAACTACGCGGCCTACGAGAGCGAGATCTATCGCGGCGCGCTCGAAGCGGTCGGGCGGGGACAGCTCGAAGCCGCGCGCACGCTGGGGCTGACCGAGGGGCAGGTGCTGCGGCTCGTGCGGGGGCCGCAGGCGTTTCGGATCGCACTGGCGCCGATGACGAACGACTTCGTAGCGCTGCTGAAAGACTCGTCGCTCGTGTCGGTGATCACGGTCATCGAGCTGACGAAACAGACCTCGATCTTTGCCGCCAACATCGGGAGCTGGGTGATTCCGGGCATCCTCTGCGCGGCGCTCTACCTCGTGCTGTCGCTGCCGCTCTCCCGTCTGGCGGGACGGTTGGAGAACCGCTGGAAGGCGGCGACGGAATGAGCGGCATCCTCTCGATAACAAACCTTCGGCTCCGGCGCGGCGAGCGGGAGATCCTCCGCGGGGTCAATGCCTCCGTCGCCTCAGGGGAGCTGGTTGCGCTGATGGGACTCTCCGGCGGCGGCAAGACGACGGTGTTGCGCTGCGTGGCCGCGCTGGAGACGTTCGAGGATGGCGTCATCGACGTCGGTGGTGTCGTTCTCCGTCCCGGTCCGCCGCCGCCCCGGGCCACGATCCGCGATCTGCGGACGCGCGTGGGGATGGTGTTTCAGCTCCACTACCTCTTCGAGCATCTTTCGGTGATGGAGAACGTCACGCTCGCGCCGATGAATGTGGCCCACAAGCCCCGCCCCGACGCGGAGCGGCGCGCTCTCGAGCTTCTCGAGACCCTCGGCGTGGCCCATCGCCGCAACGCACTGCCGCGCGAGCTCTCCGGCGGCGAGGCGCAGCGCGTCGCCATCGCCCGGGCCATGGCCATGGAGCCGCCGCTGCTGCTGATGGACGAGCCGACCGCATCGCTCGACCCGGCCCGCCGCGGGGAGCTGGGCGAAACGCTGATCCAGCTCACCACCACCGGCCGCACGCTCGTCGTCACCACCCACGACGACGACTTCGCCCGCGACTTTGCCACCCGCGTCATCATCCTGGCCGAGGGGGAGGTCGTGGAGGAAGGCGACCCGCGGGAAGTGCTCACGAACCCGAAGCACGAGGCGACGAAGAGGTTGTTGCAGTCGGCGAGGAAGGCTGATGGCTAAAATGGAGTCAATGACCGAGGATGAGATCGACGAGATCGTCATCGCGCAGCTCGATGATGATGACGCCTGGGAGGAAGAGATTCCGGTGACGCCGGTGTCGCCCCCAGACGACCGGCAGGCGCCGCGCCGCGCCGGTGGATAACAGCATCCTCGGATGTGACCCGAATCACAAAGCGAAGCGGCAACCAGACGCGGATACAGGCAAGGGCATGGCAAGTGCGGCCCCCTGCTCTGAAGATCGGTTTTGGGGTAGGTGGAAGCAAGGTACACGACGACTGTACGTTCAAGAATGAACGTCCAAACGAGCATCGAGCGCCTCTCGGAATGACGCTTGGCTCAGGT
>Ga0247668_1000300_pt1 | contig 12785 bp, 6 predicted proteins | sample CNK09_metaG_FD_182737 | JGI IMG/M metagenome (GOLD analysis project Ga0247668, IMG submission 182737) | Soil microbial communities from Purdue University Martell Research Forest, Indiana, United States - CNK09 | ecosystem: Environmental > Terrestrial > Soil > Temperate forest > Bulk soil | place...
GATAAAAGTAGTGGCGAAAACCGGAGACGGCACGGAGAAAACGTCGAAAGACGACACCAAAGGCAAACCGAAGAAACTAAAGTTTACTCAGGCAGTGGCTGACTCGGCCGAGGACAAGTTTGAAGCGGCCAAGGCGATTGACGGCAAGGCTGATACAGGTTGGGGAATCGACGCAAACGCAATTACAAATTCGCACACCGCCATCTTCCTGCTGGGCGAACCGATGAAGGTCGCAAAAAACTCGGAGTTGCGCGTCCGCTTGCGTTATGAGGCGTCCAAATCGAAGCGCGCCATCGGCCACTTCCGGCTGGCGACTGCGCAAAATGACGAACTCGTCCGACTCTTGAATCCACCCAAGTTGGAACCCTGGCAGGAGATTGGACCATTTAAAACCGAGAACGCCAAGGTGGGGCTGACGAACGTCTATGAGCCGGAAAAGGAGATCGATCTCAAGAAAGGTTACCCGGGCGTGCGCGAGGAGGTGAAATGGAAGGCGAAAGCTGCTTTTGAGGATGGCAAACCAAATCTGCTCGTGGAAGATCTTCACGGCGTGCATGGCGCCTACTATTTGTATCGAACGCTTAAAGTCCCCGAAGCCCGCAAGATTGAAGTGACCTTGCGCGCCGACGGTCTTTTCAAACTCTGGGCCAACGACAAACTAGTTCTGGAACAGAAAACCGAGATGAAATCCGGCGAGAATCCGCCCAAAGCCACGATCGATTTGAAAAAGGGAGAGAACAAGCTGCTCGCTAAAATCGTCACCGTCCAGGGCGCGGCCTATTTCACCTTCGATAAGAATCTCGACGAGGCAGATAGCGTCCCGGCGGACATTGCCGGCGTCCTTGTGACCACCGCCAAGCCGTCCGGAAGTCAAAAGGGCAAGGTGCAGACTTATTTCCGGCGGGCCAATTCTCCAGAATTCAAGAGCATGTTCGAATCGGTTGAAAAGTGGCGGGAGGAAGATGCGGGGATCGAAAAGAGCATTCCCACGACGATGGTTGCCAAGGAAATGGACAAGGCGCGCGACACGTTTGAACTGATGCGCGGCGAGTACGACAAGAAGGGCGACAAGATCGAACCGGGCGTTCCCTCGATCCTGCCGCCCTGGCCGAAAGATACCCCTACCAACCGCTTGGGCTTCGCGCGCTGGCTGGTCGATCCGTCCCATCCGCTCACCGCTCGGGTGACGGTGAATCGCCTTTGGCAACAGTATTTCGGTCTCGGGTTGGTGAAAACGGCCGAGGATTTTGGCGTGCAGGGCGAGCGCCCATCTCATCCGGAACTGCTCGACTGGCTCGCGACGGAATTTATCCGAACCGGCTGGGACGTGAAACGGATGCAAAAGCTGATCCTCACTTCCGCCGCTTACCGGCAATCCTCGCATCTCACACCGGACTTGATCGCCAGAGATCCCGAAAACCGCCTCATCGCCCGCGGCCCGCGCTACCGCATGGACGCGGAGATGGTGCGTGATACCGCCCTGGCTGTGAGCGGTTTGCTGCTCGATAAGCATGGCGGGCGTAGCGTGAAGCCTTATCAGCCGCCTGGATTGTGGGAGGCTGTCTCCTACAACAACGCGCAAAAATATGTGCCCGACACCGATGAGAGCCAATACCGGCGCAGCCTCTACATTTATTGGAAACGCCAAAGCCCGCCGCCAAACATGATGCTGTTTGACGCGCCTACGCGCGAATACTGTGTCGTTCGCCGCCTGCGAACGAACACTCCGCTGCAAGCGCTCGTGCTCATGAACGACCCGCAATTCGTCGAAGCTTCGCGCGCCCTCGCACAACGGATGATGACCGAAGCCGGCGAGGACCCGAAGAAGCGAATCGCGTTTGCGTTCAAGTTGGCCACCGCCCGTTCGCCCGAATCCGGTGAAACCAAAGTGTTGCTTGATGTTTTCAACCGGCAACTCGCTGAATTCCGCAAAGACAAAACAGCCGCGGAGAAGCTGCTGGGCGTCGGCAGTTTCAAAGCCAAGTCGAACCTCGATCAAAGTGAGTTGGCCGCGTGGGCGACGATCGCCAGCATCATTTTGAATTTGGATGAAACGGTGACGAAGGGTTGAATACTGAATACTTTTATGAATCCCCTCCACGAAAATAATCTGCTAATGACCCGCCGACATTTTTTCGGCCGGGCCGCCACAGGCATAGGCGCAGCCGCCCTAAGCTCATTGCTGAATCCAAATATTTTCGCGGCTGCTGCCGGTGAGGCCGACACCTCAAAGCTAATCTTGGGCAAACCCCACTTCGCTCCGACGGCCAAGCGGGTGATTTACTTGTTCATGGCCGGCGGTCCGTCGCAGATGGATTTGCTCGATTACAAGCCGACACTCGATAAGTACCACGAAATGGAACTGCCCGATTCCGTCCGCATGGGCCAACGGATTACGACCATGACATCCGGGCAGAAGGCCTTCCCTGTGGTGCGTTCCCTCTTCAAGTTCAGCCAGCAGGGCAAGTGCGGCGCCTGGGTGAGTGAATTGTTGCCCAACATCGGCAGCATCGTGGACGACATCTGCGTCGTCAAAACGGTCAACACCGAAGCGATTAATCACGACCCGGCCATTACCTTCATCCAGACCGGTTTTCAGCAGCCGGGGCGGCCCTGCATGGGCTCATGGCTGAGTTATGGATTGGGCTGCGCCAACAAGAACTTGCCGGGCTTTATCGTCATGATTTCCAGCGGCAAGGAGAGCGACCAACCGCTTTACACCCGCTTGTGGAGCTCGGGCTTTTTGCCCTCAGAATATCAAGGCGTTAATTTCCGGGGCACCGGCGACCCGGTGCTGTATCTCTCTAATCCACCGGGCATCAATTCCGACACCCGGCGGCGGATGCTCGATGGTTTGGCGAAGTTGAACGGCAAGGAATATCAGAAATTCGCCGACCCGGAAATCAATGCTCGCATTTCCCAATACGAATTGGCTTTTCGCATGCAAACGTCGGTCCCTGAGCTGGTCGATGTCTCCAAAGAATCGGAGAGCACGCTGGAATCGTATGGCCCGGATGTGAAGAAGCCGGGCAGCTTTGCCTACAATTGCCTGCTGGCCCGCCGCATGGCCGAGCGCGGCGTGCGCTTCATCCAGCTTTATCATCGCGGCTGGGACCAGCACAACAACCTGCCGAAACGGATTCGCGAGCAGTGCAAAGACACGGATCAGCCGAGCGCGGCACTGGTCAAGGACTTAAAGGCGCGCGGGCTGCTGGAAGACACCCTGGTTATCTGGGGCGGCGAATTTGGCCGCACCGTCTATAGCCAGGGAAAAATTGAAAAAGAAAACTATGGCCGCGATCATCATGGCCGCTGTTATTCGGTCTGGATGGCCGGCGGTGGAGTCAAGGCTGGTTTCAGTTTCGGCCAGACCGACGACTACTGTTACAATGTCGCCGAAAACCCGGTCCACATCCACGATCTGAACGCGACCATCCTGCACTGCATGGGGATCAATCACGAGAAGCTCACCTACCGCTTCCAGGGCCGCGACTTTCGCCTCACGGACATCCATGGCGAGGTGGTTAAAGGTGTGCTGGTTTAACTGGCGATGGCATAGTGCGAAACCTCTCATTAACACCCCGCTTCAGCGGGGTGATCGCACAATCATCAACGATCAAAACCGTTTCAACGGTTTTGCAGGCTTCACGGCACATCGACCCACATTGGCTGACGACAAAAACCGTTGAAACGGTTTCAGATTCTGAGTCGTTCGGGATCACCCCGCTAAAGCGGGGTGTTCATGAGGGCCTCGATCAAATCGTCGTGTGTCGTTGAATGAATCGCTTCCAAGTGCGCGGCTGGCTTCTGTACTTTCTCTTCTTTTTCTCCGGCGCAGCCGGTCTGGGTTACCAAATTGCTTGGATCAGGATGTTCTCCACTAGCCTCGGGCACGAGATGCCGGCTGTCCTCGCGGTGGTGGCTGCCTTTATGGGCGGAATGGCTCTGGGCGCGTGGAGCCTGGATAAGCCTATAAGCCGGAGCGGGCATCCGGGCCGGTGGTACGCGTTTTTGGAAATCCTGATCGGTTTGTGGGCTCTTGTTTCGACGCTGTTGATTCCGCTGGCCAATGAATCTGCCTTGCAGGCGATTGGTGTGGAACCTTCCGCCCTGCGGCATTGGGGCATTGCCTTCGCCCTTCCATTCATGACCATTCTGCCGGCGACGGCTGCGATGGGAGCAACATTGCCGGCCATGGAGCGCTTCGTCTCTCCGATGGCAGCGGATACCCGATGCGTCGGCGCGATTTATGCGGCGAACACGCTCGGGGCGGTGGCCGGGACTCTCCTGGCTGTGTTTGTCATCGTGCCGACTCTTGGATTGCGCGCCAGCGTCTGGAGTTTTGGCGCGATCAATTTGCTGTGTGGGGTGGTTGCGCTGGGGTTAGCCGGTGGACGCAGCAGTCGAGAAAGACCAGCGGAGCTTCCCGCGAACATTGTGCTTTTATCCAAGTGGCGGCTCATTGTGACGATCTTCTGCACCGGTCTTTTGGGAATTGGCTACGAAACAGTGGGCCTTCGGGTGCTGTCGCAGGTTTTGGAGAATACGGTTTATACTTTTGCTGCCGTGCTCTCGGTGTTTCTGTTGAACACGGCCATTGGCGCAGCCCTTTATCAACGATTCCTGCGTGGGAGCAGTTCGCTTGGTGTTCACCCTTTAGGGTGCCAACTGCCGCCCGACACGCTGAAGCGTGGACACCAAACGCCCCTTCTCACAGACTTGCTCTCCGGACTGGCCGTGACCTGTCTGCTGGGGGTGCTGACCATGTCGCACGCGCAAACACTTTACAGTGAGCTGCGAAGCGGCTTCGGGGACAGCCAAGTGGGTGTATTGATGGCAGAACTTTCGCTCGCTGCGGCAGTGTTTGGCCTGCCGGCGATTTTCATGGGAGCAGTTTTCAGCCACCTTGTGCAGTCCGCGCGGCAGAAAGAGGGAGGAGTTGGACGAGCGGCTGCCCTCAATACACTCGGTGGCGCACTCGCTCCCGCGTTTTTTGGTGTGTTCCTGTTCCCGGCCATCGGTTCGAAATGGACGCTCGTTTTCATCGCCCTAGGCTACCTTGCTCTCCTGCCAAAACTCTCCGGCTGGCGTTGGGGACTTCCGACGCTTCCGCTCTTCCTGCTCCTTAACTTGCCCGCGAATCTCCATCTCGTACAGATACCGACTGGAGACCGTGTGGCGGAATATCGCGAAGGCGTGATGGACTCGGTCGCCGTCCTGGAAGATGCCGATGGCAGCAAGACCCTGCGGGTGAACAACCGTTTTCAAATGGGCGGCACGGCCGCGGCGGACGCGGAGTACCGCCACGCGCACATTCCTCTTCTTCTGCATCCCGCGCCGAGACGGGCGTTGTTTTTGGGGCTCGGCACTGGAATCACATTTGGAGCCGCCAGCTTGTATCCAAACCTGGAGAGCGACGGCGTGGAACTGGTGCCGGAGGTCGTCGCTGTCATGCCGCAATTCGAGCCGTTTAATTTCGGTCCCTATCGCCAGCCGTCCCTGAAGCTGCACGTGGCCGATGCCCGGCGATTCATTCGCACGACAGATGCTCGCTACGATGTCATCGTGGCCGATCTTTTCCATCCTGCCCGCGACGGCGCTGGCGCGCTTTACACGATCGAACATTTTCAAGCCGCGCGGCAGCGGCTGTTGCCAGGGGGCATCTTCTGCCAATGGCTGCCGCTTCATCAACTCGACGATTCCATGTTGCGGATCATCATCCGCACTTTCCTGGAAGTTTTTCCCGACGCTCAAACCTGGCTGCTCCGCTTTAACGTTGATGCCCCGGTAGTCGGCTTGATCGGAAGCCCGGAGTGGCCGTCGTATTCCGCTCACTGGGTTGAGAAGCGCCTCGGAACGCCGACTTCAGGCGGCAGCGGAACGGAAGAACTAACCTTGGCCCTGCCGGATAAATCCGGCGTTCCGAGCCGCCCTTCAAAGGTCGAAATGCAACTGACGAAACTGGCCCTCGGTGACTCGATCCGGCTCTTTGGCGCACTGCTGGCCGGACCAAACGAGTTGCAAGCTTTCGCTGGCAATGCTCCTTTGAACACAGATGATCAGCCCAGAATCATCTTTGGCGCGCCGCGATTCACTTACCAAAAGAATGCAAATTCCTATGCCCGGCTGTTGAGTTTGCTCGAGCATCGCGTCGCGAATGTGAGCGACGTGCTCCGGCTCGGCCCAGACCCGGAAGCGAGCCAGTTCGCCAAACGGATTCAGGATTACAGCAGCGCCCGAGATGTGTATCTTAAAGGACTCGTTGACGAGACGGAAGGCCGTCCGGAAAAGGCGGTGGACGCTTTTATCGAGAGCGCCCGTTTAAGCGAGGATTTCACCCCTGGCTATGCGCAATGCCTGACCATCGCCTCCCTCGAAGGAAAATCAAATCCAGAAAAGGCCCGCTCACTCCTGCAGCGCCTAATCGCTGCGCAACCTTCCCGCCCAGTGGCCGCTGAAATGCTCAAACGCCTCGGCCAGCGATAGTCAGCTACTAATCATCATCGTCTTTCGCGTGCGGGAAAACAAAAGCGGCCCGCGTGGCGCCGGGCATGGGGTTGTTTGGACCTCGGACGGAGCGCCAGATGATTTCGTTGAGGACCAAATCATCCGCAGCATCTTCTTTTGAAAAATCCATCTTGGCGGAGAGATCGCTGCCCCAGGCTTTCTTTGGGTTTCTTTCGTCCAAATCTACGTTAGCGGGAAGGCCCTTGTAGGGGCGCAGGTCGAGTTTGCTTTGGAATGAGTTGAACATCGGGGCGGCGGCGGCATCGAATTGCGACATCGGCTTCAAACCCAAAATCAATTCCATGGTTCGGAGCATGCTGCTGGTCGAATACATGGTGGAATCGACGGAGTGGCGCTTGACGTAAGGGCTGATGACGTAGGCGATGGTGCGATGGGCATCAACGTGGTCCGGACCATTCTGGGCATCGTCCTCGACTACGAAGACGGCGGTCTGCGGCCAGAATTTCGAGCGCGAGATTCCTTCGATAAACATGCCAAAAGCGAGGTCGTTGTCGCCCACTTGCGCGGTGGGGGTGAGCTTGTTAGTGGTGGTGCCGGAGGTGTGGTCGTTGGGCAGGCGCACGATTTGGAGGCGCGGCATGTCGCCTTCCTGCTCGAACCGTTTCAATTCGCTGAGAAATCTTTGCGCGCGCCGCACGTCCCGGTAATCGGTGTCGAATCCCCAATACCAGGGGTCGAAATGGTCTTTGAGGGCGGCCACCCGCGAGCGTCCGGGAGCGTTGGTCGTCTTGCCGTTGGCCACGAATTCACCGTAGCTGCGATAGCTGACACCGGCTTCCCGCGCCCGGTCCCAAAGATAACCGCCGGCTGGGGCGGCGATCGGGAAATTGCCTTCGGCGGGGTACGGATATTTCTTGTGCTTGTTGTGACCGTAACTGAGCGGCCAGGTTTTTTCGACGAAATCGGTCGCGTAGGCGCCCATCGTCCACTCATGTCCATCGGCGCTGACCTCGCTCTCGACGTAGAAATTGTCGAGCAAAACAAATTCACGCGCCAGCTTGTGATGATTGGGCGTGACGCGTTCCGGGAACAGGCAAAGCGACGCATCCCCATTGCCCTCGCGCATGTCGCCAAGCATCTGGTCGTAGGTGCGGTTTTCCTTGATCACGTAAATGACGTATTTGATCGGCGTTGCGCCTCCGGATTGGGTCGGGACGGGATTGCCCGCCCATGCCGGGGCCGGAGTGGCAACGGGGGCTGAGGGTTCGTCGGAAGAGCCTTCGAGTGTCGAGTCAGTGGGTTGCGACGGCATGCATCGATAGGCGCGCGCGGTGTATCGCTTCATTTGCTCTTCGAATTTGTCACGGGCCGGCAGTTCGATGATGCTCAGCGTCCCCTGCAACAAACCGGCAATGTATTCGTGGACGCTCGCCGGAGGCCCTTTCTTCCCCGGCTGTGGGCCATGCGGATTTGCCTTCGGCAGAATTCCTTTGCCGTTGGTCACGAGCAAGCGTTTGCCATCGGGCGTCACCCGCACCGAAGTCGGATACCAGCCGACCGGAATGAAACCGAGCGAGCGGCTCTTGCCGATGGTGGATACGTCAAAGACCGCGACCGTGTTGATGTTCGCGTTAGCCACAAAGAGAGTCTTCTCATCCGGAGAAAGCGCCAGACTGTTAGGGGTATTTCCGGGCGGTGAGTTTGGCTGAAGTTCGGCCAGCAGCGTTTCTACTTTTCGGCCGGACGCAGTTTCCAACACGGTCACGGTGTTGCGGTTGGCGTTGGCCACGAACAGATACTTGCCGGATTTGTTCAGCAACATTTCGTTCGGATGTTCTTCGGTGGGCCACTGTTCGACAACTTTCTCCGTGTCCAGGTTAATCACCGCCACCGCCGCCTGCGCCCACAATGCCACATAAAGGTGGTTCTGCTTTTCATCGAGCACACAGGTGTAAGGAAACGGATCGGAGGGCTGCGTCTTCTCGAGTGCCGCCTCGGCGCGCTTGACAATGGCAGCCTGGTCTTCGTCCACCGGTTGTTTCGGATCTGATTCCACGGTCAGCAGACCGTTCGTGCCCAGCAGAATCTCTCCCTTGACCTCCTGGGAGATAAGGTCCACTTCCGTGATGCGATGCCCCCACACATTCGCCACGTAGAGCATTTGACCATCGCTGCTGGCGCAAAGTCCGGCCGGAATGGCCCGCTGTTTGACGGGCCGAAGCTTAATTGATTGGCGGCCGAAGAGGTAGCCTTCCGCAAACGTGAAGGTGTGGACCGCCTCGTCTCCCGCCCCGCTGCAATAGATCGTTTTCCCGTTCCGCGCAAAAGCGAGTCCATAGAATGCTTCGTCAATTGCCGTCCTTGAAACCAATTTGCCGCTGGGAAGCTCCACCACCGTGATTTCGTTTTGTCCGTACCCGGAGTGCAGGATGGCGGCGAACTTTCCATCCGGGTGAACCGCAATGTTGACCGGGAAATCGCCGAGGACGATCTGTTTGCCGACAGGGCGGAGGGACCATTGGTTTGGCAGTTTGATCGCGCCGTCGGACTGCTGGCCGGGCACATCAATATCCCGCGCGCGCATCGGCGCTCTCGAAGACGAACAGGCCGCCAGCGCCAGCAAACTGCTGATCGCAAGCAGGGCAAAAGCTTTTCGCATAAAAATGGTGCGGCGGTTATGGCAGCACGGCGGGGAAAGGTAAAGGAGGATTCAACGCTCAACGTTCAACTTTCAACGTTCAAGTGGGGGAAGGCCAAGCGCCACAAAAGCCCACGAGCCTGCAACTTTCGCAACGTTCTATTTGCAATTGACCCGGTGATCGGTCTAAAACCGACTATGAAAGATAAGTTGGCGATCTTTGGCGCGAGTGTGTGCACGGCTCGGTTGAACGAGACGCGGGAAATCCGAGCTTGAAGTGGTTTCCGGGTATGGCTCGTCTGTCACTGTCAGGACTTGAAGGTTGAAAGTTGAACGTTGCACGTTGAATGTTTTCACGCGCGGGGACATTTGGTGTCCAGCCTTGAGCCTGTTCCGAGTCTATCATGAACTACTGAGATTCGAGAGATTTGACAGGCCAAGGCGTTTGGAGTCACTCAGACGCCGCCCATGAAAATTTGCATCATCTTCAACCCTGCCGCCCGCGGCGAGAAGGCGAATCGTTTCCGCGAACATCTCGCCACGCTCTCGACCGAATGCGCGTTAAAGCCAACTTATGCGGCGGGCGCCGGGCGGGCGCTGGCGGCGGAAGCGGTGCGGGAGGGGTTTGAAATGGTGGTGGCCGCCGGCGGCGATGGAACGGTCAATGAAGTCCTCAATGGCATCGGCGACGCACCGGACGGCTATGGGCGAACCTGCTTCGCCGTCTTGCCTTTAGGGACGATCAATGTGTTTGCAAAGGAATTGGGCATGCCCACGAACTTTGCCGCGGCCTGGAAGGTTTTGAAGAAAGGCCAGGAGACGTTAATCGATTTGCCGGAGGCCGAATTCGCGGCTGCCGGGAAGACCGAGCGCCGCTGTTTCGCCCAAATGGCGGGGGCGGGCGTGGATTCACGCGCGATTGAATTGGTTAATTGGGAACAGAAGAAGAAAATTGGTCCGCTGGCTTACGTCGTCGCCGGTTGCAAGGCCATGGTGGAAACCAAACCGCAAATCATCGCCACCAGCGGCCAGGAAAGCATCGCAGGCGAACTGGTCCTGGTCGGCAACGGCCGGTTCTACGGCGGGCGCTATCGTTTTTTTCCGACCGCCGACCTGCGGGACGGCTTGCTGGAGGTATCGGTGTTTCCACGAGCGGATTGGGGCAGCCTGGTCCGATGCGGTTGGGGATTGCTCACGGATCGATTGTACAGCGCGGGCGGTGTAAAACATTTCCAAACGCCTTCGTTGCGCCTCGAGAGCGCGGTGCCGGTGGCATTCCACGTCGAAGGGGAGAACGCAGGGACCCTCCCGGTCCGCTTTTCAATGCATCGGCAAAAGTTGCGGGTGATTACGCCGTGATGCGGCGGTGGAATGTCTCTCGCGCAGCATGGTTCGAAAGTCGGCCCGTGTCACATGCTGATCCCAAAGGGATTCAGAAGGCCCATTAAACAACCACCAGTCGTATTTTGCTTGGTCGTTTACCATTATCGGTGTGCTCCCGTTGCATTTTTTCCTTTGACAGCTTTGCTCTTTCGCGATGCTATGCGGTTACACAGAACTTAATACACCGCGCTCAGGCGCCTATCGAACACGAATTATGGTTCCGAAATTAATCATCTGCCGGGCGATTGGAATCGCGACGGTTGCTTTGGCTTCCACCCTCAGCCTTCGCAGCGAAGTGAAAATCCCGGACGAATACAAGCAAGGCGGCTTTGCCATCGGTTGCCAGGCCTACACCTTCAAAGGCTACGATAAGCCAAACGCGAGCGGTTTTAAGGGCTTTAGCGTTTTCGAGGCCATCGAGAAGACAGCCGAAGCGGGCGGAAAGGTGATCGAGTTTTATCCCGGCCAAAGCCTGAGCCCGGAAGAGCCGAATGTGAAATGGGACCACAATTCTTCTGAAGACGTGGTTGCCAAAGTCAAAGCCAAGCTCGCCCAGCACAAAATAATGGCCGTTAATTATGGCGTCGTCGGAATTCCCAAGGATGAAGCGGCGGCGCGTAAGATTTTTTCTTTTGCGAAGAAAATGGGTCTGCGGGCCGTGACCACAGAATCCACCGAAGCCATCGACACGATCGAGAAGATGGTCAAGGAATTCGATGTCATGGTCGGCTTCCATGATCATCCAAGGCGTTCGGATCCCAACTACCGGATGTGGGATCCCAATTACATCATCGAGGTCGTCAAAGATCGGGACTCGCGCATCGGCTCCTGCGCCGATACCGGGCACTGGGTGCGCTCCAATCTGAAACCGATCGATTGCCTGAAAATTCTGAAGGGCCGCATCATTAGTTCGCATCTTAAGGATTTGGACAAGATGGGTGAGGGCGCGCACGACGTGCCGTATGGCAAAGGGGTGTCCGATGTCAAAGGCATCCTCGACGAGTTGAAGCGCCAGGGCTTCGAGGGCAATATCTCCATCGAATACGAATACCACTGGGATAAATCGCTTCCCGAGGTCAAGCAGTGCATTGACTTCGTGCGCGATTACGGGAAATAGGGACTGCTCAAGACGGGATGCTTTCCGGCGCGGCTGTATTGCGCAATCGCTTCGGTAATATAGGTCTTGGCGTGGCCCACGGCTTCGGGCAAGGCAAAGCCGCGCGCGAGAAAACCGGCGATGGCCGCCGAGTAAGTGCAACCCGTGCCGTGTAGCGAGACTTTTTGGATGAACGGTGCTGTTAGCATTAATTCATTCTTGCCGTCGTAAAAAATGTCCACGGCTTCGCGGGCGCGCTTGAGGTGGCCGCCTTTGACCAGGACGGCGCACCGGGATTGTTTCCAAATGATCTGCGCCGCGTGGCGCATGTCTTCGGGCTCGCTAATCTCAATCCCGGCCAACGTCTCCGCCTCTGACAAGTTGGGCGTGACCAACGCGGCCATCGGTAGCAAATCGTAGCGCAACACATCCACCGCCCCTGGCTGCAACAATGGCGTCCCGCTGGTGGCGATCGATACAGGATCGACAATGAGCGGCGGCTTCTTTTTGTGAGTGCTGAGAAATCCGACCACTTCCCGAATGATTTCAGCAGAATAGAGCATACCCGTCTTGATTGCCTTGGGCGGCAATTCCTCGAACACGGCTGAAAGTTGCTGCCGGACGAAACGCGGCTCGCAGGGTTGAAGGCCCAGAATGCGCTTTGGATTTTGCGCCGTCAGGCAGGTGACCACGCTCGCGCCATGAACGCCAAGCGCGGCGAAGGTTTTCAAATCCGCCTGAATGCCCGCGCCACCGCCGCTGTCGGAGCCGGCGATGGTGAGGGCTATTGGTCTGCGTGGGTGAGTCGTGGGCCGCATGTTCAGTATTCAGTATTCAGTATTCAGTGTTCAGTCGAATACAAACCGGGCACTTCAGCCCCAGCAGGCGTCATCTTGATTAAAGCGCGACCACTGCGAAGAACGCTCGAAGGATAAATTCATCCTTTTGGTGTGCTGAATTTTTGCTATTCTCTGCCAGTGGGTTCGCCCGAACAACTTTATGGACCGTCCGGGGCTTTTGCGACTACGCATTGGTCGGTGGTCGTACGGGCTGGAGACAGCCAGTCACCGGAAGCTGCTTCGGCGATGGAACGATTGTGCCAGGCTTACTGGTACCCACTCTACGCTTTTGTCCGGCGCAAGGGCCATAGCCATGAAGACGCGAGCGACCTGACGCAGGCGTTCTTTGCGCAGTTCCTGG
>Ga0247668_1000301_pt1 | contig 12781 bp, 15 predicted proteins | sample CNK09_metaG_FD_182737 | JGI IMG/M metagenome (GOLD analysis project Ga0247668, IMG submission 182737) | Soil microbial communities from Purdue University Martell Research Forest, Indiana, United States - CNK09 | ecosystem: Environmental > Terrestrial > Soil > Temperate forest > Bulk soil...
TTGCGGCCCGATATGGGTGGCGCGGTCGAGCGGCATGCCGATGCGGATGCGGCGTGCCCGGTCCGCGATCCGCTCCAGGAATGATTCATAAAGCGGACGCTGCACGAACACGCGCGAACCCAGCGAACAGGATTGGCCCGTGGAGCGGAACGCCGATTGCGCCGCCACCACAAGCGCGCGCTCGATATCGGCATCGGCAAAGATGATATGGGGCGACTTGCCGCCGCATTCGAAGGTGCAGCGTTTCAGATTGCCGGCGGCGAGCTGCATGATCTTGCGCGCGGTGGCGTGGCTGCCGGTAAAGGAGATTTTGTTGACGCCGCGACTGGAAGCGAGCGCCGCACCCGCCGTGGTCCCAAAGCCCGGCACCACGTTGAACACACCGGCCGGGAATCCCGCTTCCTCGACGAGCTTGGCGATTTCGAGCGCGGTAACCGGCGTCTGCTCGGCGGGCTTGACGACGAGCGCGTTGCCGGCAGCGAGCGCGGGGCCGATCTTCCACGAATAGAGCAGGATGGGCGAATTCCACGGCAGAATCGCGCCGACCACACCCACGGGCTCGCGCCTTGTATAGGCGAGCGCATTCGGCTTGAACGGAATCTGTTCGCCTTGGATTTTGTCCGCGGCTCCGGCGAAGAAGATCAGCCAATCGACGGCGCGCTGCACCTCGCCGACCGTATCGCGCAGGGGCTTGCCATTGTCGCGGCTTTCCAGCTCCGCCAGGCGCGCGCCGTCACGGCGGACCAACTCCGCCAGTTTGTAGAGAAGCGCCCCGCGCTGGCTGGCGGTGATCTTGGTCTTCCATGGGCCGGCCATCGCGGATTTGGCGGCAGCGACCGCGCGATTGACGTCCGCGTCATCGGCTTCCGCGACTTCGGCCCAGACATCCTCGGTGGAGGGATCGATGGAGGCGATGGTGCGGCCCGAATGGGGCGCTACCCACTCGCCACCGATATAAAGCCGGTCATAATTTCTCATGGTCATCTCCCGCGCCTCCTGCATACGCCTTTATTTGAAAAATCCTTGAGAATTTCGGGGGCCAAGTCAAATTTCCGGCTATTCGACGCATCGGCCGATGTGGGAAAAGACGATCATGCCGACCCCAGAAACATCTTCGCCGAACAAGACCGATGCCACTTGGCATGAGGCGGTCATCCGCGCGTTCAAGGACAATGATGTCCGCATCATCGTCTATGTGCCGGACAATGTGCTGCGTCCGCTGATCGAGGCCGTCCATGCCGACGACTACTTCACCGCCTTCACCGCCGCGCGCGAAGAGGAAGCCATCGGCATCGTCAGCGGTGCGGCCATGGCGGGGGGACGCGGCATCGTGCTGATGCAGACGAGCGGCTTTGCCACGCTCGCCAATGTGCTGGCCTCGCTCTGCGTCGCGGCGCAGATCCCGGCGCTGATAATGGTCAGCGAACGCGGCACGTTGGGCGATTTCCAGATTGGCCAAGCGATCGTCTGCCGCACCATGCGTCCCATTTTGGAGACTCTCGGCATCGAACATCACACCATGACGCGGCTGGACGAGGCCCATTTCATTGTCGACCGCACCATCAAGCAGGCCTTCCTCACACAAGCGCCGGCAGCATTGATTCTTTCGCCGTTGCTGACGGCCAAGCGGTGAACGGCATGGCCCCGCGCGAACGCAACACCAAAGTCATGAACCGCTTCGATCTGACCACGCGTCTGGTTGCCCAATTGAAGAACGAAGAAGCGGTGATCGGCGGCATCGGCAATTCCAATTTTGATCTCTGGGGCGCCGGCAAGCGGCCGCAAAACTTCTACATGCTGGGAAGCATGGGGCTGGCTTCGCCCATCGCGCTGGGCGTCGCGCTGGCGCAGCCCAAGCGGCGCGTCTTCGCGCTCGAAGGCGACGGTTCGCTGCTGATGCAATTGGGATCGCTGGCGACGATTGCGAATCTCGCCCCCCGCAATCTCGCGATCATCGTCTGGGACAACGCCATGTATCAGATCACGGGGAAGCAGCCGACCGCGACGGCGGGCAAGGCCGATCTGGTGGAAATGGCCCGTGCCGCCGGCATCGCGCAAAGCGCCTGGGCCACCGATGAGACAGATTTCGACCGGCTGGTCGCGCGTACCCTTGCCAAAGACGGCCCTTGGTTCATCGGCGCCCGCATCGACGGGCAATCCCCGGCTCGCCAGACTCCTCGCGAACCGGTGATCATCAAGGATAATTTCATGCGGGGGCTTGGCATCCAGCCGCCTTCAAAGGGGTGAGCCACAAGCCCCGCGGTGCGGCAATCCAACGCTGCCTCTGCGTCAAAACGCTAAGCATTTGGCCATTGTCTGGCTGCTACACAGCCCCACATCGCACGCAACGGCTTCTTTAAAGGAACGGGCATGGCGAAGGACAGTACCAAGCAGGTCTGGTCGGCAATCGGTCGCGGTGCGCTTTCCTGCTGCCCCAATTGCGGCCGCGCTCCGCTCTTCCGCAGCTATCTGAAACAGGTCGATGCCTGTCCCCAATGCCGCGAGCCGTTCAAACACATCCGCGCCGATGACGGCCCAGCCTGGCTGACCATCCTGATCGTCGGGCATATCGTGGTGGGCCTTGCGCTCACTATGGAAATCTATGCGCCGATGCCGGTGTGGGCGAGCATGATGCTGTTCTGCGGCCTCGCGCTGGCGCTTATTCTGTGGCTGCTGCCGCGGGCCAAAGGCATGTTCATCGGCGCCATCTGGGCCATGAAGGCGCCGGGCTCCGAACAGGTGTGAGGCGCGGCGGCGAAATAATCGTCCTCGCGTGAGACCTAAGCTCATTGTCGTCAATGACCGCATGCAGCGCGATTACCGTTACGCGCGCGTTGCACCCGTGGGCAGTGCGTTCGATCCCGAATTCCGCCCCCAACTCACGCCGAAGCAGATGCTGGCGCTGGGAATCTTCGGCGGCAAATATATGACCGATTGCCGCGAGGAATTTCCACGCGATTGGTTTGTCCGGGCCAAGCTTTCCCCCGAAAAGCGAGACACCGCGCTGAATTTCTTCGGTGTCGATGCCAGCCAGCCTTTGTCGGAATGGCGCCGCAAGGGTTGGATCCATTCCGACGATCCGCGCGGCTGGTTTCAATGGTATTGCCGCTATTATATGGGCCGGCGCATGGAAGACGATGCACGCCAGATCGGACGGTGGAAGGCGATGCGCCGCCATATCCGCCAGATCGAAAAGAATTGCGAACCGGCCGATTGGTTCTGCCGGCCCAAGCAGCGCCAAGCGCTGCTGCACTGGGCCTATGACAGCCGCAAGTTTTGAGACCTATTTATTCCCGCTGACGGCCGTGGGTTCGATCTCGAATAAGACCCGCACCTCGCCCGGTTTGGCCCAGGGATATTTGTCCTTGTCGAGATATTTCTTCGCCATCTTGTCGATGTGCTTGGCGGCGCCCTCTTCGGTGACGCGGCTGACTTTCCCCCGTATCTGCACATAGCGGTAGGGATTGTCCGGATCGGTGATCGAGATCGCGACCGGCGAACCCTCTTTCAGATTGCGCACCTTCACCCGGCCTTTGGCGGAGTTCATCAGCACTTTGCCGTTCACGTAATCGATCCACACCGGCGTGGATTGCGGCGTACCGTCGGGGTTCAGGGTGGCGATATGGGCGAATGTCTTCTTGTTCTCGAGAAGGTCGCGCCAGGTATCGAGGGTTTCGGCCATGTTACTCTCCGTCGGTTCTCGAATAGGTCCCCCCGAAAAGGCTATGCTTGTGGCGGAGACAGGGCAACTTGCTTGCCTTTCAAGGACGCCGCCATTTTCTGCGACTCCCCGCTGTAATCGGAGTGTAACGAACAAAGTGGGAACAGACCGGTTGTAACCGTCGCTGCAAAAAGGCAAAATGACGTTAGGTGCATGGGCAGAGCATCTTCTTAGGAGGACATCGGACAATGAAGCTTTACGTCGGACTCGCGGCGGCCACAGCGGCTGTCGCCATGATGGGCGCGGCACTCGCGGCCGAAGGCGACCAATTCGTCATTCGCGGCGACGCCGCCAAGCAACTTCTCGAACAGAATTCGATCAACATCGCGACGGCGGAAAAGATCGCCAAGGTCTGCGTCGATGAGGCCACGAAGCAGGGTGTCAGGGTCTCAATCGCCATCTACGACCAATATGGCGAGCCGGTTTACATGTACCGCATGGACGGCCAGGCGCGGATCGCCATCGAGACCGCCATGATGAAGGCCAAGACCACACTCAACACGCGCCAATCCAGCAAGGCGGCGATGAATGCGGTGGCACGCGGCGGCTCGGAAGCCCGGCAGATTCAATTCGGCAATTTCGCCAATTCCGGCGGCCTGCCGATCACCATCAACGGCAACCAGTTCATCGGCGCCATCGGCGTCGGCGGCTCGGCGCCGAAGCCCGGCGTGTGGACCGACGAAATCTGCGCCTATCGCGCGCTGACCGCGGTCATGGGCAAGCAGCCAGATCTGCTCCCAGACATCCCGCCCGCGGCAGCAGCCGGAGGCGGCGGCGCCCGCGGCAATGGCGCCCCGAACCGCTAAGCCAAACCGATCAGAACCTGAATTGGAACGGAGAACCACCATGAAACTTTATGCAGGACTTGCAGTCGCGGCGACCGCCACGGCCATGATCGGCACGGCCTTTGCCGCCGAAACCGACAAATTCGTGATCCGCGGCGATGCGGCGAAAGTCATTATGGAGCAGAACAGCATCAACATCTCCACCGCCGAGGCCATCGGCAAAGCATGCGTTGATGAGGCCACGAAAGAGGGCGTGAAGATCAGCATCGCCATCTACGATCAGTTCGGCGAGCCGGTCTATTTCTACCGTATGGACGGCCAGGGTAAGGCCAATGTCGACACCGCCTTCATGAAGGCCCGCACGGCTTTGAATGTGCGCGCGCCGAGCAAGACGGTGATGAATCAGGTGCTGCAGGGCCGTTCGTCGGAATTGCGCCAATATTCGTTCGGCAATTTCGCCAATTCCGGCGGCTTGCCCATCATCCTCAACGGCAATCAGCTGATCGGCGCAGTCGGCGTCGGCGGCTCTGCGCCGCGTCTTGGTGTCGCCAATCCGTGGAGCGATGAAATCTGCGCCTGGCGCGCTTTGACCAAGGTGATCGGACCGCAGCCCCCGCTGCTCCCCGATGTGCAGCGCAATGCCAATGCCGGCGGCGGTGCAGGTGCGCGCGGCAACGGGGCGCCGAACCAGTAAGAAAGCGAATTGGTGAATGGCGGGTGGCGAATAGGGGAAACCCTGTTCGCCATTTGCTTTTTCAGGCCGCCTGTCGCGGTTGCGGTTGGCTACTCGCCATTCGCCGGCTGCCATGGCATTCTTGCCGTAAGATGCGTCAGCATCGCCAAACCTTCAGGGAGGAAGACATGCGTATTGCGATTTTGATGGGAGCGGTTGCTGCGCTCGCTCTTACCGCCGCCAATGCGGCCACGACCTATGACGGCAACGGCCAGGTGCCGGAGCAATTCCGCCTGTCAGGCAAAGCCGCCCAAAGACAGCACGACTATATCTCGATCAATGCGGACACGGCCGAGAAGCTATCCAAGGCGTGCGAAGCCATCGCGCGCAAGAACAACAGCGCCGTCGTCGTGGTCGTGCTCGATCCGCAAGGGCTGGTGGTGCATGAGCATCGCATGGATGGCGAAGGCTGGGTGCAGGTGAATGCGACCGAGCAAAAGGCGCGCACGGCGCTGCGTTCGCGCGCACCCTCCCATGCTCTTGCCAATCGCAACGTCCAGGACCCCTTCACCAATGCGAACATGGCTGGTTATGGCCTGACCACGCAGGAAGGCGGTCTTCCGATCATGGTCAATGGCCAGCTGATCGGCGCCATCGGCGTCGGTGGCATTCCGCCGGCCGAACGCAACGCCAGCTATGGCGAAGAAAGCTGCGCCCGCGATGCCCTGGAGCAGGTGATCGGCCCGCAGCCGCCGCTGCTTCCCGATCTGGCCGCGCAACGCAACAATCAGGGTGGTGGCGGTGCCGCCCCGCGCCGCAACGGCGCACCGGCGCAATAACGGATAGACGCAGCGAATGGCGGGTGGCGAAGACCTTCGCCACCCGCCATTTCGCTATTCGCCATTCGGAAGTTTCAGGAGGGAAATCATGGCCAAACTGCCAAATGTCGCACGCCTGGGCCTGTTCGCGGGCGCGGTTGCCTTCGCGGGTCTTTGCTGGAGCGCCTATGCCGCGGAGAAGCATCCCGTCTTCCAATTCTCGGGACCGGTGCCGCCGAAATTCATCATCAGCCCAGAGGACGGCGCCAGGAGCCACGACCATATTTCCATCGCCGCCGAAGTGGCGGAACGGCTGGCCCATATCTGCCAGGAGAACGCGAAGAAGCACGGCGGATCGGCGACCGTGGTGATTTTGGATCCCTTCGGCCAGATCGTGCATGAGCATCGCATGGACGGCCAAACCTATATCAACCAAAAGGCCGCCGAGCAGAAAGCGCGTACCGCCCTTTTGACCCGTGAACCGTCTCATGTGCTCACCAACCGCGCGTTCGACGATGTTTCGACGCTCATCCGCATGGACCAATTCGGATTGACCGTGCAGGAAGGTGGCCTTCCCATCATCGTCAACGACCAGGTGATCGGAGCCATCGGTGTCGGCGGCGGCGCGGGCGGGCGGGCCTATGGCGAAGAGGTCTGCGCCCGAGACGCGTTGCAGGAAGTGTTCGGTCCGCAGCCGCCGCTGCTGCCCCCCCCGGCGGGCGGCATGACCAATGGCGGCGGCTTTCCTTCGGCAGCGCCACGTGCGGGTGGAGGCGGCGGCCAATAGATAAATATCCGGCGGGCCGACAATGACCGATCTGCCGCTGCGCCTGTCCGACGGCACGCTGATCTATCTGGCGCCGTCGCTGAACACGATCACCACCTATGTGCTGCTCGAACAGGAAGCCTGGTTTGAAAAGGAGGCGAAATTCGTCCCCCTCCTGATCAAGCCCGGGATGACCGTGCTGGATATCGGCGCCAATGTCGGTGTCTACAGTCTGCCGCTTGCCCGCCGCGCCGCCCCCACCGGCAGGGTCTATGCCTATGAGCCCGCGAGCGAGCCGCGCCGCCTGCTGGAGAAAAGCAAGGACGCCAACACCCTGCACAATCTCACCGTGGTGGGCGCGGCACTGTCCGATCGTTCACGGCGGGCACATCTGGACGCTGGCATTTCGAGCGAGCTGCACAAGTTGGCCGACAGAGATAAAGACGACAACAACAGCCTTGGCGAATCCGTGCCGGTTACTTCGCTGGACGAGGAAGACGCGATCCGGAATTGGGGCTCGCCCGATTTCGTCAAGATCGATGCCGAGGGCGAGGAGCAGCGCATCCTGGCAGGCGGGCAGAATTTTTTCACCCGCAATTCGCCTTTGGTGATGTTCGAGGTTAAGGCCGAAAAAGAAATCGATAAGGCCATCCCTGCTGCGTTCCGTGCTCTGGGATACCGGATTTTCCGGCTGCTTCCGGGTGCGCCGATTCTGGTTCCCGTGGAGACGGGGGACACGCTCGATACGTTTGAATTGAATCTGTTCGCGGCCAAGCCGGATCGCGCGGCTGCTCTCGCCCATGAGGGCTGGTTGGCCGATGAAATATTCGACTGGTCGCCGGACGAGAATGCGCGCGCCCATGCGTTGGACCTGATCGCGACACAGCCGTTCGGCCCCGCGGTTGCGGGCCTTCCGGTTCCGGCTATGGGATCGCCCTATCGCGACGCGCTCGCGGGTTATGCGCAATGGCGTTCGCCAAGCGCAACGCCTTCGCTGCGCTACGCGGCACTCCGATTCAGCTACGCCACACTACAGGAGCTTTGCCAAGCCAAGCCGCAAACGGCTTACCGCTCGACATTCGCGCGCGTCGCCTGGGAATTGGGATTCCGCAAATCCTGCATCGAGACCTTGCAGGCGCTGCTCACTTCGGCGCGCGAAGGGATTTCCGTCGCCGAACCGTTCTGGCCGGCGAACGCACGCTTCGATGCCATCCGGCCCGCAGCGAACCCCGGACAATGGTTCATCGCGGGCCTGCTGGAGCAACTGGAAATCGCCGCGGCCTATTCGTCCATCTTCACATCGGGCGGAACGAACCTCGATTGGCTACGCCGGGAGCCTTTCGTGTCGGCCGAAATCGAACGGCGTCATATGCTGAGGCAATTGCGCGCCGGCATGCAGCTCGCCGTACCCGATCGGCTGTGCCGATCCGCCGCCGATCACCTGAACGCCGAACTCTGGCGCTCCGGAGCGATCCCCAATACGCTGCGCCCCTGATCGAAGCCGGTGCCGAGGAGCACGACATGCAATATCTCCACACCATGGTTCGCGTCGCGAACATCGAGAAGAGTCTCGCCTTCTATTGCGGCTTGCTGGGCCTGAAAGAGATGAGCCGGACCGAAAACGAAAAGGGTCGTTTCACGCTGGTCTTCCTGGCCGCACCCGGCGATGAGGATCTGGCGCGCGAGCGCAAGGGTCCCATGGTGGAACTCACCTACAATTGGGATCCGGAAGCCTATACGGGCGGGCGCAATTTCGGCCACATGGCCTATCGCGTGGATGACATCTATGCCATCTGCCAAAGACTGATGGATGGCGGCGTCACCATCAACCGGCCGCCGCGCGATGGGCACATGGCGTTCGTGCGATCGCCCGACGGGATTTCCATCGAATTGCTGCAACGCGGACCCGCGCTGCCGCCGAAGGAACCCTGGTACTCCATGCCCAATACCGGCGCGTGGTAGGCTAAGAACAATCTTCCGTACCCTGACAGAGCGAGCGTGATATGGGCTTGTACCAAGGCCGCCGTATCGTGACCGGCCATGACGAACAGGGGCGGTCCATCGTCATCTCTGATGCGCCGCCCGAGAACATCGTTCCCAATCCGTCCGATCCCGACCGTGGCCATATCAATTTCTGGAAGACCGAGACGACGCCGGCAAAGAATGGCGCCTATCGCGACCCGATGGCGGGGCCGCCGTGCCCGCTGCCGCCGCCTAAGGGCGGCACCATGTTCCGCTTCTTCCAGATCGCGCCGGAAAAGAACGAGGCGGGGCTTTCGGGCGAGGAACGCGACCGGCGTATGGCGCGCATGTTCGAAGCTGCGGGCGCGGGCGAGAATCGCATCGCCATGGCGCGGCACCCTTCCATGCACCGCACCGATTCAGTCGATTACATCGTGCTGCTGAAGGGCCAAGTCACGGCCCTCCTCGACGTGGGCGAAGTGACGATGAAGCCCTTCGATGTGCTGATCCAGCGCGGTACCAATCATGGCTGGCGCAATGACGGCGAGGAACCGGCGCTGCTGGTGGCCGTGCTGGTGGACGCCGAACCGCTGACCTAAGTGGGGTGAGAGCAGAGGGCGAAAGGGGGACACGGGCGAATGCGCGCCTTTGGCCGCAAAAGCCGGTCCGGAACGGCCGTTAAACACCGAATGAGGCTCGCCAGGGCCGGACATCCTTGCCGCATGATGGGCCGGTGATGCCGCCGGCAGGCAAAACTGTGCGGTTGGGGTGGACAGAGCGCCTATCGTAACCTATATCCCCTCACCCTCTCACGAGGGTTATGACGCGGGGTGGAGCAGCCCGGTAGCTCGTCAGGCTCATAACCTGAAGGTCATAGGTTCAAATCCTATCCCCGCAACCAAAAATACCCAGTGAAAACAAGGGAAATGGCTCCGCATTCGGAGCCATTTTCATTTGTATCTACGCATCGCGAGGGATTTCAGAAATTTCCGCGGTCATGCCAGGAGATGGGGATTGCCTATGCGCCTTTACGTGGCGCTGCCAATAGCCGGTAAAATCCGGCGACGGCTACTGGCGCAATGCCAACCCCGCCACGCGATTCACCTGTTCTTTATTGGTGACGCGGCGATTGTCTTCCCGCCACGTGCCTCCTGAGCGAAGCTCAGGAGGCACGGTCCAGCGATATGATGATGCTGCTGCCCGGCTTCATCGAATCCTTCAACGGCCGGCTGCGCGATGAATACCTCAACGAGCATCTGTTCACGAACCTAATAGAAGCCGCAGGATCATCGAAGCATGGAGGATCGACTACAACACCAAGCGGCCACACACGAGCCTCGAAGGGCTCACACCAACGGAGTTTGCTCCACGCCCCTCAGAGGGGCATAACCAGAACGGATTCTCCCTATGAACGAAGGCAATATGGGGGAACACATCACCACGTATGTTCGTTGACTGAAGTCAATAATTTTGGATGCCAATTTGTAATTGACCCATTGAATTTCGATGGGATAGCGGAAGTAACAAGGGGGGGGCCGTGTACCACAAGTTTGCATTGCCAGGTAGCATTTGGGACGCGCGTTCTCGATCGCGTTGCCTCGTTCGGAGGGGGAAGCGGCGCCGGATCATTTTCACCATACTTTGCGTTGTGTTTGGCAGACTCGTGGGCTGCGCATCGGTTCCTCAGATCGATCAAAGTGTCGGTCCGCCGTCGTCTACAACTCCAAAGCCCGAGATCATCGGGGCACGCGGGCCACTTACCGCACAGCAGAGCAAAGCGCTTCTCGACCGGATAAGCACCGAGCCCGGCGACGCCGGTGTGCTCCAGCGTCATCTTGCGATCGAGGAAGCCGTGGCCGAGAGTCCTCTGATCGCCGGCAACCGCACCCAGCTCCTGCGTGATGGACCGGCATCCTTTCGGGCCATGTTCAGTGCAATCCAAGGCGCCACCAATCACATCAACCTCGAATATTTCATCTTTGAAGACGTAGAAAGCGATGGCGTGAATCTGGGTGACCTTCTTGTGGCCAAACGAGAAGCCGGAGTGGCCGTCAATCTGATCTACGACAGCTTTGGCTCAAGCTCCACGCCTGACGCCTTCTTCGATCGTCTGAAAAAGGCCGGCGTGAATGTCGTCGACTACAATCCCCTTAGTCCATTTAAATCGATAGCAGGATGGTATTCGCCCAATGATCGCGACCATCGCAAGATTTTGATTGTCGACGGCGCCACCGCGATCATCGGCGGCGTCAATCTCAGCACTACCTACCAGAGCAACCCCTTGGGAAAATCGGGTGCTGCCGAGGGTAAGTCCATGGATATGTGGCGGGATACCGATCTTAAGATCGAGGGGCCTGCCGTTGCTCAGTTGCAGATGCTTTTTCTCGATCACTGGAACAAACAGAAAGGGCCGCCCATTGGGGATGCGAAAATGTTCCCGGTAGTCCCCGCTAAGGGAACTGCAGTGGCGCGTATCATCGGCAGCACACCCGACAAGTCGGTCCCCCGATATTACGTCACGCTCCTGTCGGCAATCCGTAATGCTGAGAAAACCATCAAAATAACTGCAGCCTATTTCGTGCCGACGGCGCAAGAGATGGAAGATCTAACTGGCGCGGCGCGGCGCGGCGTCGATGTGCGGCTCGTCCTGCCCGACGTAAGCGATTCCAGCCTTTCGATAGCGGTTGGGCATTCTCACTATACTGAGCTTCTCGAAGCCGGCGTAAAGATCTACGAAACCCACGATCTGGTCCTCCATTCGAAGACGGTCGTTATCGACGGGGTGTGGTCGATGATCGGCTCGTCGAATTTCGATCATAGAAGCGTCATCTTTAACGACGAGGTCGATGCTGTCTTGCTGGGTAGCGAGACAGCCAGTGAATTGGAAGAGATGTTCGATGACGATCAACAGGGTGCCACAGCGATAGATCTCAACGCGTGGAAAAATCGCTCGGTATTCGAAAAAATGAATGAGGTGTTCGCGGTTGCCTGGCAGAATATGCTCTAGAGGTTCGCTCTCGTACCGATGCGCAGCGCGTGAGCACGCCAAGCATCATGAATATCCCGCAGCGCGCGATCGAGCCTGATGTTGGGCGCATTCGGAGAAACGTACCTCGAATGTCAGATCGGAAGGTATCTGGCTGGCCGGGGCACCACCGTCAGCAGGCGGGCCCCTCATTCATGTCCTGGTTATTTATGTTCCTTGGCTTCTTCGGTAATTGCTCCACCGGCCTTGGACACATCTTTGCCGGCTCCTTCGACGGTGTTGCATGCGCTCAAGAATGTTGAGGCGCCGGTAAGCAGGGCAAGGCTCATGAAAGCAATCGCGAAATTCTTGCGCATGACAATTCCTTTGGTTTTGGGATGGAGCGTTTTTCTATTTCGCGCCAAAACATCCCGGAGAAACTGCGGGGAAGGAGTTGCAGCTCATATAGCAACGTTTAAGGTCGCAAAACCGTTCCGCCCGCGTCGCGTATTGGCAGCAATCGCAGTGCAAACGTGTTAACCACAAGCGCATGCTTATGACCCAAAAAGGCTCGGGGGTGATCGGCCTCGCCCTCCTCTTTCTGCTCCTTCTTCCGGCATCTCCATCGGTGGGTGGACACGAGAGCGCCGCGCTCCCGCGCTTGCCCTGTGAGGACGCTTCCTACCCAGTACTGCCGGCGCTCGACGGCCCGCCAAATATCGCGTTTTGGAACGGCGCGGATTTCGGTGGAACATGGATTGCCCCCGCCTGTAGCGGATGGCGGGCGGGATCCACGAATGTTGTCGTCGCTCTTGCCGGACATTTCTCAAATCGCGGCGATTCTGGCGTGATGTTAACGCGGATTGGGAGGATCTCGGTTCTACCGGAAGTGCGCTATTGGTCGGTGACGGACAAAAAATGGGAGGCACTCTTTACGCGGGCGATAGCCCTGCGTGGACCGGATGCGAATGCGTCCCGGGGGGATTTTGCAGTGAGCGAATTCCGCAGCGGTAGCGAACTCTTTTTTCTTTCGGCGGACAATCGCATGCAAAATGATATCGTGACGCGAATTCGTGTAAAGGATGCCGAGG
>Ga0247668_1000302_pt1 | contig 12740 bp, 10 predicted proteins | sample CNK09_metaG_FD_182737 | JGI IMG/M metagenome (GOLD analysis project Ga0247668, IMG submission 182737) | Soil microbial communities from Purdue University Martell Research Forest, Indiana, United States - CNK09 | ecosystem: Environmental > Terrestrial > Soil > Temperate forest > Bulk soil...
ACGGCGCAGTTGGGAAAACTCGGCTGCGAAATTGTGGCTGCCAATAACGGCTTTGAAGCGCTCGCCGCATGGCAGCGAGGCGGACACGATCTCATTCTGATGGACTGCCATATGCCCGAACTGGACGGCATGGAAGCCACCCGCAAGATCCGTCAATTGGAATTGGAAAAATCACTGCAGCCGGTCCGAATCGTGGCCATGACCGCCAATGCCATGCAAGGCGACCGCGAAGATTGCCTTCAGGCGGGCATGGACGACTATATCTCCAAGCCGGTTGATCCGACGGAACTCAAGCGGGTGTTGAAGCGCAATTTTCCAGACTGTTTTGAGGTTTGTTAATGAATAAATTGACCGACAACCGAAGAATCCTCGTCATCGACGATAACCATGCGATTCACGATGATTTCCGCAAGATTCTCGGTTCCGCCTCCGGGAGCGGGAAAGCCCTCGACGCCGCGGAAAGCGCGCTCTTCGGCGAACCCGAGGCCCAAGCGAACTTCGCCGAGTTTTCAGTCGATTCGGCTTTTCAAGGACAGGAGGGGCTGGAGCGCGTGCAGCAGGCATTGCAAGAGGGACGCCCTTACGCGCTAGCGTTCGTCGATGTGCGAATGCCGCCGGGGTGGGACGGCATTGAGACAACGAGCCGGATTTGGGCCGTTTATCCGGACCTGCAAATCGTCATTTGCACGGCGTATTCGGATTATTCGTGGGACGACATGATTGCGAAAGTGGGCCGATCCGACCGATTGGTCATTCTCAAGAAGCCATTCGACAATGTGGAAGTGTTGCAACTAGCCAATGCACTCACGGAAAAGTGGCGATTGCTCCAACAATCCAAAATGCAGATTGGCGATCTGGAGAAACTGATCGCCGCCCGCACCGAAGAACTGCAAAAAAGCGAGGAACGTTTCCGGCTCATCACCGAAAACGCCGCCGATCTGATCTCGATTGTCGATGTCAAAGGACAACGTCTCTACCATAGCGCCGCCTTCGAGCGATGCCTCGGTTATTCCAGCGAGGAGTTGCAATCACACCCGGAGCTGCCTCCTATTCATCCCGAGGACCAGCAACGATTCATCACGGCGATTCGCTCGGTATTGCAGACGGGACTTGGCCAGGCATTGGAGTATCGGATGCAGCACAAAGACGAATCGTGGCGTGCCTTCGAGTCGCGCGAAAGCGTCATCCGGAACAGAGACGGACAAATTGAAAACCTGGTCATGGTGGCGCGAGACATCACCCGTCGCCAGGCCGCAGACCGCGACCGGCAAATGATGGAGGTGCAGTTGCGCCAGGCTCAGAAGCTCGAATCCATCGGCCAATTAGCCGCCGGCATCGCCCATGAGATCAATACGCCCACCCAATACATTGGCGACAACACCCGCTTTCTCCAGGACGCCTTCAAAGATTTGAGCGCCTTGCTCGTCCCTTACGAGAAACTGCTGCAGGCGGTGAAGGACAATACCGTTACTCCGGCCACCATCGCCGCCGTCGAAGCAGCCCAACAAACCGCCGACGTCAGCTACCTGGGCACAGAAATTCCCAGGGCCATCGGCCAATCGTTGGATGGCATCGAGCGCGTCTCGAAAATCGTCCGCTCGATGAAAGAATTTTCCCATCCTGGATCTGAAGAGAAGACGGCGCTGGATTTGAATCGTGCCATCGAGAGCACACTTACTGTGGCGCGCAATGAATGGAAATACGTGGCCGAAATGGTCACAGAGTTTGACCCTGCTCTACCCGCAGTCCCGTGCCTGCCCGGAGAATTCAATCAGGTCATCCTCAATCTCATCATCAATGCCACCCACGCCATTGCGGACACCGTCGGCGACGGCAGCAAAGGCAAAGGAACGATTACCGTGAGCACGAAGCATTGCGGGGACTGGGCGGAGATTCGGGTTCGAGATTCGGGCGCCGGAATTCCCGATGCGATCCGGGGCCGGATTTTCGAGCCGTTTTTCACCACCAAAGGCGTTGGCAAAGGAACCGGCCAGGGCCTGGCGATTTCGCACTCGGTCGTAGTCGATAAGCACGGAGGGGCCATTTCCTTCGAAACGGAACTGGGACGCGGCACGACCTTCATCATTCGCCTGCCGTTGGCATCAGCAGAAAGGAAAGCGGCATGAAACAGCGAATTCTCTTTGTCGATGATGAGGCCTTCGTCCTGGAGGGTTTGCAGCGCATGTTGCGCCATTTCCGCGGGGAATGGGAGATGGTATTTGCAGAAAGCGGCAGCAAAGCCCTGGAGTTGATGGGGCAGACCCCCTTTGATGTCATTGTTTCGGACATGCGCATGCCGGGCATGAACGGCGCTGAGCTTTTGGCGGAAGTGATGAAGCGCTATCCAAAGACCATTCGCCTCATCCTCTCTGGACATGCTGACCAGGCTTTGATCTTGAAGTGTGTCGGTTCGACCCACCAATATTTAAGCAAACCGTGCGAGCCGGAAATGCTTAAAGCGACAATCCTGCGCGCCGCCGGGGTCGGAAATTCGTTGCAGGACCAAAAGCTCCGGCAATTGGTCGCGCAGATGGACCGCCTCCCTAGCATCCCCTCGCTTTACATGCAGATCGTCGAAAAACTGCACGACCCGGAAGTCATGCTGGAACAAATCGGCGAGCTGATTGGCAGGGACCTGGGCATGACCGCCAAAATCATGAAGTTGGCCAACTCCGCCTTCTTTGGGCTTCGCCGTGAAATCTCAAGTGCGAGCGAGGCCGTGAACTATATCGGTCTTGAAACGATCAAATCGTTGGTCCTCGCCATCAACGCCTTTTCGCAGTTTGAAAACGTGAAGCTCGGAGGATTCTCCATCGAGAAGCTATGGAGCCATAGCCAGGAAACCGCCGCCGCCGCCAAACAAATTGCGCAGGCAGAACAGGCCGACCGAAAGATGACCGACGAGACGTTCGTGGCCGGGCTTCTCCACGACACCGGCAAGCTGGTCCTGGCCTCCAACTTTCCCGATCAATATAACAAGATTGTTGAAGCGCAATTATCGAGCGCTGATCGGCTCATGGCGGAAGAACAAGCTTTTGGCGCTAACCACGCCGCTGTCGGCGGCTATCTGTTGGGTCTATGGGCACTGCCAGTGCCAATCGTCGAGGCAATCGCGTTCCACCACTGTCCCGCCAAAAGTCTCAACAAGGCGTTCAGTCCGCTGACCGCCGTCCACTCCGCGAATGCCTTGGTCCATGCGCAGCTGCAGCAGAGCCGCCAGGGAAGCAATCAGTCCGAGGAGGACGAGCATTATCTTGGGGAATTGGGACTCCAGGAACATTTCGCTGCCTGGGGCAGTGCGATGCGGAACAGTCTCCAACCTGAACTAATCAATTGATATGAGTGTGAAAATATTGTGCGTCGATGATGAATCCAACGTTCTCGAAGCTTATCAGCGCAACCTGCGCAAACGGTTCGCGATTGACATCGCCCTCGGAGGCGAGCCCGCGCTGGCGTTAATCGCGAGCCAGGGGCCCTATGCGGTCATCGTCACCGACATGCAAATGCCTGGGATGGACGGCGTGGAATTTCTAACACGCGTGCGGCAGAAGGCGCCCGATACTGTGCGGCTTATGCTCACGGGCAACGCCGATCAGAAAACCGCTGTCGAAGCCGTCAACAAGGGCCACGTCTTCCAGTTCCTGAACAAACCGTGTCCACCCGAAATGTTGGCCGTGGCGTTGGAAAACGGCATCAAACAGTACCGGCTAGTCACCGCTGAACGGGAAGTCCTGGAGAACACGCTAAACGGCAGCATCAAAATGCTCACCGAGGTCCTTTCCTCGGCCGACCCTCATTCTTTTGGGCAAGGTGAGATTTTGCGAAATTACATGCGCGCTTTTGCGCAGTCACTCCAGATTTCCCAAACCTGGGATTTGGAAATAGCCGCCATGCTTTCCCAACTCGGCTCAGTGACCCTCCCGGCGGATCTGGTGAAAAAGAGTCGCGAAGGCCACGGCTTGTCCGGCCCGGAAAAGGACCTGCTCGTTCGCATCCCCGAAATCGGCTCCAAATTGCTCGCCCACATTCCCCGACTCGAATCCGTCGCCAAAATCATCCTCTACCAGAACAAGAACTACGACGGCTCCGGTTTCCCTATTGATACCGTCGCGGGCGATGAAATTCCGATCGGTTCGCGAATCCTGAAGGTTTTGTCTGACTTGGCCAAACTCGAATCCGTCCGCATTCCAAAATTCAAAGCCCTCGATCAAATGCAGAGCCGGGCCGGCTGGTACGACCCGCGCGTCCTCGACGCCGCCTTCGCCTGTTTCGATATTTATCTCGATGCCCCCACCGCGGCAAAAACCGCTGGCCACGCGCTTCGGCTCAAGGAACTCACCGTCGGCCACGTCCTGTTATCGAGCATCGAAACCCGGGAAGGAGCCTTAATCGTGCCCGCCGGAACCAAAGTCACCGCCATCATCCTGGAAAAGCTTCGCAACTTCGAGCAACTCAGCGGCATCAAGGAACCGATCCAGGTGGAAGCGTAATTCTCACGGCGTACCGCTCGTGGGTGTAAAGTTCGTCCGCCATTTGGAAGAGAGCGACGGCGTCTTTTTCCACTTCCAGGTCAACGGCGTCCGGATGGGATACGCGCTGCATCGATTCCGCCTTGGGGTTGCCGTGGTAATACTCGACGGTTTTGTTGATGCCCAACACAACCAGATGATCCTGCCGAAATAGTCCGATGTCGCGGTTATGATTCAGCAGGACGCGGCCTCCTTCCGGCGGGGAATTGAGCAGGTCGCGGCCAAAAAAGAGCGTGTCGTAGGGCCGTCCAAGCATTCCCAGGATGGTTGGCGCAACGTCGAGCGAACAGCCCAGGTGCGGCACGCGTCCGGGGCTTTTGATGATGGCCGGCGCGACCATCAGGAGCGGGATTTCATACGAGTGAATCGGGATGCTTTGGCTGCCATAGACTCTCGCACCATGGTCGGCGACCACGACGAAAAGCGTGTTCGTGTAAAACGCCTCCTTTTGCGCGGCCCGGAAGAATTGGCCCAAACAATAATCCGAATATTTGACGGCATGGTTGCGCTGGCGTTTGGCCGGATCTTCAGGAATTCGGCCCGGCGGGTAGGTGTAGGGCTTGTGGTTGGAGACAGAAAGGATGGTTCCGCAAAATGGTTTGCCAGTTGCCGACAAAGCGCGAAATTCCTCGAGAGCGCGTTGGAACGTATCCTCGTCGCACACGCCCCAGATGGTCTTAAATGTCGGATGATCAAAATGCTTCTGCTCGATAAAACGGTCGTAGCCGTTGTTCAGCGCATAGGAACGCATGCCGTCGAAAAGTCCACGGCCGCCGTAGAGAAAGACGGTCTGATAGCCATCCCGCTTGAGAATCCGGGCGATCGTCTCCACGTTTTGCGATTGGTCCCGTTTGACGATTGAATCGCCCGGCAAGGGCGGAAATGAGGAGAGCACTCCCTCGAATCCGCGGACGGTGCGATTGCCCGAGGCGTATATGTTCGTGAAGAGCAAGCCTTCCTCGGACGCCAGACGATCCATTTCCGGGGTGAGCGAATTGCTTCGCCCGAGGCAGCCCCAGAATTCGGAGCCAAAGCTTTCTTCCAAAAAGATGACTACGTTGAGCCGGGGCCGCGCTGGTTCGCCGGCGATGGACCGCTGCAAGGAACCTTCCTGGGTGAAGGTGGCTTTAGGCTCAGCCAACAGCCGGCGCGCCCGCTGGAATGCCTCCGACGTTGCGGTCGTTTTGTAGAATGCCCCAAATTCAAGGTGCCGGGTCAGGGCGGCAGTGACGAACGCGCGCTGACCGTTGTTGGCGATTTCGTTAACAATTCGTTCGTTGCTAAAATGAATTTCCTTCGGATTGATCGTCAATGCGAGAAAGACGATCAGCCCCGCCGTCGCAACAACGTGCAACAGTCGAGACTTGCCTGATGCGGGCGACTCCCGGATGTGGCGCAAGAGCTTCTGCGAGATCAGGAGGATGATGGCAGCGATAATAATACAGCCGGCCACGACCCAGGCCACGGGATACGTATCCCAGATGTTCACAAACACTTCGTGCGGGTCGTGAAGATAGTCCACCGCCACGGTGTTGAAGCGCGACTTGAACTCGTCAAAAAAGTAAAACTCAGCGAAAATCAAGAAGGCCTGAACCGCCCAGAACAACCCATAAGCGCCGCGCAGTAGGAATCGGTGCCAGCCAGCGGCGAACCACCGATTCGGAACGATTGCCAGCCAAATCACGAATGGCAAAGTCAGCATCAGGGCGACGGAAAGGTCGATGTGAAATCCGACCAGGAAGGCTTTGAAAAGATCCAGCGCGGGCAACGGCGATTCCGGCCTGAAATGGAGGAACAGAACCAGCCGCAGAATGAAAAAGCCGAGCAGCAGGCCCAGCACGTTAAACGTCGCCAGGCCGAATCGAGACTGAACCGGCTTCGAATCCTGAGTGAGGGTCACTGGTGCTCCTGCCGTTGCAGCCTGGCCGTTGGTCATCGATCATTTCGGACCGGCGGCTTCGCCCAGCAGCGGATTTTCCATAAAGGCGTAACAGAGCATGTGGCAAATGCCCATCTGGGCATCTTCAACCCGGCCATAGTGGGTGGAGTTGATGACGATGGCTTGATCGGCAATCTCCGCCAGCTTGCCGCGTTTGCCGCCGACCAGCGCGATGGTGAACAATCCGTTGCTTTTCGCCCATTCGACCGCCCGGACAACGTTGGGTGAATTCCCGCTCACACTTAAGGCCATCACCAGATCGCCGGGCTCGCCATAATTCATCAACTGGCGCAAGTAAATATCTTCGTAGCTATAATCGTTTCCGAGAGCGGTCATCCAACTGACGTTGTCATTCAAGGAGAGGCAGCGGAACCGCCTCATCAATTTGTCCGACGCCCCTTTTCCAAGATCGGTGATGAAGTGCGACGCGTTCGCCGCGCTGCCGCCGTTGCCGAAAACAAACAACTGCCGCCCCTCGGTCAGCGCCTTCTGCAGTTTTCCAATTAACTTTTCCACCGCCTCGACCGGGATCGAATCCAGGGCGGCTTTCTGCGCTTTCAAATATTCGGTAATCCAACTGTTCATCGCCAGAGTATTGATCAATCAGGCGCCGAATGATAGCTGGAAATTAGTTGCCCCGCCGCGATTAGGCAGCCCACTGGCACCGAATCTTCGCCGAACGCTGCCAGTCGAATTTGCGGTCCGCCCCCGAAAGCTTCCATCGTGAATTCCGAAAGCGCTCCGGCAACGCTCGCCCGCAGCGGCTCACCGAGCAGAGATAATCCGCCGCCCAGCACGATTAACTGCGGATGAAACAAATGCACGACGTGAGAGAGCCCGAACGCCAGGTCTTCCGCCGTCTCAGCTAGAATGCGTTGGGCGGCGGGATCTTTTTCCCGCAAGGCGGCGGACAGGTGTTTGGCTTCGCCTCCAATGGAATCGCCGATTAACCCACATAACAAGCTGTCCCCGCCCGTTTTCAGGCGCCGGATTTTTGCATCGACTGCCCAGCCAGAACAGCACGACTCGACGGTCGTGCCCTGGCGATCCAACCGGATGTGCCCGATTTCCGCTTCGCCTGGTGTGGCGCCATGATAAATCCTTCCATCCACGACCAGACCGCCGCCGACGCCGCTGCCGAGCGTCACATAGAAAACAGGGTTGAACCCAGTGCCCGCCCCCCGAACCGATTCTCCCAACGCCGCCATGTTGGCGTCGTTATCGACCCGCACGGGCTTGCCGGTCAGCCCTTGCAGCCACTCGCCCAGAGCAAATTCCGACCAACCTTCAATTTGATGCGAGCGGCAGATTCGTCCCGTCTTCCAATCCACCGGACCTCCAAAGCCAACTCCCATTGCGGCGGGGGAGAACTTGGAAATCAAATCAGGCAGGGCCTGCTTGATCTGGTCCCGGATGCCAGCACCGGCTTTGTTGCGATCCACGTTAAGCCGACGCCGCGCCTGGACGGCCTTTTCATCACCGGCCACGAGCTGCAATTTCGTTCCGCCAATTTCAATACCGAGATAATTCATTGATTGGAAAATGTATTCTCATGCTTGCATCATTGTGCAGAAGTTTTTCTGAAAAAATTGTAGTAGTCGTGATCGTCGTTGACAAATCGATGCAAATCCGCTTTGATAAGCGCATCACCTGGAGGCGGACCGGATGTGTCTGGTGTGGAACCGACACATCCGGTCAGTATTTTTCAAACCTACTGCGGACTGGGAACCGCCAAATTGAAATTCAGGACTCTCGGCTCATTCGCGGCAACGGTAATTTCCTGGACCGATTCGCCGGCTTTCGGATGGACGGCAGCGACCATGTATTTCCCCTCAGGCAGGCCGGGCGGAAACCGGAAGGTTCCCTCCGAATCGGTGACTGCAAAAAACGGGTGGGAGACGACGCCGATGTAAGCGAACATCCATGGATGCACATCGCACTTCACGCGCACAAAAACCTCCGGCTTGGAGAAGAAACTTGGCGAAATGGTATTTAAGTCGTTCACATGGCCTTTTTGGTATTGGTACAAAGCAATATTAAACTCCTGATTGTTCCTTGAAGAGGCGTGGATGTTGTGCAGAATCGGATCGGAGTTGTGGAACATAATCCTCTGTTTCGCCTGCAAGCCCATCACGTACGGTTCAAATAGACAACCTTTATTGTCCAACACGGGCTGGTTGGTTGGAACGGAAAATCTTCGATCCTGCAGACCGTCTTTAATATAGACAAACACGTTTGCCAGCCCGCCATCGTGTGTCACGACGTAATGGCGAGTGCTGAGCGGCTGCAGGTGCAGACCTCCGCACGTGGTCCCTTCAAGATGGATCGGGATTTCCGGTGGAGGCAAACCGGTCAGCCAGACGCGTCCGGAAATTCCGGCCTGGCCAGTGGTCGCTCCGCCATACGAAGAAGCCAATGCGCCCGCCGGCACTCCGCCATGTGCATAAGCCGAGTCATCGAATTGGCTCACCGTGCTCGGTGCCAGAGACTCGGAAGTTTCGGTGGCCGAACGGTCACTGGTTCGGTTAGGGCTTGGCCGAGTGTAGCTTGCGAGTTTGGGTTTGGTAGTCGCGTGATTCGTTACTGGCAGATAGCTCACCGGATCGGTCCGCAGTCGGGCTGAGGTGTCTTCGGTTTGGTTCGCGAGATCCAAAGTGTTTTCGGGCAGATTCCACGGCTTGGAACTTTGTTGGACCACCAGAACAATCAGGCAGCCCAAAATCAGCACCAACACGAACAGGATCAGCTTATTGACCAATGGCGTTTTATCGGTGCTCATGAGCATCTATTCTGACGAACGAGCACCTAGGCCGTATTCACGCCAAACATAGGCTCTCCTCGCTTTAATACTTCAAAACTTTGGCAAAAAAGTCCCGGCTTTGGGCGTGGGCCGGATGTTCGAAGACTTGCTCGACTGGGCCGGCTTCCACAATGCGACCTTCATCGAGCAGCAGCACCTGGTCGGCGATCTGCCGGGCAAAGCCCATTTCGTGTGTCACCAGGATGAAATCACCTCCGGCCTCGCGCAGTTCCTTGATCGTGTCCAGTACCTCGGCGGTCATCTCCGGATCGAGCGCGGACGTCGGTTCATCGAAGAGTAACAGGCGCGGCTTGATCGAGATGGCGCGGGCGATGGCGACGCGTTGACGCTGGCCGCCGGAGAGTTCTGCAGGGCGTTTGGCGGAGTGCTTTTCCAGTTGGAATCTGCGCAGGAGTTGTTGCGCGATTTCCGCCGCCTCGGCTGGCGCGTGCCCATGCACCTTCTCAAGGGGCAAGGTAATGTTCTGCAACGCGGTTAAATGCGGGAATAGATTGAAGGCCTGAAAGACCGTGCCGATGGTGCGCCGATGCCGGAGCAATGAAGCTTCGTCGAACACCACCGGCTCATCGTTGATTTCCACCTGACCGGCGCTCGGGTATTCGAGGCCGGCGATGATGCGGAGCAAGGTCGTCTTCCCGCCGCCAGATGGGCCAATGAGCACCAGTGTGTGGACCTTTTCCAAATGCAGCGAAACGCGGTCGAGCACGAGGTGGCCATTGAAGCTCTTGGAGACCTCGCGAAGCTGGAGTTTCATGCGACAAAGTGGGCGGGCCAGAGTAAAATAACTGCTCTTCGACTTTGTTTCATTCTCCTAACTTTTCAGGCACGAAGCGCGGCTGTCCCCAGCCGCAGCGGTTTCTTGAATCGTTTCGGGCAGCCTGGGCCTATTCGAGGCTGCTGCGGCTGGGGACAGCCGCGCTCCGCTTAAACAGTTACGTCTCATACTTGTGCTTCCTCTCCAGGGAACGCGTCCAGAGCGAAATCGGCAGGGTCAGGACCAGGTAGCCAATAGCCAGTGGCAGATAGCACTCCAGGGTGCTGTAGGTGTTTGAATTTACCTCCCGTGCGTTCAAGGTGAATTCGCTGATCCCGATGACCGAGAGCAGGGAAGAATCCTTGATCAGCGATACGAATTGGCCGGCTAACGGTGGCAAGGTTTGGCGAAGGGCCTGCGGGAAAATCACGTAGCGGTGTGTCTGGAGGGTGGTCAGGCCGATGGCTTTGGCGGATTCAAGCTGCGACTGGCCGACGCTTTCGATTCCGGCGCGCATGATTTCCGAGATATAGGCGCCGCTGAAAAATGAGAGCGTGGCGATGCCGACTTGATAACGGTTCGCGATCTGGAACGCAGGCGCGATGACATAGAAGAAGATCAGTATCTGCACGAGCAACGGTGTCCCCCGCACCACTTCGACGTAAATCTTGCTGAAGTAGCGCAGAGGGAGCACACGGGAGCGTTGCGCCGCCGCAAAAAATAAACCGATGCCAGTGCTGAGTCCCAGGGCCGCTACAGAAATCCAGACGGTGTTCAGCCAGCCTTGAACAAATTTCTGGCGGTAGTCGTAAATCGAGGCCCAACCCCAGTGATAGTTCAGTTGCTGGAATGAAAAATAAAAGAGCAGCACAACCAGCAGGAACGCGAGCAGGAAATTGAAAACGCGCACCGGCCAGGCCGGCGAATGTCCTGGCTGGTTCGGCGCGAAAAACAATCCGGTCAGTCCCACCTCAGAAGTAGAACGGATAGCCCAGTTGCCTGAAAGCTTCTTTTTGCTCTTTCAAGTAGCGGTTGCCTAACTCTTCAAAGCCGCCTTTGGCGCGGAAGTCCTTCAAAAAGGCGTTCACCTGCTGCAGCAACTCCGCGTTTCCCTTGCGCACGCCAATGGACCAGGACTCTTCCTGGAATGGCTTCAAGAGCGGGCGGGTCGTCTCCTGGTGACGCTGCCAGTTTTTGAAGGTGGACATTTGGTCGTAAATGAAAGCGTCCGCTTTGCCCTGCACAATTTCCAGCACGCACGCATCTTCCTTTTCCAGGACCCGCACCTGCGCGCGCTTGAGATTGCTGGAAGCATAAGCGTGCCCGGTGGTGCCGAGTTTGACCACCACCGTTTTCCCAGGCTGATCCAGGTCGCGAATCGATTGGATATTGGAATTGGTCCCGAACAACAGGCAAAGACCCGTTTTCACGTAGGCATCGGAAAAATCAATTGATTGCGCGCGTTCTGGCGTCGCCGTCATGGAAGAAATGATGAGATTGATCCGGCCCGTCTTCAACGCGGGAATCAAACCATCGAACGGCAGATTCTGGACCTCGACTTCTTTGCCGAGGAAGGCGCCCAGCGCCTTGGCCAAATCCGCACTCACGCCAGTCGGGCGGTTTCGCGCATCGGTCATTTCGAAGGGGGGGTAGGCCAACTCCATTCCCACTGTGAGTTTTTCCTTTTTTGACTGCTGGGAGCAGCCGCAGATCAGGAATGAGATGATTACAACTAAAATCGACAAAACCAGCGGCTGTACCTTGAGGACAAAGTGTGTTTGCAGGTTCGCCAGTTTCATCGTATCACTTTACTGGCACCGCCGATTCTCGCAAGCGCCCTATCGCCAATCGGCTGGCAATTTGGATGGAATCTCATTAACACCCCGCTTCAGCGGGGTGATCGTAAAACTACGGCGACAAAAACCGTTTTAACGGTTTTCACAGGGCGCCGCATTCGTGAATCGCCACGAGAAGACAGAAACCGTTAAAAACGGTTTCAAGGCTCAGCCGGTTCGATGCCGGTTCGAGGATCACCCCGCTGAAGCGAGGTGTTAATGAGGGGGGGCGCAATCATTCGGAAAAGAATGATCTTCCTACCGTCGCCGAACCCAGATACTCACTTCGGCCACGCTCCATTGAAATTTCCTCGCGTGTTCGCGGATGAGGAAAGGGAGGTTTTTGCAACTTTCCAAAACAAAATGCGGCGAGAGGATTTCTTTAAGCGTGTCCAAAGTCTTGATGCGCTGGCCGGCTCGCTCGAATCCGCCGAGCCAGTTTTCTTTGGGCGTGAATTCACTGAGCCAGGTATAGGGCGATGTGATGATAAGTTGGCCGCCGGGGCGGACCAGCGCGGGCAGTTGTCGGAGGCAGCGCCGTGGATCGCGCAAGCGATCAATCAGGTTCGCCATCAAAACTACATCAAAGTCGCCTAGATCAGGCCGGAGTCCTTGGGCATCGCCTTGTTCAAAACTGACTCGCTTCGAATCGATTTGCGGCGGCACCATTGCCGTGGCCGAGTTGGCCAGGTCGCCTTCCTCCAGATACGAAAACGCCATCGAGCCGTGTTGCTGCAAATGGCGGGCGGCGGCGATGAGGCGAACCGAATAGTCGATACCCACCACCCGAGTGCAAAGTCGCGTCAACTCGAAACTCGAACGCCCCACGGCGCATCCCAAATCCAAGGCCCGGGCTTCTTTG
>Ga0247668_1000303_pt1 | contig 12704 bp, 10 predicted proteins | sample CNK09_metaG_FD_182737 | JGI IMG/M metagenome (GOLD analysis project Ga0247668, IMG submission 182737) | Soil microbial communities from Purdue University Martell Research Forest, Indiana, United States - CNK09 | ecosystem: Environmental > Terrestrial > Soil > Temperate forest > Bulk soil...
AGACCGTCCGGAAAGGAGGGGGTCCGTTCAACGTTCCCACAAAGGTGGCGACCTCCAGGTCCGGTGACATCTTTGTCTCGGACGGTTACGGCAACGCGCGGGTCCATCGCTTTTCCGCCGATGGCAAGCTCATAAAGTCCTGGGGCGAGCCGGGAACCGGCCCCGGCCAGTTCAATCTGCCTCATGGCATAGCCGTTGATGACAGCAACAACGTTTATGTGGCGGACCGTGAAAATGAGCGCATCCAGGTGTTCGATGTCGATGGCAACCTCAAATCGATCTGGACCAACATCTATCGGCCCTCCGCCATCTGCATTCATCAGGGCAAGGTTTACGTGACCGAACTCGGCCACCGGCTGTACGTGGATAACGTCCTGATCACCCCGGACGTCAATGGACCTTGGTCGCGAGTCCGTGTTTTTGACGCTGCGGGGGTTGAACAGGCGAACTTCGGCGGGCCCGAAAGCTGGAAACCCGGCAATTTTTTCGCGCCTCATGGTATTTGCGTTGATAAGGATGGGGCGATTTACGTCGCCGAGGTGATCTGGCCCGCCAAAGAAAGCGCGCCGCCCAAAGATTTGCATCCCGCCCTTCAAAAATTCAAACTGGCAGAATGATTAGTAATTTCCTTGCGCCGCGACAATGAAACAGCTTGCCAGAATTCTATGTGGAATCGCAGCAGGCCTCGTCTGCATGTTAGCTTCGCTTGAAGCCCAGGACGCAGTCAAAGCGGGCCGCTTTCACGTTGAACATCCCACTCTCCTCAACCTCGGCTTTGAATGGTCCATCGAAGGCGACGACAATCGCAACGCTGCCGTCGCCGTTCAGTTTCGGCCCGTGGATGAATCGAAATGGCGCGAGGCTCTCCCTCTCGTCCGAATGGGTGGCGAAAAGGTTTACCGCCGGCGCGAGCACCTCGACTACACCGTCCCGCAAGGTTTCGCGGGCTCGATCCTGAATCTTCAGCCCGGCACGGAATACGAGTGCAAGTTCGTGATGACTGATCCTGACGGAGTCACTGGCGAAGCCACGCAAACCGTTAGAGTGAAAACTCGCAAGGAGCCGCAGCCATTCAATGACGGGCGTGTCTTGCATGTTTACCCCCCCGACTATTTCGGTCCTCGTCAGGAACCCAACTTTACCGGCATCCTGCAGGCCTACTACGGGGCCGGCCTCGGTGATTGGTCGGTCGTCTGGGAACGCCGCGCACAGCCTGGGGACATTCTCCTGCTCCACGCTGGCCGCTATAAGACGGAACGACACAACTACGTCGATCCGATGATGACCCCGTTCGATGGCTCAATGTCACTCACGCTCAAAGGCACGCCAGACAGACCAATCACGATCAAGGCCGCGGGCGACGGCGAGGTTGTGATCGACGGCGACGGCAATCATCGGCTCTTCGACGTGATGGCTTCGCGCTATCATATTTTCGACCATCTCACCTTTCGGAACACCGACGTCGCCATCTTTGCCGGCCAAAAAGAAGTCCTTGGCGCGGTCGGACTCGCAGTCAAGAATTGCCGCTTTGAAAACGTCGGTTTTGCGGTTTGGACGGAATATGCAGGCTCGAGCGATTTCTACATCGCTGACAATCTCATCCTCGGTCGCGACGACCGTTTCCGCGTGCTCGGGTGGGGCGGTCCTGCGCGCGAGCCTGGAGGCCCTTCGTGGGCCATGCCCGCCTATGGCTCCCACCTGCTCACCAGCTACTATGCGGTGAAGGTTTACGGCCCAGGCCATGTTATCGCCCGCAATTCGATTGCCTATTTCCACGACGCCATTGGCATTTCTACTTACGGAACGCCTGAAGATGACCCGGACCGCCGCGCTTCTTCCATCGACATCTACGGAAACGACCTGCACCTGCTGAATGACGACTTCGTCGAGACCGACGGCGGCGTCCACAATATCCGTGTGTTCAACAACCGCGGTGTCAATGCCGCTAACGGTGGCTACAGCGCTCAACCCGTCTTCGGGGGCCCCGTCTATTTCTACCGCAACCTGCTCTACCACGTTCCCTCGGGCGTTGCCTTCAAGTTTTCTGGAAAACCCGCAGGTCTCTTCGTGTGGCACAACACCATCATCGGCGAGCATGTCCTGGGCGATCCCACTTCCAACACCCATTTTCGCAATAATCTCTTTCTCGGCCGCGACACTCCGGGCCGAGGCATCCTCACGCTGGCGAACTCCACCTCCTGGAACACGACCGACTACAACGGCTACCGCCCCAACCGCGATATCCGGGAGCAGTACCGCTATTTCAAACCCAAATCCGGACCGAACGTGTACGAACTGAAAAAGGACGACTGGCAGATCTTCGCAACCTTGAAGGAATTCCAGGCGGCAACGGGCCAGGAAACACACTCCATCGAGGTTGACTTTGACATCTTTGAGAAGCTATCTCCACCCGACCCGGCCAACCGCTACGCCGTTTACCACGCCATGGACTTGAACTTTGCGCTCAAGCCGGACAGCAAAGCCGTGGACGCCGGCGTTGTGATCCCCACCATCAACGAAGACTTCGTGGGCCGCGCCCCTGATCTCGGCGCCCTGGAAACCGGCCAGCCACCCCCGCACTATGGTCCCCTCTGGCTCACCTGGCAGCCGTTCTACCGCTAAAACCACTCGGCACCATGAATAATCATCAGGATGAAGAGCTGCATTCGTCGGCCGCGTGGGTGCCATCACCGGCGTTTATCAGCACCACCAACATTGCGTGGTTGATGCAGCGGGCGGGCGTCGATTCCTACGAGGCGTTGCATGCCTGGTCGGTGCAGAACCGTGAAACATTTTGGGCCCTGGCCATTGAACGACTCTGCGTTCGGCTCCAGAAACCATTTAGTCGCGTGATGGATCTATCGCGGGGAGTTGAGGAACCGCGCTGGCTGGCGGATTCGCGGCTTAACATCGTCGAGAGTTGCTTCACCGCACCGACTGGTTCGCCTGCCATTATTCATCAGGCTGAGGGTGGGGAAATTGCCAGCATGAGCGTTGGCGAGCTTCAGGCGCTAACTAATCTCGTGGCGGCTAATCTCAAACGGCGGGGCTTCAAGCCCGGCGATGCGCTGGCGATCCTCATGCCGATGACCGCTGAAGCCGTGGCCATTTATCTCGGGATTATCAAGGCCGGCTGCGTGGTCGTCGGCATTGCGGACAGCTTCCGACCCAAAGAAATAGCCACCCGTTTGCGCCTGGGCAACGCGCTGGCTGTGTTCACCCAGGATATTATCATGCGTGGCGGCAAAGCGCTGGCGCTTTATTCCAATGTGATTGAAGCAGAGGCGCCCCCGGCCATTGTTTTGACCGCAAAAGATCGCATGAGTCTGCCGCTGACCCGGGAACCTTCGGACCCGCTCAACATCCTGTTCTCGTCGGGAACAACCGGTCAGCCAAAGGCCATTCCCTGGACGCACACTACGCCCATCAAGTGCGCCACCGACGCCCACTTTCACCAGGACATCCACCCGGGCGACGTGCTGGTCTGGCCGACGAATATCGGTTGGATGATGGGGCCATGGCTGATCTTCGCGAGCCTGATGAACCGGGCCGCCTTGGGCCTTTATTACGGCGCGCCGACCGGAGGGGAGTTCGGCCGTTTCGTAGAGCAGGCGAAGGCGACTATGCTTGGGGTGGTGCCGAGCCTCGTCAGAACCTGGCGCAATTCAGGGTGTATGCACGCGGTGGACTGGCGCACGATCAAAGTGTTTAGCTCCACCGGGGAGTGCTCTCACCCCGAGGATATGCGGTGGCTGATGTCCCTCGCCGGCAGCCGGCCAGTGATCGAATACTGCGGTGGCACCGAAATCGGAGGAGGCTACATCACCGGGACGCTCACGCGACCTTGTCTGCCGGGCACGTTCAACACCCCTGCGTTGGGACTGGATTTTGTGATCCTCGATGAAGATGGCCGGCCAGCGGACAACGGTGAGCTTTTCATCGTGCCCCCTTCGATCGGGTTGTCCACAACGCTGCTGAATCAACACCATCACGAGGTCTATTTTGCCCAAACACCACCGGGGCCTCACGGGGAGTTGCTTCGGCGCCATGGCGACCAGACGGAAAAGCTCCCCGGCGGTTATTGGCGCGGACACGGCCGTGCGGATGACACCATGAATCTTGGCGGCATCAAAGTCAGCTCAGCAGAAATCGAGCGGGTCTTACAGTCCCTGCCGGACGTGACGGAAACGGCGGCCATCGCTGTGTCACCGGGCGGCGGTCCGAGCGACCTGGTGATCTATGCCACATGTTCCGCCAGCCAAACTTTGAGCAAAGAGGATTTGGCAGCCCGCATGCAGGAGGCCATCAAGCGCGAGTTAAATCCTCTTTTTAAAATTCATGAGCTCGTTTTGGTTGATGCGCTGCCTCGGACCGCGTCGAACAAGGTGATGCGCCGCGTGCTGCGCGATCAATGGCTTTCGCGATGATGACAAATCCTAAGCGCACCGTTCTTATCACCGGGGCCGGCAGCGGCTTGGGCCGCGGCCTCAGTATTTGTCTGGCACAGGCGGGGCATTTGATCCTTGCGACCGACCTCCATCTGGAGAGTGTGCGGGAAACGGTCGCTCAAATCGAAGGGGCGGGCGGAACGGCCGTGGCACACCTGCTTGACGTGGCTTCGGAAGAAGACATCAGTCGATTTTTGAAGGACAAAGGCCAGCATCGGATCGACACACTCATCAACAACGCCGGTCTGCAACACGTGGCCAGGTTGGAAGAATTTTCCGCCACGAAATGGGATTTGCTATTCGACGTCATGGTCAAAGGCGCGTTCCTGATGACCCGCGCGGTCCTTCCTCGCATGCGTGGCCAGAATTTCGGTCGCATCATTCACATTGGCTCCATTCATTCCCTCGTGGCCTCACCTTATAAGTCCGCCTATGTGGCCGCCAAGCATGCTTTGCTTGGGTTTTCCAAAGCTGTCGCGCTCGAGACGGCGGCAGTGGACATCACCGTCAACACCATCTGTCCAGCCTATATCCGCACCCCGCTGGTCGAAGCGCAAATCAAAGATCAAGCCCGCACCCGCAACATGTCAGAGAATGAAGTCATCCACCGCGTCATGCTGCAGCCGATGCCGAAAAACGCGTTTATCACCTGCGAGGAAGTTGCAGCCGCGGTTGAGTATCTCATGGGTCCCTGGTCGCGCAACGTGACCGGACAGACCATTACAATCGACGGCGGATGGACAGCGCAGTGACAAAAGCATCTTGTTAGATACTATTGACACGTTAAGGGTTGACTGTTTTGCCGGTGGCAAATTCCTGAACGAATTCCATTAGCTCTTTTTCGTTCAAATCTGAAACCGCCCAAAAAGTCATCCCTGCTTCCGACCAGTGGATGAGATGGTAGCCTTGGCTGGGCCTGACCGGGGCGGCCTTCGAGTCCGCTTCTTTTGCGGGCCAAACGAAGAGATTGATGACGTGTTTGTGACGTTGAAAAACCAAAGCGGCTACGCTGCGTCCGCTCACATAATCAAGCCTGCCACCGGAGAGCGGGAAACCTTCTGCCGCAAAATCCTCGACCGGTGGTGAGAAGTCGAGCTTGCCATTGAACCACGGCTTGACGGTATGCTTATCGGTGGACACCACATCCATCAGGTGACTACCCATCAACGACCGCACGTGGCTGGAAACAATCTCCTGCGCGAGTTGCTTCTCTGATGAAGGGCGAGTCTGCGTCACCACCAACAGCAGTGCCAGACAGACCGCAAAAGCCCCGGACATCGCAGTCGTAAGCCAGTTCCAATTCCAAGCCGGCCGGTGCGTGACCGCTCTTTCAGGCGAGGGCAATTCCGCTTTGATTCGCTGCCGCAGTTCCGCCGGGGCAGTGAAATAAAGGGCGTCCTGCTTCAGCGCCTTTTTCAACCTGTGTAAATTACGCCACGCGAGCGTACAGGCTGAGCAACTCTGAAGATGCTGCTCCAGTTCCAGAATTGTCGCGGCTTCCAATTCGCCGTCGGCGTATGGATCAATAAGCGGTTTGGCCTGCTGACAGTTCATCGTTGGTCTCCGGGTTTGAATTCGGCGGCAAGGCGCTTTCGCAAGAGCTTGCGTGCGCGCGCCAGGCGTGACATGACCGTGCCGATGGGCACATCGGCCAGATCGGCAATTTCTTTGTAACTGAAACCTTCCATCTCGCGTAAGATGACAATTTCACGAAATTCCAACGGCAATTCGGCAATGGCGCGGCGCACCGCGTCGGCATCGGCGAACTGTGGGTTGACAGCTTGCCCATTCGCCAAGACATCCTCGACAGCCAAAGTTTCATCATCAATTTCAACCGTGTTTTGCGGTGGGCGATTCTTGCGCAGCCAGGTATAAAAAGTATTTCGCACGATGGTCAGCAGCCAAGCCCGGGCATTTTCGCCCCGAAAATTTCCAAAGAACCTGAAGGCGCGAAAGCTCGCCTCCTGCGCCACGTCTTGCGCATCGTGGTCATTGCCGGCGAGCCAGCGGGCAAGGTTGTAGGCCGCATCCAGATGCGGCAGCACCGTTTGCTCAAATAATTTTAACCGTTCGCTTTCGTCCACCGGGACCATTTGTTGCTTGTCCCATTATAATGCAAGACCAATCCTCCTTCGGTTTTATTCCCGGATCTATTTTTAGCACCCGGGAGAATAAACGCCTTCCAGGACTGGTCTGGATGTTTGTCACATGAAGAAGACCATCAAATGCGCGACCTGGGTTTCCGGGAAATTCATTCCGCCAATCGCCTTTGTGTCCGGGAATAAATCTCGTTCGCGCGCGGTCTGGAGAATTGAACAAGCTAGAAGCTTATGCAAGACGACAACAAAAACCAAACGCCAAGCCTAAAAAACTTCGCTAGATGCAGGAATAATTGAATTATGAGCTCTTCAAGAAAAAAACAGCCATGGGGCAATGTTGCGATATTCGAGAATGCAAGCGACGGCAAAATGCTTGAAACGGCTTTGAAAGACAGAGGGTTTGAGACGCGAACCTACAATGACAAATTGCTTCAATGCGTTTTGTTTTTGTGTCCGCCCCACGCCACCATCCGGGTTCAGGTTCGGGGAAATGATTTCAACCAAGCAACCTGCTTTTTGGATCATGAGCCGGCTGCGTCCGTTCTTTTGCGAAGGGCGATTCGCTGTCCGTCTTGCGGTTCATTGCGGGTGCAATATCCACAGATGACTCGCAGGTTTCTTCTGCCGACCTTATTTTTACATCTCGGCATTATTTTTCGCGTCATTGTGCATGAAGCTTACTGCGAGAATTGTCATTGGCTCTGGAGTCTTTCAATAAAGCGGGTCTCCGCTCCGAAAAGCGTGCGGCACCAACGATGCTAACAGGAATTTGCGCTTCAGTTTAACAAAAGAAAAAAGACTTTATGAAAACTACAAGTCACTCAAAAAAAGCTGCATTTACATTGATCGAATTACTCGTGGTCATTGCCATCATCGCCATCCTGGCCGGCTTGCTCTTGCCGGCGATTTCCAAAGCCAAAGGGAAAGCCAACCAAATCAACTGCCTCAGCAACCTCAAACAGGTTGGTCTGGGCTGGCTGAGTTGGATGCACGATCACGAAGCTGGAAACCTTCCGTTTAGAACACCGGTCGAAGACGAGGGGACTTTCGGTTCCGTCGATCCACTCAAGAATAATGCCTGGTGGCAGTACCTGGTCATTTCCAACGAATTGAACAGTCCAAAGGTTTTGGTCTGTCCGGCGGACAAGATTGCAGGGTCGCCTCGGCTCGTAGCAGACAATTGGAGCAGCAAAGATCCGAAGGGCGGCTATGCCACGATTGGCTTCCACGACCGAGCCACCAGCTACTTCATTGGCCTGGATGCAGGCGCCTTAACCCTAAACGGCAAGACGGTAGCTACCCCCGATGGTTTTACCCAAACCCATATACTTGGCGGCGATCGTAACATGGCTGCGGACGGCTTTAATCAGAAATGCTCTTCCGGGGTCACTGACGCATGGTTTGTTCGGGGTCGTGGAGTGGATGGGGCCGGCAGCCCCGCCGATGCTGCCTGGACCAATTCCATCCACGGATACCGGGGGAACATCCTTACCTTGGACGGCGCTGTGCAAATGACCGCGACAAAAGAATTGGATGCGCTAATTGATATTGGTGATGACAACGGAAGTCTCCACTTCCTGGTTCCGAATTAACTCTTTGTAAGCAGAGGCTTGGATACCTATTTACTGTCCATGCCCATGTTATCGCCCGCAATTCGATCGCTTATTTTCACGACGCCATTGGCATTTCTACTTACAGAACGCCTGAAGATGACCCGGACCGCCGCGCTTCTTCCATCGACATCTACGGAAACGACCTGCACCTGCTGAATGACGACTTCGTCACTCCCTCCAGCTATCTCATGAAATGCCCCATGATCAACGGCGCGATCAGCAAGTCAGCAAAAAAACGAATCGTCATCCTCGGGGGCGGTTTTGGCGGCGTCTATGCCGCGCTGCACCTGGAGAAATTGTTGGCGCGCGCGCCCGAGGTAGAGATTTGCCTGGTCAGTCGCGATAACTTTTTCCTGTTCACGCCGATGCTGCACGAAATCGCTGCCAGCGACCTGGAGATCACGAACATTGTCAATCCTCTCCGCAAGCTGCTCCGCCGTGTCAAAGTCTTTGTCGGTGAGGTCGAGCGGATTGATCTGGCAAGCAAGCGGGTGGTGATTTCACACGGTCACCACAACTACGACAACCACTCACACCGCTTGGAGTACGATCATCTTGTGCTCGCACTGGGTTCGATTACTAACTTCTTCGATTTGCCCGGCTTTGCCGAGCTGGCGTTGGCCATGAAATCACTACCGGATGCAATCCAGCTTCGAGCCAGAATCATCCGCCGTCTCGAAGAGGCAAATTCCGAATGTTCCCTCGGCGACCGGCAATCGTTGCTAACTTTTGTGGTTGCCGGCGGCGGTTTTGCCGGCGTGGAAACGGTCGCGGCGCTGAACGATTTCGTACGCGAAGCGCTGCGATTCTATCCGAATCTGAGCGATCGGATGTTGCGAGTTTTGCTCGTGCATCCGGGGGCGGTGATCCTGCCGGAACTCGGTGAAAATCTGGGGCATTATGCGCAGAAGGTGCTGGCGCAAAGGGGAGTCGAAATTCGCCTGAACACCCGGGCCACAAGCATGACTGAGAACGAGGTCTGCTTAAACGACGGCCCCCCGATCCCATCCAGCACGCTGATATGGACCGCCGGGACTAGGCCTAACCCATTGCTTTCTTCGCTGCCATGCCAGAAAGAATGCGGCCGCGTCCTGGTGAACGAGTCGCTGCAAATTCCTGGTTGGCCCGAGGTCTGGGCGGTCGGCGATTGTGCGTTCGTGCCTGACGCGGGTCAGCCAGGAAAATCTCACCCGCCCACCGCGCAACACGCCATTCGCGAGGGCAGGGTTGTGGCGCAGAATATCGGGTTGGCGCTCGCTGGCCGGCCGCCAAAACCATTTTCCTTCAAGACCATCGGGTTGCTCGCCTCCATTGGCCGCCGGACGGGCGTCGCGCGGATTTTCGGCTTCAACTTCTCGGGCTTCTTCGCGTGGTGGCTATGGCGCACAATCTACCTGAGCAAATTGCCTGGTATCGACAAAAAAGTTCGTGTCGCCTTCGATTGGACGCTGGACCTGCTCTTCCGCAAGGACGTTTGCGCGGTTTATGACCTCCCGACCCGCGCCCATTTCCATCGCCGAGAAAACAGTCAGCGAAAAGTCGCGGACAACGGCAACGGCCAGGCGATAGCGAGCTCTGACACCAGCCCTGGCAAACTGATGCGCTCAAAAAAAGAGAATGTTGGGGAATATCTTGTGCCTGCAAGCGGTCTGGATCAGCGCGCAAGCTGAATCTCACTGAAGCATTCGGATTGTGAATGCCAACGCGGGTCAGCGAAATGCAATAACCAACAATAAAATATCCGATATGCAACACCTTCCAATTCAAACCGATCCCTCGCAACGCGACGGGAAACTCACAAACGCGAATATCCAGGTGCCCAACTCAAAAGGACATCCTGGAAGACGAGCTCTCGCAAAGTGTTTCGCTTTCGCCGCAACTACTCTGTTTTGCGCCCGTCTCGGGGCTCAGGTCACCCCTGCCCAGCCGGCCAACCCGGTATTGCAATGGAACAAGGCACTGCTCGTGATTGTCCGCACCCATGGCGCTCAACCGGCAACTATTCACGCTACGCGCAACTTCGCGCTCCTGCACGCCGCCATTTACGACGCGGTCAACGCCATTGACGGAACCCATGAGCCTTACCTGGTTCGTCTGACTGGTGTGTCGCGATTTGCGTCCCAGGACGCAGCAGCCTCAGCCGCCGCCCATGAGATCCTTGTGCAATTGTACCCTGCATTCCAAACGATGCTGGACACTCAGCTTCAAGAGTCCTTGGCGCCAATTCCGGATGGAGCCGACAAGACTGAAGCCCTGCGCGTAGGGCAAAATGTCGCCGATAGCATCCTGGCTCTGAGAAGCAATGACGGCTCAAGCGCTCAACCCCTGCCATACGTATTCGGGAACGCTCCGGGAAACTATCAGTCAACCCCGCCTAATTTCCCGAGGCAGCCGCAATTTACCCATTGGTCTCGCGTGATACCTTTTGCGCTCGAAGCCGCCAATCAGTTTCGTCCCGGTCCGCCGCCGGCGTTGCCGAGCGATGCCTATAGCGATGCATTCGCTGAGATCAAAGCACTGGGGATCACCAACAGTTCTGTCAGTTCTGCGGACCAGGCGCTAACGGGCCGGTTTTGGAATGGAGCCATTCAGAACTATTGGAACGAGATCACCCAGACGGCGGCCACGGAACACCATCTGACCACGACCCAAAGCGCCCGCCTATTTGCGCTGCTCAACCTGACCTTCGCCGATGCGGTGATTGCTTTCTATGATGCCAAATATACCTACAATTTTTGGCGGCCAGTCACCGCCGTCCGGGCTGCGGATGCAGACAACAATCCCGATACTGTGGCTGACCTGATTTGGCTTCCACAGGCGGGCAACACAGCGCCAGACCCATCCTACCCGGGAGCACATGCCGTAATTAGCGGCGCAGGGGCGGCCGTGTTGGATTCGTTCTTCAAGCGGCGCCGTTTCGACTTCACTGTCTCTTCGGAAGTTCTGCCCGGAGTGGAGCGCTCATTCAACAGCTTCCGGGCTGCCGCCAAAGAAGCAACTTTAAGTCGCATCTTTGCTGGCCAACATTTCCGCTTCGACCTCACCACCGGCGAGCGCTTGGGCCGCGAAGTAGCTGATTTCGTGGTGGATCACCTGCTGATCCCCCTTCACGGAGGGCAGACTTCCGAAGAGGGCAAGTAGAGATGAAACACCAACTAGAAACATGAGAAACCAAAAGACAAAAACAAAACCAATGAATATGCAAGATGCACCGATCCATAAAGGCTCTGCGCGAAAACGCGCGGAGATAGAGAAATCAAAAACACCAGTCACTAACTCGGGGGAACGTCTCGGCCGGCGGACGTTTATTAAGCGTCTTGGTCTTGGTGGAACCGTACTGGTGCCAGCCAGCGGTCTCTTAGCGGGCAGGACCGTTGCCAGGGCTGCGGGATTTGGGGGCGGACTGACTCGCGGAGACGTTGCCCTCCTTAAATTCCTGGCGGCTGCCGAAATTCTGGAGAGTGACCTGTGGCAGCAATATAATGAATTGGCATTGGGCAACGAGTCTTATCAACTCGCTTTGAATGTCCTCGATGGTGACCAGGCAACCTACGTCAACCTCAATACCCGTGATGAATTCAGTCATGCAGCTTTCATCAACGGTTATCTCGAATCAAAAGGCCAGCGACGTGTCAGCCTCGAGCAGTTTCGCAGGTTGCCTAGCAGCCAGGCAACCGGGTCGAACAAAACTGCCAAGCGCCTGACCAATTTGATGCAGCTAACCGTTGATACGAGCTTCTACTTCCGTTACCGCAGCGCTCTGAATCCGGATTTCGGCGCCAACTCCCCTCAAATCGTTGACCTGGTGAACGTCCCGGGCGTTCCCAACTCGGATCTGCCCCCGCCGACGGATCCGAACAACGGCTTCCTAATCCAGTTTATCGCCAACACGGCCGGCTTCCATTTTGCGAGCATCGAGCAGGGTGGTGCGAGCCTCTACCAATCCTTCCTTCCCAAGGCAACCAGTCCCGAAGTGATTAAGATTGTGGGCGCCATTGGCGGCACTGAGATCCAACACTATCAAACCTGGACGGATAAGCTCGCCAACACCCCTGCGCTGACGGATAACAATGGAAACATCGTCTTTCCGCAACTCCCCGCCGCGCCCGATTTGCCCAATCCTCCCGACGGGACGGACAATGCCGGCCCGAACAATACAAACCAAATATTCGCCGCGCCTTGCGAGTTCATCTCCCCGCACCTGCCCCTCTGCTCCGTGATTCGGCCTATCTCGACTCAGCAGGCTGGTGCGGCAGCCACAGTCGCCTTTTTCAAGAATGACGGATTATTCATCGGCCAAAGCCAGGTTTTTCTCGACTTCCTGAACGAACTGGCGGCAGAAGCCGATGCCGCGAGTCGCCAGTCCGATTAAAATTTTCAAGGAGGCTGGCCTCAAGCTCCCGCTGCAACCGCAGCCTGCCGGGCACACCCCGGCAGGCCCGGACGCGGAAATTGAAACAAAATCTGAAACTTGTAACCAAACGAACGAACCTTCATGAAAAACAGACTCCGTCCCACTCCCGAAGCCCGCGTCTCCCGATGGG
>Ga0247668_1000304_pt1 | contig 12693 bp, 20 predicted proteins | sample CNK09_metaG_FD_182737 | JGI IMG/M metagenome (GOLD analysis project Ga0247668, IMG submission 182737) | Soil microbial communities from Purdue University Martell Research Forest, Indiana, United States - CNK09 | ecosystem: Environmental > Terrestrial > Soil > Temperate forest > Bulk soil...
CGCCGTAAAAATACCGCGGGGTCATCACTAGCAACCAGTCGAGTTGGTACTCCGCGTAGCTTTGAGGGGTACATGTCTGCTCCTGAAGGTCGTCCGGTCGTGCTGCTCCCCGTTGCCGAGTATCGCGAACTGCTTGAGCGCGTTGCATTGGCGCCCAAAACCGGGAAGTACAACCCACTAAGCAGCAAACAAAAGCGCAAAGTGGCGGAAAAACTCGACGCCGCGTGCATCGTCATCATGGTAAGCACTTCATTAAGCATGGCGGTTGCAGTTTGCATACGCATTTGCCGTGTTGCACGCAGTGTTTGCGCCGTGCATTGTTGCCGGGGCTTTCCCACACTAAGTGCTCCACGTCGATGCACGCGCGGTTGTGACACAAGTGGCTCGCTTGTTCGTCTGCGCGTGGCAATTTGCCGTGCATCACGAGCATCACGTGACTCGCGTAAATGGTAACTCGCGTGTCGCGCGTGGTTTTGCTGCGTGTGGGCAAGCGCACAGCTGGGCGTCCGTTTACTTTGCGCCCGGTGAACTTGCCGTTAACCACATGCTTGAGGACGCGTGTGTAAAGCTTGCGGCGTTCTTCGTCGTCAAAACGCGTAATAATGGCTGGCAAAAACAGTTGCTCACCCTCCATTGCACAACAAAGAACATGGCTGCTATTGGGGAGCAACCGCCGGACGTGCAGAGGAAGATGGAGGAAACGATGCACTAAAGCCGTGAATGTGTTTTCGATGACTATGCAGATAGCGGATGCACCAGTCGGCCACCGCGCGTTCGTCGCGCAGTTCGTACGTCAAAATCGCTGCTCGCCAGTAATAGCACGTCTCACACCTCTCACTCATCTTTCAGTGTTTTAATGCAATGTGACTGCGCAGTGCCATTGCCGCTTCCTCGTGAGCCGCTGCGTAAACGGTTCCCCACTGCGTTTTGAGTTTGTACAGTCGGTCGCACTTGTCTTCCAGTCGTGCACACTCTTTGCACCGCTCGCTAGTGCTCATAGCACGCTCGCGCCGTGAAAGAATCGCAGGTGGATGAGGTAGTAATATCGCTCCTTATCGCGCTCCTCTGCCGTTGATGCGCAAGCGATCCTTAAGAGGTCACTACGACAGTAGTAACACCCCTCAAACATCAAGCGATTTTCCATGGTGGAATTGAGTGTACAATGAGTGGCGATGATGCTGCCCGTTTGCTCGCAAAGGTGATCGACCGCATGGATCGCGTGTTGTTTGAGCACGAGCTGGAGTTTAAGGACGACAAAGACTGGGAGCAGTTTGCCGACCGGGTGCGCGACTTGATTTACGAGTACTACGACGACAACGCGGACGACGCACGAGACGGCGACTACGACCCCGACGCTCCTTCCAGCGATGACGACGAAGATGAAGACGAAGACGACTCGCTTGAAGAGGAGGATGAAGACGATGCTACACCGAGCCGCAAGCGCAAAGCAGACGAAATTTAAAGTTTAGTGTGCAGCTTCAAATGCGTGCGCAACGCTTCCTGCGCTGCGAGCAATGTCTTTTCGGTTCGTCGGCATAGGAACGCATGGTAGTCCTTCTGCTTGTCGAGTACCGCAGCTTCGTAGTAGGTCGCGCGGTGCATTGCCACGGCAAACAGCAGGTGCTTGCAATCGGCACAAATTTCCTCGGGTGGTGGCGCATCCATGTCGACGCAGTGGTTGCAAAACACTACAGCGCTCGGAGGCGCGTTAGTGCTTACTGCAACGGAAGTTGTAGCCGACGCAGCAGCTAAAGTTGGCAACCAAGCAGCAATCACCTATGGTGGCTACATGGTGCTGGCATACGAGTTGCAAGAAGTTTTCAAGCACAACGGCATCGGACTCACAAACGCCTACTGGAACGCGCTCACCAACGTAACGCACACCCTGATCGGACGGCAATTTTTCGGCGAAGTACTCAGCACCGAGCAGTATATTGGGATCGGGTTGGTTACAGCCGGGATTTTCCTAATGGGGATGGGCGACTCGCACGGCAATGGATAGCGTCATCAAGCGTTTGCTAGCGGTAAACCCACCCGACGTGAGCTTTGTCAACGTGATCACCTGGCTCGTGCATTGCGTGGAGATTTACAGCCAAAGTGTCAACACCGGCAAAGGCAGCAGCAAGTTTGCGCTGTTTAAGCAAAGCGTACCCGAGTTTCTCAAGCAAGCAACGCTACTTGGACTGTGCACGCAGCAACACGCCGCAGCAGTGCAAGCGCAGTTTGACGCCGATTGGCAAGTGGTGAGCGACATTGTGGGAGCGCTAATTGCAGTGGCGCACAGCCCACAATTTGTGCAAGTGGAGGAGGAGCTCAAAGGGTGCTTTGGCAAGTGTGGCAAGTAGTATGGCGCGGTGTTGGGTTGTCGTTTGGGTGGAACGAGGCGGACGCGAAAAACAACGCGGATTTGATAATGCTGGCGCGGCGGTTGCGTTTGCGCAATTGTTGCTGGCACAAGGATACGGCGTGGACTTTCGACGACTGCGTGCACACTAAAACTTTACTTTCTTCGCGCGCCACGTGCGGCTTACATACAAGTAGCGCATGCAGTCGTACTGGCTAAGTTCGCAACACGCTGGCGTGCGCCAACTGCACAGGTAGCTGCAGGGTGGACACCAGTCGCCGCAGTAAAATGGGCAGCTCGCGCACAACTCGCCGCTAGCTTGCACGTAGCTCGCGACAAACAACCGGCGTACGTCGCTTGGTAGTTTGTGCAGTTTTGCCACCGCGCTCATTGCAAAGATCCACTGCGCCATATTTGACCGTGCTGCGTGTAGTTGCCTACCGGCAGTTCGTCGAGCCACGGCAGGTACCGATAGTCGCTGGGGAGGTACTCGATGTAGTACTGCGGTGTATACGTGTCGTCGACCACGTTGATTGGTCGCTGGTGACCAACCGACCAGCAGCTCACGTCGCCCCTCCCCCAGTTGCGGTCCCACGGCACGTTTTCAGCGAAGTTGTAGTAATCGCTGTTCACCCGGTATTTGTACTCGTTTTTCAAACCGCTGCGCCACTTGATAGGGGGCGCGTCGTAACAAGGCAAGCTGCCTTGCAAGTTGCCGGCGTGACCGCTATTGTAAGCCATGAGTGGTCACGTGCATCGACTAGAAAGAACAAAACCAGTGCTCTACGCTCTTTTTGTCGTGTGCAAAACTCGCGGTCTTCCGCGCGATTTGTGGAAAGCCATCAACCAGTTTTACTCAGCTGCGGACTGGTATACCGGACCCCGCTTGCCGTGTAGCATCTTTATCCCGTGTGTATGCGAATTTTCGACGGACCGTGAGCGGTTGGTGCGACTTTATACGCCAGTTCGACTATGAGGGCGTCGCTTCTCCCCGACAACCGACGCGCGCAAGTGCGTGCGTGTGGCGTGGTCATGCAAGAGGCTGCCGCCGTGCTCGATGCCACCGGCGACGAAGCGCTAATGCAGCTCGGCTGGGAGCTGCGCCGCCTCACTGTTCGGATCTATGAATTGCTGCCACAAGCACCAACTGGCGAGAGTGACGCGTTCAACGCCGAACTTGCACGACGCATTGCTGCAGCCGTGCCAACGCAAGGAATTGCTGGCGCACACGAAGTGACAAAAAGCGAACGTCGCTTGCTGTCCGAACCTGGAGTACACACGCTGTTTGCTAGTAGTTATACAGGCAAGTACGTCACGCCAGGCGAGGACGACGAGCCCGAATATGCACCCGGCTTGATGAGCAGCCAGTTTTTGGAAGACGACGAAATGAGCCGCAGCCACTTGTAAAATTACATTTCGCTGTCCACCACGTCTTCGCTTTTGCCAAACACGCTGCGCAGCCTGCTGTTGTTTTGGTCGCTGGGACGCGTTGCCGGCACCTCCTTGGTGATATACTTAAGTATCACCTGTTTCGCCTCGGGGTCGTCGCCACGCAAAAAGCGGCAGTGCACGTTGGGTGTGCGCTTGCATGCTGCACGGAAAATGCTGGCTACCCCCTCCTTGCTAACTTGCACCATCGTCGTATGCGTAACCTCCACCAGTATGTGCACGTGCAAGCCGCGATTGTGTTTCCCCTCGTGTTCGAAAGCCGCACGCAGCCGCACATGTTGCACAAGTTGCGATGTCGCCGACGTGAACGCCACCTGCTCTTCGCCGTTAAACTGCTTAAGCCACGTCCAAAGTGTCGGAACCTGTGCCATCTCCTCCACCGCTTCGCGCATTGCCGCGATGTGCGCTTCGTCATCGGCGTTGAGATTGACTGTCACGTGAAAATTGCTCCATCGTGTTTGTGGGGAAGCGTCCATTGCAACAGCAGTCTTCGATGGTAACTAAGATGGAAAACAAAAATACCCAAAACAGCAGCAAAACGGCAATTAAGTCTGCAAACTGTACGCAGCCCTCAAACATTGCTATGCAAGCTTCATTCCGATAAGCACTCCCAGCGCGACGCCCATCACCACGCCGGCGACAAACGCGATCCCAACGAACATGTCGTCGTCCCAGTCGCGATCACCACTGCGCAGCAGCGGGTTTAGCGCTGGCTTGCCGTTAAACTTTGCTTGCTGCCTGCTCGCCTCCTCCTCCCCAAATGCGCGCACAAACGGCGGCGTAGCTGCGAAACTTACTTCCGTTGGCGGTTGCTTGCTCATGTGCACCACTTGTTCGTAATACTAGCTGGCAGCGCGGCAAACCCTGTACCCGGCTCCTCGTAATTGTCGCACTCGGCAACAAAATCACGCGCCCACTGTGCAAGCGCCGGTATGCCGCTGTCCACTGTGCGAGCCACCGTGTACACTGCGTGCTGTATCACGTCGGCGCTCCACCCGCTGTGCTGCAAAAACGCAACAAACTCGCTGCACGTCAAGTCTTGGCTGCCACCCAGTGCAATGCGTAGCGCGTACAGTTTGCCAACGTCTTCGACATCGCAACTGCTGCAATTTGGCGCAGCTAACACGCGTTCGATGCTTTGTTGCACTTGCGCCGCGCTGTAGCTTGCCCACCTGCTGTTGCCGCTTAGTATATCGTCGCGCCATGTGACTGCGCAGTCATTAATGTCGACAAATGGCAGCACTTCCAAAGTAGGCGGACGTTGATGCGGAGGAGGAGGATCGGTGCGCTTGTAAGGTGCTTGCAAGCTTAACTTCAATGCTGGATAGTCCAGGTAAAATGGCAAAACTTCCAGTGTTTCCTTCTCATGAGGAGGGGGTGCAACAAGCGAGTGCAGCGTGTTTTCGAGCGGAGCTTCGTGAAATTTGAGCCCGACAAAGAACCGCAGCGGAGTCGCGCCTGCCAGCTCCCATCCTTCGATTTGTTTCATCTTGTCGATGTTTGCCGGTACGTTGGCTGCTTGCACAAGCAACCCGGGATCCTGGCGTGGGTGGTTCCATGTGCCAATCCATTCGTCTAGCTTGCTTGCCAGTCGTCGAGCACCCGGATGGGATTTTGCCTGAGTCCCATTGCGCAGGTTGTCCCAGTTCTCGCATGCGTACAAATTGCTGTTGGCGATGTCGCCAGCGCCTGTCACCGCTCCATCCCATCCAATGATGTCCGGACTGCGCTGCCAGCTGGTGACGCCGCTCGGTCCCTCCGGTCCGTTCAGTCCGAAGATCTGCATCCAACGTCCTGCATACAAGTATCCCAGGGGATTGATCAGCGTCTGATCAAAAGCGGTAAGCGCTGAGTTTTGGGTGTCAACCGGCAAATTCATCAGCTCCGGTCCGTACATGAGCCCCCGAAAGACAAACTCGGCGCGCGGATCGTCTTTTTGCCAACCTTCGCGATCGCACACCTCCAAGGTAAGCATTGCGGCGATACTTGGCATGTCCCAGCGTCGGTTTGTTGGATCGTTTTCGTAGTCTTTGCATGCGTCCAAGTTGGTGGTGATGCTGCACCAAAAGTGCGACACAGCACGAGTGAAGAAGCCGAAGCCTCCCAAAATGATGGCTGCGAGGACTGTGCTCTTTTCAAGTGCTTTCGCAAGGAGTGGCGCCATTTTGTCGGCTGCCAAAATGCCAGCTACACCACCTCCAATTTGGTAGTACGTCTGGTTCCCTTGTGCTTGCGACGCTTGATAGACTTCGCTACCTAACAGCGACCCTGCATAACCCGCAATAGGGTACAGCAACGAGCGCGCGGCGTTGACGTAGTAGTGGTTGTCGGTTTCGTGGTAGTATTCGACCATTCCCTTGCTGATGTTCCAGCCGAAACTGAAGATGGAGATGCTGGCGATCGCTGCAGCTTCGGAACCGGCAACGACCGTAAGTTCAGGTTTGCCGTAGTATTCGAACGCTCCTGTCAGTCCGGCGGCGACCACCAAAGGGAACAACACTTCGAACACACTTGGCTGATCGCACGGATCATAAGTGCTGTGATCTTGCACGTTCACATCGCGCAGCGCTTCGATACCGCCGTTGAGGAAGGCTTTTTGGTAAGCACGCTCTACACTTTCCTTGTAAATCACGCCTGCTTCCTGTGTTTTGTGATCGTAAAAATTTGCAACGCCTCCCGCTCCCAACATCGGAGCCATTGTGCAGTTGGGAAAGGTTGCTGGAGTACACACTTGGTATGTTTTGGGGTTATTGGGGTCGGTTGGCACCTCGCCGTGGGGGCGCCACGTTTGATACAGCGCAGGTTGCTGATCGACGCGTGCAAAAACGCCATCTCGGGGATCGTCGAAATCGATCGGGGGCACACCCAACGTGCTAAAATCCATGAGCTGTGGATACCCATTTGCATTGCCATTGATGGTGCCAAAACTTGTGAGCAACCCCTCGGTAGCGCCGATTGCCCAGTTTTGCTTGGCGTTGCCTAACCAACTCTCGTAGCGCACCATATGTGGAGCGCCGCCGTAGTTTTCAGCTTCGTTCCATGCACGCTGAGGAGCATACGTCAGCCCTTGCGGCTTGTACCCTGCCTGATCATATTCGGCTGCATCTCCTTGCCATTCCACGTAATCCCATGGGAATTGTTGGATCACTGCTTGCACATTACCCATGCATGCACTTGCCGCATCGAAAATAGTTTTACTGCAACTCGGCAAGCGCCAAGCCGCGCGCAACCACCGCCATAAACTCGTCTTTGTCCCAGTGCAGATCTTTGCCTTGTCGGCTAAACACGATGTCACCGTAAATCACGTTGTCGCGCTGCTTGCTGTATATGGCGCGGAGCGCATTCCACCACGCGTTTTGCGGCTGCGTGGCGTCGATGTTGTAGTTGACGTGCACGTCGACACCGTCGCCAAGGTACAAATCGCCTTGCACGTGTTGCGCACCCAGCCATAGCATCGCAGGTAATGTAACGCCGACATACACTTCGCCACTCGCGTTTACGATAATTTTACGGTACCTAGAGGGGATGAACCCAAATCGTGTGAGAGCGAGCTGCAAGGAGCGACTGTTGTTGCTGGCGAAATGGTTGTATCGTCACGGCGCATGCCGCGATGTGCGATACATGCTGTTCCTCGCAACGTATCAAGTTTTGTGGAACGCGGAGGACGAGGAGCGCGAGATGGGCGTTGAAGGATTGCTCATCGAAACGACCCCATACAACGACAACGCTACTCGCGCAGACAAACAACAACACGCAGCGACCCGATATAGGCGTGCCGTTATGTACGCGCTGCCCTGGCACGTATCGACACCAGAAGAGTTGGACATACAACGATGTGTTGATGCATATTTTACACTGCGTCGGGTACGCGTGTGTTGCGGCTGGGGACCTTGCGGGGGAGGACGATGTTATGTATGGAACGGAAGACAGCGACTCACGTTTCTGTCGTCAGCTGATTCGCGTACACCAAACTAAATGTTCCCGGAACTGCGACGCCGCTCCCTTTCCACAAAAATTCAAGCGTGTTGCGGCGTGTACGCTGTGCTAGCAGCTGCAGCAGCTTGCGCGCTTGCTGGCTCATCTTCGAGCTTGGGGTTGGGTAAAAAGCCACCCACTGCCAGCGTGAAAAGCGAAATCCAAAAGTTAAAAGCACTCGTTCCCCAGCCCGACAGTATCGCCATCACTAAGCCAATCGTCCCCACTATTATTAGCGCGGCACAGTGCAGCGTAAAGCTCAAGCAGCTGCGCGTCACACGTCCCCCCATTATGCGGTTGGCTCGCACAATCTGCACGTGGTTGTCGAAGTCGATTATCGCCGTGCTCGGTGTGCGCTGTGCGTGCTCGTTTGCGGGGGGGTGCAGCTGTTCGTCCGTTGATGCATTGGGGGTCGACCGCGTGGTTGGCTCCAAAGAGTTGCGCATCGCTGTTAATGTACGGCAACTGCAAATACTTGACAAGCGCTAGCCAAATGCGCACGATGTCTTCACGCTTCTTTTTGCTTTTGAGCGGTGGAAAATCGGTTCCTAAATGCGAGCAGCCAAGCAAGTCGAATAAGCGGCGAAACACGAAATTGTAGCTGATAAAGCTGTGGCGCAACCCTGTGCGCTCGGCTAAATGCGCAAACGGTACTTGCAGCTGCTTAAATAACTCTTTGAGCCGCACCACCAAATAGTCGTTAATGTGCAGTCCCAAGCTCCCTTTGCCGCACAGTTGCAGTCGTATAGTGAGGAACTTTTCGAGATACTTCTTCACGAAATACGGTTTCATGCCGTCTTTCACTCGCTGTCGGTCGATCTCCCACAAGAGTTGCCGAGTGTCCTCCTTACTAAGACAATATCCGGGCTGCCAGCGCTGCTGTGGCTGCCACTCGGGAAGTCCCCACTTGTTGGTGTAGCGGTTGTACAGTCGCTTAATATCGGCAAAGTCACTGCTGTCAATGGCGGGCTCGAGACCGCGCCACTGGCTGATGCGCTCGGCAAAATAGGTAGCACGCTGGTAAGGCGCGCTAGTCTTTTCGTCGCGCTTTGCAGCCAGATAGTCAGCAGCATTTTCGCGATATACGCCAGCGCGCGTAGTTTCAGTAAGAGGAGCCTGAAATTGCCGGTTGCCGCTGCAGTCATAAAGCTCCTTGTAGCGGGCGCTAGCCACCATAAGCACAGCATCGCCATTAACGCAGCCACACACGGCGCAGGTGCACTCGCCACGCTCAGCGTCCACAAGGTAATCAGTGCCAGCGCAATTTCTGCAGGCTCCATAACCATCCATGCGCCAGGCTTCGCCAGTCGCAAGTTACCTCCGGGTGAAAGCCGACACCCTAAACAACCAGGCGAATTATGACTGGTTCGTCGGCAGCGGGTACGACAACCGTATACCCACCAGCGTGTACTACAACGGTTTTGGCACCGGACTTGACGACTTGTCACTAGTGCGCGCCAGTAGCGACCCTTACCAGTACAAAAACCTGCCCAACAACCGGCAGAATTTGTATGCAGCGGAAAGCGAAGACGGAGGTACCAATGGCTATTACTTGTGGGAAGCCGAACGAGCAGCACTCGACATGGCGCCCATCTTGCCAAACTTGCGCATGCCTGCCATAAACCAAATCGCCGATAGCATTGCCGGCTACTTTCAGCTGCCGCGCGGTCATCAGCTGCAGGGAACGCGGCTCAGCCAAAATTATGTGGTCACCGACATTGCGCAAATGCAGCGCGATCCGGGAAATCCGATTGGCATTTTGTTTGATCCGCCAGCACTGGGACCGTATCAGAGGGGTAGGTACACAACCGTACCCAGCTTTTACGAGTGATGCAAGGCGTTCCATTGGATGCAAACGCGACGCTGGAAGCAAACGAAGTGGTGCGACAGCTTGGCTGGGAATTGGTGAAGCCAGGATTGCTTTACAACTATGTGACGCAACAGTTCGTTGGCGTGAAAGACAGCACACTGTATACGAAGCTGACGGACGACAGCATGATTGTGCTGCCACTTCCCACGCACGACAAGGCGCAAACGCTTTTCAACAAGTTGGTGAAAGACTTGGCACCGCAATGAAAAACTCTTTCTTAGGGGACGAAGCACGCCATGTGGGAGGAGTTTGCGTTTTTGCAGCGGCTGCGCTACGTGGAGTTTAAGCGCTTAGTGTGGATGTTTGAGACGCTCATGTTTTTGTGCACGTGCATCATTTTGCTGTACGCAGAGTTTGCGCCGGCTACCACACTGCTTATATTTTGCGTAGCACTGCTGCGCGTGGCTACCGAAGCGCTTAACCACATGCACGTGGCGCGAGTGCACAATGTCGCGGATCGATGGCAGTTGCTCTACCCATTTGGTTGATAATCTAGGCGATGGAGGCGATAGCCGAAATGACGACTTTTAGCTTTCTCGCAGGCGTTGGCGTGGCAGTGGTGGCGCCGCAGTATGTGGTCCCTGGATTTATTGCACTCGAGCTTTATCGATGCAGTGTGCCAGTCAAACCGCAACCGTTGTTTGCGCTACCAAACTGCAAAACCGATCCCAACAGCTGGCAGTGCGAAATCAGCGCGGGGTTCGAATACGCGATCGGCTACTACATCGGCAACGCGGTGATGAGCGCGCTGTTTGGAGCTCAGTGATTTGTAGTAAATCTTCCCAAAACATCTCGCGCGCGTTGCGTTGCGCCTGCTTGAAAATAATTGCGCCATCTCATCCCGCTCAAGTGTTCGATGATAAAGTCGCGCGAAGGTCGCGCTTCGAACAGCACCTGCTGAAGTAGTTGAAGCCGGAAATACTCTTCGAAGACTTCTTCGCCGGAGGCATCGTGCTTAATCGGATCGACGTCAATCAAAAATTGTTGCTGCAACGAGTCACGAGCCGCGTTAATCACGGCGTTCATCTCTTCGCGAGCGGCATTGATTTTTTCCTGGTGTGCTCGGTGTTCTTCTTCGGTTGCTTCTTTTGGCTTGGGTTTTTCCCTTGACTCGACGGCAGGACGTTTGGCGGCTTCTTCTTCGCGCGATTCCATTGCCGCCTGAAAGGCTGCCGCCTCCTCCTCCTTCTCGCGTTTTCGTTTCCCTGGTTCCTCTCTGCTGCGCATCGCCTCCGTGAAAGCTTCTTCCTCCGCTTCGTCCGCTTGGCGCCTCATGAACTTGCGCATCTCCATCTCAGCACGCAACTTCTTTTCGGTGATCTTGCGTTCATACTCGGCAGCTTGCTCCTCCAAATTTTGGCGCATGAGCTCTTCCTCGACTTCCTTGATGTCCTGCTCCCGCTGCGCCATTTGTGCTTCCGCTTCCATATCTTCTCGCTCTCGCTGCTGGCGTGCGTTTTCATACTCGCCAATGACGCTCGCCAAGTACTGAACTTCTTGCCTGCTGCGCGCGCGTTCGCCGAGCAATTGTTGTAAACCCGCGCTGTTTTGCTGCAATGTCTCGCGGTACTCGCGTGCCAGTTGTTCAAAGCGAGAACGCCACTGTGCACTTTCCTGCTGTGTGGCTGCGCCTTGCTGTCGCAAATTGTTAACAGCGGTTGTCGCTTCTTGTTTCAAATTGCCCACAAACGTATTGGCTTGTGCAACATACTGTTTGGTCCTCGCGAGTTCTTCGGCGGCGTTGCGTAGCGCTGCTTCGTACTCGCGCACTTTTGTGGTTTGCTGCTCGGCATAAGCTTCAAGTTTCTTGCTGCGAACTTGCTCTGCGGCTAGCGCGTCTTTCGCCATTTGTTCTCGCTGAGCGGCATGTGCAGCTTGCTGTGTAAGTTGCTTGGCATCGCTGCGTTCTCTCTCCAGCGCCGCGCGGTCATCGCGTTTTGTGCTTTTGGACCCACTTTTGTACAGTTCCTTGACGCGTGCCGTTTCTTCGGTGAGCTGACCGACCAATCGTACGAGGCTGACACCCGTCACGGGGTCGGCGCCGTTGAGGATTTGGGCTGCGATTTCCCTCGCTGTTGTCGGCTTGTTGTTCTCAATGGCTGCGGCTAACTTGGCAAATTCAGGTGCTAGTGCTTTTGCCATCTCTTGACTGCTAGGGACCTTAATGCCTTTCACTGCCTCGGTTGCGATTTTGGCTTCTCTTGCAGTTTGAGCTGCTTCGAACACTTGCGCAGATGTAGGCGCACGTCGAAGGGTTTCGCTGTGAAGCGACCGGACTTCACTTATGATTTGAGCGTATCCAATGTCTGCGGTCGAAGGCATCACACCCATCGCTGGTAAGTTGACAGGCAGCGGCTGCGCATTTGGTGGGTCGCCTCGCACTGGTGGCTGGTTCATCCCTTGTTCATCGGTTCCCATTGCTTCGGGTAGCTGTTCCTTTGGCGCGTCGTTTTCCTGAGCCAGCACATCACGCACAATGTCCGCGTTCTTTTTGGTTGGCAGTTTGTTCGCCTCGTTTTCCTGTCGAGTTGACGGATAGGGACGACTTGCATCAAACGGCGCTTGATTGCCGTCGCGCTTGGCTGCCGGTTTGATCATGTCTTTGTAGTTGGGTTCGCCGCTGCCTCCATCGAACTCTTGTTGAAACATCTCGAAGTCTTGCAAGTAGTCGTCGTCGCTCAGTTCCCACCAACTACCGCCACCATTGGCTTTCGCACGCTTGAGCTTGCCGTTGACAATGTACTTGAAATACAAGTAGTATCCATTGAGCGTCGTGGGAATTCGCATGGCAAGCAACGAAAGCTGCAAGGCATAATCGAGACGTCGCTGACTAAACTGTTCAATGTACAGCGCAACCTCGCGATTGATCACCGCTGCATTGCCGCGTCCCCAAATCGTGCGTTTGACATCGTCGTCGGTGCCGCGTCCCAGCAGCCAAAAATAAAAGCGCCGCACAAACTGAAATTTGACTTGATCGCTTAGCGCTCCCGTTGTGATTTGCATCTGCCACAAGCGCAGCGCGTTCATCCATGCGGGATCATCGCGTTTTTGGCGA
>Ga0247668_1000305_pt1 | contig 12651 bp, 11 predicted proteins | sample CNK09_metaG_FD_182737 | JGI IMG/M metagenome (GOLD analysis project Ga0247668, IMG submission 182737) | Soil microbial communities from Purdue University Martell Research Forest, Indiana, United States - CNK09 | ecosystem: Environmental > Terrestrial > Soil > Temperate forest > Bulk soil...
GCACGAAATCACGCGGAGTGATGCGCCCGGCGGTCGCTTCCTCAAGGCGGCGGTGCAGGTCTGGAATCGTGATCCGCGCCCCCCGGTTAAACCCCACGCCGCCTTGCCCCGTAAAGCAAAGCGTGTGCATTTCGAGGGAGAGAATATTCGGCCGCTTCATCACCATCTCGAAAAGAGCCCCCACCTCGGCATCGTTGTAGCCCGCCGCCACCGCCGGGAGAATCGTGGTTGTGACATTGTGCTTTTCGAGCAGATCGAGCACTTCCAGTTTCGCCGCCACGGTATTGGCGCCGAGCAACGCCCGGTCCGTTTCGGGATTAAACGTGTCCAGCGAGAGCACAATTCGAGCGTCGAGTTCGCCCAACCGGCGGACCAACGACTCGTCGCGGAGCCGCAGGCCGTTGGTCGAAATCGTGACGCGCTCAATCCCCGCTTCACGACACATCTCGATCAGGCCGGGCAGGTCGGGATGCAACGTCGGTTCGCCGCCGGTAAAATTGATAATATCCAGTTCGTCATGGTCGTGCTTGAGGTGCATGAGGATGGCCCCAAACTCTTCGCGGGACATCTTGTAAGCGCCGTCATTCTTGTTCACGGTGTAACAGATGGGACAATCGAGGTTACAACCGGAAATGATCGGGACCACGGGCAAATAGACCTTCTGCTGATGGGAATCGCACGGGCCGCAGTCGAACGGGCAGCCGCGAGAGACGGGCTTGCGCACCTGGCGTGGAGGGCGGGCGGGAGCGACGAAGTTCAGACTATCCAAATACCATTCAGATGAACTGGCCACGAGCGCTTCCTGATGTCCGTGCTCCGGACAAAACTTGTCGAAGAAAACCTTTCCATCTCGAAAAACGATCTTGGCATCGACCGCCTGTTTGCAGACCCGGCACAATCCCTTCGTCATCGAAAAATAAGTGTGTGTGGATGCAACTCTCCGGCTCATGCAAAGGGCTCTCCGGAATATGGGCGCGCTGCCGTCATTGGGGTGCAAACTATTGAGTCCCTCCGCCCGTGCCAAGAAAAACCGCTTGCCTCTGAACCGCAGCGTTTGGTGTTCTCCTGTACAACCGCCGCCACTTTCTCCGGGGCTTGAGTCTCGGAGCCGCGCACTTCACTGTGCCCGGCGCCTTCGCGGCTGAACTCGCGCGCACTCCGCGCCAAACGGAAGGGCTATTCTACCCGGACCAGCTCCCGCTGTTAGGCAGGGGTGGCGGTTTTGGGCGCGTATTTCCCGCGGTAAGCGTACTCGTAGTAGGAGCCGTAGCCGTATCCGGAACCGCGGCTGCGAGGCAGCAGATTCAAAACGACGCCGGCGAGTGGGGCTTCGGCCTGGCGCAGCATTTGCACGGCGCGGAGCACGGCGTGCTTGGGCGTCTTGCGGGCCCGCACCACGAGAACCACAGTCTGTATCTGTTCGAGCATCAGGAGAGTGTCGCTGACGGCGTGGATGGGCGCAGAATCAACCACGACGCGATCGAAATGCCGCAGGGCTTCTTCAACCAACCCGTTGATGCCGGTTTGAGCCAGCAACTCGGCGGGATTGGGGAGGTCGCTTCCGGCGGAGATGAAGGAAAAGTTCTGGTGCTCGGTTTGGCGAACGACCTCTTCAAAGGTTTTCCGGCCCGTTAAAAAGTCGGTCACGCCGAGAGCCCTTTGATTATTCCGGGTCAGGGTTTGCTCGACGGCGGGGCGGCGCAAATCGCAGTCGATCACGACGGTGCGCAAACCCTGTTGGGCGAGGCTCAAGGCATAGTTGACGGAGCAAAAGGTCTTGCCTTCTTCGGGCAGAGCGCTGGTGAAGAGAAAGGTTTTTCGTTCCTCTTTCTTGGCCAGCATGGAAATGGCGGTACGAAGGGTGCGAAAAGATTCGGTTTCGGCCGATTGCTCTCCGCCAGCCATGACCAGTTGCCTTTGGCCGGGTTGGCCGCCCTTGAAACGGGGAATGGTGCTGACCACCGGCAGGTGGAGATATTCTTCAGTTTGATCGACCGTCTTGAGGGTCCAATCGCAGGAATTCAGAAGCAGGGCAAGGATTACGCCGAGGGCGAGGCCAGCAAAAAGGCCGAGGAAGATGATTTTGAGTTTTTCGGGTTTGGATGGCCGTTCCGGAATGGTGGCGGGCTGAACGACGCGGATGTTGCCAACCTTCAGATTCTTGGTGATGGAAGTTTCTTTGATTCGATTGAGCACCGATTGATAGAGGGCCTGGTCTGATTCCACGTCGTGGGCCAGGGCGCTGTATTCGGCGGCCTGATGGTTTAAGGCCAGGGCGGCGCCTTCCTGCGAGTGGGCGGCCTCCTCAAGGGCCTGCTCGGCGGCTTTGGCGCTTTCGTAGCTGGCAAGCGTTTTTTCGGGCACGTTCAGGACGGCGCGGGCCCGGGCCCTCTTCCATTCATTGAGCTGGCTTTGGGCCTCCATGTATTTGGGGTGCTTGGGTTTGTACTGCTCGCGCAAATTGGCCAGTTCCGTTTCCATTTTGAGGATGCTCGAAGTGATTTCCATGACCGTGGCGTCGTTGGCCACTGCCGGAATGGAGAGGAGCGCTTCAACATTGTTGCTGCACTTGACCATGCGTTTGTAGCCCACTTCCTGGGTGATGCGCTGGGCGCTGGCCTCGGTCGCGCGGACGCTCAAGTCCCGCAGTTTGTCCATGACGATGTTCTGCCGGTCCTCGAGGGAAACGGACTGCAATTTTTCCATATAATTGTGCAGGGCGGCTTCGGAGGCCTCCAACTTCTTTTTCAGGCCGGTCGCTTCGTCGGAAAGGAACTCGTTGGCTTCGGTTGAAGCGGCGGCGTTCTGTTCATAGTTCTGGCGGAGAAACTCGTGCAGGAGCGAGTTGGCAACTTGTTCCGTCAATTCCGCGTCGGTGTGTTCGACGATCACATCGATCAGGCGGGTTCCCTTGCGCAATTTCACTTCGACCATGGACGCGAGTTTCGAGATAAGTTGCTCCTCGCTCGGTTGATGATCCCGCAATGGCGAAACGAAGCGCGGGTCATGAGCCAGATTGTTCGTGGCAATGACCTGTGCGAACAAAGTGCGATTTTGCAGTGTCTGCTCGACGGTCTTGAGAAACTCTACGCTTTGCAAATCTTCCTTCTGGACGGCCTGGATGTTGATGACTTTTTGTTCCTCCTGCTCGACTTGCAGCACCACTTTGGCGGCGTAGATTTTCGGAGCGCGGTAGAGGTAAGCGGCGGTCACGCACCCCATCGTGAACACACAGAGCAGGATGATCCAGGATTTCTCCCGGAGGAGATGGTAAATCGCGCGGAAATCGAGGGGTTCGGCCTGGTGCAGTTCTTTGCCAGGAGCGGTTTTTTTGGCGGCCATAGTGTGTGTGTGTGAGGACGGGATGTTTAGAGAATCCGTTGCGGGATGGTGATAGTATCTTCCGGCAGAATCATCAGATGCGAGGTGCTGCCGTCAGTCATGGTTTTGGCGTCGAGAACCATGGTGACCTTCTTGCGATTGACAGTGCGGGTGACGATGATTTTCGCCGAATTGGCCAGACGAGTGAAACCACCGGCCATGGCGATGCCTTCGAGGAGGTTGACCGACTCTTCGCTGGGAATTTCAAAGGTGCCGGGTTTTTGGACCTGGCCGAGGACGGTGAAGCGCCGCTTGGCGTATTCCAGAATCGTCACGCTCACCTGAGGATTGACAAGGTAATCTTTTTCGAGGAGTTCCCGGACGTGGGCTGTGGCTTCCTCCAACGTCTTGCCACCGAGATTGATCGTGCCGATCAGCGGCAGAGTGCTGGTGCCATCGGCGGCGATGCGGATGCGGCTTTCCAGGTCATCCTGGCGATAGACCTTAATGAGCAACAGATCGTTGGGCCCGACCACGTAGGTGCGCGCGGGTGGCGACGCGATCTCTTTGGCTTCGGCTTCCTCAGCGGCCTGGGCAAAAAAACGGCCCAAGGCCAGCAGGACAATGGTTAAGGACAAAATGGTTTTTACTCTCATGCAAATTCCAATCGGAAACTTTAAAAATGGTAAACCGCGTTCACGCCGACCTGGTGGTTATCAAAACTATGGAGCGGATCGGCCGAATCGTTATTGCGAAACTGGTAAAAAGCGCCCACGGTCAGTTTGTCCAAAACATTCCAGTCCACACCAATTCGCGTGAAGAAGTAATCATCATTTCGATTGGCGGAAATTCCTCTGCTGTTCGAGGTGTAATCGGAATTCTCGTATCCGCCGGTCAGATTGAGGACATAATTCTCAAAGAGAACCTGCCGGACCCCAGCGCTGAAGCCGGTGGTGGTATAGTTCTGGTTGGTCAAGACGACGGAAGCTTGCGAGCGCCGGTAGGCATCGACGGCGATGCTCGTGTTCGGCAGCGGCCGGATGGTGGCCCCGAGGGTAAAGACGGGATTGAGGCGGTCCTTTTGTCCGCCCGCGAATTCGCGCAATTCGCCGCCGGCGGAGGCGCGCAAATCGACCAGTTCGGTCAGCGAATAGGTTAAGCGGGCAAGGATTTGTTCGTAAGTTTGATTGACCCCGTGCTGGACATCGACGTAGCCGCCGGTAACCCCAAGGCCGGCCTTGAGCAACGGCGTGACTTCGTAATCCACCCATCCGCTGCCCGACCATTCGTTGAAACTAATCAGTCGCTGATAGCGATTAATCGATTGACGGCCATCCAATTCGACAGAGGTTCTGGGACTGATTTCGTAAGTCACCGAGAGGGCGGTGTTGTAGATCTGCCGGTTCACCCGGTTGCCCACATCCACCACGGCGCCGGAAAAGTTTTGATACCCTTGTTGCAACCCAAGCTTCCAGGGGCCGGTCCGCCAGAGGCCATTTAGCAGGGCATCGTGATCGAGGGCATTATTCTGGGTTTGATCGGTGAATAAGATGACGCTCGGCTTGTACTCCAGTTTTATGGCATTCTCCTGCATCTCGCGATAATCACCGGCACCCACGGTCATACTCGGAGAAATCGTCCAAAGGAAATCCGAAGTCTTATTGGGGCTGATGTAGATATTATCATCATAGAACGCGCCGGCTCCGATTGCGTAAAGGACATCAAAAGGACCGTATCGCAGAGGCGGCTCGGTCGATTCCGGCTTTGTGGCCGGCGAGGCCTCCTGCGCGTAAGCCGGAACGATCAGACTATTCAATATCGCCGTGAGATAGCAGGCCCGACTCAGGGCGGTCCCGCTCCGTGGATTTGATTTCCGCACCATAGCTTTTCGTTGGGGTTGGCTGGCTTAATGATTTCGCGAACGAATCTGTCCGCCGATGTTGGCGGGATTAGGGTCGGTCGAGAAAGGTCCCTGGCCGTTAGAGAGCCCCTTTGAAGACTTGGGCGCGCCGGCAGCTTCAGCCGCCTCCGGGCTCGCTTCAACGCCTACGGACACGACCTCCAACCGGCCCGTCACCGTTTCGCGAAAGGTCAGCGTCACTTCCTGTCCGGCCGCCAAATCCTCAAATGTGATAATTTTGCCGTCCTTGTTAATCCGCAAACTGGGGGGAACATTGACCTGGAGAATCTTGCCTTTGATCTCCACGGCCATCGCACGCAGGCCCTTATCCACGTAAATGATCCGTCCGGTCAGGGTTGTCGGAGCACTCTGCTTTTTTTCCGAAGCGCTCGATTTGAAATCAGCCGCTGCGAGTGGGACGACGAATCCAGCGATTGCCGCCATCATCAGCCCACAGGCCACATGTCGCTTCACCAATACGATGGCGCCATTTAACTTTGATGCATTTATTTTCATAATTTTATCGATTTCCATACAGAACAGGACCAGACAATGGCTGACCCTCACCTTCGCATAGCAGGACACCTGCCGAGATTGGCCAGGCACCGATTTTTTAGGATGACGATTTTCCTTGATTGGGGAGATGGAGATGCCGACAAGCGGCGATTCACACCCATTGATCCCCTGCTTATTTGCTCACTTTATCGTCCACTTTATCGCCCCCACTTTATCGTCCGTTTCGTCCATAGATGCCTTAAAATGCCGCCCGCATAGCGCTATTCCCGCGTAATGTTGCTTTGTCAGCCGATTTGGTACTGACTCGAAAAGATCGAAAAGAAGCGCCGGATCGACAAGGTGGGCGACAAAGTGTGGCTATAAAGTGTGAGAGAAAGCTTCTGATGGGGAATTGGCCCATGTTCGTTCAGAGACACTGTGGATTTGATAGGGCAAATTCCGAGGGGCAGGCGGTGCCGTTCAGCCACGAACATCACACTTCGGGACTAGGCATTGATTGCCGGTATTGCATACCGCAGCCTTGGATTTACGTGTCCATCCAGCAGGTTTGGAATGTAGGCGGCGCGGACGGCGGCAATCGATCGAAGTGTTCTTTTCGCTCGCGCCCTGGTCACACTCGCGTCGCAAAAAATTTTCGTGCGCTCCGACGTTCTCTCGCTAAAATCTACGCACTCGATGTCCACGAATTACAACCAACTCCTCGATGCCGCCATCCGGCACTTGGAACAGTTGAAGGTCCAGGGGCTCCACTTCGTCTCCGTAGCCCCGGCGACCCTGAGCGCGTTGGCGGCAGGCGCGCCGCCAGCTCGGGTGCGGCCAGCAAGTGCTCTGCCGCAGTCCGACCAATCAACTCGACCAGAGGCAGCAGTCCGATCCACCCCAGAGAGCACAGCTACTCCAACTATACCAAGCCAAATTACACCTCCAACGCCCACGCCAGACGCGCGACCCAAAGCCCAGGCGATGGCGGAATTGCGCGAACGCGCGCTGGTTTGTGTCAAATGCCCGAATCTCGTCGCCTCGCGCAAACAGGTTGTCTTTGGCGTGGGCGACATCAATTCGCCACTCATGTTCATCGGTGAGGCGCCAGGAGCCGATGAAGACGTCCAGGGCGAACCGTTCGTCGGAAGGGCCGGACAATTACTGACACGCATTATCCAGGCAATGGGATTTGCGCGCGAAGCCGTTTACATCGCAAATATTTTGAAGTGCCGGCCGGACACGCCAGGCCAAAGCTTTGGCAACCGCAAGCCGACGCCTGAAGAGATGGAAACCTGCATCCCCTATCTCCATCAGCAAATTGATTTGATTCAGCCGAAAGTGATCGTTGCCCTCGGCGGGACCGCCGTTGAAGGCTTGCTGGGCAAGACGCTCGGCATCTCGAAGCTGCGGGGAACCTGGCAGACCTACCGAGACATCCCGCTCATGCCGACTTTTCATCCGTCGTTCTTGTTGCGGCCGGAAAACGCCGGCCAGAAACGGAAAGTCTGGGAAGACATGCTGCTCGTGATGGAAAAGCTCGGCCTCCCAATCAGCGACAAGCAGCGCAATTACTTCTTGAATGCGCGAAGTTAATTCGTGCGGACTGATGATCGACTCCGCTCTTGAACTCGGCCGATGAAACTTCTAAGCTTACCACTGTGACTGTCGAGACATTCAAGCAGGAGATCGCCGAGGCCGTAAAGGCTTACGACAAGTTCGTCGTTTGCCTGGACAAAACGCCTGAAGACTGCGAAGCCTCGATTGTGTCGCTGATGGAAAAAGCGATCAAGGCCTACGAAAATCGCGGCGCGCAACTGCGCCACGGCATCGCGCTGGACAAGCAGTTGACCATCATCCTGAGCCAGACAGACAGCGACCGTCCTCTCTGCGGCATATATTTCAACCTGTATTCTCCGTATCAGAAGAAGAATTCGGCCAAGACTGCCAAGGCCGCGGGGTAGTTCGTGGACGGTATTCAGGACTCAGCAGTCAATACTCACTCATCCCTCACTTCGTCCCCAACCTGGCACTCGCCCGCGATGATATCGGCGGCGATGTTGATATCCAGCGGCGGCGGAGTGACTTTGACCTCGCCGACTTTGAGACCGCCACGATAGACATACAGCCGCTTCTCGGCCGAGGGCACGGCACCGAGTGGAAAAGTGAGGATGACAAAACGTCCGGCGGCGTTCACGGACGAAACCCTTCCGGTGGTAAGATGGCCTGGAGTAACGATTAGCTTCGGGGGGCTGGTTGACGGAGACGGAGCGGGATTGACCACTGGCGCAACCGGGGGCGCCATGGTACCGCCGGGCGGCGAGTTGGCAACCTGAGGCCGGCTTCGCTTGCGGGCGAAGCACGATGTCAACAAACCGGCGCAGAGCAGAACAACGAGCAGTCTCATGCGGGTGAGTTAACTAGGCCGGAATTCAACCGTCAATCCGGAAGGTAAAGGAAGACCTCAACCGCTAATAAACGAATAACACTAATCGGCATATCACTTTATTAGCGTCCGGAGGATCACCCAACTCTGCCGATGCCGCCTTCCAGATATTCGATGTAGTTGCGCGAGGTCGAGCCCATGGCAAAATGACGGCACGAACGTGCTAGCTGCCCAAAGACTTCCTCAAATTCGGCCTGGCTCAGCGAGCGCAGTCCTAGCGTGACTGCAGCCACTTGCCAGAGAGCGTCATGAGCCGGACTGAGGCTCTTGCCGTCCGGGCGTCGGCGCAGGTTCGAGTAGAGTTCCTCGAGATCGCTGTCGCGCAGACCTCCGACGTCCGCATTGATCGTGAGCACGTGTTTCTCAATGAAGAAAAAGACCGGCACGTAGGCCTCCGGATAATGGCTCATATCGGCCGGCGGCTTTTTGTCGCCCCGAAACAGCTCGCGTAACGAGGTCACTATCCACTCCGCCGCTTTCTTTCCGTCGTAGAGCAGGATCTTGTGTCGATCTGTGATGGAGGGCCGTTTGGCCTCGTCCGTTGGGAGGGCCACGGACACTTTGCCGCCGTCGAGGCCACCCGCCTTAATCGCCTCGCCAAGCGATGCCGCCAGGTCATTCTTATTAAAAAGAGAAACAGACTCCTTCTTACTCATACTTTGCCAATCCACTGACGGTCCTCCCAGACCGCCTTTAATGAGGTCAGGTTGCGCCGATCAAAAACATTTTTCGCGGCGGCAAGGACTTTTCCTTTCTTGAGGTTCTGCCAGGCGTCGCTGGCGCTGATAGCGACGAACTGGAGGACGCTCGGGTCGCGATAACAGTCAATCATGCAGCGGGTGCAGCCATCGCGAATCAGCTTCGACGAATCGAACTCATAGATGTTGCACATGGGCGTCTCCCAAAAATGGCAACGATACAGGTTTAGGTTCCAATCAAGGTAAAAGTATTTATGGCCGCCGAGGCAGCCGAATTTTTCCGGCTCCTTGCGCAAGTGCCGCTGCATCTCGGTAAGCGACTCGGTGGGATTAACCACCGGATAGCCGCTGTTGCGTTTCATCGTTTTGATTTTTTCAAACACCTGGATCAGTTCCTCGGTCTTGTAGTTGACGAGGCTCGAATCGCTGAAGCTGAGGTAACTTGAGGCCAGGCTGGTCAGCGGATAGCTGAACGTGCAACTCTTGAAGCCAAGCTCACTCAGAAAACCCGGCAGCTTCTCGTAATCGTCAATCAACTTGCTGGCGGTAACGCTGGCCGTGCTTTGAATGCCCAGCCCGGCAAAGACTTCGTTGGCGTTCTTAATCTTGCGGCAAACTTCGGGCAGCCCGCGATTCTTCTCGTGTTTGGCCACGTCGTGCGAGTCGATAGACATGATCACGCTGCTGAGTCCGTCGTTCGCCAGGCCGCGCATATTTTGCTCCGTCCAAAGCGAGCCGTTGGTGCAAATCATCGGGTGAATGCCGGCTTCCGCCGCGTAACGCACCATCGCGCGCAAGTCTTTATGAACCAGCGGCTCACCGCCTACGAAAAGCAGGTAGCCGATGTGGTTCCTGACCGCGATGTCGATGACATCCTTCGCCTCCTTGAGCGTGACGCTGCGGCGCTGTTTCGGATCGAACCGGTCCACGGCAAAGCCACAGAAATCGCATTTGGCGTTGCAGATATTCGTAATGGCGAACTGAAGATAGCCCGGCCCGCCATGACTCAACACCTCGCCAAACAATCGGGCAAAGCTCTTGCGCGGCTTCACCGCCGGGGCGGAGGGAGGAGCCGTCACACCGGCGCTCGGTTCGATTTTGGTGGCCGGAGAATTCTCGGTTGCAGTAGTCATGCGATCGACCGGGATAGTGCAGTTTGAGAGCGCCCGATGGCAATTCTTTTCGAGTGAAGTTGTGCTGGCGGGTGCAGGGCATAAGCAGCCTTGAACCGCTTTCGCCACGCCATTTCTCGAAAATTCGTGACAATTCGTGAAAATCGTGTCTCCTCCTCGTCGTGTTTACCCGTGTTCATCCGTGGTTGATTCAAAGTTGCCTTCTTTCGGTTTTGCTTTGTTCTCGGTTCCCAGCGCGCGCCGCCGACCAACCGCAATGGGGACAAGCCTGGTCGCGCAATATGGTTTCGCCGGAACTCGGGTTGCCTGATTCATTCAATCCGAAGACGGGGCAGAACATCAAGTGGTCTGCCCAACTTGGCACCGAAACCCACTCCACGCCCGTCGTGGCTGGCGGACGGGTGTATATCGGCACGAACAACGGCCAGCCGCGAGATCCAAAGCATCAGGGCGATCGCGGTGTGTTGATGTGCTTTGACGAAAAGACTGGGGAGTTGCTTTGGCAGCTTGTTGTGCCCAAGCGCGAAGAAGACCCGTTCCTGGACTGGCCGAATGCCGGCATCTCGTCGCCCGCCACCGTCGAAGGCGATCGAGTTTACATCGTCAGCAGCCGTGGCGAAGTCATGTGCATTGACGCGCGCGGCATGGCTAACGGCAACGATGGGCCGTATAAGGATGAGGGTGCGCATATGACGCCAAAGGCCGCTGCAGGTGACGCGTCGAGTGCGCCCACACCGGTCGCGCTCACCCCCGGCCCATTGGACGCCGACATCCTCTGGCTCTTCGACCTCACCGCCGGCGCCGGCATCTGGTCCCACGACGCCGCCCACAGTTCCATTCTCATTGATGGCAATTACCTCTACGTGAATAGCGGCACCGGTGTGGACAACACCCACAAGCGCATCCGCACTCCAAACGCGCCGAGCCTGGTCGTGCTGGACAAAAACACCGGCCGACTGGTTGCCCGCGATGACGAGCAAATTGCGACTAACATTTTTCACTGCACCTGGTCGGCGCCATCGCTGGGACTGGTCGGCGGCCGGCCGCTGGTGTTTTTCGCAGGCGGCAATGGAGTGGTTTATGCCTTTGAGACGATTCAAGGCCAATCGACCGAGCCGTCTCACCTCAAAAAAGTTTGGCAATTCGACTTCGATCCGGCCGCGCCGAAGGGCGACATCCATCCGTATCTGAGCAACCGACGCGAGGGGCCGAGCAATATTTACGGTATGCCGGTGTTTTACCAGAATCGTATCTATGTCGCAGGCGGCGGCGATGTTTTCTGGGGCAAGAACGAGGCCTGGCTCAAATGCATTGACGCAACCAAAAAAGGCGACGTGACAACCAACGGCTTGGTCTGGTCGCAGCCATTGGGCCGGCACGTGTTGTCCACGCCCGCCATCCACGAGGGGCTTGTGTTCATCGCTGATTGCGGACGCACCGTCCATTGCATCGATGCGGAAACCGGGAAGCCCTACTGGACCCATGAAATCAAAGGCGATGTGTGGGCCTCGCCTTTAGTGGCCGATGGCAAAGTTTATCTCGGAACGCGCAGTGGCGGCTTTTGGGTGTTCGCCGCCAGCAAAGAAAAGCACATCCTCAGCTCAATCGAAATCGGCAGCCCGATCAGCGCCACCACGACGGCTGCGAACGGCGTGCTCTACATTGCGACGATGAACCGGCTTTATGCAGTCGCGAGGAAATGACCAGAGCAATGATGGCGATTGACGCGAACGGCAACGCGTCCGCGCTCCAATCGGGTTGCTCCACGCTGTGACTTGGTTTTTGGTCGTATTCGAATCGTAGCGTGGATGGGGCGTACAACACAAAGGGCCATTCTCACCCCTCACCCAGCCCTCTCCCCTTTGAAGGGAGAGGGAGAACTTCCGCCCCTCGACGCGGGGTCGGGCGGACTTTACAACTTGAATCCGCCCTCTTAATGCCTCGTCCCAAAAAATCGCTTTAATATTGGACCAGTTTGGTGTGCAATGCTCCGATCATGTCATTTTACGATAAACTGAAATACAATGCGGATGGGTTGATTCCGGCCATCATCCAAGAGGAGTCCACGGGCCGGGTGCTGATGATGGCCTGGATGAATCGGGCTTCGATTGAGACCACCGTTTCGACCGGCAAGACTCACTTCTGGAGCCGTTCGCGGCAGAAATTCTGGATGAAGGGCGAGAGCAGCGGTCATACACAGACGGTCAAAGACATCGCCTTTGATTGCGACGGCGATACGCTCTTGATTCAGGTCGAGCAAATCGGCGCCGCTTGTCACGAGGGTTACAAATCTTGCTTCTTCCGTTCCGTGGATGGGAAGGGGAGCGATTTCAAAACCACCGAGCCACAGTTGAAAGCTCCCGGCGACATTTACGGCAAGCAGTAATGGAGCGAGCCGTTTTATTTGGGAGCGCCGAGTATCTCCTGTTTCTGTTGCTGCTTTTGTTTTCGCGCAGCATGGACTTCCTGAGCACCTGGATCGCCACGCCCAATTTGATCCTCGAAGCGAACCCGGTCGCCCGGAAGCTGCGATGGAAATGGGGCATTCCGGTCAATATCGCCCTCTGTCTGGCCTTTGCCCGCTGGCCCTTGACAGCCATCATCATCAGCACAACCAGTGTGTTAGTAGCGGCGAGGAATTTTCAGCACGCCTGGCTG
>Ga0247668_1000306_pt1 | contig 12650 bp, 12 predicted proteins | sample CNK09_metaG_FD_182737 | JGI IMG/M metagenome (GOLD analysis project Ga0247668, IMG submission 182737) | Soil microbial communities from Purdue University Martell Research Forest, Indiana, United States - CNK09 | ecosystem: Environmental > Terrestrial > Soil > Temperate forest > Bulk soil...
GATCTGCACGATCTTGATGAGCGCATCGAACACGTTGTTGCGCACCACATAGGCCACACGCGAATCGCCCTCGCTGCCCCACTTCGCCATGTCGCGAATGGTGTGGAGGGCGGCCCAATCGACCGCACCCGTGAAACGCGTCATGTCCACGAGCGTGCGCATGCTGTCATGCAACACGCCCTTCACCATGCCTTCGCGAATACAATCGACCAGGCTCAGTCCGCTTGGCTCACCCTCGGCCACGAAATAAAGCCGGTCGAGGGACACCTTCAGCCGGATTTGGGCCGAAGGAGGCCCGCGCGTGATGAAAATGGTGTTTTCGTTGGATTGCTGAAAATCGGAAAAAAAATTATCGGTGCGCCCCGCCACTCAATATCCCCGTGCTGAAACATTGGCGGCGTCCCCCAACCGCAAAATCGAATCACTCCCCATCGTAGGGGCTCGCCGCGAATGTCGACAACCCGACACAACCGAAATTGGATGAGAGCTTCGCCATCTGTGTGTCATTCGCAACACAGCGCTGGAACCTCCCGTTCACGGTTGCGTTTGTGCACACGAAGGCGGGGTGAGAACCGCGAGGAGAAGCCTATGGCCAAAGCATCAACGGGGCAGAGGAAGACCGAGGGACGCATCATGCACGAATTCAAGCATGGCGAGCTCAAAAGCGGGAAAGCCGGCAGGGGCGGCAAGGTGAAGAGCCGCAAGCAGGCGATTGCCATCGCGCTGCACGAGGCGGGCGCATCGAAATATGACAGCCCGGCGAAGCGCAAACAAAACCTCACCAAGACGAAGCGCAAAGAAGCCAAAGGAAAAACCTACCAGCAGGAACGCGAAGGCAAGTCCCATGTCGGCGCCCGCGGAAAACGCGAAAGCACGCGCGCAATGGGCGGCAAGAACGCGAAGACGGTTACGCGCCGGCGCACGAGCGCAGCACGCGCTGGCGGGACACGCAAAACCATGCGCGCGACCGGAAGGACGCGCAAGGCATCCTGAGCCGCTACTGGTTGTGCTTGATCTGGTTGGGGGCCGGAATGCAGAAGGGTCCGAACTCGGACTCTTCGCAGCCATAGGCCTGGCCCGTGAGGCGATCGAGCTTCCAGGCGACATTGTTGCCGGCGATGCTCACGATGGTATAGCGCCCGGCGAGCAAGGCGGCGGCGCTGGCGATGGATGTGGAAATCACCAACGCCGCCGCGATCACCCAGACATGAAGACTGCGCATATTTCCTCCCTCACAATTTGGCGTGTCCCTCGCAGATGTTCCGGTAGAGAGCGGGCGTCAGGCTCACATATTGCCCGGTCGCGGCATCGCGGACATAGAGCGGATCGGAAATCACCCCAGGGTCGAAGCCCTCCTTCTGCAATTCGATCTTGCGCTGCTTGAAGGTGCTGGTGGTTTCGATCGCTTGCTGGAAGCGCAGGAAAATCGGCCGCGCGAAAAAGGGCAGGTTCCGTTCCAGATAGGCGGCAAGCCCGGCAAGATCGAAACGCGCATCGGTGACAAGCGCGGCCATGCCCGCCTTCCCCTCGCCGCCCGGCACTTCCACGCCATAGACATTGGCCTCCTTGATTCCGGGGAACACGGAGAGCGCCTCGGCCACTTCGGAGGTGGCGACATTCTCGCCCTTCCAGCGGAAGGTGTCGCCGGTGCGGTCGACGAAATAGAAATAGCCATGGGCGTCGCGGCGCATCAGATCGCCGGTGCGGAACCAGGCATCGCCCTTGGCAAAGGCATCGCGCAGGATTTTCTTTTCGGTGTCGGCGTTGTTGGTGTAGCCGTCGAACCGCGAGCGTGGGTCATTGGGATCGATCATGCCCACCGCCTCGCCGATCTCGCCATTGGCGGTTTCGCTGCACAGACCATCGGGCCCGCGCAACGCATTGCCCTTTTCGAGATCGTAGCGCACCAGTCTGATCCGCTGAATGCTGCGCGCATACCAGGGCACCCGGCCGATGGCGCCGACCTTGCCGTCATAATTGATCATGCCGACATTGCCTTCGGTCGCACCGTAAAATTCCATGATATGCGGAATGCGGAATCGCGCCTGGAATTTGGGCCATATCTCCGGACGCAGACCATTGCCGATGGCAACACGCAAGGCATGATCGCGTTCATGGGCATGTTCGGGCGTGTTCAGCAGATAGCGGCACAGCTCGCCAATATATTGGAAGACGGTCGGACGGTAGCGGTGGCAATCCTCCCAAAATTCGGTCGCCGAAAACCGGTTCCGCACCACCAGCGAACCGCCACCCAGAAAGGGCGGCCCGAGTGCGGCAATACCGCCGGCCGAATGATAAAGGGGCAGCACATCATACATGCGGTCGTCCGGGCCGCCATTCACCGCGCCCTGAAACGCGCTCATGATGTGCAGCAGCCGCATATGACTGATATTCGCGGCTTTGGGCAGACCGGTCGTACCCGAGGTGTAGATGTAGAGTGCCTTGTCGCGGCAGAAAATATCGCTGCGGCTTTCCGGCGGCATGGGCGCATCGGATTGCGCGATCAATGCCGCATCGAGATCTTCGCAGCCCGGCCGCGCGCCGCCCGTGACCCACAGCGTGGGACGCGAGTCCATAACGCCAAGCGCGGTCGCATAATTCTCCGCCAGTTCGCTGCCGAGGATCAAATGCTGGGCCCCGGCCAATGCAATGGAATGGGCGAGTGGCTGGCCGGTCAGATTGGTGTTGACGAGCGCCGCGACGATTCCGCTTTTGATCAGGCCCAGCCAGGCCATGACATATTCGGGCCGGTTCTCCATCAGCAGCGTGACGACATCGCCCTTGCGCAAACCGATTGCCTTGGTCCAGCGGGCAAAACGGTTCGCGCCGGAATCAAGTTCGCCCCAGCTGACGATCCGGTCTTCGTGCAGAATGGCGGGACTTGCGGATCGCTCACGCGCCCAGCGCTCGGTCCAATCGGCGATGGTGACTTTCGCATCGGGATGGACGCCGCGCGTCAGCATCAGCGTGCGCGCCACCGCCGCGATATAGACGGCCTCGCGGTTCACCGCCTCGGACAGACCCATCGGCGAATCGCTCCCGCTAACGTAAAGCTGGGGGAGAATAGGTTGGAAGGCTTAACGGTCAAGCAATATGGAACCCGAAACGCTCGATCTTAAGGGGCTCAAATGCCCGCTGCCCGCCCTGCTGGCGCGGCGCCATCTGCTGCGGGCGGCGGCTGGCACAACGGTCCTGGTGCTCACCGACGATCCGATGGGCGCCATTGACGTGCCCCATATGTGCCGTGCCGAGGGTTTCGAGGTGCTGTCCCTGGAACGCGAAGGGGACTTCACGCGGCTGCTGCTGCGAAGACCGTAATCAGGGCGTCACGGCGGGGGAATTTCGGCGCGCTTCAGGGCGGCAATCGCCGTGGATAGACCGTCGACCGGAAGATCGAGCAGCACCCATTGGCGGTTGGCGGCGGGAAAGGAGACCTGCAGGCTCCGGGCCGTCGATAGATGGTCCCAGTCGGAGGCCGTCAGCGTGCCCGCGGCCAGGCATTCTGTGGGCGCACAATCGCGCACTTTGGTTTGCACCTCCGCGCCATCGTCGAAGCGAAGGCCAATGGCATCGCCCGGCCGCGCAGTTACCGGCAGCCTCAGCATCGCGGCGGGAACCCGCTTGGGACCGATCAGGCTGAAATTGGCCGCGATGATCACCTGGGCTCCGCTCGATGCCTCATTGGGTGCGGGAGCCGGCATTTCGCGATTGATACGGCAGGCATTGGGGGCTTTCGCAGGCGGGGCGGCCGTGGTTTCCGGCGTACCTGCCGGGCTCAATCCGTCCTGCCGCGACGGCCCGGGTATGCAGATCAGCCGCCATTGGCCGAAATTCGCCATACCGATAAAGCCGGGCCCAATCCGCGGTGCCCCGCCCATCATGCCGATGAGGTCCCTGAAGCTCGGCGCGCCAGGCACAATGTAGAGCGCCAGAATGGCCAGGGCCAAGGCAGCCCCGCTCAGAAACCCCGCCATGCGCCACAAATGCTGCGTCTCCTGCGACCTTTGCGCCGATCATAGTGCGCGCGCTTGCATCGCTTCACTTGAAATTATATAACTGACTGGTCAGTTATTAATGAGGTCGCAATGGCCCTGCGCCGAAACCCAAAACTTCAGCCGCCCCCGGGTGGGGATGCCACACGACTGGCCGCGCTGGGATCGGAGACCGCGCGCTGGCGCCGGCGCAAGGACGCCCGCCCGCAAGAAATCCTTGAAGCCGCGCTTTCCGTTTTCGCCGAGAAGGGCTTCGCGGCCGCGCGTATGGATGAGATCGCGACCCGCGCCCGCGTCTCCAAAGGAACGATCTATCTCTACTTCGCAAGCAAAGAAGCCGTTTTCCGGGCGCTCGTCCGCGAGATGCTGGCGCCTCAACTTGCGCATTTTGCCGATCTCGCGCGTGCGCATCGCGGGCCGATCGCGCCGCTGCTTGCGGACATCCTGCGCACGCTGGGCCGTTTCATCATCACCAGCGACCGCGTCGTGCTGCCGAAAATGGTCATCGCCGAGGCCGGCAATTTCCCCGACCTCGCGCGTATCTATCGCGAGGAAATCATCGAGCGTGGCTTGGCGCTTTTCGGCGGTCTGCTTAAGGCGGGCATGAAAAGTGGAGAATTCCGCGAGATCGCAATCCCGCACGCGGTGCGGCTTTGCATTGCGCCATTGCTGCTCGCCGCCATCTGGCGCACCACCTTCGCGCGCTTGGATCCGGCCCCTTACGATTACGAAGGCCTGATCGAAGCCCATATCACGAATTTGCTGCGCGGTTTTCTGACCGAGAGGAGCCCGCAATGAAGCGACAATCGCTCCCTATACTGATGATTTTGTGCCTTGCCTCGTGCGGCAATCCCCCGAACGATCATTGGCTGGGCTATATCGAAGGCGAGATGGCATTGATCCCGGCGCCCCAGCCTGGCTGGATCACCAGCATCAATGTGGCGCGCGGGACCTGGTTGAAGCAAGGCGATGCCCTTTTCACGCTGGACGCCATACGCGAGCTTGCCGCCCGCGACAATGCCAATGCCCAGATCGCGGGCGCGAAGGAACAGGCAAGTCAGGCGTCGGCTCAGATCGCGCAGGCTCAGGCTCAGCAGGCGCAGATCGACGCCGACATCGCACGAAACCAGAAAGAACTCACGCGCCAGGAGGAACTTGTTCGCATCGGCGGGACGCCGCGGCGCGATCTGGAGGCGGCGCAAGCCGCCTATGATTCGGCGCGTGCGCAACGGGCACAGGCGGTCGGTCTGCAAACCCAGGCCACCGCCGCACGCCGCCAGGCCGAGGCACAAGCGCGCCAGGGCGAGGCGAATCTCGCCACGGCAGAGTTCAATCTGTCCGAGCGTTCTGTTCACGCGCTCGTCGCGGGTCAGGTACAGGATATTTATTTCCGCCAAGGCGAATATGCCAATGCCGGCACGCCTGTTGTCGAGGTGCTGCCGCCCGAAAATGTGTTCGTGCGCTTCTTTGTGCCCGAGGCCCAGGTTGCGCGGCTGACGCTCGGAAGCCAGGTGCACATCAGTTGCGATAGCTGTCCTCCGAACCTTGTCGGCACCATCAGCTTCATCGCCGCGCAGGCGGAATTCACCCCTCCGGTGATCTACAGCGTGGAAAATCGCGAGCGCCTGGTGTTCAAGGTCGAAGCGCGCGTCGCAAATGGCCTTCCCTCCCGCCCCGGCCTACCGGCGGAAGTCTGGCCGGTGGAGACGGCTGCAGCACCGGCGCCCGCGAAATGAGCGCGCTTGCCATCGACGTGCACGGCTTGACCAAGCGCTTCGGCAAAAAAATCGCGGTCGATCACGTCGACATCGCGGTGCCGGAAGGCGAGGTCTGGGGTTTTCTCGGGCCCAATGGCAGCGGCAAGACAACGACTATCCGGATGCTATGCGGATTGCTGAAGCCCGATGCCGGGGAAGGCAAATGCCTGGGCTATGAATTGCTGCGCCAATCCGAAAGCATCAAACGCGAAGTCGGCTACATGACCCAGCGCTTCAGCTTCTGGGAAGACCTTTCCATCCGCGAGAATCTGGAATTCGTCGCGCGCCTCTATGCGATCCCGGACCGCAAGGAAAAAGTAGATGCGACGCTCGCCCGTCTTGGTTTGACGGCGCGCCAGAATCAGCTTGCCGGCGAATTGTCGGGCGGCTGGAAGCAGCGTCTCGCGCTTGCCGCCTGCATGCTGCATGCGCCGCGCCTGTTGCTGCTCGATGAGCCGACGGCCGGCGTGGACCCGCAAGCCCGCCGCGAATTCTGGGAAGAGATTCACCATTTGAGCCAAAGCGGGCTCACCGTGCTCGTCAGCACCCATTACATGGACGAGGCCGAACGCTGCGACCGGATCGTCTATATCAATCAGGGACGCATCATCACGCGCGGCACCGTTCACGATGTGATCCAACAGTCGGGGCTCGTCACCTTCGTCATCGAGGGGCAGGACGTGCGCCATTATCTGCCGCAGCTCGAAGGCAAGCCCGGCATCGAGCATGTCGCGTTTTTCGGCGCCGCCCTGCATGCCAGCGGCCATGACCGCCCCGCGCTCGAACAGACGATCGCCCAATTGCGCAACCAAAGCGGGATCGGCATCCGCGAGGAGACGCCCAGCCTCGAAGACGTCTTCATCTATCTGCAGGGCCCGCATGGGACGGCACAATGAACACCGGTTTTTCCCTCTTTCGCTGCTACGCCATCCTGGTGAAGGAATTCATCCAGATGCGGCGCGACCGCATGACCTTCGCGCTTATGGTGGGCGTGCCGGTGCTGCAACTCATGCTGTTCGGTTTCGCCATCAATACCGATCCGCGGCATCTTCCGGCTGCCATCCATATTGCCGATGACAGCCGCTATGCGCGCTCCATCGCGGCCGCGCTCAAGAACTCCGAATATTTCGATATCGTCGCAGTGGCGCGCTCCCAGGAAGAAGGCGACAGGATGCTGGATCGAGGCGATGTCACCTTCGTCATCACCATTCCGGTGAATTTCGCGCGCGACATGATCCGCGGACTGAACCCCGAAGTACTGATCCAGGCGGATGCGACCGATCCGGTGGCAGCCGGCAATGCATTGGCGGCGATGTCGCAACTCGCGACTTCGGCCCTCAAAGATGATCTTGTCGGCGTGCTGGCAATTCGCGCGAGCACGCCGCCGTTCACCGCAGTGATCCAGCGCCGCTACAATCCTGAGGGCATCACACAATACAACATCGTCCCCGGTCTCATCGCGGTGATCCTCACCATGACCATGGTCATGGTCACGTCCATGGCCATGACGCGCGAGCGCGAACGCGGGACATTCGAGAATCTGCTCGCCATGCCGGCGCATCCTTTCGAAGTGATGCTCGGCAAAATCATTCCCTATGTGATGGTGGGCTATATTCAGGCGAGCCTGATCTTGCTGGGCGCGCGTTTCATCTTTCACGTGCCGATGTTCGGTTCGCTCGGGCTGCTCATCGCTACGGCAGGCCTTTTCATCGCCGCCAATCTCGCGCTCGGCTTTACCTTTTCCACCATCGCGCAAAATCAGCTTCAGGCCATGCAGATGACGGTCTTCTTTCTGCTGCCCTCGATTCTGCTCTCGGGATTCATGTTTCCGTTCCGCGGAATGCCTGGCTGGGCGCAGGACATTGGCGAAGCGCTTCCCAATACGCATTTCCTGCGCATCGTGCGCGGCATTCTGCTCAAGGGAAACGGCGCCGCGGAAATCTGGCCCGACATCTGGCCGCTGTTAATTTTCCTGGGCGTGGTCGGAGCGGTTGCCCTTTTGCGCTACCGCCGCACGCTGGATTAGCGCAGAATTCATTTTTCGGTGTAGATGCAGCCGGTTAGAGGGCAATCGGCCTGCGGCAGCTTTGGCCTTGTGACTCCGGGGGGCGAAGCGTATTTTCCCCCTCCTTTCGGATGAGCAACCATACCGAAAGGCGAGGCGTTGTAAGGACGATCCTCCTTTTGGGCCGTTTTGCGGCTGGTACCGGTAGCGAATGACCTGCGAGTACAATCTCCCGTGAGCCTGATGTCGAGGACCGAGGCCGCACGCGGCCATGGCGTTGCATCCAAAGCAACGGGTCTGGCATGGCGCAAGCGGCAAGCCTGGCTCACGCTAGGCGCGCTGGGTGTCGTCTATGGCGATATCGGCACAAGCCCGCTTTATGCGGTCCGCCAATCGGTGCTGGCGACGGGCGGACAGATGCCCATGCGCGGCGCTGTGCTTGGCGCGATCTCTCTCATCTTTTGGTCGCTCATCATTATTGTGACGATCAAATACATCGTTTTCATCCTAAGAGCCGACAACAAAGGCGAAGGGGGCGTCGTTGCACTGGCCTCGCTTGCACATCGCTCGCAAGGTCTATCGCGGCGCATGAAAACCACGATTGGTTTCGCCGGCGTGCTTGGGCTTGCGCTGTTTTTCGGTGACGGCATGCTGACGCCGGCTATTTCGGTGCTCTCCGCCGTTGAGGGGCTGAAGATCGAAGAGCCCGCGTTCGGCCCTCTCGTCCTTCCCATCACCTTGGTAATTTTGCTGGGCCTGTTCTTTATCCAGAATCGCGGCACCGGCAAGCTCGGAAGGCTGTTCGGGCCGATCGTATTGGTCTGGTTCTTGGTATTGGGGGCGCTCGGGCTGCGTTCAGTTGCAATGACCCCGGAAATCCTTCTCGCCCTCAATCCGTGGGAAGGGATAAGGCTTTTCGTCGTTGAACCGTGGACGGCATTCGTGGCGCTCGGGTCCGTGGTCCTGACCGTCACGGGCGTGGAGACGCTCTACGCCGATATGGGTCATTTCGGACGCACCGCGATCCGGCTCGGCTGGCTCGCGGTCACGCTGCCTGGACTCATCCTCAATTATCTCGGCCAGGGCGCGGTGCTTCTGCGCGACCCGTCGGCGCTCGAAAACCCCTTCTATGCGCTGGCACCGCCCGGCTTTCATTATCCGCTGGTAGCGCTCGCCACGGTCGCCACGGTGATCGCGAGCCAAGCGGTGATTTCGGGCGTGTTTTCGATCACGCGCCAATCGGTCCAACTCGGCCAATTGCCGCGCATGGAAATCCGCCATACCTCGGCCACGGATTACGGCCAGATCTATGTGCCGCGCGCCAACACGCTGATGCTGATAGGCGTCGTCGCCATCGTGCTCATCTACAAGAATTCAGATGCCTTGGCCGCGGCCTATGGCATGGCGGTGACAGGCATGATGTCCATCACCACATTTCTCGGCCTGATCGTCGTAATCAAGCAGTGGCATTGGAAGCCATTGTGGATCGCGGTTGCGTTCGGCACCTTCATTTTCACCGATCTCACCTTTCTCGGCGCCGTATCGCTGAAGCTGGTCGAAGGCGCCTGGCTGCCTCTCGCTATCGCAGCCGCCGTTTTCGTTATCATGGAAACCTGGCGTGCGGGGCGGCGCGTGCTGTTGGAAAAAGCCTATGGCGGCGGCATTTCCACCGACCGGTTTTTGGAGCGCGCCGACAAGACGCCCATCCGCGTCGCCGGCACCGCGATCTTTATCACGCCCCGCGTCGACGAAGTGCCCGGCTCGCTGCTCCACAATCTTAAGCACAATCAGGTGCTGCACGAGCGCGTCATCTTCCTGCGCGTCGATGTGCAGGACGTGCCTTTCGTGCCGCCGGAAAAGCGGCTCAGCGTCAAGAAGCTCGGCAAGGGCTTCTACACCGTCGAGGTGCATTTCGGTTTCTTCCAGACGCCCGACGTACCCGTGGCACTCGAAGGCGCACGCGCCTATGGGCTTTCGGTCGACCTGGATGCGGCGACGTTCTTCATTCGCCGCGAGACCCTGGTTCCGGCGCGCGCGTCGGCGCTGCCGCTATGGCAGACCAAGCTTTTCATCAAGCTTTACGCTTCGGCGTTGGAAGCCGCGCAGTTCTATCGCCTGCCGCCAGGACGCGTGGTGGAACTGGGCTCGCAGACGGAAATCTAATCCAGCCTGTAGGTGAGCGTCTTCAGATAGGACGTTTCCGGCAGCATGGGATGCACCGGATGATCCGGGCCTGCACCCGCTTCGCGGATGAGCGCGCCATGCCTGCCGCTGCGGGCAAGACCGTTCGCGCATTCGGCGGCGAACCGTTCCGCCGAGACATTATGCGAACAGGACGCGAGCATCAGGAATCCGCCCGGCGCCACCAGCCCTGCCGCAGCCCGCGCGAGTTTGCGATAGGCGCGCGCCCCCGCTTCCAAATCCTTGCGCGATGGAGCGAAAGGAGGAGGATCGCAGATCACGATGTCGAAGCGCTCGCGGCGCTGCGACATCCGCTCCAATTCCTCGAACACATCGCACTTCACGAGACGGCAGCGTTCGCTGAGGCCGTTGGCCGCGGCGGCTTCCGCCGCAAGGCTCAGCGCCGGTTCGGAAGAATCGAGACAGACCGCCTCGCACGCGCCGCGCGCCGCCGCCAGCAGGCCGAATCCTCCGCTGTAGCAATAAGCATCGAGCACGCGCGCACCTTGGGCGAGATTTGCGATGAACGCGCGGTTTCCGCGTTGATCGTAATACCAGCCGGATTTCTGTCCGCCGACGGGATCGGCGAAATAGGTGACGCCGTTTTCCTGGATCGCAATGCGCGACGGCGCTTCCCCGCTTACCGGCCCAACATGCAAGTCCAAACCTTCCAGCGTGCGCGACGGCACGTCGTTGCGCAGGATCACACATCGGGGTGCAATCACGGCATCGAGCGCACTCAGCATGACGTCTTTCAGCCGGTCCATGCCCGCGGTGGCGATCTGCACCACGCAGCAATCGCCGAACCGGTCCACGACGAGTCCGGGCAATCCGTCGCCTTCCGCGTGCACCAGCCGGTAGAACGGTGTGTCATAGAATCGTTCGCGCAGACCCAGAGCGTGACGGAATTTGCCGGTGAAGAACTCCGCATCGATGATCGCGTCCGCTGCACCCAGCATGCGCACGCCGATCAGGCTCCTCGGATTGAAATAGCCTGTGCCCAGAACCGCACCGCCCTCGTCCGCCAGGCCCACCAACGTGCCGGGCGCCAGCGCCTTTATGCGTTCGTCCATAGTGATCTCATTGGAGAACACCCATGGCGCGCCGGCGCGCACACGGCGGCCCTCACGCGGTTTGAGGCGGATGATCGGGCGCTTGGTCAACAGCTTTGCCATTTGCTTGCGAGGTTTGCGCCTTGATATAGAGAACCACGCGCCGTGGGAAGCGACGGCGCAACCTCAGGAAAGCCCGATCTTCGATCATGACCGACCGCCCTCCTCTGCCGCCTTTCACCGCCGAAACCGCAGCCCAAAAGGCCCGTATGGCCGAAGATGCGTGGAACAGCCGCGATCCGGCGCGCGTCGCGCTCGCCTATACGGAGAATAGCCGGTGGCGCAACCGCGCCGAATTTTTGGAAGGCCGGGAGGCAATCGTCGAATTCCTGACGCGCAAATGGGCGAAGGAACGCGATTACCGGCTGATCAAGGAAGTGTGGGCCTTTCATGCCAATCGCATTGCCGTTCGCTTCCAATATGAATGGCAAGACGATTCCGGCAATTGGTTTCGCAGTTACGGCAATGAGCAATGGGAGTTCGACGAGCACGGCCTGATGCGCCGGCGCGAGGCCAGCATCAACGACGTGCCGATTGCATCGTCGCAGCGCAAATTCCTTTGGCCGCTGGGTGCGCGGCCTGCGGATCATCCGGGTTTGACCGAACTCGGGCTTTAGACTTGTTGTGCATTGTCTTTATCCACCGCTCAAAAAACAAACTCACCATGGCAGGGCTTGAACCTGCCATCCAGCGAGCCCGCGTCTGCGGGCTCAAAAGAAATCGTCGGCTCGCAGACGCTCGCCGGCTGGGTGGCCGGCTCGGAGGCCGGCCATGGTGAGAGATTTGATGCTGCCCAATCAAAACGAGTCTAGCGCGCACCAGGCTGGCCGCGGATCCATTGCGACAGCAGCCATTTCTCGCCGCGCGTCGGCGGCAAGCCCGCATGGCGTGTGCGCCGGTCGGGCGTGCCGTCCGGTTCCACATTCCAGAAAAAGAGCCCACTGCCCTTCCGTCCTTTCCAGCGTTTTCCGAGCACCGGAAATTCCGTCTCACCGCCCTCGTAACCCTCATTGAGGGAGATCAGGAACGTCAGCACGCGCTGGCCGCGTTGGGCGACATCCTTTGCATGGCCCGGCTGGCTTACATCGAGAAAATCGCAATGGGGCAGGAATTCCTGGCCGGCGGAATAATGCAGAATCGCCGTCGACTCCATCGCGTAGACCGGCAACTCGGCGACGCTCGCCATGCGCGCCCGCAAGGCAAGCAGCAGAAGGTCGCTCTCGGCCCAGGGAAAATAACAGGCGCTGTTGCTGCGCACTTCGTCCACACGCTGGCCACCCGTTTCCTGGTCGTAGATTCCCGCCGGCGCCAGCTTGGGCCGCGCGCGTGCGATCAGCCAATCGCAGAGTTCGGGCTCGGCCATGGATTCCACCGTCGCAATCCGGGGGCTTGCTGAAACAATGCGCGGCCGCGGCGGCGTGAGCCATCTGACGAGATCGACCGACCGCCGCAGATTCTGCCATTTCTCGGCGGGCATCGGCTTGCCTGAATCAATTTCGCGCGACAACGCCCATTCGCTCGCAAGCGCAGCAAGTTCGGCTTGGGCAAGGCGATGTCCAAGCTCCGCCGCGCGCTGCAAATGATCGAGCGCCGCCTGCCAATC
>Ga0247668_1000307_pt1 | contig 12647 bp, 7 predicted proteins | sample CNK09_metaG_FD_182737 | JGI IMG/M metagenome (GOLD analysis project Ga0247668, IMG submission 182737) | Soil microbial communities from Purdue University Martell Research Forest, Indiana, United States - CNK09 | ecosystem: Environmental > Terrestrial > Soil > Temperate forest > Bulk soil | place...
CCAGGGCTCGCGCCTGATCGTACGCCGCGGCGGCGGCCTTGACGTTTTCGTTCGAAATATCGACGTGCACTTCCAGCTGATTCAATACATCGTCGTTGTATATTTCCCACCAGGGTCCTCGATTGAAGACATCGTTGGGCTCGCTCGGCTTCCAATCGCCGGCCTCCTTGTAGTCGGGCGCGGCGTCCAACTTCGGCCGATGATAGTCGGGGCCGACCGCGCACGCTGCCAGCAAGCTGAGCATGGCAACCGCACTCCAGCAGCGAGTGGACCCCATCATGTCCCGGCTCCCAGGGGTCCGAGTCCTGAATCGCCGAGAGCAGGGCCAATGGGGCGGGCCGGCGGTGAGGTGTACCGGCCCTGTCTCAAGTGCTTCCAATAGCGATGCACATACAAGTACACCACCGGCGTCGTGTAGACGGTGAGGAGTTGACTGAACACGAGACCGCCCACGATTGCGATCCCGAGGGGCCGCCGCATCTCCGTGCCGTCGCCGGATGCGATGGCCAGCGGCAAGGCTCCGGCAATCGCGGCGCAGGTGGTCATCATGATGGGCCGGAACCGCAAGCTGCAGGCATGTGCGATGGCCGCGCGCGGATCCATTCCCAAGGTTCGCTCCGCCTCGAGGGCGAAATCGACCATCATGATGGCATTTTTCTTCACGATGCCGACCAGAAGCAGGATCCCCAGAAAGGCGATGAGACTGAATTCGGTGCCGGTGGCCAACAGCGCCAGCAATGCGCCGACCCCGGCCGAGGGGAGGGTCGAGAGTATGGTCAGCGGCTGGCTGTAGCTCTCGTAGAGCACCCCCAGCACCACGTAGATGGCGAGCAGGGCGGCGACCAGCATCAGCGGGGTATTGCTGTTGCTCTGCTGAAATAGGCGGGCGGTGCCGTAGGTTCCGCCGATGATGCCGATGGGCACATGAATGTCGCTCATCTTCTTCTGAATCGCGGCCAGAGCCACATCCAGCGTCCCGCCGTCGGGCAGGTTGAAGGCAATGGAGGTCGACACGGAAGTGCCGGTGTGGTTGACGCTCACCGGCGTGGTGCCGGTGATGAAATGACTGAACGCCGAAAACGGCACGACGGTTTCGGCGGCGACGCTGACGGCCGAGCCGGTGGAGGTATTGCCGCGGCCGGCATTGGCCAGCGAATTCGCCGCCAGATTGCGCGCCGCATCCTGAGCGATGGCGATGCTGGAGGCCGCCGATTGCGTGGCCAACGTGGTCGGATGCAGTACCGTGGTGCCGGCCACGGCCTGCGTGGCCTGCGTTCCAGAAACGGCGCCGCCGGCGGTGCTGACGTACAATTCCTTGAGCACTTCCGGGTTCTGCCAAAATTCGGGCGCCACCTCCATGACCACGTGGTATTGCTGCGGGCTGAATGGGTTGTAGATATTCGACACCTGGGCCTGGGCAAACGCATTGCCGAGCGCATTGTCGATCTGTATTTCCGTGAGTCCGAGCCGCGAGGCGCTGTCACGATCCACGATCAGCTCGGCCTCCAGGCCGCCGGGTTGCAAATCGGTGTCCACATCGGTGATTTCCGGCACCTCTTGAAGTGCGGTTCGAAGTTTTTGCGACCAGGTCTGCAGTTCGCTCAAGTCGTCGCCCAGCAACGTCCACTGATATTGAGAGTTGGCGGATCGGCCACCTCCGCGAATGTCCTGCACCGCTTGCAGAAAAGTCGCGACCCCCTTCACCTTGTTGAGCTTGGGCCGCAGTCGCGCGATGATTCGGTCCGCCGAAATTTTCCGCTCGCCCAAGGGCTTGAGAGCGATGGTGACATTCGCGCTGGCGCTGCCGCCGGAAGGACCGAAGCCGCCGCCTCCCACCGATCCGGTGACGGTCTGGACGGCCGGATCCGCTTGTATGATCGCGGCGACCTCCTGCAGCTTGCGCTTCATCAATTGAAATGAAGTCGATGCATCGCCGCGGATGCCGCCCTGCAATTGACCGGTGTCTTGCTGCGGGAAAAACCCTTTGGGAATCACGATGTAAAGATAGATGTTGAGTCCGATGGTCGCGAACAACAACAGCACTATGGTTCGCGGGTGGTGCAACGCCCAGCCGAGCGTTCTTTCATAACCCCGGCGCAGGCGCTCGAAACCGCGTTCGAACGCTTGCGCAAACCGCGAAGACTTGCGCGTATTCTCGCGCACGAGCAGCAACGAGCACATCATCGGCGTCGTGGTCAGCGAAATCACCAGCGAAATGAGAATGGACACCGACAAGGTCATGGTGAATTCGCGGAAAATCAAGCCGACGATTCCTCCGGCGAACATGAACGGAATGAACACGGCGACCAGCGACAAACTCATGGAAACGACGGTGAACCCCACTTCGCGCGCGCCCAGAAGGGCGGCGCTCATGCGCGACATGCCCCCTTCGATGTGCCGCGTGGTGTTTTCCATGACGACGATGGCGTCATCCACCACGAATCCGGTGGCTATGGTCAGCGCCATCAAGGAGAAGTTGTCGAGCGTGTAGCCGAGGAGATACATCGCGCCGAACGTTCCGATCAGTGACACCGGCACGACCAGGGCGGGGATCAGCGCCGCACGGTAGCTGTTCAGGAAAATGTAGACCACCAGGATGACGAAGGCCACCGCGAGCACCAGTGTTTGCTCCACCTGGCGCAGCGATGCACGGATGGTGATCGACCGGTCGAAGGTGACTATCAAATCAATCTTGGGGTCGATTGAATTCTTCAGCAAGGGCAGCTCTGCTTTGACCGCATCGATCATTTCGATGATGTTCGCGCCGGGTTGCTGGAACACCTGCACGAATACGGCCGGTTTGCCGTTGTAGATGCCATAGGTGCGGATGTTTTCGGTCGCGCCATCCTGCATGTCGAGCACCTGGGCGACGTCGCCCAGCCGCACCGTCGCGCCGTTGCGATTGGCGATGATCAGATCACGATACGGGCCGGCGTCGCGGGCATTGTCATTGGTATAGATCTGATAGTGCAGCGAGTCGGACTCGATGGCGCCCTTGGGCGCGTTGGCATTGGCGTTGGAGATGGCAGCGCGGACGTCCTGCAGGCCGATGCCGTACTTGGACAGGGACAGCGGATTGATTTCGACGCGCACGGCGGGAAGTGCGCTGCCGTTGACATTGACGCCGCCGACACCCTGAATCTGCGACAGCCGCTGCGAGATCACCGCATCCGCCGCGTCGTAGATCTGTCCCTGCGTGAGGATGTCGGAGGTCATGGCGATGGCCATGACCGGAAACAAGGAGGTATTGAGTTTGCGGTAGGAAGGATTGCGGGTCAGCGAGGTGGGCAGGTCGGCATGCGCCGCCACGATGGCCGCCTGCACGTCGCGGGCTGCGCCGTCGATGTCGCGGTCGACCCCGAACGTCAACTGAATATTGGTGGTTCCGACGCCGCTCGAAGAGGTCATGTCGTCGACATCGGAGATGGCGCCGAGGTGCCGCTCCAGGGGCGTCGCCACCGTGCTTGCCATGACTTCCGGGCTGGCTCCCGGCAACTGGGCCGAGACGAAGACTGCCGGGACATCGATGCGCGGCAGGGGCGCGACCGGCAGCAGCATGAACGCCGCGGCGCCGCACAGCGCCACGCCGGCGGTCAGAAGAGTGGTTGCCACCGGCCGATGGATGAAGGGCGCGGAAATGTTCACGCGGGTCCTTCGGCCGCCAGCTCGTTTTCCGCGGCCGCCTGAGGTTTGCGCATGCGGGCGGCAATCCGGTCGAACGCCAGATAGATAACCGGCGTGGTGAACAAGGTCAGCACCTGGCTCACCAACAGTCCCCCGACGATGCTGACGCCGAGAGGGTGCCGCAGTTCGGAGCCCGTGCCGGTGCCGAACATGAGCGGCAGGGCGCCGAATATGGCGGCGACGGTGGTCATGAGAATGGGGCGAAAGCGCAGCAGGCAGGCCTTGTAAATCGCATCGCGCGGCGACAATTTTTCGTCGCGCTGCGCGACCACGGCAAAGTCGATCATCAGGATGGCATTTTTCTTCACGATGCCGATGAGCAGGATGATGCCGATCAGCGCGATGATGGTCAGGTCGTCTCCCGCCAGCATGAGCGCGAGCAGCGCGCCGATGCCCGCCGACGGCAGCGTCGAAAGAATGGTGATGGGATGGATGAAACTTTCGTACAGTACGCCGAGGACGATATACATGACTAACACGGCGGCCACCAACAGCAGCAATTCGTTGCTCAGGTTGCTGCGGAACGCGAGCGCGGCCCCTTGAAAGGTGGTGCGGATGCTGTTCGGCAGGCCGGCACCGTGCTCGTCGCGTACGCTGCGCTCGGCGTTTTCAATGGCGGAGACGCCGGAACCGAGCGAGGCGCCCGGAGACAAATTGAACGAGACCGTGGTGGCCGGAAATTGCGCCAGGTGATTGATCAGGAGGGGCCGTGTTTCGACATCGACCTTGGCGATCGCCGACAACGGTACCTGGCCGCCGCCGGCGGACGGGACATAGATGGATGCGAGAGAATCCACCGAGCGGTATGAGGCCGGATCCGCCTCCAGAATCACGCGATATTGATTTGATTGGGTGAAAATCGTCGAGACTATTCGCTGGCCGAATGCATCGTACAGAGCGTTGTCGACGGTGCCGACGCTGATGCCGAGCCGGGCGGCGCTGTCGCGATCGATGGTGATGTAGGCCGCAAGCCCGTTATCCTCCTGATTGCTGACGACGTCCGCGAGTTCGGGCTGGCGATGCAGCGCCTCCAGCAGCTTGGGAGTCCACGTGGACAACGCCACCGCGTCGGCGCTTTCGAGGGTGAATTGATACTGCGTGCGGCTGATCGTGGTGTCGAGTGTCAGATCCTGAACGGGCTGCATGTACAAGGTGACGCCGGCGATGCCGGCCGTCTCGGACTGCAAACGGCGGATGGCGTCGGCGACGCTCGAGTCGCGGTCGCTGCGCGGCTTCAGATTGATCAGGAAGCGCCCGCTGTTCAGAGTGACGTTGTTGCCGTCGACCCCGATGTAGGACGACAGGCTGAGGACATCCGGATCCTTGAGGATGGCGGCCGCGAGCGCTTGCTGCCGATCGGCCATGGCCGCATAGGAGATCGACTGGGTCGCCTCCGAGACTCCTTGAATCAAGCCAGTATCCTGCGCCGGAAAGAATCCCTTGGGAATGAGTACGTATAGAATTGCCGTCAGCGCCAAGGTGGCCCCCGCCACGTACAGAGTCAGCCGTTGGTGATCGAGCACCCAGGTCAGTTTTCGGCCATACCATTCGACCACTGCCGCGAACCAGCGCCCCGACTCGAGCGCCGCATGCTCACCCGACGAACGCTGCTTCAGCAATTTGGCGCACATCATCGGCACCAGGGTCAGGGAGACGACCGCGGATATGAGAATCGTGACGGCCAGCGTCACGGCGAATTCCCGGAACAGCCGTCCGACGACATCCTGCATGAAGAGCAGCGGGATGAGTACGGCGATCAACGAGACCGTCAACGAAATGATGGTGAAGCCGATCTGACCGGCACCCTTGAGCGCCGCTTCGAGCGGCCGCTCCCCGACCTCGATGTAGCGCGAGATGTTTTCGATCATGACGATGGCATCGTCGACGACGAATCCCGTGGCGATCGTCAACGCCATCAACGATAGGTTGTTGAGGCTGAAATTCGCCAGATACATGACGGCAAAGGTTCCGATGAGCGACAGCGGCACGGAGAGGCTCGGGATGATGGTGGCCGGCACGTTCCGCAGGAACACATAGATCACCAGCACCACGAGAACCACCGCCAGAACCAATTCGAATTCGACGTCGGCCACGGACGCCCGGATGGTCATGGTGCGGTCGGTGAGGATGGCGAGATCCACTCCCGCGGGCAACGCGGCCCGCAGCGAGGGCAGCAGCGCGTGAATTCTATTCACGACGTCGACCACGTTCGCGCCCGGCTGGCGCTGCACGTTCAGGATCAGCGCCGGGACGCCGTTCATCCAACCGCCGAGCTTGGTATTCTCAGCGCCCGAAACCAAGGTGGCCACGTCCTTGAGGCGTACCGGGGCGCCGTTCTTGTACGCCACCACCACGTCGCCGTAGTCGTCGGCGTTTCTGATCTGGTCGTTGGTGTCGACGGTGTAGGCGGTGCTGGGCCCGTCCAATGTGCCCTTCGGTCCGTTTTGATTGGCGTTGTTGATGGTCGTGCGCAAATCGTCGAGATTCAGTCCGTAGGCCGCCAGCGCGCGCGGATTTGCCACCACCCGCACCGCCGGACGCTGGCCGCCGCTGATGCTCACCACCCCGACACCCTTGATCTGCGAGATTTTTTGCGCGACCCGCGTATCGGCGAGATCCTGCACCTCGGTCAGCGGCATCACCTTCGAGGTGAGCCCGAGGATCAGCACCGGCGCATCCGCCGGATTCACCTTCGCGTAGATCGGTGGCGCGGGCAGATCCTGCGGCAGCAGATTCTGCGCGCCGCTGATGGCCGCCTGTACCTGCTGTTCGGCGACGTCGATGGCCAGCGCCAGGTTGAACTGCAGCGTGATCACCGAGGCGCCGGCCGAACTGGTCGAGGACATTTGCGCGAGGCCCGGCATCTGACCGAATTGCTTCTCCAGCGGTGCCGTGATGGCCGACGTGATGACCTCCGGGCTTGCGCCCGGATAGAAGGTCTGCACCTGGATGGTCGGATAGGCCACTTCCGGGAGCGCCGACAGCGGCAGTTGCAGGTAGGCGATTGCACCGACGATCAATATGGCGACCATCAGAAGGGTGGTCGCAACGGGCCGCAGGATGAATATCCGAGAGGGGTTCATGCGGGCGCGTCCGCGATCGACCTCATGTCGCTGGTTTGTTGTGGGTTCGCGGGCGGTGCGCACCACGCGAGCCGGGAGTGCCGGGTGCCGCATCTCCCGCGGGTGCAGCGGCCGGGCGCGCGCCGGCCGCCGGTTTCGCAGCGGCGTCCGGCAGCACCACCTCCGCGCCCTCGCGCAATCGATCGCCGCCTTCGGTCACCACCATTTCACCCGCGTTGAGCCCTTTGGCGACGGCAACCCGCTCGCCGTCAACCACGCCCAGCGTCACCGCTCGCACCGCGACCTTATGATCGGGGTTCACGACGTAGACGAAGGTGCTCACCACGCCGTTGGGCGCGCCGCGCCGAACCGCGGAGTTCGGCATGATGATTTGATCGTGCAGCAGCTGCATCAGCAGCTGTATGTTGACGAATTGATTGGGGAACAGCAGTCCGTCGGCATTCTCGAATTGCGCGCGCAGCTTGACCGTGCCGGTGGTCACGTCGATTTCGTTGTCGACCGTGAGCAGCTTTCCGTCCGCCAGCTTGGCGCTGTTGGTGCGGTCATAAGCCTCAGCGGTCATCTGGCCGCCGTCGTGCAGCCGCTGCATCAGCGCCGACACGTTGTCCTCGGGAATTGAAAAGATGACCGTGATTGGCTGCAGCTGGTTGATCACGACGATGCCGTTGGTATCGCCCGGTGTGACGTAGTTGCCTTGATCGACCTGACGCAGGCCGACTCGGCCGCTCACCGGCGATACGATATGCGTATAGATCAGATTCACCTTCGCGGTGTTGAGTTGACCTTGGTCCGCTTCGATCGTTCCCTTGTACTGGTCGACGAGCGAGCGCTGGGTGTCGAGCTGCTGCTGGGCGATGGAATCCTCCTTCACCAGCCCCTCGTAGCGCTTCAGGTCCAATTGCGCATCCGCCAGCAACGCTTGATCGCGCCGCAGAGTTCCCTGTATTTGCTGGAGGGCGGCTTCATAGGGCCGGGGATCGATTTGCGCCAGGGAGTCGCCCTGACGGACCATTTGTCCTTCGGTGAACAAAATCTTCTGCATGACTCCGCTGATCTGCGTCCTGACCGTGACATTGGCCAGCGGCGTGACCGTCCCCAGCGCCGGGATGCGCAACTGGATGTCGCCCACCGTCGCCGTCGCCACGGCCACCGCGACCGGTCCGTTTTGCCCGCCGCGGCCTCCTCCTCCGGGCGCCCCTGCGGGCAGCGGTTGCTTGTGCTGGATGAATTTGACCAGCGCAATCAACAACACCAGGATGACGATAACCACGAGCAATGCGAGCCAGTGGCGGCGGATGAACGCCACGGGTCCGCGTGCCGCGGTAGATTGTTCTGGACTTGTCGGATCGTTTAACACAACTTCACACTTCACCACAGTCGAGCCCATGCTCCGGATCGCTGACAACCTGGAATTTTGGGCGATTTCCAGACTATAACCAGATTCACCGGCGGACGACCACTGATGTCATCAGAGTATCGCATGCCTCGAAAAGTTGTACTGGCCACCGTTGGGTCGCTGGGCGACCTGCACCCATTCATCGCCGTGGGCGTGGCCTTGCGCGAACAGGGCGTGAACGTGGTCATTGCCTGCGCCGAAGATTATCGAGACAAGGTGGAGACCGCCGGCGTCGCATTCCATGCGCTGCGGCCCGGATTCGACGACATGCAGCGGGATCTCGGCTTGAGCCGCGCAGAGCTCACGCGCGAGATGCTCGCGCACAGCGCGTTCATGTTTCGCAAGCTGGTGCTGCCCTATGTCCAATCCGCCTACGAGGACATGATGGCGGTTACCGCCGACGCCGACTTGATAGTGCCGAGCAGCCTGGCGTTCGCTGCGCGGTTGGCCGCCGAGAAGCGCGGCATTCCATGGATCGCAGTGGTGCTGCAGCCCATGATGTTTCTCTCCGCGTATGACCCTCCCGTGATTGCGGAGGCCGAATCCTTCAGCACGCTGTTGCGCGCGCTCGGTCCCGCTCCGACCCGGTATGCACTGTGGCTTCTCAAGAAGGCTCTCAACGGCTTGTTTCGGCCGCTGCGTGCGTTGCGCGCCGATTCGGGGCTGGCGCCGACGGCGAAGAATCCATTGTTCGACGGTCAATTTTCCGAGGCCGGTGCGATCGGACTGTACTCGAGGCTGCTCGGCGAGGTACGGCCGGACTATCCGCAACCGACGTCGCTCGTGGGGTTCGCAATCTTCGACAGCGAGGATGGCCGGCACGCCCGGTTGGATCCGGCGCTCGAAGCGTTCTTGAACGCCGGGCCGCCGCCGCTGGTATTCACCCTCGGCAGTCTCATCGTCAACAGTCCCGGAAACTTCTATGAACAAGGAGCGCTTGCGGCGCGAACCCTTGGCCGGCGCGCAGTGCTCCTGGTGGGGGAGGAGGCTCGCGGCGATTTCGCGCATTGGCAATCGCCGGAGGTGTTCGTCGGCGCTTATGCACCTCACTCGCTGCTGTTCCCGCGCGCCGCTGCGGTGGTCCATCACGGTGGAATTGGCACTCTGGCGCAAGGCTTGCGTGCCGGACGGCCGCAGCTGATCGTGCCGCATTTCGCCGATCAGCTCGACAACGCCGCCAGGGTCCGGCGCCTCGGTGTGGCGCGAATACTGCCGCCGCGGCGCTACTGTGCCGCATCCGCGGGCCGCGACCTGGAGCGGCTGCTGCGCGACGATTACGGGCTCGCGCAGGCGCGCAAGGTCGCCGAATCGGTGTCGGCCGATGACGGGGCGGCGCATGCCGCGCGCATTGTTCTCGACATGCTCGAACACTTAAGGCGAAAATGAGGCCTGCGGTTGGATAACGACACCTGCGATGGATATGGATCAAGGAGTTTCGATGAAATCATTGAATCGGGCTGCGGCAGCGGCCGTGCTTGCGTTGAGTATTTGCGCGCCGCTGCGCGCCGCGGCCCCACCGGCCGCCGGCGCCCACACATGGACCGAGGGCGTGAATTACTACTTGATCAGTCCGGCGCATCCGACGTCGCTGCCGGCCGGCAAGGTCGAGGTCACCGAAGTGTTCTCATATGCCTGTCCGGCCTGCAATATATTCGTGACAACCATGCATAAGTTGAAGGCAAGTCTGCCGCCCAATGCGGTGCTCGACTACTTGCCGGCATCATTCAATCCAGGTGAGGACTGGCCGATGTTTCAACTGGCGTACATCACCGCTCAAACTTTGGGTGTTGCGGATCAGACCCACGATGCGATGTTCAACGCCGTGTGGCAGACCGGCGAGTTGGCCGTCATCGACCCAGCCACCAAAAACATCAAGAGCCGTCTGCCGACCATCGAGGATGCGGCACAGTTCTACAAGACCAAAGCCGGCGTGCCCGTCGACAAATTCCTCGCCACCGCAAAATCGTTCTCGGTGGATGTGAAAGTGCGTGCGGCGGAGGCCCTGCTTCAGGCGTATCGCATCGAACAAACCCCGACCATGGTAGTCAACGGCAAGTATCGCCTGACCGTGAGTTCAGCGGGCGGCTACGACCAGGTCATCGAACTCGTGAATTGGCTGGTCGCGAAGGAAACCAAGCAGCCTTAAGCCCGTGGCCATGAACCTCGTTCGGTATCACCCGCGCCTGTGGATCTCGGCGGCGGTGGGCTGCGGACTTTACGTTCTGCTCCCTGCACAATGGTCCACACTGAGCCGGATATTGGTGTGCTGGAATTGCGGGGCGGCGCTGTTTCTCGGTTTGATTTACTTTTGGATGACCCGGCTGACTGCGGAGCAGATCTGTTCGCGGTACATCGAAGAGGACGAGTCGGCGCCCCTCATTCTGGCCGTGGTCACGGCAGCCGCCCTGCTCAGCGTGGTTGCCATCGTCGAGCCTCTGGCAAACATCAGGCACACGGGCGGCGTCGTGCGCAGCGCGCATTTCGCGCTGGCCGCGTTGACCTTGGTGAACTCGTGGGTGCTGGTGCCGACCATATTCACCACGCACTACGCCGACTTGTTCTACAGCGCGAAGGCGGGGCAGCGGCCGCTGCGCTTTCCCGACACGGAGATGCCGGTGTTCTGGGACTTTGCGTACTTCTCCTTTACCATCGCCGCCGCCTGCCAAACGGCGGATGTGACGACCTTGAACGCCGGCGTGCGCAGGCTGGTGATTGCGCACACGGTGATTTCTTTTTTCTTCAACGCCTCGATTCTCGGCTTTGCTATCAACGTCTCCGCCGGCCTGATCGGCGGAAATTAGCAGCCTGGACGCGCTCAGTGCGCGGGCGACTTGACGACCTCGCCGCCCTTCATCACGAAAGCCACCGATTGCAGGCGCGAGACATCGGCAAGCGGATCTCCTTCGACCGCAATGATATCCCCGTAGCGCCCGGCCGCGATAACGCCCACGTCGCTGCTGCGGCCGAGTGCCTCGGCGGCGTTGGCGGTGGCGGCCTGGATAGATTGCATCGGCGTCATTCCCCACTGCACCATGGTCGCGAACTGGCGGGCATTGAAGCCGTTGGGATAAACGCCCGCATCGGTTCCAAAAACCATCTTGACCCCGGCTTTGACCGCGGCTTGAAAGGTCTGGCGCTGCTTCAAGCCGATCATTTTCTCCTTGTCCATCGATTCCTTGAACACACCGTTCTTCGCCCCTTCGGCCTGGATGTAGTCATCGTTGTAGACATCCATCGAGAACCAGGTGCCGTGCTGCTTGGCGAGCGTGAAGGCCTCTTCGTCGGCGAGACTGGCGTGTTCGATGGTGTCGACGCCGGCGCGAATGGCGTCCTTGATTCCCGATGCGCCGTGCGCATGCACCGCGACTTTGAGGCCCAGCATGTGGGCCTCGTCGACCAGGGCCTTCATTTCCGCGAGGTCGTACTGCTGGGCGCCGACGCTGTCGGTCTTGGAAAACACGCCGCCGGTGCCGCAAAATTTGATGACCTCGGCACCGTACTTGCGCAGTTTGCGCACCGTCGCGCGGATTTCCGCCGGTCCGTTGGCGATCTGCGGGCTGGGCACCGTTATCGAGGGCGGAAATTCAGTGCTGTCGCAATGCCCGCCGGTCGCGCCAATGGCGTAGGTCGCGGGAACGATGCGCGGACCCGGCACAAATCCCTGGTCTATGCCCTGCTTGATGGCCACATCATCGAAGTGATCGGACCCGACGTTGCGGATGGTGGTGAAGCCCGCCTCGAGAGTCTTCTTGGCGTTGGCGACGCCGACGACGGTCCAGAAATTGTCCGTGAATTCGAGTTCCCGGTAGCCGCTGTAGCGCGGATCACTGGTGATGTGCGTATGCATGTCGATCAATCCCGGCAGCAGGGTCATGCCCGGCAGATCAATGCGGCGCGATCCGGCGGGCACGGCGGCACCCTGGGTCCCGACCGCGGTGATGCGGCCGTCGACGATCGTGACCTGCGGGTGATCCACGATCCGCGCTGCGAGCACGTCGATCATCTTGTCCGCGGTCACCACGACAGTGTCGGCGTGCGCCGTCGCCGCGATGACGCTGGACAGAATAACTGCGGCAATCATGAAAAATCGGCAAGGGGAGGTTTGCATCGTCTCTCGGTCCCGTCTTATTTAGCGGCCGTTAAATTATCACAAGTCCCCCGTCGCCGGCTCGACAACCGGCATCAATGCGCCGAGACGTGGCGACTCGGCGTCGTTGACGAAAGCAAATGCGACGATGTGCTCGAGTATGTGCTGGACATAGGCACGAGTCTCGGTGTAGGGGATATTCTCAATCCAGATGTCGGCATCCATCGACTTCGGCGGCCGCCAGCGCGCGACCGCCGCGGCGCCGGAATTGTAGGCCGCAAGGCTCAAGTCAAGCTGGCCGGCGTGGCGATCGAGGAGCTCGCGCAAATAGGCCGCACCGAGCGGCACTGCCACGGTTGGATCGAACAGAGCGTCCTTGCGGGGTGGGGGAATATGC
>Ga0247668_1000308_pt1 | contig 12641 bp, 8 predicted proteins | sample CNK09_metaG_FD_182737 | JGI IMG/M metagenome (GOLD analysis project Ga0247668, IMG submission 182737) | Soil microbial communities from Purdue University Martell Research Forest, Indiana, United States - CNK09 | ecosystem: Environmental > Terrestrial > Soil > Temperate forest > Bulk soil | place...
CCCTCGCCGTCTGGGACAGCCGCCGCTGGCGCGTCGCGGCACTGGCCGCGGCCGCGGTTATTCACGCGACCGCGCTCGTGGTGCTTGGGCCGTGGGGACGCAACTTCAACGCGGTCGTCTGGCCGTGGAACATCGTCATGCTGGCGCTGTTAGTCGTGCTGTTTGCGGGCAATGCGCCGAAGTCGCCCTGGCGTCCTCTCCGCCAACCGGTGTGGGGTGCCGTGGTAGTGGCAGCACTTTGGGGATTGCCCATCCTCGGTTTGTACGGCCGCTGGGATTCCTACCTTTCGTTCTCTATTTACTCCGGAAGCACCGACCGTGCGAACATCTATATCAGCCCCGCGATGAAAGAGCGATTGCCGCCGAACGTGCAATCGTACGTCCAACCAAGCACGCGGGGCACGGGCGAGCCGCTCCAATTTGATTTCCGCAATTGGGCGGAGTCGGAGATCAAGGTCCCGCCCATTCCGGAGGCCCGAGCTTATCGTTCGGTGGCACGGTACTTGTCCAATTGGGCAGTGGAACCGGATGACCTCCGCCTCATTATCGAAGAGCGCAATGGGGTCCGAAGCTTCCTTCGCGCCGCTGATTTGCGGGCGCAGCCCGTAGCAGTCAATCATTAGATCAAGCGAGCCACCTCGGTGCTGCCTGCCCACTCCAATCGTAAGCAGGACGGCCCTCCTCTCCCCTTCCCTCTCCTCCCTCGAAGGGAGGAGAGGGAAAACGTCGGCTGCATTTCTTCACTAATTCCTTGGCAGTCATCTGGAGCATCTGACCGTTCGGGCTTTACACCTTGGCGGAGCATCGGAACAATCGGAGATGCCGCAGAGCGGTCGCTTAATTCTTGCAGCCACGGCGTTGTTATGGTGCGCCTTTGCCGCCCAAATGTCGGGCGCTCCCGGCGTTGTCCGGAGGGCTGGCGCGCTTTATACCGTCGATCATTGGGGGACCGAAGAAGGGCTGCCAAACAATGAAGTCATCGCTATTACGCAGACACGCGATGGCTACCTCTGGCTGGGCACACTCAACGGCCTGGTGCGGTTCGACGGCATGCATCCCGAAGTCTTTGACGAAAACAACACTCCGGGACTGAACAGCAGCCGGATTCTCCGTCTCTTCGAGGATAGCCAGGGAAATCTTTGGGTTGGCAGTGACCGGGCCGGGGCCGCCATCGTTAAAGACGGCCAAGTCATTCACCCCTTGGATTATGGCTTGAGTGGTTCCGACCGAGCGTTGGCCTCGATCTGCGAGGATTCCCATGGCGCTGTTTGGTTGTATCTGGCGAACGGCGACGTGTGGCGTTACTTAAATGGGCACACTCCACGGCCTTTTGCTCAGGTCAACCGCGGTTTCTACGTGGACCCGCTCCACCCTCTGTACGCCCTCATCGCCGAGCCGGGCGGACCGGTTTGGGTGGCCAACAATTACCGTCAATCCGCCATCGGAGCAATTGCGGATGACGCCTCTCTTGAACTACCAATCGGCCAAGAATTAGCGGAGACGAACAAACTCGATTTCCTTCTCGCCGGCCGGCAGCGCGGTTACTGGCGCCTGGCCGGAGACCACATCCAAAAGTGGACGACCAATCACCTGGACCGTGATTTCGGAGCCTACCCCTGGAATGCTAACACACGCATTTCCTCTGCTTGCGAGGACCAGCAAGGCAATCTTCTGGTTGGAACGCTGGGAGAGGGGGTTTTTTGGTTTGATGCGGAGGGCAAGCCCACGTGCCTTTCGACTAACGACAGTTTGTCGAATAATTATATTCTTTCTTTGCACGTTGATCGCGAAGGGAGTCTCTGGGTCGGCACCGACGGTGGCGGTCTTTACCGTGTTCGACACCAGGTTTTTAATGTGCTCAGGGAATCGCAACATCTGACCGTGCAATCTACCTGCGAAGACAACCAGGGCCGATTATGGATGGGCCTCAACGCGATCGAGCCTGACGCGAATGGAGTGGGCTTCTGGAAAGACGGCGTCGTTCAATGGTTTGGTTCCAGCCAGGGGTTACCGAATGCTTCCGTTTGGGCCGTCTTTGCCGCCCGAAACGCGCCCGCACTGGGAACCAACATCTGGGTGGGCACTTCGAGCGGTCTTTTCCAATTACAAAACGGCCGGTTCCAACGAATGATCGGGCAGCTTGAAGTTTTCGCGATCCATCAGGACCGCGCCGACCATCTATGGCTGGGCGTGCGGGGCGGTTTGGTTCGCTGGGATACGCGCGAATTTTTCAGGCCGCAGGGCGGATTGTCCGGCGATGAAGTGCGCGCAATCGCCGACGATCGCGAAGGTAATCTGTGGGTCGGCACACGCGGAGGCGGCTTGAACCGGTTGCGGGATGGAAAACTCACCGCTCTGCACAAGAGCGACGGACTGCCCAGTGAAGATGTTTCGTCACTGTTCGTCGATGACGAAGGGGTCTTGTGGATCGGCACGAGCAGCGGCCTGGCCCGGTTTTACCAGGGCAAATGGACTCGCTACACAAAACTGGAAGGCCTGATTAGCAATAACATTGGCTATCTGATCGAGGACGGCCAGGGGTACCTTTGGATCGGGTCGAACGCCGGTCTGATGCGATCTCCGAAGAAAGCACTGAATGATTTTGCCAAGGGGCTGACTTCCTTCATTCCGTTTCGCGCCTACGGAATCGCCGACGGGCTGCCGACGGGTGAATGCACCGTTGGGTCGCAGCCTGGAGCCTGTCGCACTCGCGACGGTAAGCTCTGGTTTCCCACGATCAAGGGTTTGGCCTGGATTGATCCCGATCCCGCCCAACTCCATCCTAACACCAATCCGCCTCCCGTAGTGATCGAATCGGTGCTGATCGACAACCAACTGCAAAACACCAATGGATTGCGCATCGGCTGGCCGCAGGCGCTGACGATTCCGGCCGGCAAAGAACGCCTGGAAATTCATTACACAAGCCTGAATCTGGCTGCCGCAGACCGGGCGCGCTTCAAGTACCGTCTCGAAGGATACGAAACCGCCTGGAACGATGATTTCGGAATCGGCCAGGGCGCGGCCCGGGTTGCTCGTTACAAATTATCGCCCGGCCAGTACCGCTTCCAGGTCAAAGCTTGCAACGAAGACTCGGTCTGGAACGAGACCGGCGCCTCCCTGGCCCTGATCGTGCAGCCGCCGTTTTGGCGCACTTGGTGGTTTCTTAGTTCCAGTGTCGGCGCATTTTTAGGAATAATCATTTCCATGGTCCATCGCCTTTCCACACAACGGCTTCAGCGCCAACTTGAGCTCATGCAGCAACAGGAGGCGCTCGAAAAGGAGCGCGCCCGCATTGCCCGTGACATTCATGATCAGCTCGGCGCCAGTCTCACCCAGGTCACGCTCCTCGGCGAATTCGTTGAGGCCGATAAAGATTCGCCCGCCGAGGTCGAAGCCCACGCCAAACAGATCTGCCAGACTGCGCGTGATACCACCCGCGTCCTCGATGAGATTGTCTGGACGGTGAATCCCTCGAACGACACCTTGGATGGATTAATTAATTACATCTGCAAATACGCCCAGGAATACCTGTCGGTAGCAGGATTGCGCTATCGGCTGGACGTGCCCTCGGATCTCCCGGTGAGATCCATTCCGCCGGAAATGCGGCACAACGTCTTCCTCGCCTCCAAGGAAGCAGTGACCAACGTCGTCCGCCACGCGAAGGCCTCCGCTGCCTTAATCCGCTTGAAACTCGAACCAGCCGCCTTCATTTTAGAAATCGAAGACAATGGCCGCGGCGTGGCCAGCCTGGACGAAAAGGCCAAGTTAAGAAACGGCTTGCGCAACATGCGCAAGCGAATGGAAGACATCGGCGGCAGTTTTACAATCGGTCCCGCTGCCGAGGGCGGCACGGTGGTGCGCTTGACCGCGCCCCTGTGAATTGGCACAGTTCCATGCAAGAGTTCGAAATAGACGAATGCCCAATGACCAATGACGCAATGACCAAAGAATACCCAATGCCCAATCCCCAAACGAAGTCCCCGCCGCGGAATTGTCATTGGGCATTGGACATTGGTCATTGGGCATTCATTGGTCATTGGTCATTGGTTATTGGTCATTTCCCCCGGTCATCGGTCATTGGTCATTTCTAGCATGCCCATCAACGTCTCCATCGTCGAAGACAACGACCAACTGCGCAACACGCTCGCGCGCGCGCTTAATCGGGCCGAGGGTTTCCGCTGCATAAGCCACTACGGCAGCGCGGAGGCGGCCCTCGAAGCACTGCCCAATGACCGTCCAGACATCGTACTGATGGACATCAACCTGCCAGGGATCAATGGCGTGGAATGTGTCCAGCGGTTGAAGCAACTCGTGCCCCAAATCCTGGTGGTGATGCTGACCGTTTACGAAGATACGGAGAACATCTTCAACGCGCTGGCGGCCGGCGCATCAGGTTACCTCCTCAAGCGCACCACGAGCGCCGAATTGCTTGCTGCTCTCCGCGATGTGCAGAAAGGCGGTTCCCCGATGACCGCTCATATCGCCCGCAAAGTCGTTCAGTCTTTTCAAAAGGCCGGCTCCTCCACGCAATCGACCGAGAACCTCTCGCAGCGCGAGCAGGAGGTGCTCGATTATCTGAGCAAAGGTTTTCTCTACAAGGAAATCGCCGACAAACTCGGGATTAGCTACGAAACCGTCCATACTTACGTCCGCCGCATCTACGAAAAGCTGCAAGTCCGCACGCGGACGGAAGCCGTAGCCAAGTTCTTGCGACGGTGAGGCAGTGACCGGGGGAAATGACCAATGACCAATGACGCAATGACCAATGAATTACCAATGCCCAAACCCAAAGAGGAGTTTCAGCCGCGCAATGTCATTGGTCCATCGGTCATTGGTCATTTCACCCCGGTCCGTCCCGGGAGGATTACGTAGAACGTGCTGCCCTGGCCAATCGCGCTTTTCACCCCAATCCGGCCACCGTGCGCCAATGTGATTTCCCGAGCAATGGAAAGTCCGAGGCCGGCTCCGCTTTTACTCTGGCCGGGCACACGGAAGAACCGTTCGAAGATTCGAGTGTGATATTCTTCCGCAATCCCATCCCCTTGGTCCGTGACACTGAATTGGACGTGGTTATCCTCAGCAAGCGCGGCCCGAAGGACAATCTCGCCGCCGGCGGGGGAGTGCTTGATCGCGTTGCTGATGAGATTGGAAAAGACATGGTTGATGCGCTGTCGATCCACGGAGACGGCAGGCAATTGGGGATCGACCACGCATTTCAGTTTCAAACCTTTGGCAGCCGCCTGGTCATTCATCTCTTTGAGCACGCCTTGCATGAGCTCGGCGGTGGCGGTCGGCTCTTTGTGCAGCCCGGCGTTGCCTTCCTCCAGGCGAGTCAGGTCGAGCAGATCGTTTAGAATGCGCAGCAGCCGGTCGGCATCGCTCCGGGCCGTAATCAGCAGTTCGCGTTGTTTGGGTGTGAGGTCGCCGACGGTTTCTTCGAGGAGAATATATAACACCATCCGCACACTTGTCAGCGGCGACTTCAGCTCGTGGCTGACTGTCGCGACGAGGTTGGTCTTGACGGCATCCAGAAGCCGGAACCGGGTCACGTCATACAACACCACCGCCACTCCGAAGAGCGCGTCGTCTTTGGCGCGCATCGCCAGAATACGCGGAAGAAGGAATTTCTCCGCCCCATTGAAACGAAACGAGACGACCTCATCGAAGCTGTGCGGAAGATAATTCTCGCCGCTCTGAAGCGTCTTCTGCGCAATGGCAGCCAGCCGCTCCGGCAGCGAGTCCTTGAGGTGAAGGTTGGACGCGAAATCAGCGGCAGCGGGGTTTTTTAAGTCGATTCGCCCTTCCTTGTTGAGCACGAAGATGGGATCGGGAAACGAGGCCAGAGTCGTTTCCATAGTGCGGTGGAGGCGAACGATTTCCTCAGTGGTGCTCTGTCGATATTCCTGGAGCTGGGCGGCCATCTTGTTGAACGCCACGGCCAGGTCCCCTAATTCGTCGCGGGAAAGGACCGGCACCAGGTGCCCGAGATTTCCTTCGCCCAGTTCGCGGCTCGCTTGAGTTAGTGATTGGATGGGGCGCAGAATCGAGCGGCTCAGTTGCAAACAGGCATAAGCGGAGATGACCAGGGCAATGACCATCCCAATGAGCATCAGCCGCGTGACATCGCGCGTGATCCTCTGGATGCTCTGGCTCGTCGCTAGAACCGCGTCGTGATTGAGTTCGCGAATTTTTTCCAGAAGCGCGTTCATAGTCCGCATGCCGGGCATGATCTCGTCATCATAAACCTGGTGTTGGGCGTCGGATATGCGCAAGGCGCTGATCCGGCCCATCGCTTCTTGAAAGCTGTGGTATTGCGCGGCCAATTCCTGGCTGAGCTCCTTTTCACCCGGCAGCATCAGGCTCTTGAGTTCGATGGCAAGGTTCTCCTCAAATTGCTTTTGGTGTTCGGCGAAAGCCTGGCTGTCGGGGTTGCGCTCCCCGCCGGAAATCCACGGCACCTCGCGGTCCATGCCTGCCAGCGCCAGGGTCATCGCCTGGGCGGCCATGACGCTGCGGTACTTTTCCGTGACGCTTGCATCGACACTGTTAGCCAGGCGGGAGAAGAGCACAATCGCATAGACTCCGATGGCGAGTAGAATCACCACGAACGGCATCAGATTCAGGAATAGGCGCGTGCGCAGCATCGGGCGGCGATTTATGATTTATGAATTATGATTTAGGCCGAGAGTTGCAAAGGTCGGGCGAGGCCTTCCGGAAATCATAAATCATAAATCATAAATCATAAATTCTGCGATTTCTTCCTCTTACGATACAGCGTCGCCGGGTCAATGCCGAGGATCTTCGCCGCCTCGTCCATGGTCGCGGCTTGTTGAATGACGCGGACGATGTGAGCGTTTTCCAGCGCTTCCAATGACACCATCGCTCCCAGTTGAACTCCCGGAGATGCCACGCCATCGGAGATGTGGCTGATTTTTTCCGGCAAATCAGGCAGATCGACTTCATCGGTGGCAGCCAGAATCACGGCTCGCTCCACCACGTTGCGCAATTCGCGCAAATTGCCCGGCCACGAATATTGTCGAAGCGCCTGCTCAGCTTCCTTCGAAAAGCCCTTGAGCCGTTTGCCGCATTGAGCGGAGAAAAAGCGAAGGTAGCCCTCAGCGATCTTTTTCAAGTCGCTCAACCGTTCCCGCAGCGGCGGCATCTGGATGGAAATGACATTGAGCCGATAAAACAAGTCCTCGCGAAAGCGGCCTTCCTTGACCGCCTGCTCGAGATTTCGATTTGTCGCCGAGATCACTCGCACGTTGGCACGGCGTGGTTTCGCTTCTCCCACCCGCTCGTATTCCTTCTCCTGCAACAAACGCAGCAACTTGGGTTGGATTTCCAGCGGCATCTCCCCGATTTCATCGAGCAGCAGTGTGCCCCCATCGGCTAGTGCGACTTTTCCCGAAGCTTCTTCGACCGCGCCGGTGAAAGCTCCTTTGACATGGCCGAAAAGTTCGCTCTCCAACAACTCCCGCGACAAGCTCGGGCAACTCACGGTGACGAAGGCGTTTTCCTTTTGCGGGCTGTTCTCGTGAATCGCACGCGCCAACACTGTTTTTCCGGTGCCGCTCTCTCCGAGCAGGAGAATTGTCGCCGGAGTAGCGGCCGCTTTGAAGGCCAATTCGAAGACCTTCTGCAGGGCGGGTTCAGAAGTTGTTAAGTCGGTCGTCGGAGAGTCGGTCGAAAGCCGGCGTTCAAGGTCCGCAACCCGTCCCTGGAGTTTGCGGGCTTTAACGATTTTGCCCAGCACATGGCGGACCTGTTCGGGCGTAAAGGGCTTGGGGATATAATCGACCGCTCCACGGCGCATCGCTTCGACGGCGGTTTCGACTGAGGCGTAGGCGGTGAAAACGACGACCTCCAACTGCGGGTTGCTCTTGAGTAACTCCGGCAGCAAGTCCAGCCCGTTCTCCCCATTCAATTTTAAATCGAGGAACGCCAGCTCGAAGCGGTCGCTTTCCAGTTGTTTGAGAGCGGCGGCGCCGTTCTCGACCCCAACCGTTTCGTGCCCCATTCCTTCGAGTACAACCGCCGTGGTCCGGCGAATGTTCTCTTCGTCATCAATGATCAGCAGGCGCATCGACCCACCCGATTTTTTCGGCTGCATCGCAGCTATACTAGCTCCCTGTCGCCCCCGTGCGAGCACGTTTTTAAGAAGAATCGGGCGGCAGACGCCAAGGAGGTGGGGGTTGGGGAACCCCGCTGAAGAACTGTCCGCCACCCGAAATCACAGTGCTGACCCCGAAGCTGGAGTGCAGAAGGACCGCTTGTCATCCGCCCCTTGAGTGCGGAACGCCGCGCGTGTCGCCTGAGGGCTTGAACCCGGCCGCTCGCGACTTCTCGCAGCCCACCGCATCCGGTTCACGTCTGGCTTGAAACCCACCGGGGTAACCAGCACGGAACAAAACTGCAAACGGTTGATAAACATGGCCTGGCTAGTTGAATTTTGCCTTCACGTTTTCGTACGCGGTCTCCAACTCAGCCATTGCTGACGAACACTTCGCCTTGATGTCTTGCCAGGCATCCCCGCCGGCCTGCTTCGCCTTTTCAAATTGTTCATTCACCGCCTGGCGTTGCTCGCGCAGGGTGGCGAGAGCCTTGTCGGCTTGGGCCTTCGCGTCGTCCTTGTAAGGCTCGGATTTTTTTGCAAGCTCATCAATTTTGGCATCCAGTTCATGCAACTTCTTGTTCATCGTAGCGACAAACTCGTCTTTATTCTCGACCACGTAAGTCTTGGCAGTCGTCGCCGCGTTTTTGAATTGGTCCTGAACGTTTTGCGCAGTGACCGGGGTGGCAGGTTTTTGTTCGTTGTTGGCTTGCTCACTGCGGCTGCAGCCAAAAAGGAACAGCGCGAGTGAGAGCGGGATGGTTTGTGATAAGATTTTCATAACTTCAACTGTTTGGATTTTGGACAGTGCCATCCCTGGCGGGGAACTGAGGGCTGGTAAGCGCCCCAACCACTCAGTTCCCTTATAGCAGGTACCTGCTTTTATTCGGATCTCAGGCCCGTCGTCGGCCTGCGAACAACGAAACTGCAAAGAGCGCCAAAAACAACACGAACAATATTTTGGCGATCCAGGCGGCGGTTCCGGCGACTCCGGCGAAACCGAGCAACGCTGCAAGCAGCGCGATGAGCAGGAAGGCCAAGGCCCAGCTTAACATAATCAGTCCTTTCAATAAGTTTTCCGTTCTGTCGGATTTTCATTTGGACGATTCGTTCGATTATTTGTCACACGAGATAGCGTGGCCCGTGCCAAATCAAAGCCCACCCCGCGCAACTTCCGGCCAATTTGAAGAAAAATATTTTCCAGCGCACGCCGCTGAAATCGCGGACGCTATTTTCCGTGCAATTTGCAACGACCGCTCTAGCGGCATCTCGCAAATTGCAAGGGACGGACGAGGCAGCGGAGGCGGAGGCGGCAGTAGCGGAGGTCTTGGCAACATCGGACAGCCTGGACCAGCCAACATAATCGCGACGAGTATTGATTTTATAATTTTCATAAAATGAACACTGCATTCATCCTCACTTTATCTCCCACTTTATCGCCCCACTTTATCGCCCACTTTATCGAAAATGGCCGAAGACCACTGTATTCGATTAAGGACGACGAGTAAGTGAGCGATTAAAGTGAGCCGTCTTGGGACAAGTCCTGCCTACTGCTTGTCCTTCCCATGCTCTTCGTGGCCTTTGCCACCGCCCCGTTCCCTTGATGGCCGCTCAGGCACGGCAGGTGGCGGCTGTGCTCCCGGCGTTCGTTCTGGCGGGCGGCTTATCTCCTCGTGAGACGATTGGTTTCCTCGGTCAGGCGCACCAACGGAATCGTCTTTCTTCCTTGGTTCGTTGGCCCTGTGCGTCACGGCAGGAGGAACGGAAGTCTGGCGAACTGCCTCGTGAATTGACACGACCCGAACCTGTTTGTTTTCTTTTTGGACTGCGGCCAGTCCGGGGCCTTCGTTGAACATCACCTTCCGTGGACCGGCGCCAGCGATATTCTTCGTCTCGGACCTGATATTGTTAATCTGGGTTGTCCTGTTGATGATCGTCGTATTGTTCACAATGACAGTGGATGGCCTCACCGGCTGGTGAAAATGATTCATCTCCACAAAAACAAACGGCGAGACGGCCACGCCCACAGCCGCCAAAGCGACTCCTCGTGGTGGCAACGGAGCCCACCCAATGTAACCTCCGCCGACCCGCCAGGAAACCCACGCGGGCGCCCACTCAATACCTGGTACCCAAACCCAGGCGTTAACCGGATCATACACCCAATTCCCGTAGTGGTAGCAAGCCCATCCCCACGGTTCATCACTGACCCAATACCATCCACAGTCTGTCCAAACCCACGAGCCGTAGCCATAAGGCCGCCACTCGACGGCGACATGAGCCGGCCGCCAACAGCGCCCGTAGGTGCCAACCTCGACCCACGTTCCATGGGCCGCCAGCGGTTCGTAAAAATCGGCTTGGGCATGAATTTGCACGCCAGCGGAAACCTCCAGGTCCGCCGCACAGTTGAACACGCCAACTGACAAACTCAACAAGCCCGTGGAAACAACGATTGGTAATAATAATGTCTTCATACCGGCACAACTTTAAGCTTAAGAAAGGCCAAAGTCTTGGGAGGTGTTCACCCGCGTCGTTCCTGGCAATATCGTGATGGTGCAAACGTGCATTTTGCAAGGTTCACTCTGGAGGTCGCCTTGCAATTTGCACGCTTCACAAGGCTCTGTTCAAACCGCTCTGCCTCAAAGTATTCGGCGCTTACGCAAGTTTTGGTGGCGTACCTTTAAACCGCAGAGACGCGAAGAACACAGCGGAGCCGCAACCAAGGGAGATTTAACCATGGATGTAATCGGATGAAGGAAAATCCCAAAGAATCCGTGTTCATCCGTGTTAAAAATCCTCGCGGCTTGAGGCAAGTTAGACGATTGCGTTGCAGAGGGGCTTCGCGCTTTTCTTTCTCTGCGTTCTTCGCGTCTCTGCGGTTTATCGGGTCTGTTTACTTGGTTGGGTCTCCACTGTTCCCTTTTTTATCAGTGGTTAAAAATCGGTGTTAATTCCTGGAATTCATGTCGAACCACTCTTTTGGTTGCGGTGGGCCGCGCACCAAGCTTACTGCCCGGGCGGGGCGCGTCTGCCGGGGGGCGGATTACCTCCACCCGGACCGCCAAATCCACCTCCGCCGCCGCCGCCACCGCCGCCGGTCAAAATAGCCGCGCCAATGCGCGAGTTCTCCAACTGGTCACGCTGCTCGGGTTTGAGAGTAGGCGCAACGACGGAAAGCGCCTTGGCGCGCAAGGTCGTGATCTCGACCTGAATTTTCGCGACACCTTCCGCTTTTTCACGGACGACTTGATCGTCGTACTTCTCAGCCAGCACCGCCTGAACGAGTTCCTTCTGGGCTGCACGCAGTTTCTCATCCAACTTGCGGAGCTCGTCGCCATGCTTCTGAGTCGCTTCCCGATAAAGTTCTCGTTGCTGATCATCCAGCCCCATCATACCCATGCCACCTCCTCCACCGCCACGCGGGCCGGGGCCATTACCACCGCCACCAAGACCCCCAGGTCCGCCTGGGCCACCCGCATTATTGCGTCCAGTCCGGCTGGGCGGCGTTGGTTCGGGCGGATCGGCCGCAATCACGACGAAAGCCGCAAACACGGCCATGAGGGAGAAAAGAGCTGCGGCCTTGGGCCAGTTCTGAAAATTCGTTACTTTCATCAAACACAGAGACTGGATCGACCGATGAACGGTTACAACAATAGAGTTCAAGGAATGGTATTGAAGTATTTTTGCCCACACGGCTTGATGCTGTGCAGATTGGAATCCTTCACATGGGAACTAACGCATTACCTAGACTCCTGGCGGTACTTCGTTCGGAGGATTCGAGAAAGGATTCGGCAAAGGATGGGCACAAACGAAGAGACCGGGCCCGAGGTCCGGTCTCTCTGCTTTTAATCAGTTACTCGGAATCTTACGGCTTGTGCAACCGATAGTAGGTGCTGCCAGTAATCGCATTCGTGGAGTAATGGGTGCTCCCGCTCAGGACGATGGTAGAGTCGGAGGGACTCCAGTTCGACAGGTTGACTGCCTTCTCCAGCTCATAGGGCACGCAGGTCGCAGGCCAACTGATGATCACGTTCGTGCCGCTTTGAACAATCGTCATGGTCGGGGCGGGTGAACCTGTGACCGTCACCGTGAAGGAGCAGGTATTGGTGTTTAGCGACGCATCATAGACCGTGCAGTTGACGGCGGTGGGACCGAAGGCGAAGAGCGAGCCGGAAGCCGGCGTGCAAATCACTGTGGGGCTTGGGTCGCAGACCTCGAGAACCGTGGGCGTGAAGGAGACGTTTGCTCCGTCTGGGCCGGTGCAGGCGGCCGTAATATTCGCGCAGGTCATGGCGGGCGCGGTTGTATCCAAAACGGTCACGCTGAAGCTGCACGCCGCCGAAGTGTTGCCGCTGACATCTGTGGCAGTGCAACTGACCAGCGTTACCCCTAGCCCGAAGTGTGAGCCGGAGGCGGGCGTGCAGTCAACCGCCGGGTTGAGGTCGCAGTTGTCCGTGGCGGTGGCGCTGAAGAAGACATTCGCTCCATTCTCGGTAAACTCGTTGGTAAAAGACACCGGGCAGGTAAGCAC
>Ga0247668_1000309_pt1 | contig 12628 bp, 13 predicted proteins | sample CNK09_metaG_FD_182737 | JGI IMG/M metagenome (GOLD analysis project Ga0247668, IMG submission 182737) | Soil microbial communities from Purdue University Martell Research Forest, Indiana, United States - CNK09 | ecosystem: Environmental > Terrestrial > Soil > Temperate forest > Bulk soil...
TCATCGACGCGTCCGGCAAGAAGCTCGGGCGCATTGTCCATGGCCAGCCGCAGACGACGAACATCGCCTTCGGCGGCGACGATTGGAAGACGCTCTATTTCACCACCCATTCGACGCTGGGATCGGTGCAGCTTAAAATCGCCGGCATTCCCGTGCCGCCGCGTAAGGGGTGAGAGATACATGCGAGTCAATATGAAGAGCTGTGGCGCCGTGATGGCGCTTTTCGCGGCTGCGATGTTGATGCCGGTGTCCGCGGCGGAGACCGTGCCGAATTTCGGCATGGACAGTGCGGTCGGCTGGATTGCCGGCGTACCGAACAGCGATGAACCCATCGGCGATGATTACTTGCCGCCACCGGAAGGACCAGGGCCTGTCACGTCCGATCCGGCCCATCCCTACATCGACAACACCTTCGCCACCCGCAAAAGCATTCAGCCCACCTTCCATGTTGCCGATCTGAACAGCCCGATTCTGCAACCCTGGGCGCGCGAGGAACTGAGGAAAGTGAATGCGCGTGTGCTGGCTGGAGAAGGTGTGTACACGCCCAAGGAACGATGCTGGCCGATCGGCGTGCCGGCCTGGCTGCTTTATCCTGTGACGCCGGTCTATTTCCTGCAGACGCCGAAAGTCGTGACCCTGATCTGGCAGGAAGATCATATGGTCCGGCATGTCTACATGACCGACAAGCACCCCAACAACGTAAAGCCGTCTTGGTTCGGCGATTCCATCGGCCATTACGAGAACGGCGACACGCTGGTCGTGGACACGATTGGGCTCAACACCAAAACCTTCGTCGACCAGTTCCGCACGCCGCACACCGAGAAACTCCATGTCGTGGAGCGCTATCGCCTTGTCGATGGCGGCAAGGCCATTGAAGCCATCGCGACGGTGGAAGACCCGGGCGCTTTCACCACGGTGTGGCGCGGAATGCAGCGTTACCGGCGCGTCGAGCAGGGCCCGATGCAGGAAAATGTCTGCGCTGAGAATAATGAAGGTTTCTTCGAGCTCGCCGCCGATCCCATTCCGACCGCCGAAAAGCCCGACTTCTGAATCGCAAAGATCGGTGCACGGATTTCGCGCTATTGCGACGACAGCGAGAGCTTCCCGCTGCCTGGCGGCGATTTCAGAAATCCATAACCGAACACAGGATCGCGCCCGGGGACACCGAGATCGACCGCTTCGTGCGCGAGTTCCAGCAGCGCGCGGTTGGCGGATTCCGTACCGGGCGCCGGCATCTCCAAAGCGAAGCGCGCCGCAATGAGAGGCGCGGCGAAAGAGGTTCCCGTCGCGCGGGCGTATCCGTTTCCAAGGGCTGCGACAGGTACATCGACGCCGAGCGCTGCGAATGCCATTTGCGGGCCTTGATTGGCATCGATCTGGATTTTGCCTTCCCGGTCCACAGAGGTCGCAGCGATCACGCCGTCATAGGCGGCGGGATACGCGATGGGCGTTGCCGGTCCGGTGTTGCCGGCGGCGGCCACGATCACACAGCCGCGCGCAACCAGCGCCCGCACCACCGCCTCGACCATGCGGTTTGGCGGACCGGCAAGGCTGATATTGATGACGGCGGCACCTTTGCCGCTCACCCAGGCGAGACCTTGTGCCACCGCGTCGGCCGCCCCGCCGGTGGGCGATCCACCGAACACGTCCGCGGCATAAAGGGTGGCGTTCGGCACCACACCTCTGACGCTATGTCCGCTGGCCACCAGCAATGACGCAATCGCCGTTCCGTGCTCGGATGGCGTATTCGCATTCGTGCCGGTGAAATTCGCGGTGACGATCTTTGCCCGTTTCAGATCGGGATGATCGCGATCGATCCCGGCATCGATCAAACCGATCGCCGGTTGCGCCACATTGGCGGTGATTTTCGTTGCAGTGGCGGCATGCTCGGCCACCCGGATTTCGCCGGAGGGATCATAGACGTGATTGAAATCATAAAGCCCGGTGGGATCGGCGGCTCGTAAAGCCGCAAGCGCGTCGGTCGCGCTCATGCCGGGCGGCGCGCGCAAAACGGTGATCCCGAGATTGAGCGTCGCCAAATTCTCCTGGCGCAGGACGTCGAAATTCAGCCTGCGTGCTGTTGCAAGGCTCTGATCGGACGGCGAAAGGGCCAGAACCTCGCTCTTCACCACGCGCGCCCCCTGAGGGTCGCGCTCGAACGCATCCGGCAGGGGAGGACGGCCGACGCTGTCCACCACCTGCTGCACCTGGCGCGTCACCGTCCCGGTGGCGCGGTCCACCGCACCGGTCGCGCGATCCACGGCCCGCGGTAGACGCGCTCCGGGTGGAGGCAGGCGCGGCAAACCGCCAAGACCGCCTCCGAGGCCGCCAAGCCCGCCCAATTGTGCGAGGGCCAAGGGTGGCGAAACCATGCCGAGCGCCAGCGCGGAAAAAAGGACAATCGCAATCAGTTTGGTTAACGGTCGCAAAACCCGCCCTTTCGAGACGCGCCGCACTATCTCCATAACGAATGAGCGGCGTAAATAATCCTACTTGTCGGGCGAAATTCGCTGTCCCGGTTAATTTCGCATGGGCATGGAAGAAATTTGCGCCTCATCCGTTGTCGGTTCAGATGGATAGCTCCGCCGATCATGTCCGACCGCAGATGCTGGCGATCCTGCCGCGCCTCAGGCGGTTTGCCCTCGCGCTGACGGGTGCGCGGGCCGACGCAGACGATTTGGTGCAGGACACGGTCGAGCGGGCGCTTAGGAGCCTGCACCAGTTCACGCCGGGTACGAGGATGGATTCCTGGATGTTTCGGATTGCGAAGAACCTTTGGATCGATTCCTTGCGGGCCCGCAAAGCGCGTGGTCCCATGGTGGAGCTTGATGAGGCCATTGCAATTTCGGTGGACGGCGAAAGGACCGCCGAAGCCAAGATGATGCTGACGGATGTGGAGCGCGGCTTGGCGGTCTTACCGGAGGATCAGCGCGCCGCGATTGCGCTGGTGCTGATCGATGGTCTCTCTTACCGGGAGGCCGCATCCATCCTGGATGTGCCCATCGGAACACTCACCAGCCGGCTTGCGCGTGGGCGCGAAACCCTGGCGGCTTTGGTGCTCGGCGCAAATGCTTATGCCCCAGGACGGCCGTCATGATGGTGTCGAAAGAAATGGTGATGGCCTTCGTGGATGGCGAGCTCAGTTCTGCCGATGCGCTGCGTGTCGAACGCGAGATCGCTACCAATCCCGCGCTTGCCCGCTATGTTGATGAGCAGAGGGCGCTGAAGCGCCATCTTGAAACGGCGTTTTCGCCTATTGTCACCGCGCCGGTCCCCCACCGTCTCGAGGCCACGGTGATGGATACGCCGATCATCTCGAACGAGACGGCGCAAGCTCCCCATGCATCGGTTCGGCCTCTCCCATTCTGGCGAATTGGTTTTCCGATCGGCGCCTTGGCGGCCGGCATTGCGATTGGCGTGTTGGCGATGAACAGCATGATTGGCGCAAATCTCATCGCAAATAGAAATGGCGGGTTCGTGGCGGCGGGTGGGCTCGCGCAGGCTTTGTCCACCCAGCTCGCATCTGAACAGGCGAGTCCCGCGTCGCCGACAAGGATCGGTGTCAGCTTCGTGAACAAGGGCGGCGAATTCTGCCGCAGCTTCACGAGCGATACCGGCAGGAACGCCGCCGTTGCAGGGATCGCCTGCCGGACCGCGCAAGATTGGCGGATTGAGGCGCTCGCCGCGATGCCGGCTCAAGATTCGCGCAATTTCCAGCCGGCTGCTGCGACCATGCCCGACAGCGTGCGCACGGCGCTGAATGGCATCATCGCGGGTGCGGCTCTGGATGCGCAAGCCGAACGCGAAGCCCGCGACCGTGATTGGCGCGCGCGCTGAAATTTTTCTCACCGCTTGGAAGAAATGGCGACGCCCATCGTTGTCCTGGTGGAAGCCAACCGGCTCACCAGAAATTCGAAGCGAGGAGTTCATCATGACCATCCGCATGAAAAATCTGTTCGCCCTTGCGTGTCTTTCCGCCATTGCTGTCGCGAGTCCAGGCCATGCGCAGCTGGGATTGGGCGGCGCGCTCCGTGGCGGCGGGGGTGCCATGGGCGGGTTTGGAAACACGCTCGGTGGTGGCGGAACATTCGGCGGCGCATTTGGCGGACACGCCGCGGCACAGTCAGATCGTTTCGGTTTGCCGGGCGCCGCCAACGGCCTTGGCAGCAAAGCAGGCTCGCGCGCCCGCGACGTGACGAACCGTGCCGGCTCCGGCCTGAGCAGCGCGCCCGACAAAGTCGATGCCGCCAAGTCGCGCGCGGGGACGCTTGCGGGTTCGGCATCCGGCGCGGCCGATGGAAATGCTTCCGGCGATGCGTCGGCGGGAGGTGCTGCGAATGGCGGACTGTTTGGGAACACCGCACACAATGCCGGAGCGACCGGGGCGGGCGCAGGCTCCCTTGCCGGCCCGGCGTCCGGAAGCGGGAATAGCGGCTCTGCACAGAGTGCCGGCAATGGCAGTGCCGATGCGTCGGGACAGGCTTCAGCCGGCCGGTTAAGCGCATCCGCAAACGGCTCTTCAAGCAGTAGCGCCAACGCGAATATTCACCGCGATTAGCGCATTTGTTCGTGGTGGCGGTGCGATGGAAAGCACGACAGGCCTTCATCGCACCGCCGTCACCTGCCGACAGAGCTCCCGGTTGCCGAATCTTCGGGAACAGAGCATGCTCGCGCGCGGAATGGCCATGCTCGGGAGGGAGCCATGTTTCGTAACAATTTCGCCCAAACGGTTTTGACGGCAGCGCTCATTATCACCGGCGTTCAGACAGCCGGAGCATTAAGCGCGCAAGCCGCGAAGATGCCGACATTCGAAGTCGACAAGGCCTGGCCCAAGAAGCCGCCCAACATGAAATTCGGCGATGTCTCCAGCATCGCGATCGATGCCAAGGACAATGCCTGGGTTCTCACGCGGCCGCGCACGCTGAAACCCGAAGACGCCAAGATGGCCGCGCCGCCGATCACTATTTTCGATTCGGCGGGCAATTATGTGCGGGGCTGGGGCGGTGATGGGGCCGGCTATGAATGGCCGCAGCGCGAACATGGTATCCTGATCGATTCCAAAGGCTTTGTCTGGCTCGGCGGCAATTCCTGTCCGACCAATGGCTTGCCGGGATTGAAACCGGTGGCCGACGATCAACTGCTGAAATTCACGCAGGACGGCAAGTTCGTCATGCAGGTCGGGCACAGCAATCAAAGCAAGGGCAATGCCGACACCACCAATTTCCACCGCCCCGCCGATGCGCAATTCGTTCAGCAGACCAATGAATTGTTCGTGGCCGACGGCTATGGCAATCACCGCGTCGTCGTGATCGATGCCGATAGCGGCAAGTTCAAGCGGATGTGGGGCGCGTTCGGCAACAAGCCCGCCGATTCCGATTCCTGCGAAGTCGTCCGCTTCAAGGATTTCGCCGAACCGGGCCGACCGCAATTTTCCATCGTGCACGCCATTCGTGTCGCCAAGGACGGCACGGTCTATGTCGCAGACCGCGAGAACCGGCGCGTTCAGATGTTCGATTCCAACGGCAAATTCATCAAACAACTGACCAGGGGCGACCAGACCTTTGCGCTCAATCTAGCGTTCTCGCCCGATCAGCAATTCCTCTATGTCGGATATGGCAAAGGCATTGCGGTCGTCGATCCCAAGACGCTGACCTATGTCGGAACAATCCAGCCGCCGGGGATTTTGGGCGGTGGGCATCATCTGCAGACCGATTCCAAGGGCAATATCTATATCGCCCAGACGACGGCCGGCATGCAGCGGCTGCTCTATAAAGGAATGTCGGCGGACTGACCGCGTCCGTTTTTGGTCACGCCCGCAAAACCCTTACGCCTGCTCGGCATGAGGGTTTTGCTTTACCCGAAGCTTGCGCGCTTTCGCTAGAAATTGATCGCGCGTGCGTCCGGCTGCTTCATGGCGGCGTGAAAATCATTCATGCCGCCGAGTTTCACTCGCCCATCGAGAGACGCCGGGTCGAGTCCGCGCGCCTCGACGCAGGGGCGGCAGGCCCAGAGCGTCACATTCGGATGGCCGGCAATTTCCTCATAGCGATTCGGCGGCCCGACGGGCACCAGTCTCTGACCCGCACCCTTCACCGTCATCAAGACCGCATCGTGGAAGAGCATCATTGTGACCGTGTCGCCGGCCTGCACCGCCGATGCCGCAAGAAGGAACGGCAACATCGCCCGGGTCGGGTCGGTCGGCCCCCAACTACCTGAGATCACGAAATGCATGGATGCCTCCTAGGGTTGATGGATTAAGGATTTGAAGAGCAACCTGAATTCGCTCCAATATCCCCGATCTCTCGCTGAGGTGAAGGGATGCGGTAACTAGTCTATTTGACAGGGCTGCTGTCAGAGAATTACATGAAAAACACTGGGAATTGGAAATAGCCTAAAACCGCAAAGGATAGATGTCATGGCAGATGCAATGCCGCTGGTGAAAATCGCTCCGAACAACCCCGTTTTCGATCTGCCCGTGCTGGTCGGAATCGAGGAAGGCCTGTTCAAGAAGCACGGCCTGAATGTGCAGATGTCCGCGCCCTATGAAGCGCGCGAAAAGGATACCGCCGACCGCCCGATTATGGCGCGACTGAAAGAGAACCTGTTCGATTGCGGCTCCGCCGACAGCTACAATGTCTGCGAATGGGCCAGCATCGACCGGCTTGAGCGCGGCACGCGCGGCGGCAATCTCGCCGGCCTTCGCTCGGCGGTTGCGGCACAGGCCATCGTCACCTTCGAGGAAGCTTTGCAGGTTCCGCGCGACATGGCCGATGTGCCGGTGGTCGTGCAGGAGCTGACCGGCTCGCACTACACCACGATCCAGATGCTCGAAAGCGCGGTCGGCGCCGAGCACGTGAAGATCGTCAATGGCGGCCTTCCCTACACGCGCTGGGAAGGGCTGAAGAATGGCACCTATCGTGCGGTGACCGTGATGGAGCCCTTCATCAGCCTCGCGCTCAAGGAAGGCGCCCATATCGTGGCGGCTGCGTTCTATCGCGGCGGCGAAGTTGTGGCGCCCAATCTGACGCCAGAACAACGCAAAGCCTATTACGACGCCGAGAACGAGGCCGTCGATCTCATCAACAAGGATTTCTACAAATACGCCCATCACGTGGCGGCATCCGCCAAGGGTGCCTTGCAGGCCAATGAATTGCTGAAAGCCTTCGTGCGCTACAAGCATGTCGATTATTACGCCGCCGATCTCTTCGGCCGCGCCTATGATTGGATGAAGGCGCGCGGGCTGACCGAGGGTCACAGCGAGCACGAGAAACTCGTCGTCAGCTGAGACGCGGCGCTTTTTTCCTGAAGACCTGTAAAGTGGCAGAGGATATCTCCTCTGCCACTTTGCTATTGGGCGACACGATTTGAACCGGGCCTCCGCCGCCTATCGCGTGAACATCCTGCTGCTGCTCGCGAGCTCCCAGGCCATCGCCTATATCGACCGCGTCAATTTCGCGGTCGCCGGGCCGTACCTCATTCGCGAATACCACTACACGCCGGCCCAAGTAGGACTCCTGCAGTCCATCTTCAATTGGAGCTTCACGCTTTCGCTGCTGGCCGCAGGGCCGCTCACCGATCTCATTCGGCCGCGGCGGTCCTACCCAATCGGTGTCGGAACCTGGTCCCTTGCGACAGCGCTTTGCAGCCTAACAAAAGCATTCGCACCGCTCGCCGCATTTCTCAGCCTGCTCGGCATCGGCGAGTCGCTGATGATCCCTTCGGGCGCGCGCGTGATCCGCGAGACCTTCGACAAGAAGCACCGCGCCTTCGCCGTCGGCACGTTCTTCGCCGGCAACAAGATCGGACTGACCGTCGGCTTTCCGCTGGCGACGATGCTGCTCTATACGTTCGGTTGGCCGTGGGTCTTCTATATCACCGGCGGTTTGGGATTTCTCTGGATCGTGTGGTGGATCGCGGTCTATGGCAGACACGTCGTTCCGCCGTCGCAGCGCGAAGAATCGCAAGCCCAAATCAATTGGGCGCGGCTGTTGAAATATCCCACCACCTGGGGCGTGATGTTCGGGCAGGCGGGCTATCTCTACATTTATTATGTCTTCGTGACATGGCTCCCGGGCTACCTTGTCATCCAGCGGGGAATTTCGCCGGTGTTGAGCGGCTGGATCGGCATGGTGACGTTCCTGGTCGGCACGATCTGCGTGCTGGTTGGCGGTTGGATCGGGGATCGGTTGATCGCGAAGGGCGCACCCGTGACACGCGTGCGCAAAGGTTTCGCGGTGGGTGGGCTGTTTGGCGCAACGCTGTTCACTATCGCCGGCGCCTATACGCCGGGGGATGCTTTGGCAATTGTGCTGCTCACGCTCAGCGTCGCGAGCTTCAGCTTTTCCACAGCGGCCGTGAACTCCATGCCCATCGATGTAGCGCCGCCGCACATCGTGTCCTCGCTCGTCTCCCTGCAGAATTTCGGCGGCAATGTCGGCGGTTCCTTCGCGCCCTGGGTCACCGGCCTCTTGATTACGGCCTCGGGAGATTTCACCGTCCCGCTTCTCGTTGCGGCGGGTGTCGCGCTTGTCTTTGGGTGTGGCTCTTTCGGGCTGATCGTCGGTAATCTCGATTCCGAACTCGGCGGACAGAAAGCTCCAATGCCATGATCGCGGTGATCTTCGAAGTCTGGATCGCGCCGGAGCGCCAACAGGATTATCTCGCCATCGCCGCGCGGCTGAAGCCTGAGCTCGAACGGATGGATGGCTTCATCTCGATCGAGCGATTCCAGAGCCTGTCGGATCAAGGAAAGCTGCTTTCGCTTTCCTTCTGGCGCGACGAAGAATCCGTGCGCGCTTGGCGCAATCATGCCGACCATCGCAGCGCCCAACGGGCGGGGCGGGAATCCATCTTTCGCGATTATCGCCTGCGCATCGTCTCGGTCCTGCGCGATTACGGCATGGACGACCGCGCGCAAGCGCCGAAAGATTAAGGAAGCGCTTTGCATGACGCCGCCGGTTGTGGGGATCATTGCGCAGGGGCAAATGGGGAGCGCGGTCGGCCAGCGCCTGACCGAAAATGGCGTTGCGGTCCTGACAGTCCTCGAAGGGCGCAGCAGCGAAAGCGCGAAACGCGCCGAAGCCGCCCGAATGAAAGCCGTCTCCTGGCAAAACTTCTGCGAGGCCGACATCATTCTTTCCATTGTGCCGCCCGGCGATGCGGAAGGTTTGGCGAAACTACTCGCGCCTTTCCTGACCGCCGCGTCCAAGAAGCCCATCTATGTCGATTGCAATGCGGTGAATCCGCAAACCGTGGAGCGGATCGGCGCAATTGTCGCCGCTTCCCATACTCCTTTTGTCGATGCCGGCATCATCGGCGGGCCGCCGAAAGCCGGTTATGACGGGCCGAACTTCTATCTCTCGGGCGCGCAGGCGGATGCCGTTGCGGCGCTCAATTCCTTCGGTCTCACCTGCAAAGTGTTGGATGGCCCCATCGGTGCGGCTTCGGCGCTGAAAATGTCTTATGCCGGGATCACCAAGGGCCTGACCGCGCTTGCCAGCGTCATGATCTTGGGCGCAACGCGCGCCGGTATGGCGGGCGCGCTTCATGACGAGCTCGCCGCCAGCCAACCCGCTTTGCTGTCCTGGTTCGAGCGTCAAGTGCCTTCGATGTTTCCCAAAGCCTATCGCTGGGTGGCCGAGATGGAGGAGATCGCCGGCTTCGTCGAAGAGGACGCGGCCGGTCATGCGATGTTCCAAGGCACGGCGGAACTTTATCGTCGGCTCGCCGCGGATGTTGCGGATGCGAAGACTGAAACCGATCTTCTGGCCCGATTTTTCCGGCAAGGCGGATAGGCAAAAGCGTCAAGCTCTGGCACTGGTGGGCAAGTCTGTATAGATTCGCCGCCCGGGGCCGCCAGGGAGGCGCCCGAGCACCATTTCAAAGATGAAAGCAACCATGACAAAGCGGCATGTCTTGGCGGCGCTGGCCGTCCTGAGCCTCGTTTCCATCCCGGTGCTGGCGGCCCAAAGCGGCGATACCTACCGGACGCGGCTCTCCGTGGTGCCCCTCGATGTGGCGATGCAGGCGAATGTCGCGGGGCAGGGCTCGGTAACGGCGACACTCGCCGGCAACAAGCTTACCGTGAACGGCACGGCCGAGGGCCTGCGCTCGCCCGCAACGGTGGCGCACATCCATCGCGGTATGCCCGGCATTCCAGGCCCTTCCATTTTGGATCTTACGGTCAGCAAGACGACCACGCCCACGATCAGCGGCACGGTCGATTTGACGCCGCAAATGGTCGAAGACCTGAAGAACGGCCAACTTTACGTCCAGCTGAACTCCGAGCGCGCACCCGACGGCAATCTTCGGGGCTGGCTCACGCACGCAAATTGAGGAGCAGACAATGCGGGGAATGAAAGCGTTTTTCTTGTTGTCGGCTGCTGCCGGGGCGGCGTTCGGCGTGGCTGTCGCCACCGCGCAAACCCCGCCTGCGGGCAATGCGGTCTTTACCGCCGATCAGGTCGCCATCGGCCAGACCACCTTCCAGGCCGTCTGTGCGAAATGCCATCAGCCCAATCTCCAGGGCAGCTTCGAGGCACCGCAGCTTGCCGGCGCGAATTTCATGAGCGCTTGGCGGGGCCGCAGCACGGCGGAGCTTTACAACAAGATCGCGACCTCCATGCCGGCGGACAATCCGCGTTCGCTCTCCGAGCAGGCGGTGGAATCCCTGGTGGCCTTCATTCTACGCCAGAATGGGGCCGCGCCGGGGAACACGCCACTCACCGTCGCGACCGCCGTTCCCATCGGCCAGATCGCGACCGGCACCGCGCCGCCCGCTCCCGCAGGTCAGGTAGCGGCGGCGGCACCCGCGGGGCCGCCCCGCATCCCCGCGCGGCTGACGCTGGAAGGCAATATCCAGAATTACGTGCCGGTCACCGATCAGATGCTCCTCAATCCGAGCCCGAGCGATTGGCTGATGGTTCGCGGTAATTATAAGGGCTGGAGCCACAGTTCGCTCAATCAGATCAACAAACAAAATGTCGGCCAGCTCCAACTCGCCTGGGTTTGGGCGATGAACGACATGGTCGGCGCCAACGAGCCGACGCCGCTTGTCCATAATGGGATCATGTATCTCATCAATGTCGACAACATCGTTCAGGCGCTGGACGCCAAGACCGGCGAGTTGCTGTGGGAGAACCGCATCCGTCCGTCCGGCGGGCGGGCCGGCGGCACCGGCGCGATGCGCAATATCGCCATCTATCAGGACAAGATCTTCGTCGCGTCCAACGATGCGCACATCATGGCTCTCGATGCCAAAAGCGGGCGCACGGTTTGGGATACGCAGCTTGCCAACAACACCAAGGGCTTCGGTAATTCGTCGGGTCCGCTCGTCATCAACGGCAAGCTGATCCAGGGCCTTGGCGGCTGCGAGCGCTACAAGGCGGCCGATGAAGACCAGGGTTGCTACATCACCGGCCTGGATGCCCAAAGCGGCAAGATTCTCTGGCGCTTCAACACCACCGCGCGCGAAGGAACCGAGGGCGGCGACACCTGGGGCAAGCTTCCCAATATGCTGCGCGCCGGCGGCGATACCTGGATCACGGGCACCTACGATCCCGATCTCAACCTGACCTATTGGGGCGTCGCCAATGCGAAGCCCTGGATGCAGGCAAGCCGCGGCACCACCGGCAACGACGCCGCGCTCTACACCACATCCACTCTGGCGCTTCGGCCCGACTCCGGGCAACTCGCCTGGTATCATCAATTCATTCCGGGCGAATCGCTCGATCTCGATGAGGTCTATGAGCGCGTGCTGGTCGATGTGGATGGGCGGAAGCTCTCCTTCAATATCGGCAAGCCTGGGATTTTGTGGAAGCTCGACCGCCAGACCGGCCAGTTCATCGACGCCAAGGAGACGGTCTATCAAAACGTCTTTGTCTGGAAAGATAAGAGCAAAGGCCAGATCGCCTATCGGCCCGACATCCTGGAACAGAAGACCGGCTATTGGGTCCCTGCCTGTCCCGGCACCGCGGGTGGCAAGGACTGGCAGGCGATGAGCTATGACCCGCAAACGCAGACGCTGGTTATTCCGCTCACCCAGGCCTGCATGGAAATGAACGGCCGAGTCGTCAACAAAGGCGACGGCGGCGGTGGCACGGAGGCCGACCGGCGCTTCTTCGAGATGCCGGGCAGCAACGGCAATGTCGGTCATCTCGCTGCCTTCGATGTGCGCACGATGCAGCAGAAATGGAACTTCGATCAGCGGCCGGAATGGCTGACCGGCGTGCTGACGACCGATGGCGGGGTTACGTTCGTCGGCGACCTCGACCGCTCTTTCCATGCGTTCGACACCGCGACCGGCAAAGAACTGTGGAAGTCGCGGCTTGGCACCTCGGTTCAGGGCTTTCCGATCGCCTTCGCGGTCGGCGGCAAACAATATATTGCCGTTCCCGTCGGCCTAGGCGGTGGGTCCCCGCGTCAGGTGCCGCGTACCATCGAACCGGACGTGAAACATCCGCAGAACGGTAACGCTCTCTACGTGTTCGCCCTGCCGGATCGGTAGAGACGACGCTGGTACAAAAGGGCGGCTTCTGGTGCACTGCCATTGTGTTCCAGAGGTGAGTTGACGCATGCGGCCGGTTCTCAGTCCTGCGGAAGCTTTAGGACTCTCTGGCGCCACGCTGGA
>Ga0247668_1000311_pt1 | contig 12612 bp, 23 predicted proteins | sample CNK09_metaG_FD_182737 | JGI IMG/M metagenome (GOLD analysis project Ga0247668, IMG submission 182737) | Soil microbial communities from Purdue University Martell Research Forest, Indiana, United States - CNK09 | ecosystem: Environmental > Terrestrial > Soil > Temperate forest > Bulk soil...
AGCAATGGGCCAGGACGAGCAAGGGCGTTGATGTCGGCAAGGTGGAGGAAATGGGCCGGGTAGACATCGCGATTGACTTGCTTCGCAGCTCTCCCCTCAAACTGAAAGATGCCAACGACATCGCCTCTGCGAAACACATCGATTGTCTCCTTATCATCGTCTGGGATTGCGTATAGGTCGGCCAAGGTCAGGCCAGTCATCTCTAGGAAGCGGGCAATCATGCCCATGGTGCTAAGTCCCAGGAAGTCCAGCTTGAGTAGTCCGGCGTACTCGGCGTCATACTTATCAAGCGCAAGTACTCGCACTCCATTTCGCTCGTATACAGCACAGATATCTGTGATTGGGGTAGAGGACACCACGAGTCCAGCCGCGTGTATGGACATTCCACGCACGTTGCCTTCGAGTCTGAGGGCCTGCCACAGATCGGGAAACTGGTCGAAGACATCCCTGGCGTTCGGGAACATCTCAGCCGTGTCTGCCAGGCTTTCGTCGAAACGTGCGTCCCCACCCGATCGCTCCACAATGAGGTTCGAGACCGTTTCCTTAGCCCATTTAGGAACGTTATACACACGAGCAGTGTCGACAAGACTATTCTTGCCACGATAACGTACGAAGTTACCGATGTGACCCACACACTCAGCTCCATACTTGTACGCCAGATAGTTGTAAACATCGTCACGCCTTTCGTCCGAGCAGTCAACATCAATGTCTGGCGGATCCGAGCGGGACACGTCTATGAACCGCTCGAACAGCATGCCCTGATACTTGAACGGATCAATCTCAGTGATCCTCGTGTGGTACGCGACTACGGACGCGGCCGTGCTACCGCGCCCCGGTCCGAAGGGTATGCCCTGGTCCTTGCCCCACCTGATCGCGTCGCTAGTGAACAGAATGAAGTCGGCAAACCCCTTACTAACAATCAACTCCATTTCGTACCTGATGCGAGCCTCGTACCAGTCCTGGGCAGCACGAGGCTGATTACCTATGCCCCGGTAGCGCCAGCCCTGTCTGCACCAGTCCCAAAGCAGCTCTTCAGCGGTCAGCTTCATCGCCAGGTCCATAGATCTTCTTGTACGGCTGCGGAGGCTTGAACTTTTCTCTGATTTCTCTGTTCCTTGCTTCCACCTCGTTCTCTGGTCGATACACCGCGAGCTGATTGGCCGGTACGATAATCACCATAACGCGGGGTAGCAGCTCTTGAAGTCTCATCTTCATGTCGTCTGCTTCAGCGTCCGAGAACTTCTTGTCGACCGCGATGACAAGAGTGTCGCCGGGGCGCACGGTGGCCCAGCTAGTGTTGACCTCTAGATCTATTTGTCTCGGGAACTGAGCCATTGTTATTCTCCCTCTTGTCCTTGTACGCATTTCCAGAACAACACGAAATTATTCCCGTCGAGATAGACGGCCGTGAATCCCATGTCGTAGAACTCAGCACGATGCAGCATCATGTGCCGGAACCATTCTTTCTTGCTCTTCCGTCTTAGCTCCATGGTGCTAGGTCCTGTTCTGATATAGGATATCGTAGCCTTTCCGCCTTAGGAAGCGTGACGCTGCACTGTTCGGCAATGAAGGCGGAGGTTGCGATAGCTTCACGTGCGGTCCTGGCTTGCATTCCCGTGCGTACGAGACGATCTGCAAGTTCCCTGTCACTAGAAGGTAGAGTGAGCGGGACAGCATAATTCCACTCTCGCATGACATCGTCAACTGAATGCTTGCCACGATGAACAGCGTGCAGAACGGCTTGCATCTCCGCATCATCCATAGTGGGATAATGAACGTCATGGGTGACGACCAACGGTATCCCGAGTTCACGACCTATCACCTCGTATGCGTGATTCATTGCGCAGCTTCGCTCTAGCTCGTAAAACGGCTGCACTTCTAGATAGTAGTGCTCGCCAAATAGATTGGCGAATCTCTCGGCTACGTCTAGGGCTGACTTGACTGCTGGTTCTCTGAGATGTTCTGGCGTTCCTTTTCCTCCAAGCAGCGTACACGCAAGGAGAGAGCCTGAACATCCTGATAGTATGACCAAGCCTTTTCTATTAGACTGGAGACTAGTTCCCGATACTGTTGGATGATAGTAGTAGTCGAGGTAGGACTGAGTGACGATCCGGTTGAGGTTTCGGTATCCTTCATCTGTCCTCGCCAGAATAGTGAGATGATTCTTGTACTGGCCTTTGGCTGGGCGTAGCTCTACCTCTCCCTTGGCGTTGTAGAACAAGCGCCGTTCGTCGTTCTCTTCCAGCACGCTACCGCAATAGGCCTCGAGCCCAAAGATCGGCTGGAGTCCTGCGGCCAGCGCAGCTTTCTCGAACTGAAAGTGAGAACTAGTGTTACCGTGCTCGGTCACGGCCATGGCTGTATAGCCCAGCTCTACGGCCCGTGCCACATGCTGAACAGGAGTGCCGAATCCATCGCCATAACTATGAGTCGTATGGCCATGAAGATTGACAAACTTCACTCAGGATCCCAGTCTTGGTCGTAGCCCGGTGCGCCGCGTGTACCCCATTCGTTTTCCCTGACGCAGCGCATGTAGAACCCGAGGTAGTTGATCATGTCCGGGGCATGGTCAGGATGATAGAATCCTTTCCGCCAGCCGTGATACCAGAGGCGATCAGACTTGTCTCGAAGCTTCCACAGCATGCCGCGCCAGCCCTCGGACTGCCAGGTCTTGCCGTTGGGGTCGTAGGTTTCCCGCTTGCTTCCGTCCAGATTCTCGCCGCACATGATTCGCAAGCACGGCAGGAAAGCTTCGGTCAGTTGCTCGACGGCGTCTTGCGTCGGGTTCACTCCGCAGTCCATCATGAACTTCCTGGCTGATTCTTGGAAGCCCAGGTTCTTGCTCTTGCCAAGATCTAGATCGCCGTTGAACACTACATCCTCCTTGCAGCTTCGACGTGCAGTGGCTCGCGCGGGTTTATGTCGCTCCATAGTTCGGGCGGGTCGCCCTTGTCGTGGTGTGCTTGCACGCGGTCCCTGATGACGCACCAGCGATCAGTGCTAGCCATGAATTCGCACTTCCCTGTATTATAGCACACCGGCTTAAACAGCTTCACGATCTCTCGCTGCTGCCAGCCCTCCTCTTGCGGGCCGTAGAGCATGATCTCCTGGATCATCAAGGCCCACACTTGCTTCCACTCGTACTGTGCCTGCGAGCAGAGCCTGAGACCCGCGTGCTGAACAAGTGCGCGGAGATTCGTCTTGTAGTGGATGCGGGTGCCGGTATTGATCAACAGACCACCCCGCGCATCCTCGGCCGGAATGCCGCCGTTCACGAGTGCGTTGTAGACCCAGCCTGTACTAGCTACATGGTTCTCCCAGATCACGCGCATGGGGTCGTCGTCAGCAAGAACCGCGATGCTCGGCGGCATGACCACCTCGTGTGCCGCGTCTTCCTTGACAGCGAAGCGCATGGACTCCTGGATATAGACGGCACCCGCACGCTGGCGCACGAGCTGATGCGTGAACGACCGAGTCACGTTCTCGAAGTACCAGTGAAGATCGATGAACTCGAGCGGCGCGGAAAGACTCTTGGACGCGTTGCGCAGAACGTGCATCGCGTACTCTTCCGTGATCTCGTCGGGGCTGTGGAAGGGCTTGCCCTCATACTGCCCGGCCGCTACCGCCATGCGCCGCAGGGGATTGTCCGTCATGTACTCCAGCGTGACACGAGGCTTAATGACTCCGTTGTCACTATCGAGAGGAGTTGCCGAGTACATGGCCTCGTCCGCCCACTTGCGAATGTCCTTGGTCATTTCTTGCCGCCCTTCTTTGGACCGCCGCCTCGGCCACCTTGACCTCTGGCGTGCTGCTCTCTGCGAGCCTTACTTATCTTGTCTCTGTAGTTCTTGTCTTTCCAGGCCTCTTCTGAGCCCTTGGACTGCCTGTCTCGAAATGCTGGGTCCTTGTACTTCTCCTTCATCGCCTCCGACTTCTTCTCGTCGGGGGTCTTTTCCTTGTCGTCGGCCATAACGCCACGACGTGACCGCCAGAGAAGAAGCCGGTGACGATATTCATTGCCACAAGCATCTGACTATGCCAAGTGCTATGACCCATGACGGCCAGTAGAATTATCAGGATGATAAGGAGCAATGCGAATCCTGTGATTCTCATCGTATGTCTTCCCACTCATGTTGGTGCATCATGGAGTAGATTGCGGTGCGGGTTTCGTAGTAAGCGCTGTCGATCCAGGCCATGTTGTTCCATTTGCCGAATCGACCGCAGCGAAGGACTTGCGGATGACAGTCGCAGGTTGTTGACAGCGGCTTCTGGATAATGCGATCTGGGTCCTGAAAATCGTCGGTTTCAGTCTCGAGATCTTCTGGCCTGTACTCGGTTACCTCATTGCCGAATACGTTACTACTGCGAACCCATCTCGGTTCTTCGTAGGCGTTGTAGATGATCGTGTTGATCGGCTGTCTTGGGTAGCTGGACTCGAAATACAGAGCTATGGGCACAGACTCAAAACGGTGGCCAGCCTGCCAGTGACCTATGCGTGCCGGGTTCATGCACAGGTTGGGAGCCGGTGCGGTACTGACGATCAGGTCAGCGTCCAGTCCGCCGACCTCGTGTGGCGCGAGCGTCATGTCTTTGATGAAGCCGCAGTACATCTCCCACATTGAAGAGTAGGCTTTCTGTACGCTCCAGGTGTGAATGCCCTCGCGCAGTATGCCGTCGCTCGTAATGGAGATGTTGACGTCACCGTACAGCTTCAGGCGATAGTCAATGATTGAGCCACCGACCACGATCTGCTTGATGTAGCCGTCCGGATGATCGTTGCTGATGCCGGGGATAGGGCGCTGAAGGAATACCGGCCCGTGCTGCGGCGTTCTCTTTCTTGGTCCGATGACCTTCACTGTGCATCCGAGACCGACGGCTGCGTGCGCTGCTGCTAGCCCGGCCGGGCCGCAACCAATCACTATCACGTGCATTATCGGTCCTTCGGATCAGGAGGAGTCTTTCCCTCCAGCTTTGCACCTAGACCCTGTACTCTAGACATAGCTTTCATGTCTGCCTCCGTTACGCCCTTCGGAGGCTTGATCTTCTTGTTGTCGGCGTCGCCAGGCCGATGCCTACCATGACCGCTCATGAGGTCACCTGCTCGGCGTGAGCGGATTGGGCAGACCCTGGTCCTTGCCTGGTGTCGGCTTGGGCTCTGGTCTTGGCTTCGGCTTTGGACGTGGCGGCATAACTACTTCTCCTTTTCCTTCTTGCCGTTCTTGCTTGACACCTTGATGTTCTTCCCAGCTCTCTCTATACCCTTAGATCCCTCCTTGTTCTTCAGGGCTTCCTTAAGCTCTTCTTCGAGTTCCTCGTCTTCGTCACTCATGCCTGTGATGCTCCCTAAGGTACTCGACAGCCTTACGAGCGACCTCTAGATATTCGGGGCTAGGGTCTTTGCTGACCTCTTGGCCGGGCCGATAGGACGCCCAGATCGAGTCACGCATTGCCTTGGGTAGGGCGAACCAGCATTGCCCGCAGCCGAAGAACTTGGGAGCAACAGATCTGGTGCAATGAGGACAGTGGCACTTGTGCTTAGGCATCTTGTTCTCCGTCGACGTACACGATCAGGACCTCCTTGTTGCCGACATCTTCAGTGACTACGGCACTGGGGAAGGTCTTGCAGAAATCTGCCCAGGCTTCTGGACACTGAAGAACGGTTTTGGTCACATAAGTCTTGCGCATAGTCCCCTCCTAGAGGGCGGCTGTCGAGGAGGGGTCACGACAGCCGCCCAGCTCATGGATGTTTCCGATACCAGAGACTTTCGGCGATCTCGCGCCGCAGCTCTTCCTTCAGACGCTCAATGACCTCGAGCGTGGTCTCCTTAAAACGGCGGCTCGTCCTGTGCGGCCTTGGCCGAGCGACGACCGCGGGTTGCTGCGACAGGCTTCGCCGCTGCGGTCCTGGTCTTGGCTCCGCGTGCCGGTGCCGCCGCTGCACGACCACCCCGCGCTGGAGCTGCCTTAGCCGCTGCGGGCTTCGCTGCGGCTCGGCCCCTGCCCCGTGCGGGAGCGGCCTTGGCGGTGGACTTCGTTGCTGCGGGCGCAGGCCGACGACCGCGACCACGGGCCGGGGGCTCGGGCTCGTCGTCCCCTTCGTCGTCGTCTTCCTCGTCCTCGTCGTCCTCTTCGTCGTCTTCTTCGCCCTCGTCGTCGTACTCGTCGTCCGGCTCGTCCGGCTCGTCATCCGGCTCTTCGTCGTCAGGCTCTGGCTCTTCCTCATCCTCGAGGGGTAGCCACTTCTTGACCTCGACGCGGCGGTTGCCGTCCTGGTCGAAGCCGATCTTGGTGAGCACCCGCGCCCACGAGGTGTCGCCGCCAGGCACGAGCGTGCCCACCTTGTCGACCGGAGCGCCGAACCTCGGGTGATCCTCGTCGCCCAGATACAGCTTCTTCTTGATGTCCAGAAGACTGACGCCGAAGTTGTCGATGAACGGCTTCCACCTGAACTTGCCGTCCGGAGAGAAGAACGGGTTATCCCAGATGGGCAGGCCGTCGTACTCGTCCTCGGGCTCGTCGTTGTCCGCGGCGATGAAGAGGATCTTGAACATGCGCTTGTTACTGCCGGTCATCGTCCACCACATGGACTTGATGTACCCGGTGAGGATCGTGTCGTTCTCCGGCAGCTCGCCGTCGTAAGTATCGAAATCTTCGTCCTCGTTGTATTCGGCATCCTCCAGAGACTGGATGTCGAACTCTTCGTCTGTGACCTTAACTCGGGCCATGGCGGGTTAGTCCCTCTCTACGATTGTGACTACGGTGTCATGCATGGTCTCACACATGACGGCTAGCAGCTTGTCCACGCGCTCTCTTTCGTGGAGCAAATCCGCCCGCGTGGTGCGGGCATCTTCACTACCATTATAGTACCGGAGCAGTGCCTCAAGCAAGGCCCTGGCAAAGTCATTATTAAGCGCGAATGTTGCTCCCGGACTCGGAAGAGTTGCTGTGTCATATGGCTCGAACTGGAGCGAACCGTGCTCGTTGATCCTCCCCATCAGTACGTCTGTCTGGGAATGGTGCAGTGAGATCCTGACGGCTATACCGTCAACGTAGAAGTTGTCAGATATCTGGACTCTGATCGGGCTCCTGTCCTGCGGCATCATCTCCTTCCTCCTGTTCTGACTTGGGCACGGCGTGGACGTGGTCGAGCTTGTCCTCGTGCAGGCGATGGTCCTGCTCGTGTTCGTTCCTTGTGCGGAAGCGCATGGTCTGCGCGTGCCTGATCTGGCAGTGCAGACGGAACGGCTGAAGCAGCATGTCGTAGACGTTGACCACGAGCTGCTTGTCTACTGGCTTGTTCCTCTTAGGTGGCATTGGGTTCCACATCTCCTACTACGATGACGGCCCTTCCGGACCGGATGAAGTCTGCAGTCCACGAAAGATCGAGATCATCCGGAGGAGTGTTGATTACGCATTCGTCGGGTGGATGCGTATAGAAGACGACCTTTGCTGCTGCTTCTATCTGTTCCCTTGTGAAGGCTTCCTCTGTGCGCGGCAGCACGCGCATGAGGACAGAGTACCTAGCCATCTTGTTCCTCGGGATTTTCGATCATGTCGATGAACTGAGCCATGGCGTTCCATTCTCTGGGTTCTACTGTCTGCCAGTCTCCCAGCGCCATGTATCGGTCCTTGGCCCAGCAGTTCTCCGTGGGCTGGGTCAGTGCGAGGCGTACAGTGTGGCCCGGCTCACTGAGGCTCTTGCTGACCGAGTATCGGATGCCGACGTCGAACTGACCGATGATGTACCGGCACACCTGGAAGGTACGGCCGCCCTCGATGTGCGGCACCTTCTCCATCTCGTCGTCCTCGCCAGGGATCTCCATCTCGCCGAACACAAAGATGGAGTTGTACGGTGCGTCTAGAATGCTGTCTACGAAATTCTTGAATCCGTTCTGGTACTGCTGGTGATCTTGCAGAGCGGGAATTTCTAGGCTGCGGCTGCTGTTCTTTCTGTGAGCCATGCGAAGAATCCAGCGCATGTACTCGGTCTGCATCCGCGTACCGGAGTCCACGAGAAGCCAGTCGTCCTTCTTCAGGATCTGGTCTGCCTTGCGCTTTCCAGCCAGGATATGCTCCCAGTCATAGGCGCGTATGATCCGCGACACAGAACCCGAACGCTTGGCTGAGGCAAGACCCTTCTCCGTGGTGAGGAACATTGAGCGAGGTGTACCTGCCACGAGTACAGTTTTCCCGACACCGCTGGGGCCATAGACACAGATGTTCTTTGGCTCATCAAACTGAGCCATGTCTTCCACTACTATGGTGACTTCGTCTGCGTCGACAGCGAGCGGTGCTTCTCTGGCTTCCTTGGTCCTATCCGTTCGGCGTTTCGGAACTCCCCGCTGTCCCGCTGCTGCTTTCTTCGGAACTCCCCGACGGGCTGTCGCTGGTGGCACTGAGTCTCCTTGCGTGAGTCATGAACTTTGCCCAGGTGTCGAATTGGTCGACACCTTGATAAGCCTGGAATATATTTTCCCTTGGCCCGATGATGATGACGTGCTTGCCGATCATGAGCGCCACACCGAATTCCGTGTGGTATCCGCCGGTGGTGCTGCTAATCCCAGTGAACATGAGCATCGCGTCTGCCGACATAATGTCTGCTATGTCGTCAACTGCGAAACCCTGTGCCATTCGGGGATCTTCCATGATCTCCTTGTCGTCCATGCCGTCGGAGAGATCTATCCAACGCGAGGTTACGTGGTGCCCTAGCCCGCGCAATTCTTCTCTGTGACGACGCATCTCTTCGACTCTCTCGAAGCTAGTGCATAGATATAGTCTCGCCATTATGCTGCGCTCTTCCTCATGTCCTCGTAGGGGTCTGCTTGCTTGAAGTCTGCCTTGAGTATTGTCTGGAAGTTCTTGCTGCCCCGCTCGTGTAGCTGGCACGCCGTGAAGAAGTCGCACCACGTACAATCGCGGGTCGTGTTCTTGGTGACGGGGAGTACGCCTTGACGCACCGCGTTCATGATCGCTACTTCGTCTGTCAGCCTGCGCATCTGCGTGAAGCGCTCGGCAGGCCCGCGCTCAACTATCTCCCTGACGAACGCTGGCTTGGGCTGGCGCTTACTGACAGTACCGTTCTTGTTGAGGTATGCACCACCTTCGTTACGCTCGCGTTCGTCTGGCTTTATCTTCTTCAGGAAGTTGTAGATAATACCAGCAATCTCTTCGTCTGGTCGGAGCGTACCTTCTTTGCGAAGCACGCTACCGGCCACGGCCCAGTAGGAGCCAGCTTGGTCGTCAAGCGCGAGGTAGGCTGTACTGATCTGGCTAGCTGTCTTCGTCTCTAGCAAATAGATGCGGCCGTCAACGAGACTTCGGAGCACCCCGTCCCATCTCGACCGGAAAATTGCAACGGGCTTCTTCTCGCGAACTAGCTTTACGCTAAACGGTCGCTCCGTAGCTATGATCTCCCACTTTGGATCTTTGCCCCAGTAGGCCACATACTCCTCGAGCATGGCTACGCCAAGATCGTGTGCGTCTTCCCACTTCGGTTCGTCGTAGTCGTCCCCGAGCCAGGTCTTGGCGTAGCCTATTTCGTCACCGCACCAGGCATCAAATGTTTCGGCTGGATGCGGGCCGCGCTTCTTGCCTTTGAGATACCACTTCTCTAGAGCTATGTGAATGCCAATGCCGAACCAGCGTGCATCAGCTTGCTTGACCTTCGGAGTCCAACCTTCACGATAGGCCCACCACCAGAGCTGCGGACAGCGCCGAAAGGCTGAGCGCTCGCTGGTGCGAAGAATAGGAAGTGCCGTTGTCATTATTTTCCTTTCTCCCTCAAGGTCCTGCTCAGGTGCAGTCAGTACGGATGAGTGAAACCTGAGCAGGACGTTCAAGGAGCTGGGATCAGCCGGTACCCCAGCAGGCCACCGCGAAGGTCACGTTGCTGAACATCGCGGCCGGGTTACCGACAGCCGTGCTGCCGGTCAGGCCGGTGAACGTCACGTCCTGCGAACTCCAGTGGACGTCCGCCAGTTGCGTGTCTCCGTTCTGCGAGAAGCAGTTGTTGACGTTCTGCCGCTCGACCAGGATCGTGCCGAGCCCGCCGCCGTGCCCGGCCGTATCCGGACAGGTGGTGAGGATCGCCGCCCTGGAGCTGCTGGTTGTCCCGATGCACTGTCTGGTCGGGTTGTACTCCATCGTGGCGATGAAGTCATCGAAGAATGCGTCGTTCAGGCCGGTGCCCACCGTGAACGGACAGGTGTGGGTGACCCGCCCGTGACCGCATGCGAGCGGCATCGCTGCCAGTCCGAAGCTCTGGTTCGAGAATCCGTTCTGGCCCATCTTCACGGCACCGCTGCCGCTCCAGTTGTTGAGGCAGAGGCCGCCGCCACCAGCCTCGCAGACCTGGCCTGCGGCCTGCGCTGGCGCGGTGCTGACGATTGCTGGCGCGATGGCGGTTGTCGCTGCGAGGGTCAGCAATCCTATCTTGTACCTGAGTCTCATGAAGACTCCCTCCTAGGGCTACGGTCTGTCCGCAGTCCCCGAAGCCTGGCCTGGTCCCGGAGTGTTCCTTTCTGTTTCCCCAGGCCAGACGTTCGGGGGCTACGTCCAGGTGTCCGTTGGCCATGTAGTGAACAGCCGGTCAGCCAGGTTGCACTGCCTGCGCGTGTTCTCTAGGTCGACCGATACCGAGGAACTGCCAGTCGGATTAAAGTAGAACATGACCATCTTTCTTGCCGGGCGGGACAGGGTCCCGAGGACACATGTAGTGCGGCGGCTTCTACCGTGTCCTCGGGACGTTCAGGTCAGCTCTGCCAGGACCAGAGCTGGTTGTCGTTGAACGTGGAAACTCCGGCGGTCACGAGCTGGCGCGTGTCCGGAGTCGCCGCCGGGCCGAACGAGCTGGCCGCGGAGATGTCCTGGACGTACAGGTTGGTGGCGACGTCCCGCAGGCCGAACGGGTTGGGACCGTTGCCGTTGTCGCGGATGCGATCGCCGTTGAAACCGAGCGCGCCGACCGTCTTGGCGGGCTGACCGTTCTGGGTCTGCTCCGCGATGAACCGCTGCCACTGCTTGCCGTTGCAGGTCCGCAGCACGACGAGATGGTTGCCGGGGTCAGAGACGCACATGTTGCTCCACCAGCCGTTCGGCGCATACACGAACGAATACGACTTCGTTGTGCTGGTGGAAGCTGGCAGGCCGGGGACCACGCCGATGTGCAGGACCTTCACGATGTCGGTGGCCTTGTCCGCAGGGCTGTCTGCTCCGAATCCGATGACCAGGTTGTTCGCGAAAGCGCCGCCGCCCCGCACGTCCCAGAACACATCGTGAGGAGTTGGGGACTGGACGTTCTGGCCGCCGAACGTGGAGCACTGGTCTCCGAATCCGTTCTGACAAGCGACGGTCGTGGCGTTGGCGCTGAGCGACGAAGCGAGAATCGACACTGCCGTGAAAGCGGTGACTGCGGCGGGTGCCAGCAGTCGCTTGACGGTTCTGTTCATGACTTCCTTCTCTGTTGGAATGACTTACGAGGTCCTGCCCTAACCCCACGACATTACTCGTGTACTCCTATGGAGCGTCTCGAGCCAGGGCAGGACGTCTGGGTCCTGCTGGGTCAGTTGCCCCACCGCAGCAACGGTCAACAACCCGACCCAGCAGGACGATCAGGGGGTTGTGGGGACGACGGTCTCGGTGAGGCCGATGGGCTGGCCGACGGCTGCTGCGTCGGGCGGCAGGATCGGTGCGGAAACGACCTTGACCTCGCCCTGGAAGGTGAGGATCGCGTCGCGGCCGGAGTGGCCGGAGCACTTGACCTCGTAGCGCTGGTCGGCCGGCGGGTCCAGGGTGGCCCCGACGCTGATGCCGTCCACGATCGCGTCACGGATCTGAGCGCCGAAGTTGTCGTTGCCGAGCTGATCGTCGTGAAGGCCGTCGAGGCTGTCGACCACTTGATCGCGTGTACCGGCAGCGGTGAAGCTGAAACTCACTTTTCCTCCTAGATGAAGATGGCCCTGACCCGAGGTTGTGCTTGGCATTCAGAGAGCCTCGGGTCAGGGACAGACCTGCTGCCGACGGGGAGCGGGTCGAAGGTCGGCAGCAGGCGATCGGGATCAGTACGCCTGCGCCCCGGCGGCAGGCCGACGACCTCCCTTGCGGGCAGCGGGCTTCGCGGCAGCGGCTGGCTTCCGCGAACGACCAGCGGCGGGCTTTGCGGCAGCGGCGGCACGGCCGGGCCGACGGGCCGGGGGAGCCTCGTCGTCGCCGTCGTCCTCGTCGTCATCGGTCTCGCCGTTGGCGGCAGCGCGGGCGGTGCGGGTCTGAGCACGCTCGGCCCGGCGCTCCTCCCGGCGGCTGATGTTGAAGTCGGACTTCTGGAAGATGTTGTAGAACCTGGCACCGAGAGTGATCAGCAACTCGGAGTCGAGCTGGTCGGGGTCGCCGACGTTATCCCTCCACCACTGGACGTAGTCCTCCATGGTGGGGGTCATCTTCTTGTTCAGGTAGGGCTCGGGATCGAACTCGTCCTCAAGCTCCTCGGGCTCGGGCTCGGGGGCGGGCTTGGCGCGACGTGCGGTACGTGCCGGGGGCATGATGCTCTCCTTCATGTGTTTATTGGTTTGCGGTCTGACTGAAGTATAGCGGGTGGGCTGCGCTCGCGCAACCTTC
>Ga0247668_1000315_pt1 | contig 12536 bp, 9 predicted proteins | sample CNK09_metaG_FD_182737 | JGI IMG/M metagenome (GOLD analysis project Ga0247668, IMG submission 182737) | Soil microbial communities from Purdue University Martell Research Forest, Indiana, United States - CNK09 | ecosystem: Environmental > Terrestrial > Soil > Temperate forest > Bulk soil | place...
CGCGGGATCAGTGGACGTTGCCGATCTGCTGGTGCGCCACGGCGCCAATGTGAATGCAAAAGAGAAATGGCGCGGCCAGACGGCGCTGATGTGGGCGGCGGACGCGGGCTCAGCCGCGATGACGCGGTTTCTCATTGCCCATAAGGCGGACGTCAATGCCCGCGCACTGGCCAACGATTGGCCGACACAGATGACCGGCGAGCCGCGCAACCAGTATCGCCCGACCGGCGGCTTGACACCGTTGCTCTATGCGGCGCGCTCGGGATGCAAGGATTGCGTGGCAGCGCTGCTGGACGCCGGCGCAGATGTCAACCATCCGAACCCCGACGGTGTGACGCCGCTGATGGTGGCGATGGACAATTTCGCATTCGACACGGCAAAGCTGCTGTTCGAGCGTGGCGCCAATCCGCATGTGTGGGATTGGTGGGGCCGCACGCCGCTGTACGTGGCGATCGACATGAATACCTACAGCCTGGATGCTTACGCAGAACGCACCGGGCCGCCCATCGCGAAGGAGAAGACCACCGCACTCGAACTCGCGCGACTGTTTCTGGACGCGGGCGTCAATCCCAATCCCCAATTGGATATGCACCGGCCCGGGCGCGGCGGTAACTCCGGCCGCTTCGCCGACGAGATCATCACCACCGGCGCCACGCCGCTATTGCGCGCGGCAGGGTCACAAGACAAAGAGGCGGTGCGGTTGTTGCTGGATCATGGAGCGCGTGTCGATGTGCCCAACGTGATGGGCGTGACGCCGCTGATGGCCGCCGCGGGGTTCGGCATGGAGCCCGCCCCGCGCTTCAATCCCGACGCCGCCGATGTTCAGGATCGCTCGATCGCAACGCTCGAAATGCTGTTGGCGGCGGGCGCCGACGTGAATGCGCGGATCACCGACGTGAAGAGTCTGACCGCGCGCATGGGGCGCGGCAGCTCGCTGCCGACGCGGGGCGGTCAGAGCGCGTTATTCGGCGCGGTGCAATGGGCCTGGCCCCGCGTCGCCGGGTATCTGATCGCTCACGGCGCGAAAGCAGACATCGTGGACGACCTCGGCGTGTCGCCGCTCGACGTGGCTTCGGGGCGGGCCAAAAGCGACGACAATCGACCCTCTCCTGAGGTGGCCAAGATAATCCAGACGGCAATGGGCAAGTAGAATGTAGCTCTCAGTGTGCGGGCGCTCGTATCCGAACGCGGCCCTGGTTCTCAAGCGATACCCCCCAGCGCAGGACCTGATCGTCCACGGTCCGACGACCGCGGGAGGGTATTCGCCGGACGCCCAGAATTCACCACCTGAGAATAGCAATATGGAGCGTCTGCTTGCATGTCCGAAAGTGGCGATAAGCAAACATTGCTGGCCAGCTTCCAGACGCCCTCTACTGACGCAAAGCGGACATTGCCACTACTAAGCCGACGGCTTAGCAAACACGAGCTTGATCCGGCGGACCCAGCAACTTCTCGTGCCAGACTACTAAACGAAGTGATGTGACTGGTGGTCTCTGAAATAATCTGGCCCATTCACACACCGTTCCGAAACAAAACGCTTCTCATATCTTTCGCGTTCAAGAACGCGCCGGCTGGTCAAGAAGCGGCAATGTCCGGTGCGTCGACCTACTCTTCACGGTAGGCCGAACGGATCGCCGGATCGAGCCGGTTCGCAGCGTTGGGTAGCGTCGCAGACAGTTCCGGAATGAGAATTGCCACTGTCTCGTCCGCTGTCTTTCCCTGCTGCTTCAGTTCGCCAGCGCGGCGTTGGATAGTCGCAAAATAATTGCGATAGGAGCTAATGTAGCGGGCGTCGCCTATGGGACCATGGCTCGGCACGATGATCTTGGGTCCCAGGCTGTCCAGGGTCACGAGGGTTGCCTGCCACCGCCGGACGCTGGCCGAGGGCTCGGCAAATAACGGCGCTGCCGCCATGGCCAGATCGCCAGCGAACAGAACGCCCTCGCTCGGCACCAAAATCGTTGTGTCGCCCAGCGTATGGTTCAGACCCATGGCGCTAATCCGAACCTCTATCCCGCCGAGATCGAGGCTGTAAGCCTTATCGAATGTAATATCCGCCTGCCGGAACTGCGCATTCTTCAGCAGATCGGCCATAATTGGCGAGCGGCTGGAGAAGAGCTGCGCCGTGGAAAGACCCGTGTTCGCAATATCCTTTACCTCATCTGCCGAACGGATCATCTTCGCACTGGCGGGAAAGGCCTGGGCCCCAAGGTCATGCTCGGGATGAATGTGGGTAGTGACGAGGTATAGGGCGTTTGTCGGCGCCAGCTTTCGCGCTTCAGTGAGTACGATCTCGCCATTGCGTGGCCCCAAGCCGGTGTCGATCACCAACGTCGCGTTGGTGCCGACGATGAAACCGATATTCGAGACGCCGCCCACGCTATTGTCGGGTATCGCCCAAATATGGGGCGAAATCTGCCGCAAGCCTTGGGGTTGGACGATCGGAGCAGGTGCGGCGGGCGCTTGTTGCGCCATCCCGATCTGGTTGCCCGCCACTAGTATCGTCAAAAGGCAGATCAAAGAATATAGAAATGGCTGAATACGCATCGCCGCCCCCAATCGGTGTCGGTGTTTACGGTCGCTCGCCAATTTCGATTTTCAATCAGCATGAAATGATCACGATGCTGACGGACGATCGTCTTCTGGCAGGTAGTAAGACAAACCCTCATGAGAAGGTGTTTTAAAGGTCAAAGGGGGTGCTTAGCCAGCGGGCGAATGCAATGACCAGTATTGGCGATACCCGGTCCTTCGTTCAGCATCCCGCGAGCGTCTGCTTTTGGGAAGAACGGCCACTCCCGCCCATAGCCGGGACGGGGGAAAGTTGACCCAAATCGGACAGGGCAGGTTCCGTAGCTAAAACTGATACCGCAAACCGATTCCCGCGGTCTGCGTGCGCTGGGTACCGGAAAGCTGTGCTTCATAGGCAGTCGCTTTGATGTTGTCGAGGACGTCGGCACCACCGTTCGTCTCAGCCGATAATTGCTGTTCCAGTGTGTCACTGTGTAAGTTCGCAACGCGCGCTGCATAGTCCTAAAGTTCGCGCTCGGCATCATCGAGTGCTTTTTTGACTTCGTTGTTCGAGAACTCGCGATACTTCGAACGAGCTCGAGGCCAGATGCCACAAGGGGTTGTTGGCAGTAGACGCAGGGGTCGTTAGCCGCCGGATAGGTAGCCGCGGCGTGCGTTCGGAGGTATTCCTCGTCGGCCTGGATGAACCGACGCCACTCGCCGCCGAGAATGCCAGCCACCTCGAGGCGTTCGAACGCTTTGTTGCCGGCCTCGGCGCGCCGCTGTGACGCCCTGTCCCTTGCGTCGCGGTGTGCGTTGTAAGTGGCTATGTCGAACGACTTCGCCGACTCGACCGCGCTCTTCAGCGTTTTCACTACGGCAAGGCGGTCTCGTGCCCGCTTCAACTCGTTCTGGATGGTCGTCGAACGCAGCGCATCGACTTCTATCCTCAGCCGCTCCAGGAGGACGTCGATGTCTTCCGGCACGACGGCGTAACTTCTGAGCTCGTTGAGATCGGTGGCTGCACCGAGCGTCTCAATGATTGGGTAGATAGAGCACGTACGGTCGAATGAAGGAAGGATCGCGTTTGCGCCAGGCGTTCGTGCGGCGATGGCCGCTTCGAATGCAACCCGAACACGGTCAATTGTGTCTTGCACGAGTGGAAAAAGCATTAGCTCGCCGGGCGTGTATACGTAGGTAAGGTCTTCTTCGGCGTGAACACGAGCGCCACGCGCGTCGAAGATGCTGACACGATTCAACGGAGCGATACCGAAATCGTTCTTCCATTCCACGGGCTGGGGTGTCGTTCCAACAGTGACAGTGAACCTCGCGGTTGCCGACGGGCGATTGGCCGAGCGAACATTCGGTAGAATGTCGTCAGCGGTTCGCACGCCCGCGGCGCGCTTCATCACGCGCACGAACCCTGACTTGCCGGCGCCGTTCTCGCCGAAGATAACTGTGACCGCTGGAGCGAAGTCGATCTGCGCGCCCTTTTGCAACGCATTTACTCCTTCGCCGACCTTCAACGAGTCCAGCCGTACTGCATCAAGTGGATTGGCGTCGAGATCCGTCTCCTCAATCTTAGGGACGGGATTGAACGTCTCGGAGGAGAGCTTCTTCTCCGCCAGCAGAAGTTTCAGGTAACGGTCGATGTCCTGATCGGACGGCGTAACGCGATTTTTCAAAATATCGTCGGTGATAGTCCGGCACCAACCGTCCGGGTTGTTCGCCCAGGTCGGCAGGAGCGCATGTGGCACAGCAGCCTGTGCTTGTTGAGTGGCCATGGGTGACAGATCACGATCCGATTGTTTCTGACCGGTATCGAAGGCCGTCGGAACGACGAGGAACTATGGCTCGTCCACCCATTGCGCCGTACCCATGGCGTACCCACGTAGATTTTGAAGGGCCTGTGATGTAAACTAAATACTGGTGCCGCCTGCGTGACTCGAACACGCGACCCCATCATTACGAATGATGTGCTCTACCGGCTGAGCTAAGGCGGCCCCTTCAACGCGCGCGGAAAATAGGCGGGTCCGCTCCCGCACGCAACCCGCTCTAGCCAAGCCTCGGTTCGAGCTTGCGGCAGGCTTCGATCAGACCCTTCACGGAATCGACCGATTTGTCGAACATCGCGCGTTCGTCCTTGGTCAAATTGAGCTCCACGACGCGCTCTACGCCGCCGGCCCCGATCACCACCGGTGTGCCGACATAGATGTCCTTAAGCCCATATTTGCCATCGACATAGGCCGCACAGGGCAGCACCCGCTTCTTGTCGCGCAAGTAAGATTCGGCCATCGCGATGGCCGACGCGGCCGGCGCATAGAAGGCCGAGCCCGTCTTCAGGAGGCCCACAATCTCGGCCCCGCCATCGCGGGTGCGCTGCGTGAGTTGGTCCAGGCGCGCCTGGCTGATCCAGCCCATCTTCACCAGTTCCGGCAGCGGAACGCCTGCAACCGTGGAGAAACGCGGCATCGGTACCATGGTGTCGCCATGGCCGCCCAGCACGAAGGCCGACACATCCTCGACCGACACGCTCAGCTCCTCCGCAAGGAAGTGTCGGAAACGCGCGGAATCGAGAACGCCAGCCATGCCCACAACCTTGTTGTGCGGCAGACCGCAAAATTGGCGCAACGCCCACACCATTGCGTCCAGCGGGTTGGTGATGCAGATGACGAAGGCGTTCGGCGCGTGGGCCTTGATGCCCTCGCCGACCGCGCTCATCACTTTCAGATTGATGCCCAGGAGGTCATCGCGGCTCATGCCCGGCTTGCGCGGCACCCCTGCGGTGACGATGACCACATCCGCGCCCGCGATGTCGGCATAGGAATTGGTGCCCTTGAACTTGGCATCGAACCCTTCCACCGGGCCGGATTGCGCGATGTCCAGCGTCTTGCCCTGCGGCAACCCCTCCACGATGTCGAAAAGAACGACATCGCCCAGCTCTTTGAGGCCGATCAGAAGCGCCAGCGTGCCGCCGATCTGGCCGCCGCCGATCAGCGCGATTCTGTTGCGGGACATGGGGGTACTCCTTCTTTCATCGGGAAGTGTGGCGTCCCGCGTTAGTAGCGAGGGCGCGCGCCGCGGGCAAGCCGTTCCGGTCTGTGCTAGCGGAGAACTTGTACGACAGGGGGGATTGCGGAATATGGGAGGGCTAAAAGGCCTCCGCGAAATTCATAAAAAATGAGGCGGCCTCCCGAAGAAGCCGCCTCGTCCCCTCTAACCCATCATAAATGGGCGGATGAAATTCGTTCTAGGCCGCTGCTTTGCGCAACCGGAGCAGGCCGCCCAACCCCAGCAATCCAAAGGCGAACATCGCGAGCGTCGCGGGCTCCGGAACCGTGGAATCTCTCTGCGTCACGCAATTTTGGCACTGAGAGCCCGTAAGCAAGCTGTCCGGGGCCGTGCCATAGATGAAGCTGAGATCGGTGATCGCCGTGGACGGGTCGAACCCGGGAGGGAGACTCGAGATGCTCAAGGTCAGCGTGATGGAGTCCTGTTCAAAAGGCCCGTGACCGGATGTTGTCATGCCGCCATTGGCCGTCGCATCGTTGTAGTCGGTACCGACAATAGCGCCGTCAACACCATTGATCGGGATGGTGGGGTTAGAACCAAAATTTCCGCCGGGACCGAACAGTTGGATGCCGGTTGCACTGATTCCGTATTTGTCGGGAACCGAGAGAAAGGGCGAGTTCGTCTGGGTAAAACCAGTCGATGAGAACTTGTATTGCCAGTAGTCGCCCAGCGTGTTGCCGGCCGGGATCGTTCCGAGCACCGTGCTTCCCGAGGTCAAGGCTGCCGACAAGGGCGTGAGCGTCAGATTGGGCGCCATGTTGAAGAATATGCCAAGCAGCGCATCCGGAGGCTGGTAGCCGGTATTCGTGGTCGACGTGTCGGTGAGCACGATAACGAGGTTCGAACCGCTCACATCGATGCTGACCGAGGCTGCGATCGGATCGCCGGCAGTACTGGTCCCGGTACCGGTCGCCGTATAGGGCGCAGCTTGAGAAGCAGCGCTTCCCAACAACAAGGCTGCGGCCACAAGGCCCGTTAATCTGGTCATGCATTCCCCCTTCGGCAGTCAAGCATACACGGCCAAATCTGGCCCGGACAAGTAGTAAGCAGGAATCGTGCCAAAAAGAATCCATAGGGGAATCAAGCTAAACTCCTGCGTGTAGCGAAAATTGTGTAAATTTTGTTTACATGATTCCCCCACCGACGCGGGCTCAGGCTAAAACCAACGAACTGGGTTGGACCGTCCGCGTGGTTAATTGGGGAACCGATGCGCAATCGGCATCGATACAGCCCGCGCAGGTTCCAGCCCGGTCGGGACCAAACGGAGTGGCGCCAAATTGCATTGCGAGACGGTCGCAAAGCCGTGCCAATATCACAGCCTATGGGCGTTACATTTCTGCAGCGTATCTGGTCTTCCGTCGCCGAGCGCGGGCGCGCTTTGGCGCGGCTGCCTCAACTTGCCGATCCGGAAGCGCGCGCCATCGATCTTGCCCATTCGCTTCTTTCGGAAAGCGGCGAGGCCACCGGCGCGGCACGGGCAATGGCACTGCTGGACGTTTATCGCTCCCTGGAGCCGCAGGAGCGCCATCGTTTCCACATCTATCTTGCGCGGGAATTCTCTCCCCCACAGGAGCGTTTGAGGGCAGCGGTCGACGCCTATCTCGCAGCGCCCTCGCCGCTCAGTGCGGCGCAATTGCATTTCGCTTCCGAAGCCCCGCGCCAGGAATTGTTGCGCCGCATGAATGTCGCGCCGGGCGCTACCCAAATCCTGGTCCGCATGCGTGAGGAATTGCTTGCTGCCAACCGGCACAGCCCCGAATTGCAGCCCCTCGAACAGGATCTGCGCCAAGTTCTGACCGCGTGGTTCAATCGCGGGTTCCTGGAATTGCGCCGCATCGATTGGGATATTTCCGCATCGGTGCTGGAGAAACTGATCGCCTATGAGGCCGTGCATGAAATCCACGGCTGGGATGATTTGCGGCGCAGACTCGCGCCCGACCGGCGCTGCTTCGCATTCTTTCATCCGGCAATGCCGGACGAACCCCTGATTTTCGTTGAGGTCGCGTTGTGCCGCGGTCTCGCGGGTGAGATCGCACCCCTGTTGTCGCTGACAATGCCGCGCGACAATTTCGAACGCGCCGAAGCGGCGATTTTCTATTCGATCAGCAATTGCCAGCCGGGCCTGCGCGGCATTTCCTTCGGCAGCTTCCTCATCAAACAGGTCGTCGAAGAACTGAGCAGCGAACTGCCGGGCCTCCAATGTTTCGCGACCTTGTCGCCGGTCCCGAGCTTCCGCGGATGGCTGGATCGCCATCTTGCAGAAGATGACGAAACACTGTTGTCGGCCGAGGAGCGCGCGGCGATCGCTCAGGCGGGTGATGGAGCGGCGCAAACGGGGCTCGCGGGCCTGCTGGCGAATAAGAATTGGGAAGACGACGATTCATCCGGCGAGCCATTGCGGTCGATCCTGCTGCGTCTTTGCGCGCGTTACCTCACGGCCGTGAATGAAGGAAACGGTCCCGACGATCCCGTAGCGCGGTTTCACCTCGGCAATGGCGCGCGACTCGAACGCATTCATTGGCGCGCCAATCTTGGCGCCCGCGGGCTGGAAGAAAGCTATGGGGTGATGGTGAACTATCTCTACGATCCCGAGCTGATCGAAGCCAACCATGAAAAATTCGCATCGCAGCGTGACGTGGCTTATTCGTCCCAGGTCGCCGATATTCTCGGCGAATCGTCGTGGCGGACCCGCGGATTGTCCCTGGTACGGTCGCTGCGGCATTCCCAGGACTGACGTCGCGTCAGGGCGACATCTTGACCGTGGCCATTGCACGAATGCGTGTGGAGGTCTTTACGCAGAACCCGTAGCGGCTATGTTTTGGCGGTCGAGCTCCGAAATCATGCAGGTTAATGATCGCGTCTCCAATCCCGAAAATTTCGAAACTGTTCTCCGTACCCGCGCTCGCTGTGGCGCTGTTGCTTGGGTTTTCCGCGAATGGCTTCGCGAACCCCGCATCCGCCACGGCGAAACTTGCCGCGGCTCCGCATGCACTTTCGGCGTTCGAAAAGGAGCAGGCGATGAGCCCCGCGCAGTTGATGGGCCGCTGGTCGTTGTTCATCAAGGAGGCCGCGCGCCGGTTCGGCGTTTCCGAGGATTGGATCCGCGCGGTGATGCGCATGGAAAGCGGCGGGCGGACGCGGCTGGATGACAAGCGGCTGATAAAGTCCGATGCAGGTGCCATGGGCATCATGCAAATCATGCCCAGCACCTATGAGGATATGCGACAGCAATACCGGCTGGGCGCGGACCCCTATGACCCGCATGACAATGTGCTGGCGGGTGCCGCCTATCTGCGCTGGCTCCGCAGCAAATACGGCTATCCACAAATGTTCGCGGCCTACAATGCCGGGCCCGGAACGCTCGAAGCGCAATTCGCGGGATCGCGCGAATTGCCAGGCGAGACGCGAGCCTATGTGGACGGCATTGCCCGCATCCTCGGAACGGAATTCCCGTCCTTGCAATCGGGCAAGATCGTCGCCGCCTCCGAAACCCCGAAGGGGCCGGCGATGCTGACGCGCCCTGACGGTTCGTCGATTTCCATAGATGGGGCAGCGGTCGATTCCATCCGGGCGTCATTGCCCAATGAATATGCGCCGGGCGTGCAGACGGTCTTGGCCATGGGGACTATGCGTCAAGGCGTGCGCGAGGATGTGGCGACGGTCGCTTCCGTTCTCCGAAGCCACGGCGCCAACGTCTAGCCGGCGGGCGGCAATCGCTCTTTGAGATATTGCGCGAGCTGACCCGCCATCTCCAGCGGAACGGCAAAGGAGATGGGTGCGCCGCCCACCATGAAATCCAGCACAGCCGCATCGGGCTGAACCAGCACGCCCACGCGGTCCGCGACCAGCACCGACCGGGTTTCGTTTTGTTCCATCCTTTGCGCGTAGACCTGCTTCAATTGCAGAAGCAGCCCGATGACTTCGTCCAATTGGGCCGGAGGAAACGTCAGCCGGTCCGTTCCGCCATCCGGCTTTTCGAATTCCACCAGACAGGCCGAGCCATCGGCCGACAGGCCGAAGCGCGTGAGACGTGTGGCAGTGATGGTGTCTGTCATGGGGGCTCGTGCAGTTCGGGTCGGCGGCTTCTATAGCAGATAATCCGCGTCACGCTGCGTTGATGAAGCCGCCCATTTGGCGATTCCACAGCCGCGCATAGGCGCCGCCCTTGGCCAGCAGCTCGCGATGCGGACCATCTTCGATGATACGCCCCGCTTCCAGATAGATCACCCGGTCCATGCCGGCGATGGTCGACAGCCGGTGCGCCACCGCGATCACCGTGCGGCCCTGCATCAACGTCCACAGTGCTTCCTGGATCAGATGCTCGGATTCGGAATCCAGCGATGACGTCGCCTCGTCCAACACCAGGATGCGCGCATCCTTCACCAGCGCGCGCGCAATCGCGACACGCTGACGCTCACCGCCGGAGAGCTTGATCCCCTGCTCGCCAACAATGGTGTCGTAGCCGGTCGAACGGCCCGCGATGAATTCATGCGCATGCGCCCGCGAGGCCGCGCGCAAAACTTCGCTTTCCGGCGCATCGGGCCGGGCGTAGCGAATGTTGTCGCGCACCGCGCGATGAAAGATGCCGGCGGCTTGCGGCACTTCGGCGATGGCTTCGTTGAGCGAGTCCCAATTGATGTGCGCGATGTCCTGATTGTCGATCAGAATGCGCCCCGATTGCGGCTCGAACTGCCGGCGCAGAAGCTTGACCAGCGTTGATTTGCCCGCGCCCGACGGTCCGACCAGGCCGATCTTTTCGCCGGGGCGGATCGAAAGATTCAAATCCTCGAACACCTGCAATCCATCGGGATGGGCGAATTTCACATGTTCGAAGCGGATCGCGCCCTCGCGCACGATCAGCGGCTTGGCACCCGGCACATCGACGATCTCGTGGCTCTGGCTGACCAGCTCAAGCGCTTCGGCAAGCGTGCCTAATTGCTCGAAATAATCGAGCATGCGGTAGGACAATTCCTGCACGCTGCGGATGATCTGCTGGGCGAGAAAGAAGATCATCGCAAAGGCGCCGACCGAGATCGCACCCGACAACGCGTCCATGCCGGCGAGCGCAACCAGGCCCAGCAGCAATGCCAATGTCGCCACCGCCATGAAGCTGCGCATCAGAATCAGGAAGGTGCGCAACCGCCGCGAGGCGTTCATCTCGTCGGTCAGAAAATGCGAAATGAAGCGGCGCTCATATTCGGCCTTGGCGAAAGCGCGCACGAGATCGGAATTGGCGATGGCATCGATCAGCCGGCCCGTGGAGGTCGAAATCTCGTTGGAGAGGGCCTTGGACAGCACAACGCAGCGCCGCGCCAGCGAAACCACAATGGCGAGATAGATGACTGCCCACACCACCAACACGAGCGCGTAACTCGCATGGGCGTTGAACATCAGCACGCCGCCCACCAGCATCAACATGGCGACACGCACCATTTCAAAGGCGAGGATATTCAGGATGCCGATGGTCGCCTGCCCGGCCTGCTTCACCTTCTGACCGAGCTTGCCCGCGAAATTCTCCTGAAAATAACGCGGGGAATGACCCATCAGATAGGTGAACAGATATTTCTGCGCCAGCGCGCGCATGCGCGGGGAGGTGGCGACGTCGATGGCTTCATAGCTGCGGTAGGCGATTGTGCTGCCGAGCCAGATCGCCGCGAGCAGCAACATCCAAGGAAGGATCGCAGTAGCAAAACTCGCATGGGCCGCGACGGCAGCCGTGATCGCGTTGATAAGGTGCGACAGCGCGTAAGGCCCGAATGCCTCGATCGAAGTTGCCGTTCCTGCGAGCCCAACCAGCGCGAAAATCTGCCAGCGGAAATGCCGCGCGATCAGAAAGCGCATGAAGGCAAAAGGCGTGGAAGGCACACGCGCCAACCTTTCGGCCTCGGGCAGCGGCTCGGGCCGGCTCAGCACAGAATCGGGAACGGCGTGTCTTGACGGGCTCATGGCCCTATCCTCGAAAAGCTTCGCCAAGCCGCGCGTTTAACGCGACTCGGCCAGCATCATAGGTCGAAATACGGCTATTAATCGGTAAAGACGCCCTAGGCGTTCACGCCTTGACCGGCATCCGCGAGCTCGGTCTCGGCCACATGCTGGCGCTCTTTGATGCGAGCCGCTTTGCCGCGCAGGCCGCGAAGATAATAAAGCTTCGCGCGACGGACCCGGCCGTGGCGGACCACTTCCACCGAATCCACCAGCGGGCTGTAGATCGGGAATACGCGCTCCACACCCTCACCATAGGAAATCTTCCGCACGGTGAAGCTTTCGTTGAGCCCCGAGCCCTGCCGCGCGATGCAGACGCCTTCGAATGCCTGAAGGCGCTCGCGGGTCTTCTGCTGCTTGGACTTTTCGTCATAGGACACGTCCACGACCTTGACGTTGACCTTCAGCGTATCGCCGGGCCGGAATGTCGGCAGCTTGCGGCCGCCCCGGGAGGCATCCATCTGTTCGCGCTCAAGTGTCTGGATCAGGTTCATTTTTCGCATCCTTCGGCAGGCCTTTGGCGGTGCCAAGGTCTGAAGAGGCGGGCCTTCTAGCGGATCGGGAAGCCTTTTCATAGAGGGTCCAGAGATCGGGCCTGCGGCTTCGCGTCAGGCGCTCGGCCTCGGCCCGCCGCCAGCGGGCGATTTCGGCATGGTTTCCGGAATTGAGGATCGCGGGAATCTCACGGCCCTCGAAGCTTTGGGGGCGGGTGTATTGGGGATATTCCAGCAGGCCCTGCTCGAAACTCTCCTGAACATGCGAGGTTTCCGCCCCCATCACGCCGGGGATCAGGCGCACGGACGCCTCGATCAGGGCGCAGGCGGCGATTTCGCCCCCCGACAGCACGAAATCACCAACGGAGATTTCCTCCATATTCCGGGCTTCGATCACCCGTTCGTCCAGGCCTTCGAACCGGCCGCAGAAGAGGATTACGCCTGGGCCCGCCGCCAATTGGCGGACCCGGGCCTGGGTTA
>Ga0247668_1000316_pt1 | contig 12477 bp, 25 predicted proteins | sample CNK09_metaG_FD_182737 | JGI IMG/M metagenome (GOLD analysis project Ga0247668, IMG submission 182737) | Soil microbial communities from Purdue University Martell Research Forest, Indiana, United States - CNK09 | ecosystem: Environmental > Terrestrial > Soil > Temperate forest > Bulk soil...
CAATGTCTAGTTGTTCAGGCCACTGACGTTTAGTCATGTGCCGGTTCGCCATAAAAAGTATCGAGCAAATTAATCGCTTTTTGTAACATGGGACGTAAATCACGTTTCCCCCAAAAAGTTACAGCCATTTCTTCCGCGTACACATTGACTCTCATTAGTCCTCGCTTTCAATTTTAGTCATAATTAATTGTAAAGGTACGCGTCCGGTTGGAAGCGGAATAAACATTTCCGATTTTTTGCTGGACGGACCAAACAATTCCCACGGAGACATACCGCGAACACTACGCCATATTGGACAGGCGTTTTCTCCTAAATCAAATTGTTTTTGCGTGTCGTGTTTTTCCGTACAGGGACATTGCGCGTCGGGACCACGATAGAAGTCTGGTATCACTTCGTTGCGAATGAGCAAACTTGCGGACGGAAACCCGCGAACCGCACGCATTAGGTCTGCACGTCCACGGTACAAGTCGGAACCCAAATGCAACTGCCAAGTTAATTTCGCGATTCGGCTTTGTAAATCTTGATGATTGCGAAAATCTTTTACTTTAAGAATGGCGTGGAAGTGGTGCTCGCTGTTGGACCGTACTAGCCAAACCTCAGAGACGTTTAGCTTACCAGCGGCTATGGCGTTGCGTAAACGACGGCGGAAAAACGCTTCTCCCCACGGGCATCCGGTTTTGGTCGGGCGCATGTAGTCGTCTAGGTCTAATAACAGTTCGTCGTCGTGTGCTATGTACCAGAAACTCATTTTTCAATTCCTTTTATCGAGCGTATCATTAGAAAACACCAGTCAATCGCTTGCCTGAAAGTTTCGGTAAAAATAATTCCGCCATGAGGATGTACGGCAACCCACAGCCCGTTTTTGCTGCGAAAAACTTTGAACCTATCGTGTTCTGTTCGCAACTTTTCTCCAAATCATAAGGTACAGACACGCTATGCACTCATGCTTTACGTCTCCGCTTCTTAGTTCTGTTACGCGAAGATTTGCGTCTCCGCATTTTGGGCATTTTGCGTCGCTTCGCGGTCCGCTTCTTCTTAGATTTGGCGCGTTTACTAGACTTATGTTTTCCAATCGTAACACGTAGCGCCCCCAAATCTCTCCGCAACCGGCGAAGCATTAGCGTCATAAAACTAGGTCGGGAGTTGCTAATCGCGTTCTCAAAAGTGTCTTCGCGTGTGTCTTGTTTTTTGGAGTTGCGCCAAATCCATGTAACGTCCCATCCGGGCGGTAACGCGGATATTTCGCCTTCCAGAAAATTAATAAGCGTTTGCAAAAAAACGTCTTTACGGACACGTCCGGGTAATGACTCGATACGATACGCCATTGCAACTTCGTTGCCTTTACGTTTCTTAATATTCGTCTTCTTCGTCCGCTTCATACCCCGCCTCGAAATACTCGTCGTAATAATCCTCGTCTAAAAACTCTTGCGGAACGTCTTGGACTTTGCCGTCAGGACCGCGAACTAAACCACCGCCCGTCATGTCCTTAAAAATTTGCGTTTCTGTTGGAAACGTAGCTGGGCGCACGGTACGTTGATACCCAGCCCTCTTACGCGTCCCTGTGCGAACCGCAATTCGCCTGTAACGCGTTCCGCCGTGCGCCCTGCTACGCTTCCAAGTCGTAGCGGATGCGAACCTGCCCGTTTTCGTATCCCGTACTCTCATTTTTACTCGATACGCGAAACGAATAGCGCCTTCGTTGGCGCGCCGTTTTGTTGTGGATTTGGTGCCATGCCAATCATGCAAACGATGGTACGGTTGACAAGAGTTTGCATGTCCTCAACGCCCAATGCCATAACTGCTTTGATATTGGTCGCGTTAAAGCCAAACAAAACTTTGCCGTACGTTTCAGAGATTGACGCGGTTAACCGTGACCGTCCTTGTGGGTCACGAACAAATTGATTGATACGGAATTTTACTTCCGCTGTTCCATTCGGAACGTCGGTTCCTTTCAGGTATTTTCCGCCAGCTAAATCACGGGCGGGGATAGCACCTGACATGGGTTGGAGTTGCGTTCCGGGCTGTTGCTGTGGTTGCTGCCAACCGCCAGAAAATGCGGCTGGTGCTGGTGTCGCTGCCGGTGTTGGCGTGTGCATCTGTTGAATGTGACTCGCGTAGTTTTCGGCGGTAACTTCCGCCTTACAAATCGAGCACGTCAACGCATTTGCTTTCGCCTGTGTTGCTTTTGCTGCCATCGTTCCTCCTAGTTTATTTTAAGCTGTCCAGTGGTACACTTCGCCCGGAACCAGTTCACCTCCGGTTCGACGGTTATCTACCGTTTTACGAAGATTCGCGACGGTATCTGCTACATCCTCGCCGCATCGTTTCGCTATCGCTTCTAGGTCCGCCGGTTCTGTGATGTTGTAAAAATAAAATTCATGGCTATTGGCGGTCATGTCGTGATGAACCATTGAGAAGCGTTGAGTTATATACGCGATATCTAAATACATGTGACGACCTGTGATAATCGCTTGCCAAAAATAGGGCGGAATGTATCGCGGCGAGCATAGGAAATGCGCCTCGTCAACAATCATAAGCATGTGTTTACGTTCGAAACAGCAACGTATAAACCATTCAAAGTCAGGGAGTATAAATTTGTTTTTCTCAACTTCCACGTTACCCTCTGCCACACGGTAAATATAGTGGAAATTTTCCTCGCCTAGTGCCATGCAAAAAGAGTACATGTCGCCATCAAAAATGTCGGTCGCGGCGTGTAAAAAATTAGTGTCCTCGCGAACGATTTGGTATACGGCGCTACGCTCCGCATTATTCATTAGCTGTGCGGCCATGTGTGACTTACCGCTTCCCGTGGGACCGACAAGTCCGATGATTCTATTCCACACTCGACTTGTCCTCGCCCATTGCCTTTACGCTCGCAAAAATTTCTGAACTATGATGCTTGAGGTAGATTAGCGCAACGATAGCGCCAACCCATCCTAACGCCCACCAGCGGGACTCTACCGTTATTTTAGATTCGGGTACGGAAAATTCAAATCCGAAACAGTCCGCTAGAAACTCTGACGCCTCGTCTAACGCTTCGCGGTCCTCATCGTCTAAGACAGTTTTAGCTTGTTCAAGAATTTTCGCAGGGATACCGCCTAAAATTTTCTTCAATTTCTTAGGCGTCGCTTTGACTCGCTTAACGTTATCAACTGACGGCTGGTCTATTCCAATTACTTTTTGGGAACCGTTGGGCTTAGAGTTTTCCGGCTTTTCATCGTCGGAAAATTGCGAAGCGAACGCGGACATGCGTTCCTTTACGTTAGATTCGCCGCTGGAACCGGACGCAATTTCCGACAGTTCTTCTTCGGAAAAACCGCCGTGTGCCGCAGACATGTGGGTTTTCCAGCCGCGTAAATTTTTACAAACTTTTTCGCAACGCTTGCAAATAAATTCGGCCATTGAATATACCTCGCGGGATTCGCTTACTCTTGTTAGGAACATGCCAGCCAGCTACGCAGCAACCGTCCTAACGTGGTCCGGCGAATCCCGCGAGAGATACTCTCTCGCAAAAAAATTAAGCGAACGGGTTAAAACTTAGCGGTTTTTTTTTCTTCTTACCGCCAGTTTCCGCCTCGCGACGGTCGCGAAGCGTTTGCAGGGCGCGTTCGTATCGGTCCTTTTCAATTACCATCTTAACGTTTAGCCCACACTCGGAACATTCGTCCTCTGTGTCAATGTCAACTTCCGTGTCACACTCTGGACAGAGGATGATTTTCTTTTTTTTCTTCTTCGTTTCTGGTACGTCCGCCATTAGTCCTCCTAGATTTTACTAACTGCAATTTCCGAAACTTTGCCATAATTTTTACGGTCCGAATGACGCCAAATAACTCTACCATGCCATACGCGAAAACGGCAGCGAGTCCAATTTCGTTTGGATTTTCGGTAAACTTGACGGCAAGAAAAGACAGCCCACGGGAGAACAGCCCGGACGGTGTATACCACTTGTGGCGACTTGGTGTCCCTGCCATCATCATACCAAGTCCGACACCAAGCGGAAAAAACATTGTCGCTATAAAAAAAATCAATATTAGGTCGTGTCTCATAGGGTTATCAGTTTCTTTCCGTCGCGGTCCGCACGCTCAAAAGAATCGTGTAGGGCAGTCAATAAAATCGAAGTAAAAATTGCCAGTTCAGCGACCGTAAATTTTTCGTATATTTCGCGGTCGTAAAAGCGGTCAAACTGACGCTTGGTGTCGTGAAAAATGTAGGAGTTTGGTCCCACTTCGCGAGTAACTGCCAACATGCGGTCCACGGTATCAATTATGTTTTTGGGTATCATTGTCTAGGCAACCTCACATAAGTTGCTGCTATTGTTTTCAACCATTGGAATTGTTTCTCCGTAACCCACTTGACTCCGTAAGGCGTATACTTGCGAAATTTTTTTAACAGTACCTCGCAAAAATCACGTTCGCGAAAATTCATGGCTGGAAACGTTTGTTCCAATCCTAACAGCCAATCCCACATTTGAATTTTCTTCGCACGCTTAACAAAAACTTTTGCATCCTCTAAACCCTCGCCTTCCCGTTCCGCACGCTTCAACGCCCGTTCTTCTCGTTTGCGTTGCTTCTCGCTCAGTGCTGGATAGTGCGCTTGTACTGCAATTTCTGCCCGTTTGCGTGGGTCAATCGCTGCCGGTTCCGGCAACTTGCTTTTATCAAATAAAAAATCCGGTAAATCCTCGTCAGTGGCATCGTACTTCATAACTGTTTCGGGTTTGATTGGTTCGTAAAATCAATAAACGAACCTAAAAACGTTATATCTTCTTCGTTTACTTCGGGACGTTTCGCCATTAAAGCGTGCGCCCGTGCTAGGGTTCGTAACGTAGAAATTGGGCTAATCGGCATAACGTTTTTCAAATACCATTTTTGTTTGCCTTCGCGGTCCTTTCCCTTCTCTAGTCCTAAGTTAGAGGCGAACGTCGCGCCGTGTGCCTGTATATGCAGGGACATAACTTGGTTTATGATTGGCTTTAGCGTTCCGGTAGGGGAAAAAATAAAACTGGGAAAATTCGCGCCGCTAATTTTATCTTCGCGTTGAACGGCTAACAACTTATCAATGGTTTCGCGGCTGTAAGTAAAAAAAAGAGGAATGATACGGCGACGCAACCCAAGTGACAACCACTTTTTCGCCTGTTTTGCGTAAATGTCGGGCGTCATTGCGCTAAGAAACCCGATAGGATTGTGCTTTGCTATCTTATCGGAACGACCGTCGTCAACGCGACACGTTCCGTCCATTGTTAAACTTAAAAGATTGGACACAGTAGAAACGACGGTTGACGGACGACGGCACAAAGTCGGATTCATGTCCGGGGTTATAATCCAATGGAGTTTATTTTGCTGGTCGTTTTTCATTAAATCAAAAAGCCCGGTTGAGGTAAAAGAGTCCGTCAAGTGTATTGACTCGCCAACTAACGACATTAGTAATTTAGACTTTGCGGTTCCCGAATCGCCCACCAGTACCGCCGAAACCGGGACCGCTTCGCGAACCGACGATGTATACAGAATAGTAAATAGAATTTTCTGTAGACTCTCTAGGAAATATGGCGAATTGGCGGTAGACATGGTGTGTAGTATAACCTGTACGAAAATGTTGTCAAGTAGCATTTTAAGCTGGTAGTCAAAAAAAACCTGAATGTCACGGTCCTGTATATAGCGCTGTGTCCTTTGTGTTTTTTTTGACGCTCAGCTAGACTACACAATTCTCTTGACTCCTCGCCTCCAATCAGTCACTCTCGCGGCTGTCGCGAAGCGAGCCGCGCACAATTTTTCGTTGATTCGTTCCGAAAAACAACGCGAGTTTCAATCGCAAATTTGCAACAACAGAATAGGAGCGGATATGCAATTTTTAATCGGCGCGTTGATTCTCGGACTTTCGGTCGTTTTTATCGCGCCGTTTGTCCTGAGCAGCGTAAGCTCCGTGGTTCCCGCGAGTCTAAAGCCGTATTTTCCGGCAGCCGCGTCTCCCACGTTTAGCGTCGCGGCTTTAGTGCAAGCGGTTGTTTTTGGTGCCATCATTATGGCAATCCTATTGCTAATGTCGAAGGTTGGCATCGGCAAAAGAATGGTGGAGGTTTAGTTAGTCTGTAGTTAATTTTTTTTTTTTTACAACTACAGTTCTAACGAAAAGCCAATGGCACTCAATCGAACGCAAGTCGGAAATGTTTACCGCCCACAATCGGCTAAAGCCGTGTTACTCGGAACGTCGTGGACAAGTGGCGGTAAAATGTTGGTTTCTGGTCCTCAGTTTGACCTGTCGGTCCCCATCGAAGGTATTCGCATCGTTTTTACGTTGCGCGACGTTGTAGCGGTCGCAACCATGACGACGCCTTCCCCTCTCGGCTATTTTAACCTTATCAAGAGAATTTTCCTTACCGGCAAAAACAGCCGCGCGAACGGCAACGTTACGCTGTGGGATTTAGACGCCGCAACATTGGCGCTAATCCAAGCGTCAATGGGCAAAAAGCCGTGGATTTACAACGGTGTTTCTATCGCTGGTGCCGCATCTCCCGGTGTGGAAGCGTCGTCGGAATTAATTTCGACGCCCGTTGCGGGGTTGTATAACGGAACCGCTGGAACCTATGATATTCGTATCGTCATTGATTTGCCAGCCGCGCCGTTTGATTGCGCTCCATATCTTCGTCCGGGGTTTGGGATTCGGACACAGGAATGGAATGATTCGCTTCAACTCCGAATTGAATTTGGGACCGTAACCAATGGCGCAGACGGCGCGTTGGGACTTGACGCGGGAACAACAACGCACACGTTTACCGCAAAAGGTAGCGGAGCCGGTTCGCCAACGATTGACATTTATTCGTTGCCGGTTCTTTCCGGTTTGGACGTTGACGCCTCGCTTGTACCGGGGTACCTATCACGAATTGCAACTCCGGTTACTTCCATTTTGCAAGCCGCTGGTGGACTTAACACTAATCTTGTGACATTGGAGAAACAGAACACGACGCGCATTTTTGCGTTGATTGGAACCTCAACGACAAATCCGACATTTCTAACCTTGTCGGATACCAACTTGACGACGCTCGGAATGCTTGTTGGCGGAAACCGCGTCGTTCGTGAAAACGACGACATTTTCGCGCACAAAATGGAGTACGTGCGTCGTTACAAGGTTAACCCAATTCAGGGTTTGTCCATGTTTGACTTTTGTCCGGCTGGAAACCCGGACGCGAAGTACAATGCAATGGACGCCGCGCCCGGAACCACGTTAGTCTTACGTGGCACGGTCGCGGGAGTTGCCAACGCTATGGGTTTGTTCGTCCAAGAGACGGAGCAATATCAACCCACGGGCGGACTCTACGCCAGCTAAAGTTGCCAACCGCAACGTTTAGTTAAACGGAGAACCAATGGCAATCACTGACATTGAAGGAAACCCGATTGACCAATCGTCGGGAGTATACGATTCTTCCGTGGGCGCGTATGTGGCCGGTAATTTGGTCCCTATCTCGCCCACTTCACCAGACGAATCTAGCGACGGAACAACGCTAGAACATCTAGGAACATTTTTCGGTACGCTTGGGACTAGCGTTTCTAGCGTGATTCGCGCCGTGAACACAACGCAACCGGTAACTGTTCACCCGACAATTCCAAATTCATCCGCTTCAATTCTTGGCGGTTCGTCGTCGTCCTCAATTATTACAGCGTTGCTCATCGCTGTTTTGCTATTTTTCGGTTACAGAGCGTTTGCGAGAAAATAATGTCGTCGGCTGTCCCAAGCGGTTCTATCGTAACCTATGTCGGTCACTGGCCGCATACAGAATTGTTGGGTTTCGGTTCTGTAGACGGAGCTATTTCCGATGTAACGAATGACCTTTTAGCCAATTTTCAACTGTACTCGAAAGGTGTCCCAAAAACCTCTCTTTTTGGTGGACTCCTATCGTCGGCAACTGGAACGGGCTTTGACGTTACATTACAACTGGAAGTGGACAACGGCTTAGGTTACGGTAGCCGCGACGACATTATTAACGCGGTTCGTAGCTCAGTGAAAACTGTTTTGGGGGATTATCCTAGTAGCGATTCTATTCCATTCGTGCAAATTCCGGGCGAAAAGAATCCCACGGCAACGGGCGAACCGGGAGTAACCGATACATCCGCTTGCATTTCTGGTGGCGGTAACGACGCGTCTGGAAATTTTTCCATTGCGTGTTGGTTTAAAAATTTAACTACAACGGGTTTCGCGTCCGTTGGTGTTTTGGCGGTTCTCGCAATTTTGGGAATAGGGATTTTTATTTTTGCGTTTAACAGAATTCCAAGCGTTCCGAGTAGGGCATGACTGGTAAACAACTCCTAATTGTTCTTGGCGGAATCGCCATAGGATTTATTTTAATGGTCGTTGGTTCCAGTTCTAACCTAGTCGGGATTGCTGCTGTCGCCGCAAACGCAGGATTTGAGGGAACAGACCTTATTATTGCAGTCGCGATTGCACTAGCCGAGTCTGGCGGAAAGGCGAACGCTATTGGCGATAAGGGACTAGCGCCAACCAACGGTCCGTCATACGGACTTTGGCAAATCAACGTTGGGACGAAGGCACACCCGGAGTATGCAAGCATGGCGCAAAGTGGTGATTTGTTTGACCCGCAGAACAACGCTAACGCCGCGTTTGACATTTACACTAAAGCCGGTGAGTCGTTTCGTCCGTGGGCAACATTTGACCCTCGCGACGGTTCAACGCCAAGATATTTAGCGTATCTTGACGAAGCGAAAGGACAGGTACAAGTATGAAAACTCCGCAACATATAGCCAGTGAATTACTGGAAAGCGTAGCGCGTACCAATCCCAACGATTTGTCTATTATCAATCCCTTAGAAGAATTGGTAAAAGCGTTGGGCGGTCCAACTGCAACAAAAACAGCGGCTAGTTTGTCGTCTCTTGACGAAGCGATTCGAAAAGCGCGTAGTGGTGGCGGACCGTCAAAAATCGTTTCGTTTCCACCGAAACCGTCGTCGTCACTTGACGAAGCGATTCGTAAAGCGCGTGGCGGACACAAAACTTTAACCTCGTCGCAACCCAAATCTTCGTCGTCGCTTGACGAAGCGATTCGGAAAGCACGGGCAAAACGGTAATGCACGACGAGAGACATTGCGAAAGGGAACGGCACGAACTAGTAGAAGTTATTGAACGACTTTTTCATGTCATTGACCGTTTGCTTTCGCTTGGAACAGTTCCCGCGAACTTGGCGGTAATTTTGAAAGGAAAATTGAACATGGCACAAAACGCAACAAAATTTACAGTAACAGAACTAGACTCCGCTGAAAACATCGTCCCTATCAATAGGCCGATTAACGTCTCTAGCGACAATCCCGCAGTTGCGACCGTTGACCAGTCGCAGCAAACCGCGAATCCTGACGGTAGCGTCTCGTTTCCGGTAACATCTGTCGCCGGTGCAACTGGCGTCGCAAATATCGTCGCCACTGACCCTGCCGCACTTGGTCCCGATGGACTGCCGTTGGCTGGTGGCGACGTTGACAATGTTGGTCCCGTGCAGGGCGCGGTCGCGAAAGTCGTTGGCGTTCTCTCCTAATCAATGTTCGTTCTTTTCATCGTCGGCGCGGTTGTCCTTTTTCTTTACGGTCGTAGTCAATCTGCGAGCGTAGCAGCCGCGCCAACTTCTATTAAAACAACGCAAATCTTAGCACGTCCAAAAAGTACATTGCGTCGTGGTGGGCACGGTCGCGGGAATGTTGTTAACGGACCGTCGCTCGCAGACTTTGGCAATCAAGCACCAACGTTTTTACCGAAAGTTGGCGGAAGGTTTAAGGTTCAACCGCCAGTAATTGTATACTCGTCGGATGCTGGTGGTGGTGGCGGTGGAACCGGCAGCGGTGGCGGTGGTTACAGTGGCGGTGGTGGCGGTGGCACAACGGGCGGATTCGGTGGAGCGCGTAAGGCGTGAAAAAAGAGGAAGCAACTTTCGGAATTTTACTGGCAATCATAGCCGCGATTTTTATTTGGCTAATGAGCAAAAGCGGACTCTTGCACGAAAGCGTTAGCGCGAAAATTATCACGCCGCAAGGTACAATTACAACGTCGTCGGAAGGTTATCCAATGTTTGACCCGTCCGACCCACGTACAATTTCTCCGTCGCAATTCGCCGCGTCGGTCGCGCCACTTGACAACAACGGAATGGCGACACACCAGCCAACGGACCGCGTAAACTGTACCTGTCCCGTTGGTTGGGATAAGTGGGTTAACGCGAGAGACAACGGAATTTGGTGTGTACCAACTTCGGGAGATTGAGGAAAAATGAGCGTAATAATAGCTGCTCCGGACCTGCAAACTATCACAACTTGGGCAACTGCAATCGCCACAATAATCATCTTAGTACGGCAAATGGTTGACCATTCGCAGTTAGCCAAAAATACCAAGTTAACGGAGAATACAAACCAGCTTGTGAACGGTCAACACGGAACGGCGCTAGATACGGTCGCGGCGCAACAGCAACAAATCGCCGCGTTAACGGGAACGGAGGCGGATGCACAAAAAGCGTTAGATGCAATCAAAGCCGCCACGGACCACAGAATGGGCAACATTAAAGACAATGCTAACAAAAAGCCAACAGATTAAAGGGTTGCAACGCGCAATCGCAAACTCGCGAACACCGAAACAGTTAAAGCCGTCCATGCGTAAACGGCTAAAAAAATTGGTGCGATAATGGGCTGTATACAAAGCGGATTCAATTCTAGCGCGTATCTAGCGTGCGTTGGGGTTGCGCCCGTTTACCCTGAAGAACAAGTCTCTATGTTTGCGGACCGCGTAGGCGCGACTGGTGCGCCGTGGATTCGCCCAACCGCTATCGCTTTTTTGCGCGTCAACCGGATGATTTATTGGAAAAACCAGCCCGGAGGGTTGTACGGCGATTGCGGCGCTAATACCGCATCCGCGCCAAGTACGGACCAAACAATATCACGAATATCGGGACAAGTCGCGACAAGTGACCCGGAACCAATCTCAAAAGGAATCATAACTTTAGTCGCGCAAATTTCGGGAATTTTTGGCGCGGCACACCAGCAAGCGGTAATGACGGAACAGCAAACGCTATGCACGGTCACTATCAAATATAACCAGTTCGCGGACGCAATGGAAGCCGCGTTGCGTGGTGGACAGATTGCGTTAAAGGATGCGTCACAGCAACTCGAATCGGTACATCAAAGTTTAGCGTCCGCATTGTCGCATATCGAGAAACCCTACGACGCGCCGTACGGATACCACAAAGCGCTAGACGCGTTAGTCCTTTTCAATCAAGAAATTATTTATCCGTCGCTAGTACCGACAAACTCCGTTTCTAGCTTGCTCGGTTCTGTCGAGAATTTTTTAGGACTTTCCGCGACCGGTTCGCCACAATCACCGTCCTCTAGGGCATCCGCTGGAATTTTTTCCAATCCACTACTGTGGGCTGTAGCGGTCGTCGTCGCGATTTTCGCATTTAGGGGGAAATAATGTCACGTCAAGTTGTAACCACAGCCGCGCCCGTTTCGATTCGTCGCGCAAAAGGTTCCACAGTAACGTTTATCAATCAAGACGCCGCGAACGATATTTGGCTATCAGCGGACCGTAACCAACTACTTTCCCCAAATTGGCTTACCGTGCAACAAGGAACCAAGTTGGCGAAAGGCGGAACCGTTTTGCAGTATCCGAACTACCCCGATATTTTGTGGGCGCGGTCGTTGGTGGACACGCAAGATTTGGAGGTTCTACCGTAAGTGTGCGGTAAGTGCACTCTCGGCTGGTTATTGATTTTATCGGGAATAGCCGTTGGCGTTTGGGCGCATTTATCCAAGAGAGGTTAACGATGTTATTTCTAATTTTACTTTTGTTTCTGTTTGGTTTCTTTGGCGGAAGTTTCGCAAACCGTACGTGGGGCGAACCGCAAAGTGGACCGTGGCAAGGTCCGGGTATTTCCGTTTTCACCGTCGTAGTTATCATTTGTATCGTTTTGTTTTTGTACGGCGGACCGCATTTTCACAACTGGCCATACTGAGGACTTAACAATGTGGAAGTACATCATAACCTTCGGAATTGGATTGGTCGTGGCGCAAGTATTACGTGCTGGTCCGGGCGACGTTTGGCGGAAAGTTGTTTTTTACGGTGGCGCAATGGCCATTATCATTTTGAAAGTTACGGGCATTTTCGCGACCGCTGTATCATGGCCGTACGTAGTCGTACTCGGCGCGGTTGGCGTTATTACTGACGCATCGTCCACGGCCATAGACGACGCACGCGCCTTTCCCAATACCGCCAATAGGAGCATAGGAATATGAAAATTTTTGCAATTTTACTCGCAGTCTGTTTAGCTGTTGGCGGCTGTCCGAAGCTAGAAGTTAGCGCACGCGACACAGCCGCGACCGCGCAAGGTTTCATCGTACAGGCACAAATCGTGCATGGTACGGAATGTAAAACAAACCCCGGCTTACAAACTTGTCTAATCATCAATCAAGCGGTTGGGGCGCAAAATACATTGATTGACGCA
>Ga0247668_1000317_pt1 | contig 12433 bp, 10 predicted proteins | sample CNK09_metaG_FD_182737 | JGI IMG/M metagenome (GOLD analysis project Ga0247668, IMG submission 182737) | Soil microbial communities from Purdue University Martell Research Forest, Indiana, United States - CNK09 | ecosystem: Environmental > Terrestrial > Soil > Temperate forest > Bulk soil...
GAAGAGGTGGTGTCGCTGTTCCGCGGCCATTACAACATCCCCCTGGTTCATGTGGACGCGGCCGAGTTGTTCCTGTCGCGGCTCGAAGGCGTGGACGATCCGGAGAAGAAGCGAAAGATCATCGGTGCGGCGTTCATCGATGTTTTCGATGCCGAAGCGAAGAAAGTCGGTCACCCGGAGTTTCTTGCCCAAGGCACGCTCTATCCCGACGTGATCGAAAGTGTGTCGGCGCTTGGTGGCCCGTCGGTGACCATCAAATCGCATCACAATGTCGGCGGTTTGCCGGAGCGCATGCATCTAAAGCTCGTTGAGCCGTTGCGGGATCTCTTCAAGGACGAGGTGCGGGTTTTAGGCCGCGAGCTGGGCCTGCCCGAAAGTTTTGTCGGCCGCCATCCGTTTCCCGGCCCTGGCCTCGCGATCCGCATTCCCGGCGCGATCACGCCGGAGAAGCTCGATATCCTGCGCCGCGCGGATGCGATTTATCTCGACGAAATCCGCAAAGCCGGTCTCTACGACCACATCTGGCAGGCCTTCGCCGTGCTTCTACCGGTGAAGACCGTGGGCGTCATGGGCGACGACCGCACCTATGAATATGTCTGCGGCTTGCGCGCCGTCACATCCTCGGACGGCATGACGGCAGATTCCTATCCGTTCGAGCACGTATTCCTCGCCAACACGGCAACGCGCATCGTCAATGAAGTACGCGGCATCAACCGGGTGGTCTATGACGTGACCAGCAAACCTCCCGGCACCATCGAGTGGGAGTGAGAATTTTTCCCGCGTCCCTGAGCGTGATTCTTGACGGCATTTGCTACGCCCCGAAGCAAGCCCGCATTGGCGCCGCATAGGCTCCTTCTCATCATTGAAGACCGAGCGTGAGGGATCGAACGACAACACGAGACCACCACCCAAGGATTTTTGAGGTGAGCCCTCGCGCTCGAAAACAGGACTACCTTACCGAACCGGCAGCACTCATCCTCAACTTTGGACGGATTTTGACAAATGTCAAAAGCTGTTCCGCTGCGCGTGTGAATGTTGTCTGAAAGGCCTCTGCGGCGAACGCTTACTATAGCGGTGCGGAAGCCTAGCGCCTCGACGCAGAAAGCCTTCATTGGCTGAGTGGTTCACGGGGCCTTTTCGTTAGAGATTTGGCAAAGCTGACGTCAAGCGTTGGATCAATGATGATTGATCGTTCAACACCTCGTCCGAATCAATCCGAAGATGTTGTGTTAGCGCGATCGGATCGCCCCCTAGAGCAACACTACGAATGTGCGCAAAGGCATGACGGTTGCCCAGCACGCCGTCTGCTGGCAGAACTCGCTCGCGCGAAATCACGTATTCGTCAAAAGGAAGAGTTGGTTGAGAGATATCGGCATTTAAGCGAATTGCTGGCCTGGATAGAAGAGGCGGCACGGCTTGTGGCGTGCCTCACTCCGCGACAACACGAAATCATGGATTTCGTACTGTTGGGAGCTCGTAGCAAAAGTATTGCTGCGGCGCTGCGTATCAGTCAGCGCACGGTCGAGCATCATCGCTCGGCCATTATGAAGAAAACGGGTTCGAAGGATCTTCCAGAACTGGCGAGGGTTGGTTTCGCCGCGTCCTTGAATGAGCCAGGGCGCCGCGTATTCAAGGGATAGGTAAGTAGCGGATCAGTCTTTTGCCGCCCACGAACGCGGCAGCGCTTACGCCGGCGGCATCGGGTTAGGCCTCGCGTAGCGTCATTCTACGATGGCGGCGGATGTTCGATCGGCTAAGCCGAGACGGCGGTTGCGGCGACGAACCAACAGGGAAATAGCACACAGGCCCGCGCCAAAAATGCCGATTCCAGCCGGCTCGGCCATGATCACGGGTGGTGCTACGAAGGGTAGCGTGCTGAACACACCGCCAGTGGCCGGCCGCAGGCCGGCATCCGACTGGCTCCAGCTCTGAGTAACGAAGCCAGGTTGCGTGTCGAACAGACTCAACGAATCAGCGAATGTCCCGGCCCACAGGAAATTCAGCGCGCCGTTCGTCGCATCTCGCCGATATGTGCCGCCAGGTGAGATGAAACTGAACCTGTTGCCCGTACCCCAGTTGAACTCCATGGGGCCAATTGCCCCGGTTATTGCCGCGGGAATCACCAGAGAGGTCGATAAATAAGTCAGAAGATCGCCCACCGTACCAGGAAGGGGCGAAAGGGTCCCGGTCAAAGTCAGGAGGACTTGATCAGACCCTTCGAAGACGGACGTAGCGTCCGACAGCAAAGTACCGGGGCCAGCCGGAACATAGGTCTGATTGGTTCCTCCACCGTAAGTGAAGGTCGCCGAGAACGGAACGGCGGAAGCCGGAGATAACGACGCCACGCAGGCAAGCAACCCACCGGTCAATATCCGCGCTGCCGCAAGGCGAAACCATACCGTCATAACCAACTCCCCTTGCAATTAGGGAAGCAGGTTATCTCTTTGGTTTTTTTTCGGCAGACTCGGAAAATACCCAAATATTTTGCGTATGCCCGTCTGCGTACGACTGAGGAATTGCACGGTGCATCTTGCGCGCCGGAGAACGTTCCAATGCGAGGAGGACTTCCGTAGGGATATCTTCTCGATGCCCCTCAGCGCATTCTTAACTGCGCTCTCAGCTGCGCTGCGCGCCTGAGTCTTCCGACATCAATTTTGAATGGAAGCCGCGAACGCCGCCGTCAGGCAGAGCAGTTTCGAGATAGATGGGGATATCGATGTGCAGGTGGGCTGAGATGCCACTCCCGAAAGACTTTGAAAGGGGAGGTTTCTCTCTTTCGAGTGACTAAGCGGTCAGAGAGCGGCGCGCTCGCTTTCCGTGAGCACGCGCGGCACGGCGCGCGGAGCCTTTGTCCGATCATCGAAGAACGGCGTGGGCCGACTCAGCCCGCGCACCCACCAGCCAAGCATTTTTGATGCGCGGCGGGCGAAAACTCCGACAGACGGCGGACCGGCCGCATTCGGCGGGAGCGGGCCGGCGGCGGAGCGCTCGTAGATACTGCAGAGCAGCGGGCCGAGCGCCTCGTCCCTGGAGCGACCATCGGCCTGGTGGTCCATGAAGGAATGAATCATGCCGATGACCGGGAAGCCTGACCAAGCGGGGGCGTTGGCAATCGGTGTCCGGCAGCATTCGGTGTACCAGCGCAAGACCTTGTCGGAGAGGCTGAGACACCGCAGGACGTCCGTGCCTTCTGTGAGCTTCACGCGCGCCGGTGGCATGTGGAAGATGTCCGTTCCGCCTGCGGGGTCGAGCACGTCCGCCCGATCGAGAAAACGCGCGAATGCCTGGCAGTCCTTGCAGTAGCAGACAAAGCGCAAGCCGCTGGATGGGCAGACGTTGCTTGCGACGCCGCGCGTGTGGCCGCACCGGCACCGAAGCGGAAAGTCCAAGGGCATATGTGGCTCACTCAAGCGGATACGTCCGTCCGGTTCGGCCCTGATCAGACCGGCGCAGCCAGCTTAGCGATTCGCGGGCGGCTTTTACGAAGGATACATGGTAAAAAGACGGTCGCGTGGTCGCATCACTGTCGCACGGCCGGCGCTACCGAAGGTCTTCCGAACGGCCGGGAACGACGCTAGGATTCACTGATCCGAGGTTAAGCCATGCCGAAACCGACCGCCCTTGTCATTGCACTGCTGCTTGCGAGCGGCGCCGCTCACGCGGCGGCGTATGACGATGCTTTCGCCGCCTATCGCAAAGGCGACTATGCCCTGGCTCTCAAGCTGATGAAGCCGCTGGCCGAGCAAGGCAACGTCAACGCCCAGTATAATGTGGGCGTCATGTACAACGAGAACCTGGTGAAGCAGGACTATGCCGAAGCGGCCAAATGGTTTCAGAAAGCGGCCGCCCAGGGCAATGTCTTCGCCCAGGTGGATCTCGCGACGCTCTACGAATTCGGCCGTGGTGTGAAGGTCGACTACAAGGAAGCGTTGCGGCTGTTCCGTCTCGCGGCGGAAAAGAAAAATCCCACCGCGGAGTTCAGCATGGGCTCGATGTCCGAGCGCGGTCTCGGCGTGCCGCAGGATTACAAGGAAGCCACCAAATGGTACCGGCTAGCCGCGGAACACGGCAATGCCGATGCGCAATATGATCTGGCGCTGGCCTATGCAACCGGACATGGCGTGCCGCAAGATTCCAAGCAGGCAGTGATTTGGTATCGCAAGGCCGCCGATGCCGGGAATGCCAGCGCTCAACTCAATCTTGGCGCGATGTATTATGCGGGGCAGGGACTACCGAAGGCCCCAAAGGAAGCGCTGAAATATTTCCGCATGGCGGCGCAGGCGAAAAATGGCCGCGCCCAGTTCAATCTCGCGACTCTTTACACCAATGGGGATGACGGCATCGCTCAGGACTTGCCGCGCGCCCTTATCTGGTTCAATGCGGCGGCGGTGACCCTTGGCGGGAATGATTCCAAGATCGCCGAAGAGAACAGCAAGGCCGTTGCCGCCAAAATGACCCGGGAGCAGATACGCGCCGCCCAAGAGATCGCCCGCAAGTGCCAGGCCGGCGACTATAAGGGCTGTGACTAGGCGTACCTTCGGACGGCCGCTTGGCGCGATATCGTACGAAAAATCCTCGGTTCCCCCCTTTTGCTCGGGACCTAACGATCTTAATTTCCGTTAACGGAGGCGGAGTTTTCCCACGGGGGAATCCGATGCTGCGTACGCTTCTAGGCCACCTGATCGAACACGGTACGCTGAAGGTCATCTGGCCGAACGGAAAGATTGATGCCTTTGGTACCGGGGGCCCGCGCGCCACGGTCAAACTCCACGGGTGGTTGACGCCTTGGGTTATCGGCTTCCGGCCTGACCTTGCGTTCGGGGAAGCCTACATGGATGGCCACCTTACCGTGGAAGAGGGCACCATCACCGACGTCCTTGAGATCGTCATTGCGAATTTGGGAATGGGGCGCCTGCCGCAGACCATGTGGCCCATGCGTCAATTTCGCCATGCCTTCCGTTGGATGGCGCAGTTCAATCCGGCGCCGCGTGCGCGCAAGAACGTGGCGCATCATTACGATTTGTCCGGCGCGCTTTACGATCTTTTTCTCGACGCCGACCGCCAATATTCCTGCGCCTATTTCAACGAACCGAAGATGACGCTGGAATCTGCGCAAGACGCCAAGAAGCGGCACATCCGGGGAAAGCTGAAGCTCGACCGGCCTGGACTCTCGGTGCTCGACATCGGTTCGGGCTGGGGCGGGCTCGGCCTCGAGCTCGCACGTGAGGCGGGCGCGAAGGTGCTGGGCATTACGCTCTCGACCGAACAATTGGCCTTATCGAACCAGCGTGCCGCTGCCGCAGGCATTGCCGAACATTGCCGCTTCGAATTCACGGACTACCGTAACGTGCAGGGAGCGTTCGACCGTATCGTTTCAGTCGGTATGTTCGAGCATGTCGGCGTCAATCATTACGACGAATTCTTCCGGAAGCTTCGTGATCTACTGGCGCCGGACGGGGTTGCGCTTTTGCATACGATCGGACGCACCGACGGACCGGGTGCCACCAATGGTTGGATCACGAAATATATTTTCCCGGGCGGCTATACGCCGGCCCTGAGCGAGGTCATGCGCGCTGTCGAGCGCTCCGGGCTTTATGCCACGGATGTGGAGGTCCTGCGCCTGCATTATGCCGAAACGCTGAAGGAATGGCGCCTGCGCTTCTGCAAGAACTGGGCGAAGGCGGCAGCTCTCTATGATGAACGGTTTTGCCGGATGTGGGAATTCTATCTTGCATCGGCGGAAATGACGTTCCGCTACGATCACAACGTCGTATTCCAGATTCAGCTCGCCAAGCGCATGGAAACGCTGCCGATGACACGCGATTATATGAGCGACTCCGAGCGCGCGATGCGGTCCTATGCCGAGCGCCCGCCGCGCACCCATGAAGCGGCCTGATCATCCTCCGCATCGATAACGCACTGCAACATATATTCGCCGCGATTCATTCCTGTGCATGGCGCAATAAACTGCTTGTGTCAGATTCGTAGACACGCCAATTGATTCGCCCCTTGCGCAAGTCATAAGGCCGAAGAGATTCATGGATCAGGAAATCTCACGCCAGCTTCCCTACGATGTCGACATCGAGCAGGCGCTTCTCGGTGCGATCCTGATCGACAATTATTCGCTGGAGCGCGTATCATCGCTGCTCAAGCCCGAACATTTCTATGATCCGCTGCATCAGCGTCTCTATGACGCCATCGAGCGCATGTGGTCGAAGGGCCATGCCGTCACGCCGCTGACGCTGAAGGCGATGATGGAACAGGATGCCGGTCTCGTCGAAGTCGGCGGCCAGGCCTATCTGGTGAGCCTGGCGCGCGCCGCGCCGGCGATGCCCAATGTGCGGGATTATGCCCGCATCCTGGCCGACCTTGCGATGCGGCGCGAGCTGATCCGCATCGGCGAAGACATCGTCAACACCGCGTTTGAAGCGCCGATCGACGTCGCCCCCAAGGAACAGATCGAAGAGGCGGAAAAAGCGCTGTACCGCGTGGCCGAACGCAGCCGTTTCGGCGAAGGTCCGCTCGGCTTCGATGTGGCGTTGAGCCAAGCCGTGCATCAGGCGGAATTGGCGCTGGCGCGCGGCGGACATATTTCCGGCGTCCCGTCCGGGTTCACCGATCTGGATTCGCTTCTGGGCGGCTTGCACGCCTCCGATCTTCTCATCGTGGCGGGACGTCCCGGCATGGGCAAGACCGCGCTTGCCACCAATATGGCCTTCCACGCCGCCCGCCTGTGGGCCAAGGACAAGGCCGATGGCGCCGAGCCCAAGCGCGGCGCGCCGGTCCTGCTGTTCTCGCTGGAAATGGCGGCGTCGCAATTGTCGGCCCGTATTCTTTCCGAGCAGACCGAGATCGAGATGCGCAAGATACGCACCGGCCGGTTTACCGATTCCGAATGGGACCGTTTCGTGCAGACCGCCCAGGTCTTGGGCGATTTGCCGCTTTATATCGACGACACCGGCGGCATCTCGATTGCGCAGATCGCCGCCCGGGCGCGCCGCATGAAGCGTGAGAAGCAGATCGGGCTCATCGTCATCGACTATCTGCAATTGGTGGAACCCTCACGCCGCGCCGAGAACCGGGTGCAGGAAATCTCCGAAGTCACCAAAGGTCTGAAGGCGCTCGCCAAGGAATTGTCGGTGCCGGTGATGGCACTCTCGCAATTGTCGCGCGGCGTCGACAATCGCGACGACAAGCGGCCGATCCTTTCGGATTTGCGTGAATCCGGCTCCATCGAGCAGGACGCGGACGTGGTGATGTTCGTCTATCGCGAGGAATATTACCTGCAGTCGCGCGAACCCGAAGCCGGCACGTCGGAATATGATGATTGGGTGAAGAAGCTGGAGCGCGTGCACAACCGCGCCGAGATCATGGTGGAAAAGCACCGCCACGGCCCGACCAACAAGGTCGAGCTGTTCTTCGACGCGCGCTTCACCCGGTTCTCGAACCTGGCCGCGCAGGAATAGTTACGGCACCAGTACCGCCAGCAGGATCGGCGTTGTCACCGCCGACAGCACGGTGGAAACGATCACCAGACTCGCGACATCTTCGGGATCGTTGTTGTACATCTGCGCGAACAGATAATTGTACACCGCCACCGGCATGGCGCATTGCAGGACGAACGCCACGCGCGCCGCGCCTGTAAATCCGAACACGCTTGCCAGAACAAAGCCTGCCGCCGTCCCCATGCCGATGCGCAAACAAGACAGCGCGGCCGCGCGCGGAAACCCTCGCACTTTAATGCGCGCCAGCGACGTGCCCAGCATCAGCAGCATCAGCGGGATGGTGAGGTTCGAAAGCATCGACAACGTATTGGTTAGCCAGACCGGCAGGGTCACGCCGGCATAGGCGCAAGCGACGCCCAAAATCACTGCCGGAATGATAGGGCTTCGCAGCGCGCGGCCCCATTTGCCCTTGCCCGCCGCGATCACCTGGCCCGCCGTCATATTGGCGATGGAGGTGACCGAGAAAATGATGACGGCATCGTTCAAGCCTTGTTGGCCGGCCGCATAAAGCGCCAGCGGCAGTCCGAGATTGCCCGAATTGGGAAAGGCCAAAGATGGCAGATAGGTCCGCAGCCGGAGGCCCGCGACGGTCAAAACGACGGCGCCTACCGCAAGATAAAATGCAATCGCAATGGCTGTAGCGGTCGCGAGCATCATCAGCCTTTGCGGATCGAATGTCGCCGTCGCCAAATCGGAGAACACCAGTGCCGGCGTGCCGATGGTCGCAACCAGAAATGCGGTCGTCCCGCCGTCCATTGCGCGCCCCGTTTTCGCAAGGGCGAATCCCAGGGCGGCCATCAGGAAGACCGGCAGGATGGCGGGAAGAATCACCGACATGGACGGAGCCTGGGCCCGGCCGCGCACGCCGCACAAGGCCCGATTTGACTAGGCCGGTGTGCTGTCGTTCTCTCGTTGCATGAGCAAATCAGGACCCGAATCGGCGCAAGCGTCCGATCACAGTCTTGCGCACCTGACTGTGCGCCTGGGGTCCGTCGCCGCCAATTACCGCGAGGTGTTGCGCCGCGCGCCCTCGGCCAGCGCCGCACCGGTGGTCAAGGCGAACGCCTATGGCATGGGGTTGGCGCCGGTGACGCATGCACTCAGCAATGCCGGCGCGGATTCGTTTTTTGTCGCCCGGCTGGAGGAGGGGATAGAGGCGCGGGCGCTTCTTCCCCACGCCCGCATCTTCGTATTCGACGGCGTCGCCCCAGGGACCGCGTCGGCGCTGGTTTCGCATCGCCTGACGCCGGTGCTGAATTCGCTCGAAGAAATCACCGAATGGTCGATGCGCGCCAAGGCCGACCGGGTCGAGTTGGATGCAGTCCTTCAGATCGACACGGGGATGAACCGCTCCGGCCTTTCGCATGCGGAGCTTTCGCAATTGGCCTCGCGTGTTCGCGAATCGCTGGTGGGCATCAATCTGGTGCTGATCCTCAGCCATCTGGCCTTGGCTGATGAGCCGGACCGCGAAATGAATTGGGTTCAACTCGCGCGCTTTCGGGCCGCCTTGGCAGCGCTGCCGGCTGCGCCGGCAAGCCTCTCCGCGTCTGCCGGAATCGAGCTGGGCCGCGATTTTCATTTCGATATGGTCCGGCCCGGCCTTGCCATCTATGGCGGCAAGCCTGTGCAAACACGGCCCAACCCTTACCGCACTGTTGCCGTTCTCACCGGGTGCGTCCTGCAGATTCGCCACATCGACGAAGGCGAGACGGTCGGCTATGCGGCGACCTTCACGGCTGCGCGGCCATCCCGGCTGGCGATCGTAGCCACCGGCTATGCCGACGGGCTGATCCGCGCCGGGGCCGCGCGGGGCCGCGCCGCGATAGCGGGGGTCCGCGTGCCCTTCGCCGGACGGATGTCGATGGATCTGCTTGCGCTCGACGCAACGGATGTGCCCTTACCTGTGCTCAATCGCGGGACGGAAGTGGAATTCATGGGCGATACCGTGACATTGGAAGAGGTGGCGGAAGCGGCGGGTACCATCACGCATGAGGTGCTCACCTCGATTTCGCCGCGCGCCCGCCGGATTTATGTGGATGAATAAAATGAACATCTTTGCCACTGTCGGCCGCGTCTTCCTCGCCTTTCTTGCGGTCACGGGACGGCTCGCGGTCTTCATGGGCGAGGCGTTGTCGCATTGTGTGCGGCCGCCGATCTTCTGGGGATTGATCCTGCAGCAGATGCTGCGTATCGGCTATTTCTCGCTTCCCGTGGTAGGGCTGACCGCTTTCTTCACCGGCGCGGTGCTGTGCCTGCAGATTTACGTCGGCGGCAATCGCTATGGCGCGGAATCCTTCGTGCCGCAGATCGTGGTCCTCGGTATCACCCGCGAACTCGGACCGGTGATCGCGGGGCTGATGGTGGCGGGCCGCGTCGCCGCAGCCATTGCCGCCGAGATCGGCACCATGCGCGTCACCGAACAGATCGACGCGCTGACCACGCTTTCCACCAACCCCGTGAAATATCTCGTGACGCCGCGGTTGATCGCAGCGGTGATCAGCATGCCGATCCTGGTCGCCATTGCCGATTCCATCGGCGTGTTCGGCGGTTATATCGTCGCGACCAACAGCCTGAACTTCAACGGCGCGGTCTATTTGAAGAACACCGCAAATTTCGTCACCAATGAGGACGTGGTCTCCGGCCTGACCAAGGCGGCGGTATTCGGTTTCATCATCGCGCTGATGGGTTGCTACAACGGCTTTAATTCCAAAGGCGGCGCGCAAGGCGTCGGCGCGGCAACCACCAATGCTGTCGTGTCGGCATCGATTCTGATCCTTGCCGCGAATTACGTTCTCACCTCCGTTTTCTTTACGCATTGAGGCGGCAATGAGCGTGCCAAAAATCGAACTCAAAGGCGTGAAAAAACGCTTCGGGCCAAAGGTCGTGCTCGATGGCATCGATCTGTCCATCAATGCCGGCGACTCGCTGGTGATCATCGGGGGGTCGGGCAGCGGCAAATCGGTGACCATCAAATGCGTGCTTGGCATTATCCGTCCCGATGCCGGCACGATCACAGTCGACGGCGAGGAGGTGACCCATCTTCACGGCTCCAAGCGCGACGAGTATCTGCGCAAATTCGGCATGCTGTTTCAGGGTGGCGCGCTCTTCGACAGCCTGCCGGTGTGGGAGAACGTCGCCTTCGGCCTGATCCAGGGGCGCGGCGTCGACCGCAAACACGCCCGCGAGATCGCCATCGAGAAGCTCGCCAAGGTTGGGCTCGGACCGGAAGTCGCTTCGCTTTCACCGGCGGAATTGTCCGGCGGCATGCAGAAGCGTGTCGGGCTTGCGCGGGCCATCGCTGCCGATCCACAGATCATTTTCTTCGACGAACCCACCACGGGTCTCGACCCCATCATGGCCGACGTCATCAACGATCTGATCGCTTCCACGGTGCGCAATCTTGGGGTGACGGCGCTTTCCATCACCCATGATCTCGTCAGTGCGCGCAAGATTTCGAACCGCATCGCCATGATCTACAAGGGCAAGATCATCTGGGATGGCGCGACCAAGGACATCGACCACAGCGGCAATCCTTATGTGGATCAATTCATCCACGGTTCGGCGCAGGGCCCGATCCAAATGGAAGTGCGTCGCTAGTGGCCCGTCCGCTGGCCTTTGTCTGCCAATCCTGCGGCACGGCGCATCCCAAATGGTCTGGCCGGTGCGACGATTGCGGGGCCTGGAACACGCTGGTGGAGGAACAGGCGGCACCGCCTGCGGGCACAACGGCGCGGCGGGTGGGGAAGGGACGTCCCTTTCAGCTCGAAGGGCTTTCGACCGTTGGCGAAGAACCGGTGCGCCGCCTGACGCGCGTTGCCGAATTCGACCGTGTGGCCGGCGGTGGCTTGGTGCCAGGCTCGGCGCTGCTTTTGGGCGGGGATCCTGGGGTTGGCAAATCGACGCTGGTGCTGCAGGTGCTCGCCGCCTATGCCGGCACAAAAAAATCCGCCGTCTACATTTCCGGCGAAGAGGCGTTGGCGCAGGTGCGTCTGCGCGCTGCGCGCATGGGTTTGGCGAACGCACCGGTGCAACTCGGAGCGGCGACCTGCGTCGAGGATATTCTGGCGACGGTCGCCACCGCATCGCCGCCGGACATTCTCGTCATCGACTCCATCCAGACCGTCTGGACGTCGGCACTCGAAGCAGCGCCCGGCACTATCGCGCAGGTGCGCACCGCGACGCATGATCTCGTGCGTTACGCCAAGGCGTCTGGCGTCGCGGTAATCCTGATCGGCCACGTCACCAAGGACGGCCAGATCGCCGGCCCCAAGGCGGTCGAGCACCTGGTCGATGCGGTGCTTTATTTCGAGGGCGAACGCGGCCACCATTTCCGCATTTTGCGTGCTGTGAAGAATCGCTTTGGTGCGACCGACGAAATCGGCGTGTTCGAGATGACGGGAACGGGCCTCGCGGAGGTGCCCAATCCCTCGGCGCTGTTCTTGGGCGACCGCTCGGGCCTCGCACCCGGCGCTGCCGTGTTCGCCGGTATGGAGGGAACGCGTCCGCTGCTTTCGGAAATCCAGGCCCTGACGGCGCCCTCGGGCTATGGCACGCCCAGGCGTGCCGTCGTTGGCTGGGATACCGGGCGGCTGTCTATGATTCTGGCCGTGCTGGATGCTCGGGCAGGGCTTGGAATATCGGGCCAGGATGTCTATCTGAACGTCGCTGGCGGATTGAAGATCGCCGAGCCGGCGGCCGATCTGGCTGCGGCGGCGGCTCTGATCTCGTCCTTCAGCGGCCGGGCTCTGCCGAAGGATAGCGTGGTTTTCGGCGAGATTGCGCTTTCGGGCGATGTGCGGCCGACGCCCCATGCCGAGGCACGGCTGAAAGAGGCGGCGAAGCTCGGGTTCAAACGTGCCTTTGTGCCGGCTGGCACCAAAGCGGGAGTTGCGTCGCTTGCGCTGGAAATGGTCAACGATGTCGCCGAC
>Ga0247668_1000318_pt1 | contig 12392 bp, 14 predicted proteins | sample CNK09_metaG_FD_182737 | JGI IMG/M metagenome (GOLD analysis project Ga0247668, IMG submission 182737) | Soil microbial communities from Purdue University Martell Research Forest, Indiana, United States - CNK09 | ecosystem: Environmental > Terrestrial > Soil > Temperate forest > Bulk soil...
AGGTGCTTGGCGAGAAGCGCGAGTACCTCACCATCAAGATCCTGCACAACGACATGACCGTGAACGTTCCGGCCGACAACGCCGAGCGCGTCGGCCTCCGGAAGGTCATCGACGAAGAGGCGGTCAAGAAGGTCGTCAAGTACCTGACCTCGGGCGGCACCGAGATGCCCAAGAACTGGAACCGCCGCTTCAAGCACAACCGCGACAAGATGAAGACGGGCGACATCTACGAGCTCGCCGAGGTCGTTCGCAACCTGGCGCTCCGCGATGGCGAGAAGGGCCTCTCGACGGGCGAGAAGCAGATGTACGTCAAGGCGAAGAAGATCCTCGCCTCCGAGCTCATGTACGCGAAGACGATGAGCGAGGACGAAGCGCTCGAGTGGCTCGAGGAGACACTGACCGAGGGCGCGAAGCCGAAGCTGACGCCTGCCGAGAAGAAGGCCGCTGCCGCGTCTTCGAAGAAGACCGCTGCGGCTGCCAAGACGACGGCCGCGAAGCCGGCGGCGAAGCCCGCGGCAGCCGCGAAGAAGGCGCCTGCCAAGGCGACGACCACTGCGCGCAAGACCGCGACGGCGAAGAAGCCGGCCGCGAAGAAGACCGCTACAGCGCGGCGCTAATGAGCGTCTGGGCCGTGCTCGTCGCCGCCGGGCGGGGAGAACGGCTCGGGGAAGACCGACCGAAGGCGTTCGTCCGCCTCGGCGATCTTCCCATGCTCGCGGAGCCGCTCCGCCGGCTCGACGAGAGCGGCTGGATCGACCAGATCGTGCTCGTCGCTCCGCCTGAGTGGGAGGAGCCGGCGATCCTGCTCGCCGAAGAGATCGGCGCCTCGAAGGTGAGCGCGTGCGTCCCGGGCGGCGCGACGCGCACCGAGTCGGTCCGCGCCGGCGTCGCCGAAGTGCCCGAGGACGCAGCGGTGATCGTCGTCCACGACGCAGCCCGCCCGCTCGTCTCCGAGGACGTGATCCTGCGCGTGATCGCCGCGCTCGGCGAGGGCTTCGACGGCGCTGTCCCCGGCCTGCCGCTCGCGGACACGGTGAAACGGGTGCGTGACGGCATCGTCGTCGAGACCGTCCCGCGTGACGAGCTCGTCACCGTGCAGACCCCGCAGGCCTTCGTCGCTCCCGTTCTCCGAGCGGCGCTGAAAGCACTGAGTGTTGAGTCAACACAAAGTCCGACGGACTGCGCGTCGCTCGTCGAAGCGAACGGCGGTCGCATCAGGGTCGTCGAGGGCGACGAGAAGCTGCTCAAGGTGACGACGCGCGCTGATCTCGAGCGGGTCGCCTCATGGCGGTAGAGGTCATCGTCTTCGACATCGGCGAGACGCTGATCGACGAGACGATGATGTGGACGCGTGCGGCCGCGAACGCGGGCGTGACGCCGTTCACGCTGATGGCTGTGGTCGGCGCGACGATCGAGCGCGGGGTGCACCACGACGAGACGTGGGGCATTCTCGGCGTCGAGCACCCCGAGGGAACGTGGGTCGACGAGGACTGGTACCCCGACGCGGTGCCGTGCATCGCTCGGTTGGGCGAGGCGGGGTACCGCGTGTGCGCCGTCGGCAACACGCCACAGTTCGTCGAGGAGCAGGTCGGCGCTCACGTCGAGGTGCTCGGCTCGTCGGAGCGGTGGCAGATCTGGAAGCCGGATCCGCGCTTCTTCGCGCGCATCGTCGAGGCGGTCGGCGTCGCGCCTGCGAAGATCGCGTATGTGGGCGACCGCGTGGACAACGACGTCGGCCCGGCGCTCGCCGCCGGGATGGTCGGCGTGCACATCAAGCGCGGGCCGTGGGGCTATCTGCAGGAGCCGCCGGCTGCTGCGATTACGATCGACTCGCTCGATGAGCTGCCGGCGGTGCTCCAGTGAGCTTCCGCGTCGGGATCGGCGTCGACGCGCACAAGCTCGAGCGCGGCGTGCCGCTGATCCTCGGCGGCGTGCGCCTCGACTTCGACCGCGGGCTCTCGGGCCACTCGGACGGCGACGTGCTCGCGCATGCGCTGATCGACGCGCTGCTCGGTGCGGCGGGACTCGGCGACATCGGCGCGCTGTTCCCTTCGGGCGACGAACGCTACCGCGGCGCCGACAGCCTCGACCTGCTCCGCGACGCCTACAAGCAGGTGACGGACGCGGGGTGGACGCTCGTCAATGCCGACTGCGTGCTGATCGGCCAGGAGCCGAAGATCGCCGCGCGCCGCGCGGAGATGCGCGAGCGCCTGTCGGAAGCGTGCGGCGGTGGCGAGGTCAACGTGCGGGCGACGACGATGGATCACATGGGCTTCACGGGGCGCGGCGAAGGGCTCGCGGCGCACGCGGTTGCCCTCCTCACCCGTGTGTGATGGAGGTCGTGCGCTACGCCGACCGGCCCGAGCTGCGTGAGCGCCGTCGCGAAGAGCTCAACACGTTTCCGGAGTACATGAACCACAACGCGATGGGCTGGAAGTACTGGGGGCGGCTCTACGACGACTTCCCGGCATTCCAGCTCGCGGTCGTCGACGGTGATGCGCTGCTCGGCGAGGTGCACGCGCTCTCGCTACCGATCGTGGGGGAGCAGTTGCCGTCGGGCTGGGACGAGGCGTTCGAGCGCGGAATGGAGGCCGGCGGCGGCAACGTCGTCTCGCTGCTCGCGATCAGCGTCAAGCCCAAGGCACGCGGCAAGGGTCTGCCGGCGTTGCTGATTGCGGAGGTGCGAAACATTGCTCGCGAGGCGGGACAGGAAAGCGTGATCGCGCCGGTGCGCCCGACGCTCAAAGACCGCTACCCGCTGATCCCGATCGAGCGCTACGTCGAGTGGCGGCGAGACGACGGCTCGCACTTCGACCCGTGGATCCGCGCGCATGAGCGGCTCGGCGGCGTGGTCGTCGGGCCGTGCCGCGACTCGATGCTGATCCAGGCGCCGGTCGCCGACTGGCAGGAGTGGACCGGGATGCAGTTCCCGGAGGACGGCGTCTACATCGTCCCGGGCATGCTCGCGCCGCTCGAAGTGCACGAAGGCGTCGGCACGCACGTCGAGCCGAACGTCTGGATGAGGCACGCCGTCTAGGCGGACCGCACGACCATCGCGCCGGACAGCTCGTTCAAGACCACGCCGCCGCCTGGCGCGCACACGACGACGTCCTCGATCCGGACGCCGAAGTGGCCGTCCCAGAGGATCGACGGCTCGTCGGTGAACGTCATGCCCGCCTCGAGTGGCGTGTCGTCCTCCTCCGAGATGAACGGCTGCTCGTGGACGTCGAGGCCGATGCCGTGCCCCATCCGGTGGCGGAAGGACTCGCCGAGGCCGGCTTCCTCGATCGGCCCGCGGCATGCGGCGTTCACCTCGCGCGCGAGCGCGCCCGGCACCGCAGCTGCGCGACCCGCTTCTTGCGCGGCGAGCATCACGTCGTAGACGCGGGCGTATTCGGGATGCGGCTCGCCGCAGACGATCGTGCGCCCGAAGTCCGAGCAGTAGCCGGCGTGGACGGCGCCGAAGTCGAACATCACCGCCTCGCCCTCGGCGATCGGTTCGAGCCCGCTCGGCATCGTCGAGTCGTGCGAGCTCTCGTAGCCGTAGCTGAAGATGTGCGTCGGGAACGACGGCGTGCGCGAGCCGCGGATGCGCATTTGATGTTCGACCTCCTCGACGAGGTCGGCCATCGCCACTCCGGGCACGACCTTGTCGGCGCTTGCGGTCATCGCTTCGTCGCACATGTGCGCGGCGACCGTCATCAGCTCGAGCTCGAGCGGTGACTTGATGCGGCGGAGCTCGTTGACGAGCGGCGTCCCGTTCACGAGGCGCGCGTCGCCCAGCGCACCCTGCAACTCGAGCACGGCCTCGCCCCAGGTGCGGGCGCCGATGCCGATCGTCTTCACGTTGCCGAGCGCGCTCGTCGCTTTCCGGAAGAGCGCGCGGCCGTCGTCGGTCTCGTTCACCGTGATCAGGTCGCCCGGTTCGTTGCCCCACAGATGGAACAGCACGAACATGCGCGGCAGGACATACAGCGGCTCGCGGCCGGGAACGATGAAGGCACCGGTGACCCAGCCGTGCGCGTACGAGCTCTGCCCGAAGCTCGGCACGTCGCGCTCGAGGCCGGTTAGGTACTCGAGATCCGACGACTGCGGGACGAACAGCGCGTCGATCGCGTGTTCCTCCATGCGCTCGGCGAGCTTCTCGCGACGGGCGGCGTATTCGGTCTCGGGCAGATGTGCGGTCACGGGGCGGTCTCCTCCGTCGATTGCGTTGCGGGGTCGCGCAGAAAGCACGCTGAGGTGCGGTCTGCGCCAAGGTGGTAGAGCGGCGGCACCTCGGTGGTGCAGCGGTCGAACACGTAGGGGCACCGCGGATGGAACCGGCAGCCGTTCGGCGGCTGGGCCGGATCGGGCACCTCGCCCGGCAGCGCCTCGGGCAAGAAGCCCGCGCCGTCGGCGTGAGGGATGGCCGCGACGAGTGCCTCGGTGTACGGATGCTTGGGCGCCTGCCAGAGCGCGCGCGTCGGGGCGGTCTCGACCACGAGGCCCAGGTACATCACGCTCACCGCGTCGGCGACGTGATTGACGATCCCGAGGTCGTGCGAGATCAGCAGCAGCGCGAGGCCGCGGTCGCGCGCGAGCCGGACAAGGAGGTTTGCAGCCTGCGCCTGTGCGGAGGCGTCGAGCGATGACAGCGGCTCGTCGAGGACGACGACTGACGGATCCGCCGCGAGTGCGCGTGCGATCGCGATGCGCTGGCGCTGTCCGCCCGAGAACTGGTGCGGGTAGCGCCCGACGGCGCTCGCGGCGATGCCGACCTCGTCGAGCAGGGCGGTCGTACGCTCATGGTGGGTGCTGCTCGGCGCACCGGCGAGCGTCAGCCCGTCGGCGATCTGCGCGCCGACGGTGCGGCGCGGGTTGAGCGAAGCGAACGGGTTCTGGAACACCATCTGGATCCGCGCGTCCTCGCGGCTCCGCGCTTTGCGGCGCAGCGGTTGTAGCGGCCGTCCGTCGAGCAGCACGTCTCCGGCCTCACGCGGCACGAGCCCGACGGCGGCCTTGGCGAGCGAGCTCTTGCCGCAGCCCGACTCGCCGACGAGCCCGACGATCTGCCCGCGCTCGACCGAGATGCTCGCGCCTGCGACTGCGCGCACCGGCCCGCGGCCGCGGTCCCGGTACACCACCTCGAGGTCACGAATCTCGAGCGCGCTCATCCGGTCCTGAACGGGTCGACGTGGCAGGCGAGCAGCCGTGACGCGGAGACGGCGACGAGCGGCGGCACCTCAACGAGGCACTGCTCCGCCGCATACGGGCACCGCGGATGGAACGCGCAGCCTGCAGGCCGCGCGCGAGGCGTCGGCGGCGAGCCGGGAATCGCGACCAGCTCCGTGCCGCCGGCCTGCTCCGGGTGCGGCAGCGCGTCAAGCAGCGCGCGCGTGTACGGATGGCGTGGCGAGGTCAGCAGCTCGCGCGTCGGGCCGGACTCGACGATGCGGCCTGCGTAGAAGATCGCCACCTCGTCGGCGATCGACGACATCACGCCGAGGTCGTGCGTGATCAGGATCACCGAGAGGCCCTGTTCGCGCCGCAGCCGGTCGAGCAGGCGCAGAATGCCGGCCTGGACGGTGACGTCGAGTGCGGTCGTCGGTTCGTCGGCGATCAGCAGCTTCGGGCGCGCCGCGAGTGCGATCGCGATCGCGATTCGCTGCCGCATCCCGCCGGAGAACTGGTGCGGGAAGCCGCGCAGTGCGTGCTCGGGGTCCGGGATGCGCACCTCTTCGAGCAGCTCGACCGCGCGCTTCGCGGCGACCGCGCGCGAGGCGCCCTCGTGCGAGCGCACGTGCTCGGTGAGCTGCTTGCCGATCGAGAGCATCGGGTGCAACGACGTGAGCGGGTCCTGGAAGACCATCGCAAGCTCTGCGCCGCGGACGTTGCGCAGCGCGCGGGAGCGCAACGTAAGCAGGTCTTGCCCGCCATAACGAGCAACCCCGGAGGTGCTGGAACCGGCGGGCAAGAGCTGCATCAGCGCGAGGACCGAGATCGTCTTGCCGCTGCCGGACTCGCCGGCGACCCCGAAGACCCGGCCCTGCTCGACCGCGTAGTCGACGTCGTCAACGATCGTCATCGGCCCGCTGTTCGTGGGGAGGGTGACGGTGAGCCCTTGCACGTCGAGCAGCGCGCTCATTCGGCGTCGCCTCCCTGCGACCATGACGACTGCGGGTCGAGTGCATCGCGCAGCGAGTCGCCGAGGAAGTTGAACGCGAGCACGACGGTGAAGATTGCGAGGCCCGGGAACGTGCCGATCCACCAGTACTGGAAGTACTGCGTGCCCTCGGCGACGCCGGCGCCCCATTCCGGCTGCGGCGGCTGCGCACCGAGCCCCAGGAAGGAGAGGCCGGAGAGGAGGAGCACGGCGTTGCCGAGGTCGAGCGTTGCCAGCACGAGCACCGGCCCGAAGACGTTCGGAAGGATGTCGCGGATCAACGTGCGTCGCGCCGACTTCCCGAGGAGCCGCGCCGACTGGACGTACTCCGCTTCGCCGACCGAGAGCACGAGCCCACGCACCACGCGTGCGTACGACGGCCAGCTGACGATCACGAGCGCGAGCACCGCGTTGCGGACCGTCGGCCCGAGCGCAGCGGTCACGACCATCGCAAGGATGATCGCCGGGAAGGCGAAGACGAGATCGGCGGAGCGCATGACGAAACCATCGACGATGCCGCCGAAGTAGCCGGCGATTGCACCGACGGTCCCGCCGATCAGGAGCGCGAGCGTTACGAGCAGGAGTGCGAGCGGAATCGAAAGCCGCGCGCCGTAGAGCACGCGCGAGAAGACATCGCGGCCGAGCTCGTCCGTCCCGAAGAAGTGGCCCCAGCTGGGCGGCACGAACGTCGTCGCGCTTTGGGCGAGCGGGTTGTGAGGCGCGAGCAACGGCGCGAAGATCGCGATGAAGATCCACGCGCCGGCGATCACGAGGCCGGCGATCGCGAGTGGGTGCCGCCACGCGGCGCTCGCGAGCGGCCCGCGGCGCTGCCACGAGCGCACCTTGATCGGAACCGCGGGAACGCTCATGAGATCCGGATCCGCGGGTCGATGACGCCGTAGAGCACGTCGACGAGGAAGTTGATGACGATGTAGACGACGGCGACGAACAGGCTCACACCCATGATCGCCGGCAGGTCGAGCGTCGTCGCCGAGTGATAGGCGTACTGGCCGATCCCCGGCCACGAGAAGATGTTCTCGACGAGCACCGCGCCGGTCATCACGTTGGCGAACGCGAGGCCGATCACCGTCACGACCGACGGCAGCGCTGCGCGCAGCACGTGCCGCACGATCACGACCGGCTCCGGCATGCCCTTGGCGCGGGCGGCGCGAACGTAGTCGTTCGAGATCACCTCGAGCACCGCCGAGCGCGTATAGCGCGTCAACAGTCCGACGTTGTACGCGGCCAGCACGAGCGCCGGCAGCACGAGGTGCTGCAGCGCGTTCCACGCCGTCGCCCACTGCCCGGAGATCGCCGCGTCGAGGGTGTAGAGGCCGGTGTGGTGTGGCGGCGGCGTGACGACGGCGTCGAGCCGGCCGGTGCCGGGGAGCCAGTTCAGGCGGAAGAAGAAGACGTAGAGCGAGACGAGCGCGATCCAGAACGTCGGCATCGAGACCCCGCCCAGAGAGACGATGCGTAAGAGGTGGTCGGTCAGCTTGTTGCGCTTCACCGCTGCGATCACGCCGAGCGTCATGCCGACGAACACCGCGACGAGGATCGACAGGATCGCGAGCTCCGCCGTCGCGGGGATGAACTCGCCGAGATCTCGGCTCACGGGGGAGTGGGTCTGCTGCGACTCCCCGAGATCGCCGTGGACGAGTCGCCAGAGGTACGTGCCGTACTGAACGGGCAACGGCTTGTCGAGCCCGTAGTGGTGGCGGAATGCCTGCACCGCCACCGGGTCGTCGATCGCACGCTGCCCGAGGTTCGCCGCGGCGGGATCGCCGGGGACGAGCTGCGTGAGGATGAACGCGATCAGCGTGATGCCGATCGCGAGGAAGACGAGCGCTACGAGCCGGCGCGCGAGGAAGCGTAGGAAAGGCTGGGACGACCGCTTGCGCGGCCGCCCCAGCCTGATCGGCAGTCGAAGTGGCTTACTTTGAACCGACAGCGGTGACGTCGATCCAGTAGACGACGTTGAACGCCGTTTTCGTCAGGTTGCTCGAGCTGGCGACCACCTGGCCGGGCTGCACGAGCGGATAGAACGGGCTCTTCGCGTTCAGATCGTTGCCGATCGTCTGGTAGAGCGCGCTGCGCACCTTCGGGTCGGCGGTCGAGCCGGCCTTGACGCCCAGCTTCTCGAGCGCCGGGTACGAACCGGCCGCCCAGCCTGCGCGCAGGCCGACGGTCTGGCCCGGCAGGAACACGAGGTAGTCGTTCGGGTCCGGATAGTCGGGGCCCCAGTACCAGAGGCCGAGCTCTTCCGTGCCCGCGCGGTAGGTGTTGAGGGAGGTCGCGACCGGCGACCCTGCGAGATCGACCTTGATCCCCGCGGCCTGGAGGTCGGACTGCACCTTCTGTGCGAGGACGCCGAACGAGAGGCCGTTCGAGGTGATGTCGCTCGGGAACTCGATCTTCAGCGTCGGATTCGAGATCCCCGACGCCTTGACCTCGGCTTTCGCCTTCGTGAGGTCGGTCGAGATCGCCGACTTCTTCAGCGCGCCCAGGAACATCGTCGGGATGACGCCCGCGGCGCGCGCTGCGCCGGAGCCGGCGACGTGCACGTAGCCGTTGTAGTCGAGCGCATAGCGAATCGCGTTCTGGATGTGCGGGTTCGAGCTGGTCGCCGAGATCTTCGGGTTCGAGTTCGCGAACAGGAAGAAGACGTTCGCCGACGGCGTGCGCTCGATGTGCAGCTTGCTACTGCTCAGGCCCTTCGCCTGGTCGGCGGAGAGGTCGAGCGAGACCTCATTCGAGCCCCGCTGGATGTTCAGCAGCTGAGCCGCCGAGTTCACGTTGCGGATGACGACGTTCGCGAACTTCGGCTTCGTCGCGCCCCAGTAGTTCGGGTTGCGGGTGAGTACGACCTGCGAGGTCGTCGAGTAGCTCTTGAGGATGTACGGGCCGCTGCCGGCGGACTGCGAGTTGAGGAACGACTCTGCCTTGTCCGTCTTGTCGGCGTCCGCGGCGGCGGAGCCACCGTGTGCTTTCACGACCTTCGAATTGACGATGCCGAGCGACGTGTTGGCGACGAGCACGGGGATCGCCGGGTTCGGCGTCTTCGCGCGCATGACGACGGTGTACTTGCCCTTCGCCGATGTCGTGATGCCCGCGAGCAGGAAGGACGGGTTGCCCTTCAGGTTGACGAGGCGGTTGAACGAGAACACGACGTCAGCAGACGTCAGCGGCGTCCCGTCTGAGAAGTGCACGTCCTTGCGGAGCGTGAACGTGTAGGTGCGTGCGTCCTTCGACGCCTTGAACGACGTTGCGACGCTCGGGGCCGGGTGCGCCACGTCGGCGCCCACGAACTTCAAGAGCGTGTCGTAGAGGCCGCGGTCGACGATCCCGCCGGTCGGCTCGTACTGCCTCTGGGGGTCGGACGTCTTGAGGTCGAACGACTTGTCGATCACGAGCGTGCTGCTCGCGGTCGCATTGTGGTGCGTGGCGGTCGCTGCGGTCGCCGCGACGGCGGCGACGAGCACCGCCAGGACTACGGCGGCCAGGGCGATCGACCGTCTTGGGGATCTCATCTTCGTGCTCCTTCTGGTGGACGACGGGGGCCTTGCGGGGTGGACCACTGGGTTAGACCGTGACGAGCTCTCGTTGCAGGGCGCCGCGAGCGAACCGCGCGTACGAGAACTCTTCGAGCGCGTTGTCGGCGGGACCGCCGAGCACTGCACCCGCGATGCGCCGGCCGACGGCCGGGGCGAGCATGAAGCCGTGCCCGCTGAAGCCTGCGGCGAGATAGAGGCCGGGGAGGCCTTCCACGGCGCCGAGGATGGGCTGGTGGTCGGGCGTCACGTCGTAGAAGCCCGTGACGAGGATCGAGAACGAGACGTAGGTCAGCTGCGGCAGTAGGTCGCTCGCGATGGTGCGGACGTTGCCGAGCCATTCCGCACGGCCGTCCTCGGGCTCGCCGACGGCCGCGAGGTCGCTGGCGAGGACGCGGCCGTTTGCCAACTGCTTTGCGGCGAAATGGCGTTCCGCCGCAACGACGAGCGGCTCGAGGATGCGCCGCGTGATCGGCTCGCTGTAGAAGAGATGACGTGCTTCGCGCTCGATCGGCAGCGTGAGGCCGGCCGTTGCCGCAAGCGCGGCTGTGTCACAGCCTGCAGCGAGCACGACGCGGTCGGCCCGGATGCTCGAGCCGTCACGAAGCGCGATCGACCAGCCGTCGCCGTCGGGAGCGAGTGATGCGACGTCGGCGATCCGCACCTCGGCGCCGCGTGCCTGCGCCGCTTGCGCGAACGCCTCGACGACCGATTGCGGACGGTCGAAGTACCCGTCCTCGCCGCACCACGACGCTCCGGCGAGCCCGTCGATCGCGAGGCCGGGCACCGCGTCCGCGGCCTCGGCCGGCGAGAGCAGCCTCGACGGAATGCCTGCGGCGTTCTGGACCGAGACGGCGGCAGCTAGCTGTGCGAGCCGCTCCTCGCTGTGCGCGAGGAACGCGTAGCCGCACTGCGCGAAGCCGAGCGGGAGCTTGGAGTCGAGCCGCGCGGGCAGATCGGCGAAGAACGCGGCCGACTCGCGCGCGAGCTCGCAGTTCAGCGGCGTGCTCCATTGCTGGCGCATGCCGCCCGGCTGGACGCCCGAAGCGCCTGCCGCGACACCTTCGCGTTCGACGACGAGCGGCCGCACGCCGGCTTCGGCAAGGTGGAGCGCCACCGACAGTCCGGTGATCCCGGCCCCGACCACGACGACCTCTGAGCGGTCGACCGTCATTGACGAGCGGCCGCCTTGTGTGCACTATCTTGCACGGCTTGCAGTTTATTGTGATCGCACCCCGACCTGTCAAGAGGACTTGGTGAAGGCAGAGATCGAGAAGAAGGCGCCCGCCAGCGTCGGCGCACATCTGCACCAGGCGCGCCGCGCGCGGAACCTCTCGCTGGCCGACGTCGCGCAGGCGACGAGCATCTCCGCGTCGTTCCTCTCGCTCGTCGAGAAGGACAAGAGCGACATCACGATCGGCCGCCTCGTGCGCCTGATCGACTTCTACGGCATCTCGATCAGCGACATCTTGCCGGGCGCGGTCTCGACCGGCTATCCGGAGGTGGTCACGCCGGGTGAGCGTCGCCTGCTGCACTCCCCGGCCGAGGGGATCGACGTCTATCTCCTCACGCAGGACACGCGCCACCAGATGATGCCGCTGTATCTCGAGGTCGAGCCGGGCGCGCAGCTCGCGGAGCCGGGACAGCACGCGGGCGAGGAATGGGTGATCGTCGTCGAGGGCGAGCTGCGCCTCGAGCTCGACGGAACGCCGCCACGCGTCCTCAAGGCAGGCGACGCCGCGTACTACCCCGCCGAGCGCCCGCATCACTTCGCAAACAACAGCAAGACGAAGGTGCTGAAGCTGATCTGCGTCGACACGCCGCCGACGATGTGATGGGCGCTTCCCGGACACACTCACGCAGCGGCAGCCCGTTCGAGGAGACGGCGAACTACTCGCGCGCGGTACGCGTCGGCAACACGATCGCGGTGAGTGGCACCGCCGCCACCGGCGCGAACGGTTCCGCGTTCCATCCCGGCACGTACGAGCAGACGCGGGAGGCGTTCGATCGCGCGCTCGCTGCCGTTCGCGAGCTCGGCGGCGACGTCGCGGACGTCACGCGCACGCGCATCTTCCTCACCGTCGATGCCGAGTGGCGCGACGCGGTGCGCGCGCACGCCGAGCTTTTCGCCGGCGTCGAGCCCGCGAACACGACCTTGTATGTCGCTGCATTCATCCCCGAGGGCGTTGTCGTCGAGGTCGAGCTCGACGCCGTCGTCGGTTAACCCGAAGGAGCTGACGATGCCGAGCGCGTCCCACGACGAGCTGCCTCTGCAGGAGATCGTTCCCGGCTACTCGAGCCGTTTCGCCGACTGGGGCGGCATCACCGTCGGGTTCGAGAAGGCGCACAAGGGCCAGGACGCCTCGAACATGGTCAAGGGTTTGCCCGACGACCGCTGCCAGGCGCCGCACTGGGGCTATGTCTTCTCGGGGAAGATCGTCGTCGACTACGGCGACCGCCAGGAGACGATCGTCGGCGGGCAGGCGTACTACATCGCGCCCGGGCACAAGCTCACGTTTCTCGAAGACAGCGAGGCGCTGGAGTTCACGCCGACCGTGGAGCTCGAGAAGACGCTCGAGGCGGCCCGCCGCAACCATGCCGCGGGCGAGACGCTAGGCGGGCAGTGACGCGACGCCGTCGCTGACGACGACGAGCCCGTCACGCTCGAGCGAGACGAGTGCGTCACCGTCCACCGG
>Ga0247668_1000319_pt1 | contig 12376 bp, 7 predicted proteins | sample CNK09_metaG_FD_182737 | JGI IMG/M metagenome (GOLD analysis project Ga0247668, IMG submission 182737) | Soil microbial communities from Purdue University Martell Research Forest, Indiana, United States - CNK09 | ecosystem: Environmental > Terrestrial > Soil > Temperate forest > Bulk soil | place...
GCTGCGAAGCGCCGTGCGCAGGGAACTGAGCAGCGTCTTGACGTGGATGGGGCGGTCGACGAGCGTCACGTGCGCGCGTGGGCCGAGACCTTCGAACGAACGGGCGGCGCGGTCCATATCGGGCTCCGCCACGAAGATCATCAATGGGATCTCCGACCAGGGAGGCTGCGCGGCCAGCGTGGCGGCAATGCGCCGCATGGCCGGCGGCGTGAGCGCCTCCGCGGTCACGACCGCGACACCCGCGCCTTCATCGATCCCGCGGCAGAGCTCCTCGGCATTGGCGCACGCCTCGGCCGCAACGCCGGCACGCGAGAGGATGTGGGCCATCGTTTCTGCATCCCGGCCCGTCGGCGCAAGGAGCAGAACCCGAAGCGGCCGGCCTGCCGTATCGGCGGGTTGTTCAACGAGTGCGGTCATCGGTCTTCAACGATGGGGATTCCGGAGAGAATGCCGCGGAAGTGCTTGAGGGGCGGGCCGACGCGCAAGCCTCCGGAGCTCATGGTGAACTCGCGGATTGCTTTCTCGTGGGCGCCGCTCCGTTTTTTCATCACGGAAATGGCCTTGTGTAACTCTCCTTCGGCCTCGTAATACCGCAGCAGAACCACACAGTCGGCGAGGTAACTGACGTCGACCGAGGAGACCATGTTGGAGCCGATCAGACCGTGCTGGGCCATCACCAGAATCGTGGCCACACCGTGATCGCCGAGGTAGGTCAGCATCTCGTGCAGATGGAGCGTGAGGAAGCGCTCCTCTGGCATGGCGTTGAGGTAGCCGTTCAGACTGTCGATGACGAGAACCTTCGCGTCATCCCTCTCGACCGCGATGCGAACGAGATTCGCGAACTCGCCCGGCGCAAGCTCCGCGGGATCGATCTGCTGCGCCGTAATGGACTTTCCTTTCAGATGGCTGCTCAGCTCCATCCCCACCGCGGACGAGCGCTTGAGCAGACTCCTGCGGCTTTCATCGAAGATGAACAACGCCGCGTGCTCGCCCCGGTTCGCCGCGGCAACGGCGTATTGCGTCGCCAGTGTCGATTTCCCCACGCCGGCCGGTCCCATGATCAGCGTGCTCGATCCCATCTCCAGGCCGCCGCCGAGCAGGGCGTCGACTTCTTCGATGCCACTGGCGAGAAGTCCATCGCCGCCGTCGCCCCGGTTGCGCGCCGCGATCAGGCGCGGATAGAGATCGATGCCACCCCGGCGGATGGTGAAGTCGTGATATCCGCCACGAAAGTCGACGCCGCGCAGCTTGATGACCTCCAGCCTGCGACGCGGCGCGCCATAGAGCGGCGCGCGCCGCTCCAGCACGATCACGCCATGCGGCACGCTGTGCAGTTGCAGGTCGTTCCCCTCGGCGGTCTTGTCATCGAGAAAAAGAACCGTGGCGCCGCGGTTGGTGAAGTACTGCTTCAGAGCCAGGATCTGTTTGCGATAGCGGAGCGTGCTCTGCGAAAGGAGCCGGATCTCGGAGAGCGAGTCGAGCACCACCCGCTGCGGTTTGACGCGCTCCACCTCTTCGAGAATCCGCGAGACCGTCTGTCCCAGCTCGATCTCCGAGGGATGGAAGATGGTCGTGTCTTCCTCCTCGCTGAGCGTCTCCTCGCGAACGAGGTGCTCGTTGATCTCGACGCCGCTCAGGTCCCAGCCGTGCGAACGGGCCACCGCATGGAGCTCTCTCTTCGTCTCCGACAGCGTGATGTAGAGTCCCTTCTCGCCGGCTTTGACCCCTTCGATCAGGAACTGCATCGAGAGGGTCGTCTTCCCCGCCCCCGGGTCACCTTGAATGAGATAAACGTGGTCTTTCGGGAAACCGCCTCCGAGGATCGCATCGAATCCCACGATCCCCGTGGCTGCAACCGGCTCCGTCGATGGCTCCATGTACCGCCCTCCAAAACATCAAATCGTTGCGGAGGACATTGCAATAGATGAACCCGAGTTGGGATGGCGATTACCCGCTAAATATCAATGGGTTACCGAGGCAGGGGCCGGTTGGGACGGGTTGCTGCGTTGCTGGGTTGCAAGGTTGCCTGGTTGCGCGGTCTCGAGGTTTCGCGGTCTCGGGGTGGGACCTTGCAACGGCTGCGCGATCGCTCCCTTCACCGCGCGACCTCGAAACCGCGAGACCCCGCAACCCAGCAACCCAGCAACCCAGCAACTCTGCAACCAGGCAACCCATCCACGCCACAACCCACGCTACAATCCCTCCCCTTTCGATGAGCAAGTTCTACATCACCACGGCCATCCACTACGTCAACGACGATCCGCATATCGGGCATATGTACGAGAACGTCGTGGCCGACGTCATCGCCCGGCACCGGCGGCGGATGGGGGACGACGTCTGGTTCCTCACCGGCGCGGACGAACATGGGCAGAAGATCGAGCGCGCCGCGGCGAAGGAAGGGATCCAGCCCATCGAGCTGGCCGACCGCGTCGTGGCCAAGCATCACGAGATGTGGCGCAGGCTGAACATCAGCCACGATGATTTCATCCGCACCACCGAACAGCGCCACCGCCTCGGCGTTCTGGAGTTGATCCGGCGCATCCAGGAGCGGATGCCGGACAATATCTACCTCGGCGAGCACACCGGCTGGTACTGCCAGAACGAGGAGACGTTCATCCCCGAGAATCAGGTGCGCGACGGGAAGGACGAGAGCGGCCATCCCGTCGAGATGACCACCGAGAGCAACTATTTCTTCAAGCTCTCGCGCTTCACCGAGCCGCTCCTCGCGCATTACCGCGCCAATCCCGGCTTCATCTATCCGCCCACGCGGATGAACGAGGTCGTCTCGTTCGTCGAGCAGGGACTCAGGGACCTCTCCATATCGCGAACGTCGATCAAATGGGGCATCCCCTTCCCCGGCAATCCCGATCACGTCGTCTACGTCTGGCTGGACGCGCTGACGAACTACATCTCGGCGCTCGGCTTCGGCAGCGCCGAGCATGCGCGGTTCGATCACGACTGGCCGGCGGACCTTCACCTCATCGGCAAGGACATCATCCGCTTTCACACCGTCTACTGGCCGGCCTTCCTGATGGCGGCCGGCCTGCCGCTGCCGAAGCGCATCGTCGGCCACGGCTGGTGGCTCCGCGACAATCAGAAGATCTCGAAGTCGCTCGGCAACGTGGTGCGCCCGTACAACATCATCGACGAGTTCGGCGCCGATTCGCTGCGCTACTTCCTGCTGCGCGAGATGGTCTTCGGGCAGGATCAGAACTATTCGGACGAAGCGTTCCTCGGCCGCTACAACGCCGACTTGGCCAACGACCTCGGCAACACGCTCTCCCGCTCGATCAAGATGACCGACACCTACTTCGGCGGCAAGACACCGCCGACGGCGTGTCCCGCGAACGAGTTGCTGCGCGCCTCGGAACAACTGGTGCCGGAGTATCTGAAGGCGATGGACGACCTGGCCTTCCAGCGCGCGCTCGACGCGGCGTGGAAGCTGCTCGTGGCCGTGAACGGCTACATCGTCAATCGCGAGCCGTGGAAGAAGTTCAAGGAGAGCGGCGCCGACGAGACGCTCTCGCGCATCCTCTGGAACACGCTCGAAGCCCAGCGGATCGTCTGGGTGATGATGGCGCCGTTCATGCCGTCGACGACGCGCGAAGCGTTGACCCGACTCGGCAGCGATCCCGATTTTATCGGAAGCGACGCACTGGCCTGGGGCGGTCTCCCCACCGGCGCCCCGGTGCGCGCCACCGACGCCATCTTTCCGCGCATCGACATCGAGGCCTATATCAAAGGAGTCCCCGTGGAAGAGAAGAACGAAGTGCCGGCAGCCGCACCGGAACCCCCAGCGCCGTCGCTGGCAACGCCGCCCGACAGCGCCAAAATCAGCATCGATCAATTCATGGAAATCGACCTCCGCGTCGCCGAGGTCCGCGCCGCCGAGCGCGTCCCCAAATCGAAGAAGCTGATGAAGATGACCATCTCCACCGGCGACGAAGAACGCACCATCGTCGCGGGTATCGCCACGAAGTACACGCCGGAGGAGTTGGTCGGACGCAAGATCGTGATCGTGGCCAACCTGCAACCGGCGAAGCTGATGGGGGTCGAGTCGAACGGCATGGTGCTCGCGGCGTCGATCGATGGTGAGCCATCGCTGCTGAGCGTCGACCCGGGAGTTCCGGCGGGGACGAAGGTGAAGTAGAGGATTGGGGGTAGGGTTTTGGCGCTCCCAATACTCCCCTTGATGTAGATGACTGCGAAAGGGGAAGGCCTCACGCTCGCGCGGACAGCCATCGTCGGCGTACTGATCGCGATCGCGGCGGTTCTGCTTCTGACGTGGTGTGTCATCCACGGCTACTCGATCGACGAGCAGGCGAAGGCCGTCGGAATCACGAAGGACATTCTGACGATCGTGGCACTGGCACTTGGTGCCTTCTGGAGCCTGCGCATCTACGTGAAGCAACGCAACGATGCGTTTGCCATCGACGTAAAGCAATCGGTTGTGGTCGTTCGGCTTCCGCAAGGCTGGTTGCTGAAAGTCAATGCCACCATTCGAAACGTTGGCAAGACACGCGTGGAATTAACACTCTGGCGATATCGCGCAGACCTTCTCCTACCGCTGACACCGGAGGTTGAGAAAGCGATAGCGACTGCGGCGGCTTTCTCGGAGTCTTCCGCACCGTGGCCGGCCATCGCTGAGGCCACGCTAACGGACGAAGACTTCGGGTTCTATATCGAGCCCAGCGCCACACAAGCCGAATCAGCGAATATCATTCTGCCAGGGTGGGTTGAATCAGTTCAGATTTACTCATTCTTTTCCGGTCCACCGGATCTTACGCGTGGTTGGTGGGCTCGAACGTTCATCGACCTTCGAAAGGAGCTTGCACATGGCGATTCCGACACGCTCGCGGTCCAAGGCCAAGACACCCACTAATGATTCACCCCTCTACGTGCCACCCAAGCCTTTACCGCCTGACTGGCTCGAATTTGTCAAAGAACAAGAGCGCCGGCAGGATCGCAACTCGAATCCATTGCCTGATGCAACGCGGCCCGGCGAAGGGCAGTAGTTCCTGTTCCCTCCCGTCATGATTCCAAAGAATCGAACGGCATGTGCTCGCGGCGTCGATCGATGGCGAGCCATCGCTGCTGAGCGTCGACGCGGGAGTTCCGGCGGGGACGAAGGTGAAGTAGGGCGCACTGGAATCGCCGGCACCCGGCGGTTCCAGTGAGAATGTGAGAAACGCAAGTCAGGTGGATCGGCCTACTTCTCCTTCGCCCGATACATTCCGTCGATGAGATGCCCGTTGTATGGGCCGGCCGTGTTCTTGGGTTCGGGGTTTCCGCTTGCAGGATTGATGTCCCACCACTCGCCGCTCGAGGTGTCGTATTTGAACTTACGCCGGGCAACGCCGCCTGATGGCTTTCCGTACATACCCGTACCCCATGAGGCGTCGACGAGGAAGGTGTGGACCGTGCCTGAGACGGTGCGATCGACGACGATGACGGTATGTCCCGGTTCCCTGGAACCGGCCGGCGGTCTCAGGACGAACAGATCTCCGGTCCGCCCGTCTACGAGGTTCACTTGTTTGAAATGAGCACTGCTGGACAAGTCCGACAGCTTTTCCCATCCTCTTTTCTCGTGCAGTCCCAGGTCACGACGGAGACTCGGAGTGTCGTTATCGCTCCCGGTGAATGCGTAAATGAACGCGAGCTGCACGTACCCGGCACAGTCGATGCCCATCTTGAACTCTTCCTGAAGGGCTCGCACCAGATCCCCGTTACTGAAGCTGGGGTGCGCGGTGCGCACCGCCGAGAACTTTCCGGCGTCGATGAGAGCCTGAGTAATCGCCTCGATCTCACTGGGCCTGGCCCGTCCGTACGCTGCGTTGCGGATGGCCCTCGGGTGCGTCTTCTCGAAGGTTGATCCGAGGATGCCGCTCACTCTCGTGATCGCCGCTTCGGTCCCGCCTGCACCTGCATAGCGGAACTGTGGAAGGGCGCTGACCACAGTTCCACCCGGCAGAGTGTACGTGGCTCTGGCGAGGTTGAGGTAGTCATCGATTCGCGTACGTAAATCGACCAGGGAGACCTTCGGCACGAGCCTCTCGAACGATGGCTCGGGCTCTTCCATCTCGTGATCGGTATCATCGGCCGCTTCGGTGAGCTCGGGATCGAAGTCGCTGTAGGACGCTTCAGCATCCTCATTGCCCTCGCCGCCGAGGAGCTCGGCATCGTCGAAACCCTCGAACATTTCGAGCTCGGGCTGCGCTGCGGCGTTGGATGGAACGCCGAAGAACCAGTCCGAGAGGTGCTTGGCCTGCGCCGCGAGAATGGTGGCATTGCGATTGGTGATGTGCCCGCTGTCCGTTGGGTTTTTCCGGGGCTCGTACTTACGGACCAGGATGTCCTCTCCGTTCAAGACCCTCTGAACCCGCGACGCCACCCCGGACAGCGTTCCTCCGCTCTCCCCTTTCTTGAGGGCTACCCATTTGTCATCTTTTTTCTTGAACCGTATGAGATCGCCGTCCTGGCTGATCCCGCCATGACCGGCAGCCATTGCGATACGGACCAGAGCGAACCGAGTCTCCGCGGGCAGGGCGTCGAAGTCCCCGCCGTTCTTTTCGAATGCTTTTCGCAGCTTGATCTCGGCGTATTTCAGGTACACCGCCGTTGCCAGCGCGGCATCCCTGCCGGTTTTGAACGGAATGGTGGTGACCGTTCGGCCGTGTTCATTGACGTTTGTGGTTTTTCTCGACTCATCGAACCGGACGTTGGAGAAGGCAGGAACGTTGGCTCGGAGTTGTGCCCGCGAGGCGAAAAAGTCGTCTGTGCCGGTGACGAAAGACTTCACTTCACCGGTGCTGAGGTAGAGGGAACGTCTGTCCCATTCCGCGAGCAGCACGGCGGCCAGGAATCCGGGATCGAGGCCGGCATCAGCGGCCACCGATTCGACCAGCTCCTTGAACTTCCCGCCGGCTTCTCCCGAGAGCTGCGGATCGCGTTCCGCGACATAGACGCCCGTCACTTTGAGGTTGGTGTCCTCGGACGCCTTCTGGATGGCCGGTCTGACTTCGGTCTTGAGGATTTTTCCCCACTCATCGCTGAGCTTTTTGAACTTCGAATCGTTTTTGTCCAACGGCCCGGGCTCTAACTCCTTGTGCCGGGTGAAGAAGATGAGGTTCGTCAGTTCATTCTCGTCATGCCAACCTCCCTGTATTGCCAGTTGCAGAGCCAGAGGCCAGTCGGGTTTGGCGAGCGCGTCGGCGACGTCCTGGGGAATTGTGGAGGGGTCGAATCGCTCTTCCAGCGGCGGCGCTCCGGACACCTCACCGTCATCCTCCCGGTCACCGGCGCGGGCGAAATCCTCTTCCGCTTCCGCAGAGAGACGCTGAAAAGGGCTTGCGGTGAGCGTAGCAGCATGAGGCTGCCAGGGGACTTCGCACGCAACTGCGAAGAGCTCTTCACTGAGAAAGGGCGATTCGACCCTCCTCGGTTGGTCAGCGGACAGACGCTCGTCGTAAGACACGGAGATTCTCCTTATGGCCGGGGACGTTCGGCTCCCCTCAGACGGCGGCCACCTTTCGCGCCTTGACGTCGCGGCCGGTAATGGCAGTCCAGTGGGTGATGATGGTCCGCATGTCGCTCTCGGTCGGGCTGGCCGTCGGCGTGTAAAGCCCCCGCACAGCGCTCGGGCTATTGAACTCGCCGCTCTCGATCTGGATCAGAATCCGGGAGATCGGATCGGCGACGTCGAAGAAATTCTTGGAGAGCCCGTGCGCCGGCAGGGCCACGCGCTCGGCGATCTTGAAGAGGCGCTGCTCGACGCCGCTCGCTTCCGCGCGCAGCGACTTGACGATGGCGGAGTCGAATTCCAGCGTGAGGTGGAACCACGACATCGTGGTCACGGCCACGTACTCCTCGCGGGAGAGATTCCCGTTCTGCCGCCGCGACCGCAGCATGTTGAAGAGCTTTCCGACCAGCTCCGCGATCTTGGAATCGTCGGTGGGATTGGAACTGCTGGTCGCGGTCACGTAAGTCATCCCCACCCACACCTCGCGCAAGAACTCCTCGAAGGTGGAGACGAAATCGGTATTGGCCGCTTCCGCCTTGAGGTACGAGTACGGCTTGCCGTCGTCCGCGCCGTGGTTGAGGTCCATTCCGAACATTCGCTGATACGCATTGCGGCGGGTGGCGCGGTGGTCGGGGCGGATGTGACTCATGGTGTTCGAGATGGTGAAGGGGGCGGAGTCGGCATAGAACAGCTCTTCGGTCGTCCGAAGCCAGGCTACGCTCTCCGGAATCGGTGTTCCCAGTTTCTCGCCGTGAAGCAGCTCATGGAGGACCCGTCTGAAAATCTCGTAGATGCGGGTGTTCTCGATCATGTAGGCGTAAATGAGGTGATCCCACGGAAACCGAAGCGGGGCTGCATCCCGCGGCACAGGGAACGGCACGCCCTGCGGGAAATTGGGCATAGCGCTCCGGTTCGCGGGGCTGCCGAGGTCGGTGAACGGCGGAGAGGGTGGCGATGGCTTTGGGCGCCCGTTCCAGACCTCCTCCAGGAGCGAGGCGATCTCGAACGGATGCTTGCTCAGGACGAGATCGGCTTCGCGCTCCCGATCTTGAAGCGGCGGGTTCAGAGTATTGAACTTGCTCACGGCCAGTTGTCGAAACATGATTTTTTCGTCCTCAGTACTTCGTCGTTTTCGTTGGCTTGCTGCTTTCCGGAACGATCTCGAACACGGTCCGCAGACTCCTGGCAAGTACCGCGTAGGAATTCGTTGCCTTGATGGCCAGCGCGTCGAGCGGCCGAGTCTGAACCACGGGGTGTTTGAAGGCCTCGATCAATTCTTCGATGTCATCGTGTGTGATCGGCTTGTTTGTCGGCATGTCCTTCTCCTCATTCATCGAGATCCCCTCAGGCCGCCTGCAGCGACCCGCCTAAACGAAGCATTGATGCTTCCTGTAACTTCAAAACCTCGCCGGCGGTGGCAGGGGTGGCGGCGACTTGCCACCCCGTCAATGCCAGCAGTCGAAGGCATTCGCTCCATACCCAGTGCATGGACGTGTATAGAGAGGACCCGAGGCGCGTTTCGAGCGCTTGTAACTCGGTGGGGCTGACGCGTTCCGGTTGGATCATTGCCCGGAGGGGACGGCCGCGGAAGGCGCGCTGCGGCGTGTCAAGCGTCAGGCGAACAATGCGCGGTAACAGGGGGACGGATTGCTCCAGCAGGTTTCGCGTATCGGAGGCGGCGTTGGCGATCGGGTACTCCTCGCTCCATGACGCGGCTAAAGCGTCCCAGGGACCGGCGCCGTAGAAGTAGCGGCAGGTTTCGACCCCCAGCAGCACGCGGAGGTAGGAGATCGGATGCGGATCGCCCGGCGTGTGCTGAAACACGAAGTTCGGCTCGCCGGCGAGCACGTCGTGCAGGGCCGCCACGCTCGCGTACCCCGTGTGAACGAACGCGAACGCGTCGGCGGCCATCTCCGAGGCCCATGCGGACCAGGCTTCGGCAACTCCGTCCGGCGCGTCGCTCAGACCATGTTCCAGGGTCTCGGCTAGTTCGCGATTCCAATCGACGATGTGCGCGACCTGATGCCCTGCCTCGTGGATCAGCGCGGTGGGACGGAGCAGGTTGTGGCGCACGATCTTGATCGCCGCCGCCGGGTTCTCCGCGCCGCCATCCCACAGCCGCAGGCCGGCCTTGAGAATCGACGCGCCGAGGCCTTTATCGACATATGTGAGGACGACCGGCGTCGTGTAGCCTAACTGGTCCAGGAGAGCGCTCATGCTGCGATCGGCCAGGATGTCGCACGCCCGCAGCAGACCGGCCATGTGCGGACTGGTCCGCGTATTGATCGCGTCGGCGTAGAAATCGAGCGTGGTTTCGGCCCGCATGAACTTGCGCCGGAACGTCAGCAGGCGGCGTTGAAGCTCGCGCAACGCCGTCGGACTCTCCGCCGTCCGCAACGTAACGGTCAGGACATCGGCCTCGGCGCAGAGCCGGGAGATCACTCCCTCGAGATGCTTTCGAATCGAAAGGCCGAGGTAGCGTTCCAGGCGACTCCAGGCCTCGGCGGACGCCAGATCATCGGGATCGAGACGGGTAGCTGCCGTCACCCAGTGAACTACCTGGCGCGCCAGTTGGGACCGCACGGCGTTGGACTGCTCAGTCATGCTTATGCCCCGGATGCACTTCGACGCGAACCTCGGGCTTGCTCACGCTCTGAATGGCGTCGGCAAGACCCGCGGTCTGACCGCCGGGAAGCAGCGCCTTGCCGAGCTGCTGCAAACCGGCGGGACGGAGAATCGTGAACTTCAGCGTGATGCCGTCCGCCGTATCCTCGACCGCTGTCATGAGCTGCTGGGACTGTCCCTTCACGAACTCGGCGAACGCGGTGACGACACACTCCTGCAGCCTGGCCGTGAGAGCGGCCAGCACTTCCGCCGGCAGACGCTTGAGCGCGGCACCGTGAGCATCGCCCGGAGTCAATCCCGGTTGAATCAACCGGATACGCGAGAGCCGCTCGCCGCGGATGATGGCGCCGAGGCGCCGGCCAACGTACTTCTGAAAACCGGCGGCCACGGCGCCGGGATGCGATTGCCGGCGAACGCGAACGGCCAATCGCTGTGCCTTGACTTCGCTGAGGAAAACGCGAATGCGGATCTCGTCCTTAGGACAATCGAGCGCGACTCGGATTCCTCCGTGCCGCCGCAGGTGCGGTCGTCCGTCGGTTCCCGGCGTTGTGAGTTGACGCTTTCCGGCAATCGACAAACGATAGAGGCGCTGCCCGACTCCTACATTCTGCCGGTCGCTTCCGGGCGGCGTGTTGCGCCCCATCCTCGGCTCGCCCAACAGCAGACCGGCAGCCTTCGGCGTGAGGGGATGAAACTGGGCCGCCCCTTTCGTGCCGGTAGCGCCCATACCCGGCATTTCCGATTCTTCCCGGGCGATATCGGGAAGCGTCGTCCCGGGCAGAGTCTCGTACAGCGAAACCTCCGCCTCGACTTCGGCGCCCTCCTCGACTCCCAACTGGTCCTGGAGATAGTCGGCCAACGGACCTTCAAATGACTCGATCTCGTCGGCCATGTAAGGACTGATCCGGACCTTGAACGTGCGCCCGCACTTCTTGTAGCGCTTGCTGCGACGCAGCGGGAGCATGATCCAACAGGTCTTCGCGCCCCGCGATTCGAGCAGGTCCGGCCGCTCGCCGTACACCGCCTCGGAGAGAATCGGCGGAAGATTGGCCGCCGCGGCCTGTTCGAAGGCCTCCAGGGCAAATCCTTCCAGCAATTCCTGATTGTCGAGGACATAGTCCGGCAGCGCGGAGACGCGCCGTACCGTTTCCTCCACGGTCGCCGCAACCGATGACGCGGCGGCGCGTGCCTCGTCCTGCGATGAGACCTCGAGCGTCATCAGCTTGAGGCCGGCGTCGACGATGGCGCGGGAAAGAGCAGGCGCTGCTTCCGGCCCGATCAGCTTCGTGATCAATTTAGCGAGCAGGTTCGCCAGAAAGCCCACCACCTTGTCGCGGCCAATCAATTTGATTCCTAACCGCAACGCAGGCAGCACCGCGGGAAGAAAGTTCTGAATATACGGAGCCGGATCCTCCCCCTCCTTGAGCTGCTGCAGCTCGTTGACGAAGCGCTCGCGCGCCTGATCGAGGTCGGAGTAGACAGGCACCGCCTGCTCGCGATCCTCGTTGCGCACGCGCGCAACTTCGAGCTCCATGTCCACCTCGTCTGAAGCCATGAAGAGATTGGCAAGCTGTTGATCGAATTCCTGCTGGATCTCGGTGACGCTCGCTCCGGCGGCCGCCTGCACCGCAGAGCCGGCGTCCGCAGCCGAGGCATCCGGCGAAGAAGCGGCGGCGGCGCTGTCGTCCGACGTCTTCGGCGTACGGTTGAAAATGCGGTCCGCCAGTTGCTGGGCGGCAGGACGCACAGTCTCTGGCAACTTGCCTATTGCCACCTGCAGCACCCTGTTCAACAGAGGCTTGATCAGGCCTTTGACCCTGTCCAGAACCTGTCCGAGCCCGATCTTCATGGCGAATTTCCCGGCTTTCTTCGCCAGACCGACGAGTTTCTTCTTCCATTTGCCGAAGAAGTTCTCGAGCTCCGGACTGAGCGTCGTCGAGGGGGAGTAGCGTTCCGCGAACGAATCGAGCTCCGCCTCGCTGAGGCTGCTGGCCTCGCGTGCTCCGAACTCGCGCTCGAATGCCGTAACGCTGTTCTCGACCTCGCGGATCAGTTGATTGAAGTGCTGGTTGAGCAGGCGCTCGCCCTCCACACTCTGCGCACTCGAGACCATGTGCTCCTCGTGCAGCCCGCGCGCCTCGACCATCAACTCGAACAGCGCCTCGTCGAACTCCTCGTCATACAGCTCCTGCACGAGCGTTGAGTACGCCTCCTGCTCGGGATCGAGATATT
>Ga0247668_1000320_pt1 | contig 12334 bp, 9 predicted proteins | sample CNK09_metaG_FD_182737 | JGI IMG/M metagenome (GOLD analysis project Ga0247668, IMG submission 182737) | Soil microbial communities from Purdue University Martell Research Forest, Indiana, United States - CNK09 | ecosystem: Environmental > Terrestrial > Soil > Temperate forest > Bulk soil | place...
GTCGGGCTCGGGCTGGTCGATGACTCCGTCTATGCCATTCAGAGCGACTTCGCCGGCGATCCGCGGCAGTTCTTCTTCGGGACCAAGCGCTACTCAAATATCCAGACAGTGGCCGGCGTGCAGGCACTGCCGTATGCGAAGTTCGTCATCGAGGATGGGAAGGTCGTCGACGAGCGGTTGGTGAGGCTCCCCGCGGAGGAGAGGGCGAAGGAGGAGCTCGATCGCTTCGGCCAGGGAGTGGTCGGGGGTATTGCAGGCGGTGTGGCCGGGGGCGCGGTCGCGGAGCAAATCACGGTAACGGCCGCTCCGGCCATGGCTATGAAGTCGGCCTCGATGCCTGCTCAGGCGATGCCGGCACCGCCGCCACCACCCAAACCGATCGTAGGCGGAGGTGTTGCCGAAGCGCCCGTCCAGGTGCGCAGCGACTTCCGCTCCACCATTCTTTGGCAGCCCGATGTGAAGACGGATGCGAGCGGGTCGGCCACGATCAAGATCACCTATCCCGATTCGCTGACCACCTGGCGGGCCACGGCCCGCGCGGCCACGGTGGCGAACCAGTTCGGCATGGCCACCTCGACCACGCGGACGAAGAAGCCGCTCATCGTACGTCTCGCAGGGCCGCGCTTCTTCGTCGTCGGCGACCACGTCACCATCTCCGCCGTCATCGACAACAACACCGACGCCGTGATGCACGTCCGTCCGTCGCTGACCGCCGGCGGGCTGGAGCTCGAGAATCCGTCGAACGAGACGCCGGTCGATGTACCGGCGAACGGCGAGACGCGTGTCGACTGGCGGGTCGTGGTTGCGCACGCCGGCACCGCCAAGTTGAACGTCACCGGCCGCGGCGGGCAGTACGCCGACGCCATGGAGAAGAGCTTCCCGATCTACGAGCACGGCATCGACAAGCTGATCGCGAAGTCGGGACGGATGCGCGGAGACGAGGCGACGATCAAGCTCGACCTCCCCGCCGAGCGCCGCGCCGGCTCGACGGACGTCACGATTCAGGTCACGCCGAGCCTGGCCGTGACCATGCTCGATGCGTTGCCGTACCTGATCGACTATCCCTACGGCTGCACCGAGCAGACCATGAGCCGCTTCCTCCCCGCGGCGATCGTGGCCCGCACGCTGCTCGGCATCGGCGCCGATCCGGCCGATATCGCCGGCCGCATGTTCGGCGGCATCGAGGCCTCCACCGCCTCCCAGACCCACCCGCACGGCAGTCACGACCTCGGCGAGCTTGATCGCATCACCGCCGCCGGCATGAAGCGCCTCTACGACTTCCAACATGGGGACGGCGGCTGGGGCTGGTGGAAGGAAGGCGACAGCGATCCCTACATGACCGCCTACGTCATCTGGGGCTTCGCCGTCGCCCGCGATGGCGGTCTTACCGTACACATGAAAGACATCGACCGCGCCGCCGACTGGCTCGACGTCAAGCTGGTCAACTATGCGGATAGTTACGAAGAACAAGCGTGGATGCTCCACGCCCTGGCCGCTTGGCGGCGCACGCCGAAAGCCGCCGCCGCGCCGAACGCGCTCGAGACAAAGGCGCTCGACAACGTCTGGACGCACCGCGACAAGCTGACCGCCTACGGCCGCGCGCTGCTGGCGCTGGCCGCGCACGACTTCGGGAACGCCGAGCGTGCCGAGGTGCTGGTGCGCAATCTGGAGAACGGAGTCCGCATCGACCGCGCGCCCGACACCTCGGTCATCATCCACGGCGCCAGCGGCCGCACCGCCGGCAGCGCCGAGACGATGGCCACCGCCCACTGGGGCCAGGACGCCTCCTGGTGGCGCTGGTCCGACGGCCCGGTGGAGTCGACCTCCTTCGCCCTGATGGCGCTTGTGTCGATCGACCCCAAGAACGCCCTCATCGAGCCGGTGACGAACTGGCTGATCAAAAACCGCCGCGGCGCGCAATGGAACAACACCCGCGACACCGCCATCACCATCCTGGCGCTGGACGAATACCTCCACGCCAGCGGCGAGCTGTCGAGTGCCGCGTCCTACGAGATCTCCGCCAACGGTACGCCCATCGCCACACAGACTGTGACTCCGTCGGCCATCCTTCGCGCCCCGAGCCGCTGGACGATCCCGGCCTCTGCCGTCCGCGACGGCCTCAACGAGATCCGCATCCACCGTACTCAGGGCTCTGGCTCCCTCTACTTCGCCGCCGAGGCGCGCTTCTTCTCGCTCGAAGAGCCGATCAAAGCCGCCGGCAACGAGCTCTTCGTCCGCCGCGAGTACTACCACCTGGTCGGCCACCCGACGCTGCTCAAAGGCCAGATCTACGACCGTGTGCCCCTCCGCGACGGCGAGACGCTCGCCAGCGGGGAGAGGGTGGAGGTCGTGGTCACCGTCGAAACGAAGAACGACTACGAATACCTCCTCTTCGAGGACCTCAAACCTGCCGGCCTTGAAGCCGTGGAGATCCGAAGCGGAGAAGGCCTCTTCGCGCGCGAGCTCAAGTCGGGCGCCGTGACCAGGAAGTTCGTCGAATCGAAGACTACTCCCCCCTCGGTCCAGCGCAAGACATCCGTAGACTCCACCGGCCGCACGGAATGGCTCTACCAGGAGCTCCGCGACCGCAAGGTAGCCATGTTCGCCTCGCGACTGCCGCAAGGAGTCTGGGAGATCCGCTACACCCTCCGCGCCGAGGTCCCCGGCTCCTTCCACGCGCTCCCGCTGATGGGGCAGGCGATGTACGTGCCGGAGATTCGGGCGAATAGTGATGAGGTGCATATTAATGTGAAGTGATTCTCCTTCGCGTTCTTCGCGGCTTCGCGTGAGACCGATGTCACGCGAAGACGCGAAGGCGCGAAGTTGGAGTGCCCCGAAACGCAGACTCACGATTTGGAAGCATCCGCCTCCCTCCTTGACATTATGATGGCGACAAAGTGGTGGTCACCAGACGGGAACGGGGTAGATATGTCAGACGATAACAAACGCAACTTGGTGTACTTCGAGGGCTCGTCAGTTCGCACGCTCTATGACACGATGGATGACTGGCAAGAAAAGAATCGAAAGCGCTTGCATTCGGTCAACATCCAAAAAGACGGCGACACGTTTTGCTGCATCGCACTTACGAACCCAACCGAAGTGATAATCACAGATGCTGGCGGCGATAGTGCGTTTTGCTCAGATCACTGTCTGCAGGTGACGATCCGTGAATAGCGGGACGCTTCCCAGCCCCAACGTCTAAATCAAGAGTAACAGAGTGGATCACGCGGAGGCGCGGAGTGCGCGGAGGAAGAAGTCCTCGCCGTCTCCGCGCCTCCGCGTGAGCTTATATCGTTCGACCGCGATGCCACCGTCCATCATCGACACACTCGCGTGCAGCAATGCAACACGCTCCGTGCCCAGTGGGACACCCCCCGTGCCCCAGTGGGACACCCCCCGTGCCCCAGTGGGACACCTCCCGTGCCCCAGTGGGACACCTCCCGTGCCCCAGTGGGACACCCCCCGTGCCCCAGTGGGACACCCCCCCGTGCCCCAGTGGGACACGCCCCGTGTCCCAACGGGTACACCCCGTGGCTCACCGGCACATCCCCCCGTACGCACGTGCGTCTCGACGAGCACAGCGCTCGACGAGAGGCCGGTGGCTGTTTCATTACGCGACGGCCACGATCTCCATCACCGCTGGGGTGATCAGCAGCGTATGGGCGGCAGCGGAGCGATTGGCGAAGTCGTCACGCACCTGCTTGGCCTGATCCGACGTCATCGATCCGAGGTCGACCAGGCGGGCCAGACCGACCTCCACGAACGCCTTCGGCCATTCCCAGATGAAGCTTGACGGGGTGATGACGTCGACGATCGGACGGAGGCTGGTCACGCGCAGCCCGAGCTCGTTCATCCAGCGAGGGAGGTCCAGGCCGATATCGGGCTCGCCGCCGTCGGCGCGCCAGGTGGCCATGACCGTCTGGACGAACTGTTCGAACAGCTCCGAGCGCGGAGCGAGGCGCCAGGTGGAGTAGTCGAAGTACTCGTGAACGACGATTCGCCCGCCCGGCTTCAGCAGACGGACGATCCTGGCCAGCAGCTCCCGCGGCTGTCTCACGAACGCAAAGACCCAGCGCACCCAGACACCGTCGGCCGCTACCGCGGGCAACCCGTCGCCATCCAGCTCCGCATTTACGATCTCGATGTTGGGCAGGCACCTGCGTGCGGCAGTGGCCCGCAGGGCGTCGAGAAAACGCTGCGACCGATCGATGGCCACCACCCGGCCGGATGGTCCGGCGATCTCCGCCAGATCGATCGTTGCATAGCCCGGCCCGCACCCTACGTCGACCAGCGTTTGTCCCGTCGTGAATCCCGCCTGCAGCCAGGCATCGAGAGCCCGCGGCCTCCAGACGCGGTGCTGCAGACCCAACCGCGCGATCTCCTCATCATGAGTTCCAAGCACGTACTCCCGTTCCTCGGCCATGGTCACCTCACCGCCTAGAACACGCGGTCAGGCCCTGGCGTTCGGAGGAATACCTGCGCGCGCCTAACCGGCATTTCTCACAGTCTCACTTAGATCGTCGGCACCCTGTACCTCGTCGAGACCCTTCTCCCCCAGCGCTTTTCAGCTGGGGGAGAAGGTGGCGAAGCCGGATGAGGGGGCGTTTCACGAGGACGTAATTCGCGCGCCTTCGAGCGCGATCGGACCAGCGTCGGTAAGATCGCAAATATCTCGTAAAGCGCCCCCCTCATCCGCCTTCGGCACCTTCTCCCCCCGCAAGAAACCGCGTGGGGAGAAGGGCTCTCGACGAAGGGAGTGGCAAGGCTCTCGAGGAAACAATTCAAGTGGGAGTGTTTGAGCGTATGAGAAATACGGGCTATGGCGTTGTCTGCCTGCGGCGTTGTCGGTGGGTGCTACGATGACCTCTGTCGTGGGCCGATTCGGCCGATATCCGTACATGCTCGCGCTGGTACTTGCAGCCCACATCTCCCTCTCAGCCGCCGCGCAGGCCGCGAAACCGGCTCTTACCGTGCAGGCCACGTACCCTGACGGCGACACGGGCACAATGCACTTTGCGGAAACACTCACCGTGTCGCTCGGTGCGGCGCGCCCGTTACGCGTTCCCGGTTCCTTCCTGCCGATCCCAGGCCCCTCTTTCCGGCTTTCGGATGGCCGCTTCGTACTCCTTGGGTGGTCGTCAACCGGCAGCGGCATGCAGTCCATGCATGCGCTTCTCGTTGGTGACCGCGCAGGCGTGATGACGCTGTTCGACCACCTCATCTACGACACCGATCGTCCCCATGCAGCCCTCCTCGTCAGGGCCGGGCCGGACGGATCCGTCTCGATCGGTGTGCCGGAGCCGTCATCGGACTTTCTCCATAACGAGGACGAATGGTCGCTCCAGTACGGCCTTCCTCGTACGCGCCGCCTTCTCATTGGAGCCATTCGAAAGCTCCCATTCGAGACCGTAGCCTCGCGAAGCGGCGACGTCTTCTATGCACCGCCGACCAACGCCACTCCCCGAACGGCGCGCGTGGCCTGGGTTCACGTCGCGGAAGAGAAAGGCTTTACCACAGAGGCACAGAGATCACAGAGGAAGAAGGACAAAAGATGAAGGATGAATCAAACAGCATCCTTCGATTCATCCTTCATTCTCTGTGTCCTCCGTGCCTCCGTGGTTAAAGCCTCTTTCGGTCAGCGAAGCTCGAAGCGCCTCCTGCGTTACCATTTCCTGATGACTTCGCAGGAGACGTCGGTGCACGTGGCCGTGGTCCAGGCCGGGTCGGTTCCGTTTGATGCGGATGCCTGCGTCGACAAGGCCGTCTGGTTGATCGCCGACGCGGCCGCCGCGGGTGCGAAGGTCATCGTCTTTCCGGAGGCGTTCATCGTCGGGTACCCGAAGGGATTGGGCTACGGTCTGGTCGTCGGCGCGCGCGATGCGGCCGGGCGCGAGGAATTTCGGATCTATCTCGAGGCGGCCATCGAGGTGCCGGGGCCGCATACGCAGCGCCTCGGGGAGGCGGCCGCGGCGCACGGGTGCTACGTCGTGATCGGCGTCATCGAGCGCGAAGGCGGCACGTGCTACTGCACGGTCCTTTTCTTCGGTCCGGATGGGCGGTTGCTCGGAAAGCATCGCAAGCTCATGCCGACGGCGCTGGAGCGGATGATCTGGGGATTCGGCGACGGTTCGACCCTGACGGCGGTGGAGAGTCCGTACGGACGCATCGGCTCGGTGATCTGCTGGGAGAACTACATGCCGATGCTGCGCATGGCCATGTATGCGAAGAACGTCGCCCTCTACTGCGCTCCCACCGCCGACGACAGGGACACCTGGCTCTCGTCGATGCAGCACGTTGCCCTGGAGGGGCGCTGCTTTGTCCTGACCGCATGCCAGTTCCTCCGGAAGAAGGATTTCCCCGACAGCGTGCGCGTCTCGCTCGGCGATTCTCCGGACTCGATGCTGATGCGTGGCGGCAGCGCCATCATCAGCCCCCTCGGCAAGGTGCTGGCCGGCCCCCATTTCGGATCGGAGACCATCCTCACGGCGAACCTAGATCTCGGCGAGATCAGCCGGGGAAAGTTCGACTTCGACGTCGTCGGCCACTACAGCCGTCCGGACGTCTTTCAACTGCGCGTCAACGAGGAGCCGATGCGCGCGGTCGTGGCGAAGACCGAGGAGTGATCTAGGCGAAGTACGCTTCGTTGGCGGCGATGAACTGCTGTTTGTCGGGGGGGACTTCGTCGAGCGGGAAGATCGCATCCGAGGTGCAGGCGGGGATGCATGCGCCGCAGTCGATGCACTCGGCGGGGTTGACGTAGACCTGCGTGGCGGCCTCGAAACTGGTCTCGTCCGTCCGGGGATGGATGCAATCGACGGGACAGGCGTCGGCGCACAGTCCGTCCTTGATGCAGTTGTCGGTGATTACGTAGGCCATGGTGTCTCCTGATCGGTGGATTTCGAAGCGGATGCTAACGGGCGACCGACGAGAGGGCACGGAACGCGATCACGCATCGGCATGACGGGCGTCACAAACATCGATCTCACGCGAAGCCGCGAAGACGCGAAGGTATTTACGCGAAGCAGCGAAAACACGAAGGGCAGACCGGGATGGTCTGCCCTTCGGTTGAATCAGGAGGCTTGGGGATCAGTTGCCGGCGACGAAGAGGTGGCCGGCGTTCTGCGAGTAGATCTTGCCGTCGCTGCCGATCGACGTCGGGGTGTAGGCTGCGCCGAGAGCGAGCTGCTGGAAGATCTTCTGCTTCAGCGTGCCGCCCTGGTTGAGGGCGAAGAGGTTTCCGTCTTCGCTGTTCGCATAGACGACGCCGTTGCCGTCGATGATGAAGGCGTTGACGCACCACTCGAAGCCGTTCGGGTGATCGCTGACGCAGATGACGTTGCCGTTCGAATCGTGCGAGCAGCTCAGTGTGTTGGTGTTCTGATAGCTCCACTCGATGTTGAAGTTGTGATTGAGCTGGGTGATGAAGTACTGCTCGGGGTAACCCGGGTCCGTGGCGTTGCGGTCGGGCGGGCAGATCGTATCGTCGTTGCAGTACGAGCCGAGGCCGCCGTAGTGGTTGTCCTTCGTCACGAGGGAGTAGGTGCCTCCGTGAGCATAGACTCCCGGGGTGCAGTCCCATCCGAATTTGTACGATCCGAGGAAGTCGCCGTTTGCCGCAAAGTGCAGGAAATGTCCCTGCGCGTAGTTGTAGCGGGTGTAGGCGCCGAAGATGATGGAGCCGTCGGGCGCGACAACGGGGGAGGCCGAGGAGTCGTCGAGAATGCGTCCGCCGCCGGGAGCATTCGTGGCCGGATCGACGCCGAGGTTCGCGCCGGCGCGGCAGCCGCCCGGGGCGCCGTTGGGCGGAAGCTGGCCGCCGGCGGAGTGCGGCACGCCGCAGCCGTCATTGAAGCGGTTGCGCATCGAGCGGATCCACTTCTGCGTCAGGTCGGGGTTGATGGCCAGGAGCCACGTTTCGCGGCTGAGCAGGTGTGCGCGCGTGGCCACGTAGATCGTGCCGTCCGGGGCCACGGCCGGGGCGACGTTGAGACCGGGGCGCTGCGTGCCGCAGACCACCGTCGGCGCGACGGCCGTCGGCGACGGCGGCCACGGCAGCGGCTGGGTCGAGAAGGCGTTCGTGCACTGGGCGTTGCCGGCCGGCGTGCCGGTCGTCAGCGTCGAGTAGCTGACCTTCTCGATGGTTCCGCTCGGCGAGACGCGGATGATGAACGAGTCGACGATGTCGTCGGCGAACCAGTCCTTCGTGCCGGCCTTGAGCTGGATCACGTTGTAGAGGATGTTGTTGTTCGCATCGACCGTCAGCGGGCTGGCCGTGAAGCGGCTGGAGTTGATGCTGTTGAACGGATTGATGCGCGTGCCATTGCCGCTCCCGTCAACCTTCCAGATCGTGCCGCCGGCACCCGGGACGTATAGAGACCCGTTTGCCAGCGCTGGATGGAAGACCGGCTCCCAGAAGTCATTCAGGCTGCCGGGCGCTTTCCAGTCGGTGGTGAACTGCCAGGCCACGTTGAGCGAGGTGCCGCTCCAGGTGTACTTCGTCTCGCCCCAGGTCTGGGTCGAGTAGTCGTTCGGGTCGAACGGGCCCGTCTTGAACATCATGTAGACGTTGCTGCCGTCCACGAGCGGGGCCTGGTAGTGCGCGAGCAGATCGCCGTCGCCGGCGTTGGGTGCCATCTCCTGAGGGACGAGGGGGTCATAGATGATGTTGACGAGGTTCTGGTTCAGGTTCTGACCGACGATCGATGTCTGGCCCGTGTGTTGGGGATTGAGTGCCCATTGCGGCCATTCCTGAGCGAACAGGGACAACGAGCAAAGTGCGACGAGGGTGGAGAGAAGAACAATACGCAGTTTCATGAGACCTCCGTTTTGTTGAGAGAGAGAACTAAGGAGCCGCGGCCGACGCGACCGCAACCCCGCCTGGGGCCGAGGAGACAGACGACTCTTCATACGCAGGTGACCGCATCGTCATGAGGTGCCGCAAAACTTATTGCCCTCCGATACCGGAACTGATCGAGGGCGTTGGGAATGACCTGTCGCTAGAAGGACAGGTGTAGGAGCCTAAATCCCTACCATGAAAAAAGCAATATCTGAGTCAGCATGATTTCCATAGTTCCGAGTTGCGAAAGGATAGGGCCGAGCATGCGGAGGCGCGTAGACGCGGAGGTGCGGAGCGGGTGAAGTAGTGGTCAAATAACAGGTTCATGCCGAACGCGAACGCATCCATGACGCCGGAAGCCGCAAGTACGTGGTTCTCGAGGCAGCTCCACTCCCGTACGGCAATGTTCTGGCTGGCCTGGATCCTCTTCGCGATCAGTCTCGGATTACCCGCGCCGAGGTCGTTCTACCCGGACCGGTCGTCGGTGGGCAGCGGAATGTTCGTCGTCGGGATGGCCGGCGTCTGGAGCCGCGACTATCCCGCTGGTTTCGATAGCGCGCAGTTCGCTGGACTGCTTCTCTTCGTGCTGAGCCTGTTCAGCAACGTCATCTTCATCTTCACGCTTCTGGCGCGGAAGATTCCGCGGGTCTCGGCGTCGTGGCGTTCGATTCTGATCGCGGCGGTCGCGGTCGACGGCAGTCTCGTTTTCTTCTTCCCCTTCTTCGCCAGGCTCCCCGGTTACTGGGTATGGATGGCGGCATTCGTCGCCGTCACGTGGGCGCTCGCTTTCGTCGACGGAGATGCGCCTCCGGCGCCGGCGCGCACGTCGAAGGCGGGGCGTTTCAGCACCGTGTCTGACGGCGTGCCGGTGCTCCTTTGGGTATGGATCGGGTTCCTGTTTTTCTGGCTGGGCGTGACCACCTTCAACTACGTCCACCATCGCGGCCGCCAGCAGCCGGTGCCGGCCGTCCGCGGTGTCGCGCTCCAGCCGGCCGCTCTGACGAAGTACTTCAACGATGCGGCGCAACTCGTTCCGGCCGATGATCAACAGCGGTTGAATACGCGATTGAGCGCGTTCGAGAAGGAGACCTCGAGCCAGGTGGCCGTGGCCATCTATCCGCACGCTCCCGCCGGCCCGATCGAGGATTTCACCTTGCGCACCGCGGAGCTGTCGCGCCTCGGGCGCACAGGCCGCGACAACGGCGCCGTTCTCTTTCTCTTTCTCGACCGGAGGATCGCCCGGATCGAGGTCGGGTACGGATTGGAGAGCGCGCTGACGGACGCCACCTCGCGCCGCATTCTCGACGAGCTTCTGGCGCCGCCGCTCGGCCGGGGAGAGTATGGGCAGGGCATCGAAGGGGCGCTGGATGCGATGCTCAGCACGGTGCACGCCGAGTACAGGAACGACCGAACGAAACCTACCTGGCGGCTGGCGTACCAGTACGTGAAGATGGCCATGTCGAGGGTCGTCCGTGAAGGGTGGCCGGTGGTTCGCGACTCGGCCATCGACGCCCGCGTCGGCATTTCTTTCTTCGGATCGCTCCTCGGACTCGGCGTCTGGAGCGGATTCGAGAACGCGGCCCGGTTGATCCGCGACAGCGTTCGTCTCGTGGGAAACCTGGTGCGCGGCCGCCCGTTGCGCACCGGAATCGACGCCGTCAATCTGGAGTCGATCTGGGACACGCTGAAACTGTTCGCGATTCTGGTGGTGGCCATCACCGCCGGCGTGATGATCGCCGGGGGCGGAACGTTCGGGGGAGCGGGAGCGCAGATTCATTGGTAAATGGCGGCTTCGCCGCGTTGTCCGTTATCAGTTGTCTGTTGTCGGAGTGGCTTGCACAGTGTCAACTGACAACTGACAACCGACAACGCGCAAAGCGCCTTGATGAAACCATCGGCCGCGTTTGCCGTCGAACGTAGCAGGGGGATTGTTCGATGCGTCTTCATGTCCTGTCATTCGTGTTGCTCGTTCCCGTGGCCGCTGCTGCCGACGGGCTGACCGATCTGCGCCTGACGCTCAGCCGGCTCGCGGCGACGACTCCGGTTCACGGCACGCTCGACGTCACGTCGACGGTGCGATCGAGCGAAGAGGAGAAACCCAATGACGGAAAGGCGTCGGTCGGATTCGAGATCGGCGAACAGGGTCTTCACATCATCTATCCCCGGGCCATGCTGACGCAGGCGACGCAGGAGGCGCGCGCGGAGGCTCGCGACCCGGAGCGGACGACGCCGGTCCGCAGCGGGGCCAGTCACATCCGGCCGATCCATGTGGCCGAGCTTCTCGATGGTGCAGCGGCGCTCAGCGTTGTGCTGGAGTCCGCGCAGTTCGTGCAGGCGAGGCCTGCAACGTTCAGCGGCCGGCCGGCGCACCTGCTGTCATTCAAGCTCGCTCCAAAGATGTCAAAATCAGAGAGCAAACACGTGAAGAAGCTCGAAGGCGCGCTGTCGGTCTGGGTCGGCGACGATGGAACGCCGCTCGCGGCGGAGCGGTCGATATCGGTCAAGGCCAGTTTTCTTCTGATGGGCTTCGAGTCCGAACAGAAGCAGAGCTGGACGTATGCGCGCAACGGCGACCGGCTGGTGGTCGTCCGCTACGAGGCGAACGAGAAGTCCGACGGGATGGGTCAGCACTCGACGACGCATACACTGGAAGTGGTGCGGCTGGAGTAAGGCAATGAATGTGATCGATCTTCTGGAACAGACCCCGAGCCGTGTCCGCGCTCTCATCGAAGGGTGGAGCGAAGAAGATCTCTCCTTCAAGCCGTCGCCGAACGAGTTCTCGTTACGGGAAAACGTACTGCATCTGCGCGATATCGACGTCGAAGGGTACGAGGTCCGTATCCTCCGGATCCTGAGCGAGCGCACTGCGTCTTTCCCCGACCTCGATGGTGCCCGTATGGCGCGTGAGAGGAACTACAACGTCCAGCCGGTGGCGCCCGCGCTGGAGGACTTCGCCGCCTCGCGAGCCCGATCGATCGAGCGCCTCCGCGCAGCCTCCCCCGCGGACTTCCAGCGCATTGGAGAGCTGGAAGGCGTCCGCCTTTTCACGCTGGAGGGGCTGCTCGAGCATTGGATACGGCATGACAGGGAGCACCTCGCGGAAATGACCCATCTCCGCAACCTACGCGCCTCGGCGTGAGCACGGTCGGAGCGCTGGCGTCTCGCCGGCTGGCCCGGCGTGCGTCTCGCCGCCGGGTTGCACGCGAATGTATGGCGACTCGCCGGGTCGGGGGCGAGACGCCCCCGCGCCAGCGTGTGCCGAGCATGCTCGACAGCTCGGAAGTGAAAGTCTTCCACCCAACCTGATGGAGGTGAAGGGTTAGCGAAGCGCAAGGAGGAAGCCGTGAGGCCAGTCTGAAAGAAGCGTGGATCAAAAGTGCGGCCCGATGAACAAGAACCGGATGAGGCGCGCTGTGTTGGACGAGCCTGCGCTGTAAGGCGAAGTCCGCATCCATCAAGAGCACAGTTCGTAGATCCGGCGGGTGTGCACGGAAGGCG
>Ga0247668_1000321_pt1 | contig 12334 bp, 11 predicted proteins | sample CNK09_metaG_FD_182737 | JGI IMG/M metagenome (GOLD analysis project Ga0247668, IMG submission 182737) | Soil microbial communities from Purdue University Martell Research Forest, Indiana, United States - CNK09 | ecosystem: Environmental > Terrestrial > Soil > Temperate forest > Bulk soil...
GATATGCGCGATTTACCGACGCTGGTCCGAGAGCGCTCGAAGGTGCGCGAATGACGCCCTTGTGAAACGCCCCCTCATCCGCCTTCGGCACCTTCTCCCCCAGCAAGAAAGCGCTGGGGGAGAAGGACTCTCGATGAAGGGAGTGGCAAGGCTCTCGAGGGAATTGAAGGATAAAGGACTTCATCCTTCATCCTTCCGCCTTCATCCTTACTCTCTCTCTGCTCCACCCCATTTCCTGCGAAGATTTCTGTTCCCTCCGTACACCCACCCTTGTCTCACCCCTCAAGCAAGGCCACTTCGGGTGAGGCGTAATGGCACGACCTCATTAACAAACAAAACCCGTATGTCCCAGAGAAGTCGGCCCCAGGAGGATAGGAACATGGATCACAATCGTCGTAGTCGAAGTTTTGCAGTATTGCGCGCCACGATCATCAGTGCCGCGACCGCTCTGGCGTTGCTCGTGCCGATGGCCGCGCACGCGCAGACGGCCACCATCTCCGGCGTCCTTGGCAGTTTCGACGTCGTCAATGAAACCGGGCAGGATGCGCACGGTTTCGAGATTCAGATCGAGGGAGCGCTGCCGAACGATCTTTACTACACCGGATTCGGCCAGCGCTATGGCGTCGGAACGGTCGTTCCTTATGCCACCGGCGTTTATGTTCGCTGGGCCAGCCCGTATGATTCCGCCAACCAGCAATTCACCAAGACCACACCCAACCACGTCGGCACCCCCTCGTTCTCCTGGCAGGATTGCTATATGGGAGGTGCCGGCTATGCCACCTCCGGTTGTGAGGCGCTGAGCCAGGGTCTTCGCTACCCCTACGCCACCGGTCTTGTGGCCACCGGCCGTTGGCTGGTCGAGGATCCGCAAAATCCCGGTACGTTGATCGCCGTCAGTCCCGGCGTGGCCATTCCGCTGATCGTGACCTATTCCCTCGCTCCCGTGACCACGTTCACGGCGCCGGTGGTCGTGGCCGTGGTCGAGGCCCCCGAGCCGCCCGAAGTGATCGGGCAGTACGGCAATGCACAATGGGTGAAGGTCTATAAGAACCAGTTGACGCGCGAAGTGACGCAGGCCGATCTGGACAACCTGAGCTCCATCATCCCGACCGATCCGTCGCAGCTCGAGACCGCCTGGGACATCCTGCAGGCGTCGCCTCCCAGCAACGGCAACCAGAAACAGAAGCGCACGCAGAACCAGGGGAGCCTTGCCCCGGACACCCGCGCCATCGTACGCCGCTACGAAACCTACAAGTACACCGGCGCGTATGACCCGCTGACGCACCAGGTCGTCTGCGCCGACCTCACCTGCACGGCGCCGTCGGCCGGCGAGTTGGGCGACTTCATCGGCGCGCATAATTCGGCGATCAATGTGACGGCGGACTCGCTCGTCGTTACCAGGAGCGGCGCCGGTAGTGTGGGAGGAGCCGGCGGCAAGATCAATTGCGGCGGTACCTGCGCCATGTTCGCGCCTGCCGGAACGGTATTGTCGCTGGTGGCCAACCCCGGAAGTCTCGTCTTTACAGGCTGGAGTGGTGCGTGCAGCGGTACCGATCTGACCTGCACGGTCACCGTGAACGGCGCCACGCAAGTCGGCGCGGGATTCCTGCCGCAGTTCACGCTCTCGGTCGGCCGCAGCAATCCGGGAACCGTCAGCGGAACGCCCTCGGGCAATGACCGCGCCCTCGACTGCGGCGGCAACTGCTCGGCCAAGTTCACCCAGGGAACGACCGTGACTCTCACGGCCACGCCTCCGGCCGGCAAGACCTTCGCGAGCTGGGGCGGCGCATGCTCCGGCACGGCGCCGACGTGCAGTGTGACCATCGCCAAAGACACCTCGGTGCAGGCGAATTTCAATAAGTAGTTGAGCAGTTGGAAGGCGTTCACCACAGAGACACAGAGACACGGAGAGAGGAGGAAGGATGAATCGAGCAGCACATTCATCCTTCCTCCTTCAGATTTCATACTTTCCTCTGTGTCCTCTGTGCCTCTGTGGTTGGATGTGTTTTGGCTCCGCGTGATCGGTATCACATCCGCCCGTGTTCCCTGACATCACCTCACGTTTGTGGGACGCCTAACTTGGGCGGCATGATCCGAGGGGGACTGCATATCGAGATCCGTGGGACGGTGCAGGGGGTGGGGTACCGGCCGTGGGTCTTTCAGGTGGCGCGGCGGATCGGCGTTGCGGGGCGGGTCTGGAATGACGCGCGCGGCGTTTCGATCGATGCTTTTGGGCAATCGGACGTGCTGCATCGGTTCATCGACGCGCTACAGATCGACGGCCCTCCGGCGGCGCGCGTACGGTCGGTGATCTGGTCGGCCACCGAGGGGGATGCGCCGGACGATTTCGCCATCGTGGACAGCGTGATCGGCAGCGAGCGGCAGGTTTCGATTCCCGCGGATCTGGCTACCTGCAGCGACTGCCTGCGCGAGATGCTCGATCCGGGCGATCGGCGCTATCGCTATCCGTTCATCAACTGCACGAACTGCGGTCCGCGTTATTCGATCGTCACCGGCGCGCCGTACGACCGCGCGAAGACGTCGATGGCGCCGTTCACGATGTGCGCGGCCTGCCGCGCCGAATACGAGTCGCCGCTCGACCGCCGCTTTCACGCCCAGCCGAACGCCTGTCCCGACTGCGGCCCGCAACTGGTGGCCAGAAAGAGGCGGCGGGAAGCGATCGAGACGACCGATCCAATCGACTTTGCGGCCCGCGCGCTGCGCGCCGGTTTCATCGTGGCCGTCAAAGGCCTGGGCGGTTTTCATCTCGCCTGCGATGCCACCTCGGCCGCCGCGGTGCAACGCCTGCGCGACCGGAAGCATCGCGAGGCCAAGCCGCTGGCGGTGATGGTGCGCGACCTCGGCGCGGCGGAGACGATCGCCCAGCTCACCAACAGAGAACGCATCCTGCTTACCTCGATCGAGCGTCCGATCGTCCTCGTGCAACGGCGCCCTGGATCGAACGTCTGCGGCGACGACATTCCGCTCATCGGCCTCTTCCTCCCGTACACGCCGCTGCATCATCTGCTGCTCCGCGATGCCGGCGTGCCGCTGGTGATGACCTCGGGGAATCTCTCCGACGAGCCGATGGTGACGACTGACGACGACGCCTTCGCACAGCTCCGCGACGTGGCCGACGTCTTCCTCGTGCACCGCCGGGCCATCGTCACCCGCGTCGATGACTCCGTGGCCCGCGTGATCGACGGCGCGCCGGTTCTGCTTCGCCGCGCCCGCGGCTACGTGCCGCGCGCCATCACCGCAACAGTTCCCTTTGACCAACCGATCCTGGCCTGCGGCGCGCACCTCAAGAACACCTTCTGCCTCGCCGGCGGCAACACCGCATTCCTCGGGCCGCACATCGGCGACCTGGAGAGCGAGGCGACGATGCGCGCCTACGAGTCGGCCATCGAGCGGATGAAGGAATTCACCGGCATCACGCCGGCGATCGTGGCGCACGACCTCCATCCCGACTATCTCTCCACGCGCTACGCGCTGGCCCAGCAAGGAGTGCGCACCATCGCGGTGCAGCATCATCACGCCCACATCGCCAGCGCCATGGCCGAGCATGGACTGGATGGCAGCGTGGTCGGCATCGCCTACGACGGCACCGGGTTCGGCACGGACGGCACCTCGTGGGGCGGCGAGATCCTCATCGCCGGCTACGACGAGTACGAGCGCTTCGCCACCTTCCGGCCGATCGCGCTGGCCGGCGGCGATCAGGCCATCCGCCAGCCGTGGCGCGCTGCGCTGGCGCTGCTCGACGACGCCTTCGCCGGCGAGCCGCCGTTGCATCGCATTCCACTCTTCCGCGAACTGCCCGGTACGTCCATCGCCAGCGTGCGCCGCATGATCGCGGAAGGACTCAACACGACGCCTGCGCGGGGCGTCGGCCGCTACTTCGACGCGTTCGGGGCGATCGTGCTCGGTTTATCCGACGCGCGCTACGAAGGCGAGGTTGCCTTCCGCTGGAACATGGCCGCGGACGGTATCGAGCACGGCCGCTATCCGATGGTGATCCGCGACGGCATCACGCCGTGGGAGATCGATCCGCGGCCGATGGTGCGGGCGGCGGTCGACGACCTCCTGGCCGGCCGTTCCGCGGCAACGATCTCCGCCCGCTTCCACAACACGATCGCCGCCGCAACCGCGGAGATCGCCGGCGCCGCGCTGGCGTTGCACGGCGCGATGCCGGTCGTGCTCAGCGGCGGCTGCTTTCAGAACGCACGGCTGGCCGAGTCGGTCCTCGCCGCGCTCCGTCCGAAAGCGAAGGTCTACATGAATCGCGACGTGCCGCCGGGGGATGGGGGGATTGCTTTGGGGCAGGCGTTTGTGGCCAGGGCGATCGTTAATCGGGGGTCGGGGGTGGGGGGTCGGGAGTCGGAGGATGTCGCACTTAGTCCGCTTTTTTCAGGCGCTGAGCACGCTGTTACCACGAGAGCCTTCTCCCCCGCGGTTTCTTGCGGGGGAGAAGGTGCCGACAGGCGGATGAGGGGGCGTTCACGCGTAGGTCGTCTGCGCACGAGTAGGGCAACGAAACATGCGATGCTCTCAATCGGTCTCAGACCAGCGTCGGTAGAACCCAACAATCGCGTATACGCCCCCCTCATCCGCCTTCGGCACCCTTCGACTCGCTTCGCTCGCTCAGGGCAGGCTCTTCTCCCCCCGCAAGAAACCGCGGGGGGAGAAGGGCTCTCGACGAGACAGAGTGGCGAGAGCTTCAGGCAGACATTCGCGAGCCCGGGCGCTACGCACTTAGCGATGCTCTCCGCCGACTCCCGACCCCCGACTCCCGACTCCCGACCCCCAATCCACCAACAACCACCAACGGAGATAAACCCATGTGCCTCGGTGTTCCTGGAAAAGTGATCGAAGTGCGCGATTCCGTTGCTGTCGTCGATTTCTGGGGGGTGCGCAAGGACGTGCGACTCGACATCGTCGATGAGAAGGTCGTGCCCGGCGACTACATCCTCAACCACGTCGGCTTCGCCATCCGGCGCATTCCGCCGGAGTCGATCGCCGAGACGCTGGCCCTCTACGAGATGCTGCTGGCGCAGGAGGGGGACGATCTGATGAGTCTCGACGTCCGCTCCGAGATCGAGGCGTCATCGTGAGTGAGCTGCAGTTCCGCGACCCGAGGCTGGCGCGCTCGATGGCGGCCACGCTCGATCGCCTCGTGCGCGACACCGGCCGCAAGGTCGCGGTCATGCACGTCTGCGGCAGCCACGAGCAGGCCATCGCCAAGTACGGACTGCGCTCGCTCTTCCCGAAATCGCTCGAAGTGATCATGGGTCCCGGCTGCCCGGTCTGCGTGACCGACGTCCCCGAGGTCGATGAGAGTGTGCTGATCGCGGCGCAGGGAGCGCGGATCGCCACGTTTGGGGACATGCTCAAGGTTCCCGGCAGCGTGAAATCGCTCGCCGACGCGCAGGCGTCCGGCGCGAAGATCGACATCGTCTACAGCCCGCAGCAGGCGGTCGAGATCGCCCGGTCGACGAAGGAGGAAGTGGTCCTCTTCGCCACCGGCTTCGAGACCACGGCGGTGGCCACGGCCGCCGTCATCCTCGACGATCCGCCGCCGAACTTCTCCGTCCTCTCCGTGCACAAGTACATCCCGCCGGTGATGGAGATCATCGCCGAGATGCCGGAATCACGCATCGAAGGCTTCCTGGCCGCCGGCCACGCCGCCACCATCACCGGTTCCGAGGTCTTCGAGCCGTTCGTCAAGCGGCACAACATTCCGGTGGTCATCGCCGGCTTCGAGCCGAACGACATCATGGCCGGCCTGGTCGAGCTGGTCGATCTGATCCGGGCGAAGACGCCGCGGGTGGTGAACATGTTCCCGCGCTGCGTCACGCGCGAAGGCAACCTCGAAGCACAGAAACAGCTATGGCGCGTCTTCCGTCCCATGGGCGGACGATGGAGAGGGATCGCGCACGTGCCGAATGGAAACCTGCGGCTGCGCGACGAATTCGCCCACCTCGACGCCCGCAAGCGCTTCCCCATCGACCTCACCTCGCTGTGGGACTACGCGCCGCCGGCGCTGGCCGGGCAGTGCATCTGCGGCGACATCATGGCCGGGATCCGCAATCCCAACGACTGCCGCCTCTTCAACCGCGAGTGCGTTCCCGAGAACCCGGTCGGCGCCTGCATGGTGTCGAACGAGGGGACGTGCAAGATCTGGCATCTCTACGGCGGCGTTCCCGATCTGGAGGCTTCGGCATGAGCGCGATCCTTCTCCCGTTCACCGGCGGCCGCGTCACGCTCAAACAGGGCGGCGGCGGGCGGGCCATGCGCGCGCTGATCGAACGGCTTTTCGTGCGCGACTTCGCAACGATGCCCTTTGACGGAGTGGGTGTCGACGCCATGGACGACGGCGCGGCCATCCGCATCGGTGACGACTGGCTAGTCATCACCACCGACTCGCACGTCATCCATCCGATCGTTTTTCCAGGCGGCGACATCGGCCGCCTCTCGATCAGCGGCACGGTGAACGATCTGGCCATGATGGGGGCCACGCGCGTCCTCGGGCTGACCTGCAGCATCATCCTCGAGGAAGGCTTCTCGCTCGATTCGCTGGAAGCGATCCAGCGCTCGATGATCGCAACTTGCAGAGAAGCAAACGCGCCGGTGGTGACCGGCGACACCAAAGTCATGGGCCGCGGCGAGATCGACGGTCTGGTCATCAATACCTGCGGCATCGGCCTCACGCGCACGCTCGTGCGCGACAACGGCCTGCACACCGGCGACCGGATCATCGTCACCGGCAACATCGCCGAGCACGGCCTGGCGGTCATGGCGGCGCGACACGGCATCGAATTCGAGGGCGACCTGGTTTCTGACGTAGCCCCGATGAACGGCATGATCGATTCGATCCTCTCGGATCCTGACCTCGCCGACGCCGTCACGGCGATGAAGGACCCGACGCGCGGCGGCGTGGCCAGCGCGCTGCACGAGATGGCCTCGAAGAGCAATGTCGGCATCGTGCTGGAGGAGCGCGCCCTCCCGATGACCGATGCGGTCCGCTCCGTCGGCGAGCTTCTCGGCATCGATCCGCTGCATGTGGCCAACGAAGGAAAGGCGCTCCTCGGCGTTCGCGCCGATGCCGTCGATCGGATCCTGGCGCGCCTTCGCGAGCACCCGCTCGGGCGCAACGCTACGGTGATCGGTGTCTGCGGCGAGGAACGCCGCGGCTCGATCATTCTCGATACGGGATTCGGAAGGAGGCTGCTGGCCGAGCCGGAAGGCGAGCCGCTGCCGCGCATATGCTGAACGTCGCCGTCCTCTGCTCGAGTCGCGCGCCCGGTCTGGAGGCTCTGCGCGAGCGTGTGCACGTAGCCTGCGTTCTCGACCGCCGACCGCCACGTGGACGTGACCGCCGCGCTGAGTTCGATGCCGAGACCGCGTCAATGCTTCGCGCATTTGACATCGACGCGGTCGTGCTTCTCGGCTACCTCTACGTCATCACCGAGCCGCTCCTCACGGCGTTTCCGGATCGCATCATCAATGTTCATGACTCCGATCTCACGCTGCGCGATGACGGCGGTCGTCCGCGGTATCCCGGCCTGCACGCCACCCGCGACGCCATCATCGCCGGCGAGCACGAAACCCGCAGCAGCGTGCACCTCGTCACCCGTGAGCTCGACGCCGGCCCCGTGATCGTCCGCGGCGACGCATTTCCCGTCGCGCCGTTCGTCCATGAAGCCGTTGCTCGCGGCGAGAACGACATCGTTCGCGCGTACGCGTACGCGCAGCGCGAATGGATGATGCGGAGTAGTTGGGGCAAGCTCGCGGCCGAGGGGCTGGCGATGCTGAATTCTGCCAGGCAACGCACAGACAAGAGTGTCTGTGCCATATCGGGCTTGATCAATGTCTGGAGTCGGGGGTCGGAGATCGGAGAATGCGGCAAACCGCGCAGCGAGAGCTTATGGCGTTAACTGTCATCCTGAGGCGGCGGCAGCCCTGGAGGGGCAGAGCGCGCCGAAGGACCCCCAGCCTGAAACCCGGACAGGGTGGCGGAATGCCGACGATTCCGCCGCCCTACCGGGATACAACTGGGGGGTCCTTCGACCGTCCTGCGCCGCGCAATCGCTTTCGCGATTACGCGGCTCCGGCGCCTCAGGATGACAAAGCGATTTGTGTTCCCACCCCCGCCGGAGCAGCGGCATGAGCCACATCACGCTCACGATCGACGACGCCGTCGGCACGATCACCATCGATCGCCCCGAGCGCTTCAACTCGCTCGACGTCGAGACCGCTCGCGATCTCCGCAAGGCCGGTCTTCAAGCCGCCCGCGACAGGAACGTCCGCGCCGTCGTGCTGCGCGGAACCGGAAGCGCCTTCTGCAGCGGCGCCGACCTCAAATACATCCGAGGTGGCGGCGATGAGAGCGGCCTCGCCTATCTCAAGCCGTCGCAAAGCGGCTATGGCGAGATCTTCAAGCAGATCCTCGAGTACATTCACAGCACCATCTCCGAGATCCGGCGCGCGCCGAAGCCGTTCCTCGCCGCGGTCGACGGCATCGCCGCCGCCGGCGGTTTCGGGCTGGCCATGTCGTGCGATCTGGTGCTGGCCTCGGAACGGGCATCGTTCGAATGGGCCTACTCCAAAACGGGCCTCACCGGCGCGGAGAGCTCGACCTTCATGCTGCCGCGGCTCATCGGCCTGCGGCGCTCGTTCGAGCTGCTCTTCCTCAACCCGCGGCTCACCGCGAAACGCGCCTGCGAGATCGGATTGGTCACCGAGGTCTTTCCTGATGAGAACTTCGACGCCGAGGTGACGCGCGTGGCGCGGACGCTCGCGGAGGGGCCGACCGAGGCGTGGGGAATCGCCAAAGCGCTGCTGAATGAGGCGGCAGGGATGGACCGGCTCGACCACCATCTCGACCGCGAGCTGGACAACCTGGCGCGCATCGCCGACGGCGCCAATTTCGCCGAGGGCATCGACGCCTTCTTCGGGAAACGCCCGCCGGTGTTCGGAGCAACGTGATGCACGAATACTCGATCGTCCAGTCGCTCGTCGACTCCGTTGCCGCCGCCGTCGGAGCGCGGGAAGCGTCGGTTCATCGCGTAGATGTATCGATCGGCGAGCTTGCCGGGGTCGACTGCGCCTTGCTGACCACGGCCTTCGAAGTCTTCCGCGCCGGAACCATCTGTGAGAACGCCGCGCTGCAGATCGACCGGATCGCCGCGCTCTGGGAGTGCCCGCGCTGCCACGACGCGATCGTGCGCGGCGGCTTTCTTCGCTGTCCGTCGTGCAACGAGCCGGCGCGCCTCGCGGCCGGCGACGAGATCGTGCTGCAACGAATCGAACTGGAGGTGTCGTGATGTGTCAAGACTGTGGATGTGGTGATGTGAATCTCGTTCCGCTCGACGTGCAGCAGCGGATCCTGGCGCGCAATGAAGACACCGCCGCGCACAACCGGAAGCACTTTCTCGACCGCGGCATCTTCGCCATCAACCTGATGGGCTCCCCCGGCTCCGGCAAGACCGCCGTGCTCGAAGCGACGGCGGGCGCCTTCGAAGGGGGCCGGAAGCTGGCGGCGCTGGCCGGCGATCTGGCCACGGAGAACGACTCCAACCGCCTCGTGCGCGCCGGCATCCGCTCGCGCGCCATCACCACCGGCCAGGCCTGCCATCTCGATGCGGAGCTGGTCCATCACGAACTGCATCACCTCGACCTGGCCGGCGTCGAATATCTCTTCATCGAGAACGTCGGCAATCTGGTCTGCCCCGCGGTCTACGACCTCGGGCAGGCGAAGAACGTCGTGGCGCTGTCGGTCACCGAGGGGGAGGACAAACCGCTGAAGTACCCGACGATGTTCGCCAAAGCAGACCTCGTGCTGCTGACGAAAGTCGATCTGATGCCGTACCTCGGCATCTCCCTCGACGCCATCCTCGACTCGCTGGCGCGGGCGATGCCCGTGCCGAATGTGATCGCCCTCTCCACGCGCGGCGGCCTCGGCGTCGACGACTGGCTCGGCTGGCTCGAGCGCAGCCGGGCCATGGCCTTCGAGGAGGTCATGGCGTGACTGGCGTGGCGTGGACGACATGGACCCTCGGCGCCACCGCGGCCGCCGTCGGCGCGCTGCACACGATGGCGCCCGATCACTGGATGCCATTCGCCGCGCTGGCCCGCGCGCGCGGCTGGAGCGCGCGGCGCGCCGCGCGGACGACGATCCTCTGCGGCTTCGGCCACGTCACGACATCCGCTCTGCTCGGTATCGCCGCCCTCTTCGCCGGCCTGGCCGCGATTCATCTGATCGGCGGCACGCTGGAGAGCTTCGCCAACGTACTGTTGATGACCTTCGGCACCATCTACCTGATCTGGGGATTGCGCCGCAGCTTCCGCCGCGATCCGCTCGCCGTCATCCATCCGCACGCGCATTCACACGGCCACCACGATCACGACCACGGCCTCACCGAGTGGTCGCTCTTCGTCCTCTTCTCCGCCGACCCCTGCGTCGCCGTCATCCCGATGATCCTGGCCGCCGCCGGCGCCGGCTGGCTCGCCGTCTGCGCCGTGATCGTCGCCTACGAGCTGGCCACGATCGTGACGATGGTGGTCCTGGTCACCGCCGCCCACTCCGGCATCCGCGCCATCCGCGCCCCCTGGATCGACCGCTACGGCGACGCCGCCGCGGGTGCGATCATCGTCTGCGTCGGGGCGGCGATGGCGGTGCTGGGGATTTAGGGAGGCACGTCGGCCACAAAGAAGAACGAGTGGCGACGGGTGTGCGGCGAACTCCCAGAGTCCACGAGTGAGCTCGTGGAGTCCACTAATGGACTCGCGGAGTCGACTAGTGGAGTCGCGGAGTCCACGAGTGAGCTCGTGGAGTCCACTTAGTGGACTCGTGGAGTCGACTAGTGGAGTCGTTGAGTCCACGAGTGAGCTGGCGGAGTCGACTAGTGGAGTCGTGGAGTCCACCTACTGAGCTCCTGGAGTCCACCTAGTGAGCTCCTGGAGTCCACGAGTGAGCTCGTGGAGTCCACTAGTGGACTCGCGGAGTCGACTAGTGGACTCGCGGAGTCAATTCATGGACTCACCGGGTCTTTGAACTTCCCTTTCTGGTCGGTTGTTCATGGGCCAGCCCTTGCCAGGATGCGCGAAGGCGCGCTCCGCTTCTGCAAGAACCTTCTGCTCCGCTCAGGGCAGGCTACCGCTGGGCCAGCCGGCGAGACGCCAGCGCTCCGACGCGTTAAGTTCAGCGCAAAAGTTTTTTTTTGACCCACTCTTCGCTTCGACTGCGCGAAAAAGTAACATTTTCGGAAAGCAACCACCCCTCCGTAGAGAGCGAAATGCCCCGGAAGGGACTTATAAGTCCCACTTTTTTTCCGGGTAGGGATCTTCCCTCCTCACGCCTCTCCTCGTGCGTGACGGACGAAACCAGCCTCGGACGCCCATCGCCGCGGAACGGCTTCGAGCCCGTGCGGCTCCTTTGTGGAACGTGCGTTTCTGCAAGGCTGGGTAGCGCCCCCTCACACCCGATCGGCACACGTACGAGTGCCGCATGCCCGGAGGCTCCTGATCAGAGCCGTCAGGGTAACCAGGCCGTGCGTCCGCGCGTGTGGCGCGCCGCGGGGCCTTCAACAGGAGGAGAGATGTCCAAAACCAAAGCAGCGGGAGATGTGCCTCAGGTACCGGCTGATCCGGTGCCGCCTGCGCAGACCCCAACCATCACGCATTACCAGCAGATCGCCTTGAATCTGGCCAAGGCCGTCGACGACATGCTGGCGCTCATCCCCAGTTTCGTGGAGGCCCACCCCGACACGACGGCGTTCGTCCGTACGCACCAGAATGTGCCGCTGACGTTCATCGCCACGGCCGTGGCCGCCGTCGAGGCCAATCCTGAGTTGCAAGGGGGGACCTTCGATGCCACGGAGGCCCGTGACACGCTGCAGTTCATCGACGCCTTCCGCCCGATGGCGGACCTGCTCAGTGCGGCGGCAAAGAACCTCACTTTCAGTATCAACTCCCGGAAGGCAAACGCCGGGAATGGAGCGCTGGAGGTCTATGCCATCGCCAAGCGTGTCGCCCGCAATCCTCTGAGCACGACCGTGGCTTCGCATGTCGGAAACCTCAAACGCGACCTGGGAAGACGCGGCCCCAGGAAGGGGAAGCCGGCGCCAGGCACTCCCACTCCGGTACCGGTTCCGGGCACTCCCGTTCCGGCACCGGCTCCGGGCACGCATGCTCCGCTCCCCGTCTCCACCATCCCCATGGAGTCAGTCATCGGAGGGCTCACCGTAGACGAGCAGTGACGAGCAGGCATGACCGCGTTGGCGCGCGGTCATGCCCTGACACTCACCCCATCCTGAGAGAAAGGAGTTCCATGTCG
>Ga0247668_1000323_pt1 | contig 12323 bp, 13 predicted proteins | sample CNK09_metaG_FD_182737 | JGI IMG/M metagenome (GOLD analysis project Ga0247668, IMG submission 182737) | Soil microbial communities from Purdue University Martell Research Forest, Indiana, United States - CNK09 | ecosystem: Environmental > Terrestrial > Soil > Temperate forest > Bulk soil...
GTGCACTTCCCGAAGGCCCGCCTTTGCGCTTAAGCGAGGCCGACGCGCTGAAGGAGCTCGATGCCGCGCTGATGGACAGCGTTGCAGTGCATCAGCGTTCGGATGTGCCCTATGGGATGTTTCTCTCAGGTGGCATCGATTCAGCGGCCGTGCTCGCCTGCATGGCGCGGCTGAACGAAAAGCCCGTGCGCGCCTTCACGGCCGGCTTTCCGGCGACCTCTACCCATGATGAGCGTGAGACCGCGCGGCGTGTGGCGAATTCCGTGGGCGCGGAGCACATCGAAATTGCGGTCACGGAGAAAGACTTCTGGACGCATCTTCCCGCGATTGCAGCAGCAATGGACGATCCGGCTGCCGATTACGCCATATTGCCAACCTATCTGTTGGCGGCGGAAGCAGCGAAGGAATTGAAGGTCGTCCTCACCGGGGAAGGCGGCGATGAGCTGTTTGCAGGCTATGGCCGCTACCGCAGTGCGCTGCGGTCGCCTTTTCTCGGCGGGCGTCCGATGCGCCGGCGCGGATTTCTGGAACAGCTCGGCGTGCTGCGCGATTCCTCACGTCAATGGCGGGCGGGAATTGCCGCCGCCGAACGGCGCTTCTCCACCGGCGATTATACGCGCCTGCAACAGGCCCAGGCGCTGGATTGCGCCGATTGGCTGCCCAACGATCTGTTGTTGAAGGTGGACCGCTGCCTGATGGCCCATGGTCTCGAGGGCCGCACGCCGCTGCTCGATCCTGTAGTGGCCGATCTTGCATTTCGCTTACCGGACAGTCTGAAGATCGTGAAGGGTAAGGGCAAATATCTGCTTCGCCGCTGGCTGCAGGATGCGCTTCCCACGGCCGATCCATTTGCGGACAAGCGCGGCTTCACGGTGCCGGTCGCCGAATGGATTCAGCCTCGTGCAGGACAATTGGCAGGACTTATTTCGCGTTCGACAGGTGTCGCAGAAATCTGCCAGCCGGAAAAGGTGGCGGGCCTGTTCGAGGCTTTCGCGGCGCGCGGCGGCAAGCATGAAGGCAATGCCTGCTGGCAGCTTTTGTTCTACGCGTTATGGCACGCTGTCCATGTGGAACGGCGGGCGGTTCTGGATGATGTCTTCGCCATGCTGGAAAGCCAATGAGCGATGCATTCGATCTCTTGATTCGCGGCGGCATGGCCGTCACGCCTTCGGGCGTTGTCGCTGCCGACATCGGTATCAAGGAAGGACGCATCGCTGCCATCGGGGCGCTTGCGCACGCGCAAGCCGCGGAGATTTTCGAAGCGCGCGGTCTGCATATCCTTCCCGGGGTGATCGACACCCATGTGCATTTCCGCGAGCCGGGGCATCTTGAAAAGGAAGATATGGAAACCGGCAGCCGCGCAGCGGTTCTGGGTGGCGTCACTGCCGTGTTCGAAATGCCCAACACCAATCCGCCCACTACCACGCGGCTTCTGGTCGAAGACAAGCTGAAACGCGCTGGCGAGCGCATGCATTGCGATCATGCTTTCTATGTCGGCGCCTCGATGGAGAATATCGGCGCGCTCTCCGAGCTCGAACTCTTGCCCGGCGTTGCGGGGGTGAAGGCGTTCCTTGGCTCGTCGACCGGCTCGCTTCTGCTGGACAAGGAGGAGACCATCCTAGCCGCACTGAAATCAGGCCGGCGCCGCATGGCGGTGCATTCCGAAGACGAGGCGCGGCTTAGGGCGCGTGCCAAGCTCGCAATGCCAGGGGATCCTTCCACCCATCCTGTCTGGCGAGACGTCGAGGCCGCGCGCCTTTCGACCGCTCGCGTCCTTGCGCTGGCGCGGGCTGCTGGGCGGCGTCTGCATCTTCTGCACGTTACCAGCGCGGAGGAGTTGCCGCTGATCGCGGAGGCCCGCGACCTTGCCACGGTGGAAGCCGCCGTGCCGCATCTGACACTCGCCGCGCCTGAGTGCTACGAGCGCCTGGGTACCTACGCCCAGATCAATCCGCCGATTCGCGAGGCCCGCCATCGCGAGGCGCTGTGGCACGCTGTCGCGCAAGGCCTGATCGATGTCGTTGGCTCCGACCATGCCCCGCACACGCGCGCCGATAAGGACGGCATCTATCCTCAGACCGCGTCCGGTCTTACGGGCGTGCAGACGCTCGTTACCATCATGCTCGACCATGTGAACGCAGGGCGGCTTACGCTCGAACGCTTGGCCGATCTGACAAGCGCAGGTCCGGCACGCGTGTTCGGTATCGCCGGCAAGGGGCGCATCGCGCAAGGTTATGATGCGGATTTCACCGTGGTGGATCTCAAGGCGCGCCGCCGCATCGAGAATCGCTGGATCGCCTCGCGCTGTGGCTGGACGCCCTATGACGGCATCGAAACCGCCGGCTGGCCCGTGGCAACCCTACTTCGCGGCCGCATCGTGATGCGCGAGGGCGCGACCGCGGAACCGCCCAGCGGTCAAAAGCTACGTTTTATCGAGACAATTGCGCCTATTGCAGCTTGAACTCTCCGCCGTAATATTTGAGTTCGGTAGGTGCAACGATTCCCGTTGCGGCCACCCAGACGGAATGAAGTTTGCCGTCCAGTTTGGTTTCCCAGAAGCGCAAGAATTTGTTGAGCACCGGAAAACGCGGAGCCAGATCGTATTCCTGCCAGAGATAGGTTTGAAGCAGTACAGGATGATCCGGCCGGTGATAGAGAATCTCAGCCGTTGTAAGTCGGTAACCAGCTAATCTGCGTTCGAATTCGCTCATTTCCCACTCTCGTACTCATGCTAATTGGAAAAGCTTACCGCTTTCCAAAGTTCCCCCACAAAAACCCCGACACCGATGAGCCTCCCGAGCGTTCCTGTCGATTCCGCGGCGCCTCCGCGGCCAGAACATGGCAAGCATCCGGTGAGTCATCCTCTCGTTCAAGCCCTTGACACGCAGGTGAGAAGAGGGAGTTTTCGTTAGATGTACGATCTGGTTCTCGTCAGCAGTGGGATCATTATTGGGCTGGTGGTGGCCGCACCCATCGGGCCGGTCAATCTGATCTGCATAAGGCGAACGCTCGCTTATGGCCCGTTGAACGGATTCTTCTCCGGGCTGGGCGCCGCTCTGGGCGACGGCATCTTTGCGGTGGTGACGGCGTTCGGTCTGACCGCGATCTCGCAATTGATTGAAGGCTATTCCACGCCGCTGAGGCTGATCGGCGGGTTGATGCTGCTAGGTTTTGGTCTGCACATTTTCAATTCGGACGTTTCGCTGCTGCGTGATGCAGATGGCGCACAGAACCGCGACAATGGCTCGGCGTCGCTGCTTCGCACCGTCGCTTCTACCTTCGCGCTCACGATCACCAATCCCGCTACGCTGTTCGGCTTTGCCGCTCTGTTCACCGGTCTCGGCAGCCTGGCCGGCGGGGAGGCCACCTTCCTCGATGCCGCGTTAACCGTAGCGGGCGTAATTGCCGGTTCGACGATCTGGTGGTTCACGCTTACCACCGTTGTTGGCATTTTGCATCATCACATCGACGCGGGCGTGATGCGCAACATCAACCACGTCTTCGGTATCGCGGTTACCGGCTTCGGCGCAGTGGTTCTTGGCAACGTCGCGATGAAGTTGTTTTGATCGGCTATCGCTTGGCGATCAGTTCGAGAAGCCAGCTTTGCCACTCGAGCGCCCGCGGCGGCCAGACATAATTCTTGCGAACATAGGCGATCTGCTCGGCGCGGCGCGACGCAGCCTGGTCGGGATTATTCTTGATGTCGTTCAGCGCGCCGATCGCCATGGCTGCAAATTCCTGCGCAAGAGTTTTTGGGTCGTCGTGTGGCCGGACCATGCGGCCGAAGCCCGCCAGCGTTTCGGGCAGCGCGGCGAGTTCTGTGGTCAGGACCGTTGCGCCCAGGGCCATTGCTTCCATCGCCGCGATGCAGGAGGTCTCCAGATAGGTCGATGGATAGGAGAGCGCGGCGGCTTCCGTCAGCGCTGTCGCCAATGCGGGCTGCGACACCGGTCCGACATAGTCCACACCTTCGGTTGCGAGGCACCGGTCGTGAAGCTCCTTGTACCGATTATCTTCGGGCCCGCCGCGCGTGGTCGAGAGACTGGAGAAGACCCGTAAAACGGTTCCGGGAATGGCTGCCCGGATCGCAGGAAAAGCCGCGAGCAGCACATCCAGCCCGCGATAGGGTGCGCTGGTGTAGACGAGAATGGGCGCTTTGCCCGTACGGAACCAAGGCTCCGCCGGCTTGGCTTCGAGGAATGCAGGTGAGATGGCGTTGCGCATGACCCGCGCTTTTTCGCGCGGCAGCCAGAACGTGTTGCAATATTCATTGAGCTGCCACTGGCTGACGAAAGCGAATCCCGACCAGGCTTTGCGCTCGCGCGAATATTCCAGCGGTTCTATCGATGGCTGGTCGTCCGAATGCCCGGTCCACAGCACAAGTGGTTTGGTCACGCCGAGATCGCGCAATGTCCGCCCGCAGGCTTCGTTCACGACGATGATCGCGTCCGCGCCATTCAGGAGATCCCTGGTCAGCGCGACTTTGTGGTTGAGGCATTCGACGCCGCGATAGATTCCCGGCACGGAGGGGCTGGCGAGCAGCACAACGGAGTGGCCCAGCCGCGCGAGCTCGGCACCAAGATAGGCAACGCCCGCCTCGGTGCCGCCGACGGCACGCTGATAGGGCGTTTCGACATTGTAGTCGACGATGGTCCGGTGAACGAAGATGATCCGCAACGAATTAGCCCCGCATGCGCCCGGCTGTTTCAATGATGCGGCGCGTCTCTGTCCAGAGGGAATATTGGTCCAGGTCCCCCAATCCGACCCATCGCGCTTCCGCGGCATCGGTGCCGGCGACAAGTTCGCCCGAGGCATGGTGCGCGAGGAAATCGATCAGCACATAGTGGTGGAGGATCAGCCCGCCACGTTCGCGCATGACGGAGTCCACGACGTCGATCAAGCCCGCAATCTCGACGATAAGCCCGGTTTCTTCCCGGACCTCGCGCAGAAGGGCCTCCCGCACTGATTCGCCCCATTCCAGCCTGCCGCCGGGAATGCTCCATTCGCCCGCGCGCGGCTCTTGGCCGCGCCGGATCAGAACGATTTCATTACGCGCGTTGAAGATCACTGCTCCCACCCCCACGATGGGCGATGCCTGCGCGGGGGTGGGAGCGTCATCCTGGGCCATGGACCCATTCTGCCCGGCTCCGATGGTGAAATCACCCATTCGTCAACTTCCCTGCCTGCCGGTTTGCGGTTAAGAAGGGCGCGGTACGCGCGAGGAGAGACATATGCGCTTGAAGATTATGACGGCCATGGCCGTGGTTTGCGTCGGTGGTCTGGCGCTTGCCGGCTGCAATCAACAGCAAGCCAGCAACACCCCGCCGGCAGCGCCCAAGGCCGAGGCGCCAGCGGCAGGTGCGCCGGCCGCCGCGATGCCGCCGGCTGCAGATATCAGCCCGGAGTCAAATAAAAAATATCTCGAAGATAATGCCAAACGGCCCGGCGTGAAGGTGACCACCGATGGGCTGCAATATCGCGTCCTCAAGGCGGGCACGGGCAAGACGGCGACGGCGCCCACGGACAACGTCACGGTGACCTATAAGGGCGCGCTGATCACCGGCCAGGTGTTCGACCAGACCATGGATGGGATGCCGGCGACCTTTCCGGCTGGGCAATTGATTCCCGGCTGGGTCGAAGCCCTGCAGATGATGAAGGAGGGTGACGAGTGGGAAATCGTCATCCCGTCCAATCTCGGCTACGGTCCTCAGGGTGCGGGCGGGGTCATTCCTCCCGACCAGACGCTGGTCTTCCAGATGGCGCTCCTCAAGGTCGAGCCGGAAGCCGCACCCCCGCCCTGATCTTCATCCCCTTCCGGGCGGCAATAGCTTTCCCGGGTTGAGGATATTGTTGGGGTCGAGCGTGCGCTTTAGCGCGCGCATCAACGCGATGGCTTCTGCGCTTTTGTAAAGGGCGATGGCTTCGTTCTTGGCGAGGCCAAGCCCGTGCTCGGCCGAGATCGAGCCGCGCAGTCTTTCGGTTTCCTCTTGCACCGTCCGCTCGATGGCGCCGCGCGCGGCGATAAGGGCGGCATCGTGACCCGGTGCCTGAACGGCGAAATGAAGATTGCCGTCGCCGACATGCCCGAAGGTGAAGGGGCGTGCCTCGGGCAGCACCCGGCGCACCGACTCGTCGGCCGAACGGATGAATTCCGGAATTTGCGACAGCGGCACCGAAATATCGTTGGCGATCGAGGCGCCGTCCTGTCTCTGGGCTTCGGGGATGCTCTCGCGCAAGCGCCAGAGCGCGTCGCGGTCTCGCGCCGTCTTGGCGAAGACCGCATCGACGACGGCTCCTTCTTCCATGGCCTGGGCAAGAGCCTGTTCCAGCGCCTCGGTGGCGTCGAAGGCGGACGGGTTGGAGACTTCGATCAGAACCGTCCATCCCTGATGGGAGGCAAGCGGATTGACGGCACCGGGGATGTGCTTGACGACGAGGTCGAGCGCACGCCGCTGCATCAGTTCGAACGCTGTGACGAGTCCACCCGTGGCAGCCTGTAGCCGGTTGAGCAATTCGACCGCATTTCCAACATCGGCAAGCGCGGTCAGCACGGTCGAATAGCCGGCGGGCTTGGGAAACAGCTTCACCATGACAGCGGTGACGACACCGAGCGTTCCTTCCGCTCCGATGAAAAGCTGCTTCAGATCATAACCGGTGTTGTCCTTGCGAAGGCCACGCAGGGAATCGAGCACATGACCGTCGGGAAGTACGATCTCGAGGCCTAAGACTAGATCGCGTGTCATGCCGTACCGCAGCACGTTCACGCCGCCCGCATTGGTGGAAACGTTGCCACCAATGGTGCACGAGCCTTCCGCGGCCAGACTTAAGGGGAACAGGCGCCCGGCTTCATCGGCCGCCTTCTGGACGTTCGCGAGCACCACGCCTGCTTCGGCAAGAAGCGTATTATCTTCCGTCGAGATGACGCGGATGCGGTTCATGCGGGCCAGCGACAGCAGCACCTCGCCATTTGTGGGAATCTGCCCGCCGACAAGTCCGGTATTGCCGCCTTGCGGAACGATGGGCGTAGCCGTTTCGTGGCAGATGGAAAGAATGCGAGCGACATTGCCGGTCGCGGCAGGTTGCAAGAGGAGCGGGGTCGTTCCCTTCCAGCGGCCGCGCCATTCGGCCAGATGAGGCGCGATTTGGTTAGGCTCGTCGCTCCAGCCGCCGGGTCCTGCGGCGTCCTTGAGCCGCTCTGCGATGGAAGCGTCCAGCGTTGTCATCCATTAGTCTTGACGCGGGGCAGCCGCACGTTCAAGGCGGTCGTTGATCGCCTCGCCAAGATCGCGCGCGGGGATCGGCATGACGGCGATGCGGGCAGCACCGGACCGGTCCAGACTGCGGAGCATCGCGAAAAGATTGACCGCGGCTTCTCGAAGATCGCCTGTCTCGCTGAGATTGCAGACCGCAGCGGCGCCAACTGGAACCTCCGGACCGAATGCAAGCAGGGCCTCGCCCGGTTCCACCAGGGTCGCATTCAGCCGCAGGCTCGCGCCGGGCGCATAGTGGCTCTCCATCATGCCCGGCGCCTGGATCATGCCCCGTCCGGGCTCCTGCAAAGGCCCCAGGACCTTTTCGATGTCGCTGCGGGCCACGGCACCGGGGCGCAGGAGCAGCGGCCGACCGCCGTCGAAACCGATGACCGTGGATTCGATACCGAGCGGGCAGGGCCCTCCGTCTAGGATAAGGTCCACGCGTCCCCGCAACTCTTCGGCGACATCGGCGGCACTGGTGGGGCTGAGCCGGCCCGACCGATTGGCGCTTGGCGCGGCAATCGGCACACCGGCCGCATCGACAAGCGCGCGTGCAACCCCATGCGCCGGCGAGCGCACCGCCGCCGTGCGCAGCCCTGCACTCACTAGACTGGCAAGCGGAGTCGGCTCGCGGCGGGGCAGCACCAGCGTCAAACCGCCCGGCCAGTACGCATCGGCGAGCGCGGAGGCCAGCGGATTGAAAATGACCAGCTCGTCGGCTTCCTCGCGGTCGCGGACATGCACGATCAGCGGATTGAAGCGCGGGCGTTCCTTGGCAGCGAAGATCCCCGCGACTGCGTGATCGTCGAGCGCATTGGCACCCAGGCCGTAAACTGTCTCGGTTGGGAAGGCGATGAGTTTGCCGTGGCGCAGCAAATAGGCGGCTTCGGCAATGGAGGCGGCATCGGCAGGCAGGATACGGGTCATGTCGGGAGACGCATCGGTGGGCATGGCACGGATATCAGCGGGTGACCTCTACAGCCTATCGTCTTCCGGCGGCTGTCAAAAATGTTCCGCTTGCGTATAATGAACGTGCCCACAACGCCACAACCAAGATGGGGGAAAAGCAATGGCGGCAGCAGTTGCGCAATCGAATGAAGATCTCGGAAAGCTGGTCGTTCGCCTGACGGTCGGCATTTTAATCGTGTTTCATGGGTTGGCCTTGGCGACAGGCGATGCCGGGATACCCAACAATCTCGTCCGTTGGGGCTTGCCCGCGGATTTGAAATGGATCGGTTTCCTGGTGGAATTCGGGGGCGGGTTGGGGATGATCCTGGGCGCCTATGCACGGCTTGCCGGCTTCGCACTCGGTGTCTTCATGATCATCGCACTCTTCATGGCCCATGTCGGCCTGATGGGCGCGCAGAACCATCTGTTCATGGTGGCCAATAACCCAGCCGGAAATCACTGGGACCATTATTTCCTGGAAACTCAGATGTTCTATCTGCTCGGTGGCTTTTCCGTGGCTTTGCTAGGTGCGGGCCGCTACGGCCTCAATATCGGCGGAAATTGGAACTGATCGCGTTGCGAAAGCTCTGTCCCGTCCGAGCCTGAAAAGGCCCGGGCGGGCCGCGCTCCCGAAACCAACGGAGGAGTTATGGCAACCACAATGATGAGCGGCTCACTCAGCCACACGCGTGGCCTGACCGATATGCGCGAGGACATCGCGAAACTGGTCTTGCGCGTAACGGTGGCGGCTTTGATCCTTTTGCACACCTGGGCCGTCATCAATGGCGAATTGGCGATCCGCGACACGCTGACGCGCTGGGGCATGCCGGTGGGGCTCGCCTGGACGGCTGTCATCTTCGAAGGGATCGCGCCTGTCATGGTGATCCTCGGCGTCTATGCGCGGCTGGGCGCCTGGATGATGGTCTTCTGGATGGTGATGGCTTTCGTGCTCGCCCATATCGACACGGGCCATATCTTCCAGCTGGCCGAAAACGGCGTGGGCTGGCGCGTCGAGGGACCGTTCTTCTTTCTGGCCTGCAGCCTCTGCGTGGCGCTGCTTGGAGCGGGGCGATACGGCCTGAACATCGGCGGGAAATGGAACGACTGAGCAGATCTGCCTTCCTGGGGACGTTGGCCGGCGGTCTGGCTATTGTCGCCACGCTGTCTGTGGCGATATGCGCAGACGCCTCCGCAGCCAGCCGGAAAAGGACGATCCCGGCGCCTGCGCCGCAATGTCCGAGTGCTGGCGCCAGCCGCGTGAATTTTGCCAAGGCCATCGACGGTTCGACGTTTCTCACCACCGATGGCAGAGAGGTGCGTCTTGCAGGCGTACTGGCGTCCGACACTGAAACGGCCCGTCAGACCTTGGCAGGCGTGCTGCGGACAGGTGCGTTGACGCTGGCAGCCGATGGTCCGCCGGACCGCTATGGCCGCGTCGTCGCGGAGGTTTTCGCCGATGGCGCCTGGGTGCAGGCGAATTTGCTGAAAGCGGGCGTGCCTCGCGCGGCGCCTGATCACGCCAGCGCACCTTGCGCCAAACAGATGCTGACTGCTGAAGAGGACGCTCGCGCGGCCCATGCCGGCCATTGGGGCGATGGTACTTTTTCGGTGCGCACGCCCGAACAGCTTCGCACCCGGACCGGAAACTTCGAAATCGTGGAAGGTACGGTGACCACGGCAACGATTTACAAAGGCCGCGCCTATATCAATTTCGGCGCCGACTATCGCACCGATTTCACCGTCACTGTGGCACCGGAGGATTTGAAGTCCTTCCGCACCGCGCACGTCGATGTGAAGAATCTCGCTGGCAAGCGCGTGCGTGTGCGCGGCTGGATCGAACTTTACAATGGCCCCGAAATCGAAGTTTCGACGCCCTCTGCAATCGAAATTCTCGATACGGGTACCAGCGAAACACCGTCCATTGTGGCATCGACCGGCACGGAGGCGCGCAAAGACGCGCCCCGGCGAACCCGGCGAAAAAAACCTCAGGCGATCTGACAGCAAAAACGCGTCAAAGGCCGATGGGCTTTCCCATGCGGATCAGCGGCACGCGAATGCCCGAAGGCGTATCGGTCTCGAAGCGCTCGATTTCCGAATAACCGCACGCGCGATAAAGTGGCTCGCCAGCAAGCGTTGCCGCGAGTTCGGCGTGGCGGAAACCTTCACCGGCTGCTGCCCTTTCGCAAAGCTGAAGGATAAGCCTGCCGACACCTCGGCGCACAAAGGCCGGGTGCGTGTACATGGCGCGAACCCGTGCGGAATCCGTACGCGGGTCCAGTAGCGCGTCGTTGCGCCCGGCGGAATGGCTGCCGCCGAACAAGGTCGCCCGCCGGCTCCAGCCCCCGCATCCTGCAAGCGACCCGTCGGATTCGATGACGAAATAGGTGCCATCCTCAATAAGGCGGGTGTCGAGGCCCATCACGCTAAACGAAGCCGTAATCTCGTCCGCGGTGAGAAACGGCTTGAGCAATTCGGAGATCGCCGCGTTCATTAGGGCGGTCAGGCGTTGGACGTCGTCAGGTGTCGCAAGCCGGTGTGTGAGATCGCTCATGCGTCATCCCGGCGATGGCATTCCGCCGGGCCTAGAATCAAATTGGCTTCCGCACCTTCGCACGGAAGCCAATCGATTATCGTATCGCCCGTGAAAGCTTACGCAGCCTTCTTCACCAGGGCGCTTTCGACGCGCTTGACGGCGGTTGGCTCGTCGATCCGCTCAATGGCCGCGACTTCGCGCGCCATACGGGCAAGGGCCGCCTCATAAAGTTGCCGCTCGCTATAGGATTGCTCCGGCTGACCGCCGGCGCGGTGCAGATCGCGCACCACTTCGGCGATGGAAACCAGATCGCCGGAATTGATCTTGGCCTCATATTCCTGGGCGCGGCGGCTCCACATGGTGCGCTTGATGCGCGCCCGGCCCTTGAGCGTGTTGAGCGCGGTCGCCACGACGTCCGGCGTGGAAAGCTTGCGCATGCCCACGGCCTTCGCCTTGATGGTCGGGACCCGCAGGATCATCTTGTCCTTCTCGAAGGCGATGACGAACAGCTCGAGCTTGATGCCCGCCACTTCCTGCTCGTCGACCTTCTGAATCCGTCCGACGCCATGGGTGGGATAGACCACGAAGTCGCCCGCCTTAAACTCGTGCTTCTTGGCCGGGACGGCTGCCTTGGCCACCACAGGCGCTTTGGCAGGCACGGCAGCAGGCGCCTTGATCGCGGCCGGAGCTGCGGGTGCCTTTGCGGCCACCGGCTTCACAGCCGCAGGCTTGGCCACCGGTGCCGGCTTGGCGGCCGCAACTGCCTTCACGGCGGGCTTGGCGGGCGCCAGAGCAGCCTTGGAGGACGCCCCCTTGGCCGGGACCACTTTCAGGGGTGCAGCCGGGGTCTTCTTTTTCACAGCAGTCGTCATCAGAACCTTCCTATTGCGCGCCGGATGCCTGAGAGCGCCCCAAGTATGGGCCTAGTCTTGAGATGCGGACGAGGTGGCAGCTTCCGAAGCGCAGATACACGCTGCTCTCCATGAGAGCATGTGCCCGCTTCTATGCCGAAACCTCGGAAAAAACCTCCGCCGGCTACGCCGGGCGCCGGTAAGGCGCCTCCTTCAGACTAGCTCGTGAGCAGTTTAAGACGCGCCATCCAGTTAATTTCATCGGTGCAAATATAGCACAACTATTGTCACAAAGGAAGAAGAATTTCACTCCAACTCCTTGAAGAACCGCGCTAATCCTGAATTTCACGTAATTGTGTCGGCCTTTCACAGAAAATGAGAGCTCGCTGCTAAACGTAAATGAAACCACAAGAATTCAGGAACCGGTTCCAGGTTTGGGCGTGAAAAACTGCTCGAACTTTCCCGGTTTGCCATCCCATTCCTTGGCGTCGGGAGGGGGCTCTCCCTTAACCGTGATGTTTGGCCAGACCTTGGCATATTCGGCGTTCACCTCGAGCCATTTCTCCAGACCGGACTCCGTATCGGGCCGAATCGCGTCGGCGGGACATTCCGGCTCGCACACCCCGCAATCGATGCATTCGTCGGGGTGGATCACCAACATGTTCTCGCCCTCATAGAAGCAGTCCACGGGGCAGACCTCGACGCAGTCCATGTACTTGCAGCGGATGCAAGCTTCTG
>Ga0247668_1000324_pt1 | contig 12248 bp, 19 predicted proteins | sample CNK09_metaG_FD_182737 | JGI IMG/M metagenome (GOLD analysis project Ga0247668, IMG submission 182737) | Soil microbial communities from Purdue University Martell Research Forest, Indiana, United States - CNK09 | ecosystem: Environmental > Terrestrial > Soil > Temperate forest > Bulk soil...
CCAGACCTCAATCGTGTCTTCGCCGAGCAGGAACGCATTGTCGCCGACGGTCTTGATGTCGCGCAGCTTGTCCGGGGCGCTTTCGGCAGTAGCATAATCGAGGGCATCGACAGTCCGCCCGTCGAGAACCGCAGACCAGTACCACCTTCCGCTGCCAGCCCGTGCGTAAAGGAACAGCCCGCCGATGACGCCGGCGACGGCGGTCACATTGGCGCTGTCGGGAAAAGCAACAGCAGCTAGGTTCGTACCGTTATAGGACCAGGCACTGGCCCCACGGGTGACGACTAGCTCAATATCGGATGATGCCCACGAAACCGGGCCGGTCCCGTCGATCGCCCCGAGATCGGTCCCGGCACGGTAGAGGTGGGTGCCGGAGATCGTGAACGTGTCCCCGTTGAACAGGCCCGCCTTCTGGAAGATGCCGTTGATCGGGCCTGCGCCCCTTGTTGCCGAAGACATCAGCCCTTGGAACGAAAGCAGCGTCACGCCCTCGTCGCTCACGGGCGAAGGCTCGACGAACATGTTGATGAGCTTCAGTTCAGGAAGGTTCCCAGCATCGCGGCGGTAGGCACCGCGGCCGAGCATGGCATCAGGAATAGCAGCTATCCCACGGCTCGAAATAGTAGCTGTCTGGCCGGTCGCGATCTAACAGCTTCTGGTACATCGCCGCCGAAGCCGCATCGATCCGCTGGACCGTTCCCGGGTCCAGTCTCGTCGTTCCGAACATCGACGCGCACCGAGCAGCTAAGCCTAGAATAACGGCCTCCTGCCATTCCTGCGGGATGTCCAGCGTCTCTTCTACATCGGTCACAGTCTCGACCGCTCGGCTGTAGTCGATGTGCAAGGTGATATCGGTGGCTGGAACCGGCCAGACGCGGATTTCCCAAACGAGCGGCGTCTTGCTCAGGTAATACATGGTCGGGTTGCCAACCGCCGTCCGGTTCGGAAGCGAGAAATACTGGTCGCGGTTCCACTCCAAGAGGGGACGTTGGTAGGTCGCGCTTGAAACGTGGCGGACGCTGTTCACCTGCCGGACCTCGGAAGGAAGCGCGCCGGCACCCGACCCGCCGACGATGACCAGAGTCCCCGTAGCTTCGCGGAATAGATTGGCTTCACCGCCCCACGTCTTGAGCATGGCATTGAGGCGCAGCATCGCGTCCGCTTCCTCGGTGGCTTCCGGCTCGTCTCCGCCGTTCAGGACGCCAAGCTCGACCATCGCCTGACGGATGACAGCAGCCGCAGTCAGCCCCCATTCCGTAACGCCAGAGGTGGTCATAGATCGTCACCTTCAGCGATGGGCCAGTCCTCACGATAGATCGGCTCGGTGGCGGGCGAAGCGTTGGGCAGTGGGACGCCCTCCGGCTTGTACGAAGGCGGCCTGGTGTCGGCGGGCCGTGGGTCTCTGCAGGTATCGCGGCATACCCTTAACCCAGTCCACTCTTGGCAGAGCTCGTTGAGGCGGCGGATGAAGCCACACCTCATGCACTCGCCCCACGGCTGAGCCATTAGACAGTCGCGCTGAACGGGGTCGCTTCGGTGCCGGTAGCGGCGATCATGCCCTTAACGGCCCATTTGTTTGCGGCATAATCTTCGAGCTCGAACCACTCGCCCTTGACCGTCGAGCCGGTGGTTGTGCGGTTGAGGGTGATCGTGTCCGCGCCGGCCGTGGCGTCCGCCGTATAGCCCTTGAGCGGGAACCCGGCATCGTCCGAGATCGACGCCAGCATACCCGTCATCGTGTCGCTGGAATTGGCGACTTTGACGATATGGCTGTTCGACGTGGCGATAACCGAAACGAGGAAGCGGAACTTGACGCCCGAACCCGTCGCCGCGGGCAGGGTGACCGTGGAACCAGCCGCCGTGTCCAGGAGAATCGTCCGTCCGCCATGCAGGGCGGCCGTGAGCGTGAGGGCCGAACCAGCAGCAGTGACACCGCCGCCGCTGACCGTATCGAAAGCGAGGTCGCTAAAGTTGGTGGTTCCCATCGTCTGGGCTCCTTGATGAAAGAGGGTGGCCGGTCTTTACGGCTCCGGCCGTTCCGTCGGAGGCTATGCGCCGAGGTTCACGAAGACCGAGCGCCAATCGCCCCAGCCCGCCGAATAGCGTTCCGTGGCCTTGTGCTTGCGATTCTCCGTGTCGAAGTCCTCGTCCTTCTCAATGTCGAGCGCGCGGCGCTGATACGAGATCAAGCCGTTCGGGGCATTGGTCTGGAGATACCAGGCGTCGAGATCGTCGAGGTAGTGGTTGATGACGATCTCGGGAACGAGGCCCAGCGTCTTGATTGCGTTGGGGTCGTTGTTCGCGGTTCCGGTGCGTCCCTCGGACTCCAGGATGCGAGTGGCGTTGAAGATCTGTCCCGGGCCGACGATCAGGCGCACTGCGCGCAAGGCGATCGGGAGGCCGGCGCTGTTCTTCGCCGTTGCGATGGCGGTCAGCGCGTCCTCGAGCGCCGCTTCCGATAAATCCGCCGCGGTCAGCAGGTTCGACTGCGTGCCGTTGGCGGTGGGGTGCGAAGCCGAGGCCAGCACCACGCCGTCACCGCCGACATAGCCGGCCGTTGCGGCGCGATTGAGGATGTTGGCATGGACGACCTCTTTGGTCGTGTTCATGCTCCAGGGCAGCGCGGCCGCATTTGCTTCGGCGACCTGCTGGTACTGGTTGTCCTCTTCCGCCTCGCGGGTGATGATGTAGCCGAGACCGTAGGTGACGTGCGTGAACACGGTCGCCGGGCCGGTGTTGGGAGCGTCGTAGATGATCGACGCGCCTTCCGCCTTGACCGCGGCCATGCCCATGCCGGTCGCTTCGCTGACTTTCTCGTAAGCCTTGTTGGAGCGCCGGACATCGAAGATACGGGTGTATTCCTTGTCCAGCTTCTCATAGTTGGTGCCAAAGATGGCCTGGATGCCCGGCCACAGAAGATCGGGCTGCGATGAGCGAGTGATAAGTGCCATTTCTCAGCCCTCCCTTAGACGCCAGCAACGACGTTGGCGTCGGTGTGGTTGTTGATCTTGACCAAGACCTTGGCGTTCAGCGACAGCGCGTTGTCGGGGCGCTGAGTGAGGCCCATGATCTTGAGTTCAAGAGCGGCGGTGGTTGCCTTGGTCGACGTATCGAGCATGGCACCGGAGCGGCGCGTGGTAGCGCTTCCGGCTGCGAGGATGATGTTGGCGTTGAGACCAATATCAGCCGCCGCGATGGCACCGCCGACACCGTCCTCCTGAATCTCGTAAACGAGGTCAGGATCGGTGCAGGCGAGGAAGTAATAGCCGGTCGATGCCGCGCCGAAGCCGACCATGTTCGTCGTGCCGTCAGGAAGAAAGCCCTGAACGACGCCGCTGAACGGGCCGCCTACGGAACCGCGGATCGCGGTTGGGACACCGGCCGCGTCGGCCGAACCGGCCTTCACGATCGGGTCACCGATATACAGCGCGGTGCCATCCGTTGCCGGGTGGTAAAACATCTCCACCGCGCCATTGTAAGGCTTTCCCGCTGCGTCCTTCAGGGGCACAAGCCCCCGAGCAACGATAGCATTGGCCATGAGTGGCCTCCTTTATTCGATGATTTGGTTACCCCGCCCGATCGAGCTGGCGGCATCCACGTAGGTCTGCGCTCCCAGCTGACCCGGAACGGGCGCTGCTTCGGCGCCAGGGCTGCCGGGGACTCGCCCCTTGACCATTGCGCGCTCCACGTCCCTGCGCCGATCTTCTGCCTTGCTGCGGTCTTCCGCGACAAAGCCGGTCGGCTTGGACAAAAGGTGGGCGAGTACCGGCGTGCCATCCTGGGCAACGCCAACTCGCACGGGCTCGACGCCATCAACCTTGTCGTAATCGTCTTTTACGGTGAGGTTGTGGATGCGGTTTCCCTCGTCGTTCACCCAGCGCGCCGTCCGGCCCTCGGCCTTCAGCTTCGCTTCAACGTCTTCTGGAATTGCCAGCTTCACCCGAGTGCTAAGCGTAGCCTCGGTGCGGCGGCGGCGTTCCTGCGCCACCTCGGCGCCGCGCCCTTGGCGCGTGCGGTCTTCGGTCATCTGGATTTCCCTTCACTGGCAAAGCGGTGTTTGACGTAAGCGTCCACGTTCGGGATGACGCCTCGCTCCACCATGTCGGTGGCGATGGCCTGTTCCTCGCGCGACATGTCCGAAAACCCCTTGGCGCGAGCAGTCGGTGATGCGGATCGTGAACCGGGCTGAGCAACGCTTGCCGGCGCTTTGGTCGTCGGAAACAGGTGCGGATAGGCCCGTTTCACTTCGTCTTCGGCGGCCTGCAGTTGTTCGGCAACGCCCTTGCCCTGACGGGCGAAGGCTTCTGCGGTCTGGACCGCAATCGCATTGGCGAGCGGGTTGGTCGTGAACCACGAATTGCGCTGGACCCATTCCTGAACATCGGATGTCGGACCAGCGGTAGTCTGCGCCTGCCGATCGAGCTGATCGATGCGCTTGCCGATCTTCAGGGCGGCGTCCGGATCGTCATCCTCGACGGCCTTGCGGTGGGCAACTTCGAGGCGGGCCTTCTCGGCATCGATGCGCTCCTGGAGGATTGCCGCGCTGGTGCGAGACATGTTCTCCATTTGCGAGCTTAGGCGCTTAACGTCCTTCGCCAGCCCCTTCTGGATGTTCTTGCCCTCGCGGATGAAGTCGACGGCGGGCTTCCAGTCTTCCTCCTTGCCCTTGAACTTGTCCTTGGGCACCCAGCCGAGCTCGGATGCCACGTCCTCCAATGTCGGCGGTTCCTCAACCGGGGTGTCGAGAACCAGAACGTCTTCGGGCGCGGCTGCGCCTTCGTCACCCCCCTCGGGGGCGGCGTTTTCTTCGGCCACTGCAGGCTCCTCTTTTAGTGAAATGCCCTCATGCGCGGGCCGCGCTTACCAAAGACCGACGACCGTTGCGGTGGTGCCGGTTGAACGCAGATAGGCGATGCGGATGGGCAGGACCGTGCCCACCAATGCGCCGGTAATGGTGATGTCGGCAGCCGAAGAGGGGCTTCCTTGGGCCGCAAACACAAGGTTGCCGGCCGCCGCGATCAATATCTGCTGCGGCTGGCGGGCGAGCGGGTTGGTGTCGTGCTTGGTCAGCACAACCGCTTCCTTGGCGTTGAAATACTCAGACATTTCCGTCTCCTATGCCGCCGCCGAAACAGCGTAATCCGGCAGATGCTGGTTAGCCATTTGGTTGCTGGCGGGTTTGTCCGCCTGCTCGACCACGGCCACGATGTCCTTGTCCTTGACGATGCGGTAATCCCGCCCGTTGCGCTCGCGCAGGATGCCGGCGAAGCGAGCGATCACCACCCGGTCTCCCGGCTGCGGCTTGCGCTCGCCTTCTGGCCACTCCGCATAGGTGAAGGCGTGGGGGCTGACCGCCACCAGTTCCCCTTCCTCGGCTGCGAGCTTGTCGCGGTCCTGCGTCGAGACGGGAAGGATGATCCCGCCCGGCGTCTTCTCTTCGGCCGCGTCCATGCGGACCACCACGTTGAACTCCATCGGCTGAAGTCCAGAATCATTCGTCATTCGTCTCTCCGAAAAACCGTGATTGTCCCGCCAGTGTAAACGTCGCGCGTGGCGGCTATCTCGACTGCCTTTTCGGGCGACAAGCCAGCCAACATGGCCCCAATGGCAATCTCGCACCCGGAGCCGATCGCGTTCGGTAACCCGGTCGGCGTTCCCTCAATGTCGGAATCCGTATGATACACGAGCCGCCCGTCCGGATGCAGAACAAGCGCGGCCAAATCCTTGAGCTTCGGCTTCGTTCCGCCCTCTTGCAGCCAAGCCCGAAACTTGCGGGTGTCAGGCTTCTCGCCAGCCGTGCCGACAATCCGCCCATCATCGAGCCTCGTGACCTTAATGGCGTCGAGCACGGTTATGAGCGTCTCGCGGGCAGCGAGCCCGTCGCCCGCCATGCTTTTGCCGTCGCAAGCGATGGTGGTCATTCGGGTTCTTCGCCGTTAGATTCCTGCCAGCCTTCAAATGTCGTGTCGGCTAGCGCCAGATAAGCGTCAGCGCGTGTCCGTAGCTCGATCAGGGCTTCGGCCAGTCCGGTCTCGTCCGTCAGACCGGCATCCCATGATTTGCTGACCCATAAATCCTTGTTGTCCTGTGCCGCTTGTCGGCAGGCAGCGAACACCCATTGGGTCACGGGATGATCGCGCCACGCCTCGAAAGCCTCGGCGTCAATGGTCAAGGGTCGCGGCTCCCATGCCTTCGTGCATCGCCTGCATTCCGAGGTCGTGCTTCTTCTTCTGGGCGTCGAGAACGGTTTCAGCCGCCTCGGCCATCGTCTTGTCGGCCTCGGCTCCGCTCTTGCGGGCGTTGTTAATGAGCAATTCGACCTGGGCCTGTTTCGCGGCCTCTGCCGCCGGGTCTTGCGGCTGCGGCTTCGGCGGTGGGATCAGCTTCTCGATGTCCTCCACGTCCGCAGCTTCGTAAGCCCGCTTCAGCGCTTCCCTCGGATCACCGCCGACCGTCGCCAGCATGGGGATCGTGCCCATGATGTATTGCGACTTGGCCATCTTCTGCATCCGGGTCACGGAAGACGGATCTGAAACCGGCCGAATGTCCATGTCGTCTGCAGAGAAATCGGCCTCGAAGTCGGCCTCCGGGTCGTCAAGGACGTTGGCGTAATCGAGCTTTGCCTTTTCACCACCATATTTGCCGATGTTGAAGGCCAGCAGTGTGTATTCGTCCTTGAGGGAGCGGAAGATGCGCTTTGCAGTTGCGTTGAACACCTGGAGGCCCTGCTCGATCAATGCGAGGGTTGTTCCAACCTGGCCGGTATTCGATGCTTCCCCGGTGATTACGTCCTTCGCGCCGGAAATATCGCGAGCTGCACCCATGATGAGATCGAGCACCTGGAACGTGACCGGACTGACATTCGGAAGCGTCCGCTCGACGATGTTGGACCGCAAATTATCTCCGGATACGTCGACCGTCTTGTATTCGCCGGGCTGGAGTACAATCCTGCCCCGGTTGCCGCGGGTCTGGAGCCTCACCCCTGACCCGATAAATCCGCCGCCGGCCGTCTGGGCGTTCCCGGCGTCCATCAACTGGTTGATGGCGGTGTCGATCACCCCACTGAGGTGTTTGAGCAGGTGGCCCAGCCCGATGTCGTAGAACTTGCCCTCGGGATGCGGGAACATGCCGTACTTGATGTAGAACTGACCGGCGTGGATGCGGATTACTCGCCCAGAATCGTCCATCTCCACGTCTTGGGGGCCGAAATTTGCCTCGATCCGCAGAACCTGCCGCGTCTCGTGATCGACGGTGACAATGTACGGTTCGTCCAGTCCGTCTTCGTCGAGGTCTATCAGCCGATGCTGCTCAAGCAGCAGCCTTGGCCCGTCGTCATTCTCGGCCTTCGACGGCATCCCGAGATCCACGTCGAGATACCGGCCTTCCCGCTGGGCCTGCTTGATCTGGTGCGGGTAAACGTCGGGGATTTCCTCGGTGACCCGGGGAGATGTAGCAAGTGACCGCGCCCCATCCGGAACCAGCAACCGGAGCGCTGGCACCATTGCCGACTGAACGCCCTTCTCCGCACTGAACCAGACCTTGCGGAACACACATCCCACAATCGGAAGCTGCATCAGGAGGGCGTCGGTGTCCTCTTCCCAGTCCTCCATCCGGTAAAACAGGACGGTGTTCAGATATTCGCTGACCCTTTGTGCTCGCTTGGTCTTCGCGCCCGGTCGGACCTTCCACTTCGGGGCGAGCTGGGCCATCATTTCCGGTGGCAATGCGGCAGCTTCAGTCGCGGTCATCGGCTTGCCGTCCGGAGCAAGCGCCAAAGGCTGTCCGTCCGGCCCCAATTCAGGCTGGCCGTTGTCCTGCCCGATGACTTTACAAAGGACCGCCTCGTCGCCCTTCACGACGGCGGGATACATGCGGGCGTTGAACTGGAGAGCAGCGGAGGTCAGCAGCGGGAAGCGGACGTTCGAGGCGCCTTTCCACGGATAGGTCTTTTCCTCGCACGCCTTTCCCTGGCTCGCCGCCGACAATGCTTCCTCAGCAATATCCGCCCATTCTTTCCGATCTTCCTTGTCGCGTTCGTACTCGTCGACCACCTTTGCGCCGAGCTCGACCAAGTCGATCGCGCTCATCGCATCGGCGAAGTTGCCCTGCTTGGCCGCCAGACGGCTGAGCTTCGCTGCTGGACTCAGCTCCTCCGCGACCCGCTCGACAGCGTCCTCAAGATTGACGCGTCGCGGGTCCGCGTTGTCCGTGCGAACAGGCAGGGCAACAACCGATTGCACTAGCCGAACACCGGAACGCCAGTGATCGCCGTCATCAGCGCTTTTCTGGCCGCGCCGAGGTCTTCTGATGCTTTGAAGAAAGCGGTTTCCGCCTCGCGCGCGGCATCATTGCACGAATCCAAATGGCTCCGCGCTAGTTCGAGAATACGGCGCGCCTCGCGCACAGCTTCGATTTCGCGCTCCATCATCCGAACACCGCCCGGCGAGTGGAGGTCTCGCGGATGATCGCCGCCTTGCCTTCCTCATCGGCCTTGTCGAACAGCTTCTGGGCTGCTTCCCGTGCCTCACGAGCAGTCGGAGCTGCTTCGGGAGCCGCTGCAGCGTTCTTGGTGTTGGGCTCGCCAGCCTCATTGGCTGCCCGGGCGGCTGCGATCTGCTGCTTGTCAGCCTCGTCGGCGCCCTTGATGCGGACGCGGGATGATTTCCTCGCCATGTCAGTTACTCCATTCCAGTTGAGTTGGCCCCGGCTCTTTCGTCCACAGCCCTGCGGCAATCGAGGGTGAGGGTGTCCACCCCGCTGCGCCCGGATGGGATTCTACGTTCCACAGGCTGTGATAAATGAAGTCGATGTCGGTTCCGGTGAGGGCGTAACTCCCTATCGCCGGCCTTATGTGCCTGCCCCACTTCAGCCCGACCGTGCTGCCGGTCAGGGAATAGACCCCCGGGGTAACTTGGATGACGCCAGTCACCGCCGTGTGGTAAGTCAGGTTTACCGATGTCCCGGTCAGGACATACGCCCCCGGATCGATCGGCAGCTTGACCGACAGGCCGGTCGCGTGCCCAGTGATCGAGTACGACCCGACAGCCCCACTTAGCCGCCTTGCCGCCCTTAGTCCTGTCGCAGTCCCGGTGATCGCATACGAACCCACCGAAGATGGCATCGACACCTTGAAAGTGGTCGCTACTCCGGTGATCGAATAAGAGCCGGGTGCAAGAGCAAGTGTCCGAGTTGCCCTTAACGCGGTGGCGGTTCCGGTAATTACATAACTGCCGACTGCCTCAACTTGCTTGCGGGCGATCCTTAGAGCCGTCGTTGTGCCGGTAATCGAATAACTGCCGACCGCCGCGGCCAATTTGCGTTGTGCGGCTAGTCCTGTAGCGGTTCCGGTTAGGCTGTAGCTTCCGGCATCCACAGCCAGCGTGTAGGTCGGCGGCTTTGGTGGGACCGATTTGTAAGGATGTGCCGCATCGAGGGCGGAGACCAGCCCCCACTTCCACGCTAGGTAGCCTTCGATCTTCTGCTGGTCTGCAAGGACTGGAACGACATTGCAGAGAATGACTTCGGCGAGATAGCCGTCGAAATTCGGCCCTCCGATGTCGTCCCTGCCAATGAGGGACGATCCGGCAAACCCCGCAACCGTGTTCGTTACCGTCGAGAAGATTTGCAGCCCGTTCTTGCGTGCCCTCCAGTCGCTCGCTTTCGATGTCAGGCCGAGAATGTGCCACGGACTGGGATCGCCGAACCCGGTTACGGTCTGCACCGCGTTGCTCAGGAACTCGCTGGTCAGCGTGCCGCTGCTCACGCCGCCGTTGTTGTATTGCTCGAAGGCTCCCGCCGTGCCCATGCGCCCCACTGGCAATGACACGGAAGCGCTGGCGCTCTTGGCCCTGGCGACGAGGAAAAGAGCTCCCTCCGTGTAGGACGACACGTTGGTCCAAGTCAGGAGGTCGATGTTCGCGCCCGTAAAATTGACGGCGTTGAGGTTGTTTACAAAGGCTTGGGCGAGGTCCGGGTCATTGCCCAGGCTGGTGGCGTCCGTTCCCCCGCTATCGTCATGCCAGCTTGTAATTGCCGATCCGTTGGCGCCGCCTACGTGGTCGGCCTGCAACCATCCCTTGAGCGAGCTCCCCAGAAGGTCTGGCGTCCACAGGCTGACCGTGATGAGATCGGTGCGGAGCTGCTGCTTGCAGTATTTGGCCTGAACGTAATTCTGATAACCGTAATTGTCGAAGCCGTTATCGCGTTGTGTGCCCTGCCCGCCCTGGTTCGCAGGATAGGTGCCTGTTCGCCAGTAGCTGAAGGCCATGTTTTAGATGTCGCAGACCACGTTGTGATGATGCGAGGCTGCGTTGGTCGCGTCGTGAATCGCGCAGATCGAAAGCTGGGCCGCGATCTTGATGCCGCGGGGGAACGTCCAGATGACGCCCACTCCAATCGTCGCCGGAAGGCCGATTGAGGCGAGTTTCGCGGTGACTTCGGTAGGCTCGGCCGAGAACGCCACAGCCTGGTCCACCAAGGTTGTGCCGGTCAGCGTGATGTCGTCGGGGTCTTCGGGAACCAAGGCAGTCGGCGTCGTGCGCGTGCCCAAGGCAGATGTGCGGCGAAGCGAGAAGGTCGAGGCTGTCGCAGCACCAAGGAACAGCCCGTATTCCATCAGGCGCGGCTTCACGCCCGACGCGGTTGGCGTCGCCACATCGGCCGCGGCGTTGCCGCTGGTCGTCGACGTGCTGGTCTGCGCTAGGCGATAGATCGACATATGGCATCCTGCAGATGGGCGACCGATGGGTGAAACGTGCGCTCGACGTGGCTGGACGTAGCCATTGTCACCAGGCGCTCACGAGGAACGAACGGGGTTGCGACGACCTCGGTTTGGCCATCGACGCAGTCAGGACATTCGAGCCAGTCATTACCGCCCAGCCACAACAGACCCTTGCGGGTTGAGCCTGAACAGGTCGGGCAGCGAACCTTCATGCCGCCGTTTTGCCCCCGAGCGCGCGAGAAATTGCCGCCCTTTCTTCCTCGATCGGGGCAGCTTCGTTGTGCAGCTTGATGATCCGATCGCGATAGGCGCGGATGTCCTTCTCAGGGTGCGTGTCCACCTTGCTGTCGCGTTCCAGTTGCAGCTTGGTGCGCTTGGCGTCTATCGCGTCATATTGCGCGGTGAGTTCCGCGAAACGCTTGCGAGCTGCATCCGGATCGGCTGCGGCCCTGCGCTCCATCAGTGTGCGCTTCGCCTCGCGCTCATACGGGGCACGCTCATCAGCGGTAAGCTTTGCATACGGAGTTCCGTTGCTGCCAGCGTCAATCGCATAGAGCGCCTTCGCGAGCTCATCGTAATCAGACATTCAGCCCTCCAGGTGTGGCTTGGGGGTCGGCGTCTGTCCCTCGCGAAAGCCGCGGAGGAACGTCTGCACGAAACTGTAGGCAGCGCCGTGTGTCTCGGCATGCTCGGCAATGACCTCCCCCATCAGCGGGGTCGTGCCCACCCGGATGAGGTAGACCTTGCGCTTCTGCGGGTGCCACTCGAAGCGGTATTGCGGATAGTTGGGCTGCTGGATGTGCCAAATCTTCCGGTCGGCCCCAGACGGATGAGGATCGCGCCCCTGGAACTCGGCGAACTTCTCTCTAGTGAGCGCGTCCATCAGTTGAGCGTGAAGAGGCTCGAACCGAAGTCGAGCGTGAATGTCTCGGTATCGGCCAGCGTCAGGTCGGAGCCATAGTCGAACCAGCAGATGAGTGGGTCAGCCGGCGACGTGGGTGTATCGTTGTAGATTGCCGGGTAGCGGAACGCGGCAACTGAACCGCCAGAGGCTGTCAGCACCTTATCCGTAGTCACCAGACTATAGGTGCCAGTGGATTGCGCCGAGCTCGTCACAGTGATCGTGCGAGCCGACAGGTTGGTGTATGCGATCTGCGTCAGATTCGAGAGGATGCTGTTGGTCGCTACGGGGGCGTTGGCTGCGTTGGTTAGCGCAACCGTGAGCGTGTCGGCGCCCAAATCATGCACTTTCTCAGCCACGTTCTCAACGAACGCCTGGAACTTGTTATAAGCGGCCATCAGGCGCTCTCCTCAATATCCGGTGTGCGGGTTCCGCCCCTGGCCGAACTCGGAATCGTCATCGTCTTCAGGCATCGCCATTGGCCATGCGACCGGAAGCTCGGGTTCGAGGAACCGCGCCAGTGCATCCAGCATGTCGTCGTGGGCCGAAACCGGGAACGCTAGATACTCTTCCTTGATGAACGACTGGGTCAGGTCCACCAACCGGCCTTCGTAATCGGTCTTGGCG
>Ga0247668_1000325_pt1 | contig 12244 bp, 24 predicted proteins | sample CNK09_metaG_FD_182737 | JGI IMG/M metagenome (GOLD analysis project Ga0247668, IMG submission 182737) | Soil microbial communities from Purdue University Martell Research Forest, Indiana, United States - CNK09 | ecosystem: Environmental > Terrestrial > Soil > Temperate forest > Bulk soil...
CGCTTACCTCGGCGACGACCTCGGCGCTTATCACCGGGCTTACGCACGGCTGGACATACGACGTCGTCGTCTGGGCTAATGGCGGCACGGTTGTTGCCGATAGCGCGACGCTCCGGGTTGCGGTCTAGCTAGACAGCCGCTACTGGGTTTGCTAGTGTCCCTCGGACGGGGGTGCGTCGGCGGGCTTAGGAAAAAGGCTCGGGAGAGACCCGGCGCACTCCCTTAGCGTATAAGTGAAATGCCCTTCGTTGTTTCGGCAGCGGGGGGCATTTCCTATTTCCGGCCCGGAACAGACAAAGGCCCCTACCGGGGGAATTCCTCGGCAAGGGCCTTTTTGTGTCGCGTGCTATTCGGCTGGTTACTTCTTGCTGGCGGTCTTGCGTCCCTTGGCCGGCGTGCTAGCCCCCGAGGTTGCCGCCTCCGCCTCGGCTTTGTTGAACGCCTTAATCCAGTTGCGTAGCGACCCCTCGCTTATGGCGTACTCGCGAGCGGTACCCGTGATGGTGGCACCATCGGCCAGGGCAGCGCGTACCGCCCTGTCTCGGAATGCCTGGTCGTATCCGCTCGCGGACCTGGCGGGCTTGGCCGCTGCCTCCGTACCCTTGCGGTAAGCCTCGCTCTTGACCGGCTCCGCCTCGGCGGGCTCCGCCAGAATGGCGTCGGCCGCCTCGCTGGCGACCGCCTCCGCGCTCTTGTCCGCCGGCTCGGCCAGCTCTGACCGCTCCATTACGGCCGGCTCCGTAGTGGGTACTTGCGCCGGCGTAGCGTGCGGCCATTGCGCCCTCGGCGGTACGTCGATGGAGGCGAGGTGCGCGGGTATGCGCCCACGATCGTTAACCTCATGCCCGAGTAGCCGTAGGTATTCCCTCCGCGTGGCGGTATCGCCGGCGTCGCCGGCGGGCTGGCTTAGGCCCCCCTCTCGGCGGAGGCCAGTTCGCCGGCGCGTAGGGGCGGCTCCGTTGCTGGCTCGCCGGCCATGCTCGACATACAAGCCGAGCGCCCCTCTCAACGCGGCGGCGTTCTCGCTGTTGAGGTCGATTTCATAGTGAGCACCGTCAAGGCCAAACCTCACCGTGCCCTCGGCCTCTGAGCCGTCGAGGTCATCGATGAACAGGGTTTGTATCTTTTGCGCCATAGCTGAAAACCTCCGGTAGGTAGGCGCGGATGATTGACCGGATTATATACACGATTGCGGGTATCCCTACAGCCTTACATGCAAAAGCCCCGGCCCGTCGCGCCTACCGGGGGGGAGAGTAGGTCACGGCGAGCCGGAGTCAAGGCCGAGGGTACCGGGCTACTAGTAGAGGTGTAAAGCATTGCAGGCAGGGGGTCGCGGCTGGCCTGGCTTGCGGCTGTGCGGCTCTGTCGTCCACGCTGCCGCCCTTTGCTGTCCTCTGGCGGGCACCTCCCTAGCCGATACCTCTAGCGCGCCACAGAGGGGCGCTAGCTGCCTGCGTCGGCCTGGCTAACGCCCCTCGGTTGGTGGTAGCTCGCTGAGCTAGGTACGCACGGAGACACGGTGCGGCGGAGTCACGGGCGGAGCCGCGACCCGCCTGGTTGCGCGATGCCGCTTGACGGCCAGCGGCGTCACGATCGCGGCGAGCACGACGAACAGGCCGAGGGTAACCACGATTGTCACGAGCGAGAGTCCAGGCGCGCCGGGATGCAGGCCATACAGATGCGTCATCTTCAAGCCGTAGAGGTGCGTGTTCGGTGTGTGCTGCATGGGGGGTTACCTCCATCGCTGTAACGGACAGTGCCAACACGGTAACACGACGCTGCATGCTGTCAAGACCCCCCGAGTGACGCTAGCCCTCGATTGCTGCCGCCTCGGCGTCGACTGCCGCTGCCATCGCGTCACGCCTCGCCTCGTCCGCCGCGAGTACGAATATCTGCCCGATTGCCAGCGAATGCAAAGCGTCGTTTGATAGCGCGTGCTGCCGCACGACGTCTATGGGCACGCCGGCCATATGAGCGGCATGCATGGCGCGGTCCATGCCGCCTACCGCCTGCCTGAATACATCCTCGGCCTCAGCGAGGGTAGCGCTGGCTTTGCCGACCTCGACTACCGCCTCGGCCTGGGCGCGCTGCTCTAGCGCGGCTAGCTCCGCTGCCGTCGTCATTGATCCTCGCCCTCTGGCTTGTCTGGCGGCATGTCTGGCATCTCTGTCATTCCCGGCATGCGGCCGGTAATGGCTGCCTGCATTAGAGCTATATGTGTATCGCGATGCTCTGAATTAGCGGCTTCCCTTTCCTTTACCCATACCGGGTCGAATATCCTGTCTATGGCTTCTAGGGCTATGGCGCTCGCGTCCTCGGCCTGCCATTTCGTAGCGGAGTATGCGGCGATGAAGCCGAGCCATACATGAGCCGGCAACTCGACCACGACGGGGTCGTTGAGTTTGATATCTCGCATGATCTTCTTTTTTGAGTTAGGCATGTAGGGTTTCCTCCTTTGGATATTCGCTTGCCTCGACCAGCGCTACCGCCGGCCCTTGCTCGCTCTCGGGTATCCGTATTGACTCCACGTAGGCCAGCTCTGGGATAGCCGGCGTTCCGATAAGGAAAGGCCCGCCGTAGCCGGGATGCGAAATAGCGGCGTCGGGGTACACCCGCTTAATCGCGTTCCAAACATCCTCGTTCATGGCTAGCGGGTAGCGGACCATTACCCGCTTGTCTGGCTTTACCACGGCTGCCGGTATATCTCCGTCAACCATTCTCGCCTTTACCGCCGTACCCATATCGACGTCGACAAACATGATCATGGCCTTGGCCTCATTATCCGTGAGGCTAAACCGCGTCGGGTAAGCGCGGTGATACGTGTACCCGTGGGCTATGCCAAAGTAAATCGGCAGGTTGAACCTCGGCCCTCGGTCCGCCATGACCGGCTTGCCGTCTACCATGATCACTCGGTCGCGATCATCCCGCGCTTTATCCTGGCTCCGTATAAATCCCTTACCGGCGACGATCTTGTATTCGCCGTCCTCTAGCCCCTCGACCGAGGGCGAGCCGGTAACCCTTATCAAGACAAAGCCGTCGCTTAGCCAGACCTCTTTACCGCCTCCCGAATGCAATACGTCCACGCTGCCGGGCCTATGCATAAACGACCGTAGCCTAGCAATTTCCGCACGGCTTTCGCTGGTGACTCCCTCGACCATTCCGCCTCCGTTACAGTCACGGGCAGGCTTAGCCGTTTGCATACCAGCTTAAGCGTTCCGCCTCGCTTGATTATCTCTGTTGCCGCCTCGACCCTTTCGAGGTAGGTAAGCCTCACCTTTCGATAGCCCTGGCTCGCGAGAGTGACCGCCACCTCGTCGCGTATCCGGTCGTCAGGCAATAGCCAGGGGTCACGCGCCGGCGGGTAGCGGACTACCGCAAGCCGGATAATCTCGACCGCCACCTCGCGAGCCTGCTCGGTGGACATGACGTCGGACGGGCTTGCGCTGGCGCGGTCCTCGACCGCGCTCCGCTGCCGCCCCCGCCGCCGCCTGGCTCGCGCCTCCCTGTCTCGCCTCTTACAGTCCTCACACCCGCCGTTAGGCGGGCAGTTAGCACAGCGTCTAGGCACTCTTGCCCGCTCCCTGCCTTACGTGGTCACCTCATGATCATCATGCTCCGCCCCACCTTACCGAGCGCTCGGGCGACTCGCGGCGTTACACTCCAAGCGGAGCGGGTAGGTACGTGTCCGCCTCGGCGGGCCGGGCTATCGACTAAGGTGTGGGTATGGATAAACGTTGGGTACCGGATGATTTGCTACGCGCATGGGATAAAGAAATGTCCTATGATGAAATCGCGATAGCTAATCAGTTGTTTTTCGGAGGGCCTGGTAAGGCATGGCTGTTTAACCGCTCGGCCGTGCAGAAAAAAATGGCGTCGCTTGGCCTGCCGCCTCGCTATGTCACGCACACCAACCTAATCCCTCGGGAATGGCACGTACTGCCCGAGCATAATAGCGAGCCCCAAAGGTATATGCTGCAAGCAGTCGGCCGCGCCCGTAGGTTCCCAGACAGGCCCTTGACTCGCACCGACGAAAAGTGGATCTATAAGCTTTACGCCATTATCGATCCGCCTAAGCCGAAACTGTGCGTCGGCTATCACCAAGAGGTCGGGTTTTTCTACCGGCAGCGGCGTAAGGGTATCGACCTCGATATCATCTGGGAGGGACCGCGCTAGCGTCCTTTCTCTCTTTTTTCGTTGTTACGATTTCGAGAATCAAGCCGTCTGCCGGCTCTCGAATTCGTTTCGCCACGTCCGCCTTTATCATGGCCATGACCTTCTCGGCTATGTAGTCTAGGCATTCATTGGGATGCTTAAAGCCTAGTACCTCCGCCTCCGCCTGTATTATCGCCGTTCGTGCGTTTTCGATTGTGCTAGCTACTCCCCCGACAGATTTTTGCAATTGCTCGCGGAACGTCTCTATCTCGGCCGCTATTACTCCGCGCATGACCTCATGCATCCTGTCACGAGTAGCGCTTTCGAGGTCGGCCCATATGACTCGCTGTGCGGTCACTTGCGCTATCCGCTCGTCTAGTTCGGCCAGCGCTGCCGAGGTCCGCCGCTCGGCATCCTTGATTGCCTGTAGCGTTTCGTGATTCTCTCGCCGCTCGTCTCGTATCCCTTGGCGCTCGGCTTGTAGCGCGGCATACTGCTTGCCGTATTGCGTATCGGGGTTAGGCGCGTGATGCAACTGCCCTGGCCTTGATTTCGCCACTATTCCTCCACGACGACAAATAGCGCCACCCTCTCAGGCAGCGCTATGGAATTGTTTTTAACCGGGATACCCCTAGCCTCACACCCTACGGACTAACTGTGCTCGTCCTTTCATCTGGCGAATAAGACAGAGGCTAGGGGTATCTCACCATTGATAGTTATTCTGTTGTACGATTCAGTTGTTATACCGTCGGCGTTGCCGACGCTTTTAAAGCTTGCCCTCGGTCCGTACGTCCGCGACCCGCCGATCAGGGCTCGGCGGCTCATCCTCGGCCTCGGCCTCGAATAGCCCGCCCGGCAATTCGGTACGCCGTGACACGAGTAGCCGCCTGAATCGCTCTAGCTGGATCGCTACGGAATCCAGAGCGTCGTCTACCTGGTTAGCCTGGCTATTGTCCAGGCGTAGCACAGCAGACACGTTAGGCGTGAGGAACGAGGCGGCGACGCCTACCTGGCTTGTGAGCGCGATGTAATCCGGCTCCCACTGAACGCCCGGCGTCCACGGGTCCGTAACCCTCGCCGTGCCCTCGTGTATCTCCCTCTCGCGGTTACCGCAGTCCCGTAGTACGCCGAGTATCCAGCGTGCGTCGTCTAGCGCTAGCCGCTCGCCCTCATCAAACCAGCCTGACAGGTCTTCGACTAGGTCGCCGAGGCTGGCACGGGCGGCGTTAAGCCGCGTCTTGAAATCGTCTAGCGTGCCGCGTGATACGTAGTTAGGCCGGCGGTTGGGCTCTGCTGTTGCCGTCATTTCCTCGTCTTTCTTTGCTGCCTGTCTTCTCTTTGATTCGTAGCACCGACCGGAATCGGACCGGACGAAAGCAAACCCTCTTGCCTCGAAAACCTATCGTGCTGCCTTTGTTTAGCTAGCTGCCTGTGCTGCCGTGAAACTCCACGACGCTTGCTCGGAGCCGCCGGCCGAGTAAACCACGGTACCGGCCGAGCCGTTCGTGATGGCTAGTACAACCGTGCCTCGCGTCTTGCCGGCCTGAATGGTATTCGCCGATAGGGCATTACTGTCACCCGCGACGTACTGCACTTGGTAGACGGTACCGTTACTGTCCTTGGCGGTCCAATCCCATTCGTTCATATCGACCGGGCCGGTAGTAACGTCATAGGTGACGTTAATATTGATGTAATGCGTGCCCGCCGGCGCGGGGTCGTCGTACTGCCCTTGGTGGTAAGCGTGAACGCTATTCAGCGTCACCGTCCACTCTGCTCCGTTGCTGTCATCGGTGAGGGTGGCCGGCGTGCCCATAGGCAGGTTGAAAGCGTCGTCGGTAGGGGTCGCGCTCGCGCTCGGCTCGTCTCCGGGGCAGTAGCCCCCGCTACCCGAGGATGCACACTCAACCCCGTTGGGGTCTGTGAACGTGCTAGCCGCCGGCGCGCTAGAGCTGGCCGGCGCTGCCGGCGCTTTCGCTGCCGTAGTGCTGGCACAGCCGGCGGCGAGGCTGGCAGCGAGCGCCAGGCCCGCGAGCCTGATAACGGTCTGTCTGGTAATCATGGTGCTTTCCTCTTTCGTTGTTTTGTATCGTGTACGGCTCTGAGGTGGACGCTGGCGGCTTTTCTGCCGCTAGCCTAGGGGGTTGTATGGGTCGGGATAGCCAGGGGCTTAGATTTGATCTGAGGGCTTTTTGCTGGTAGCTCCATCCTCTAGACCTCGGCGGTAAGCCGCCAGGTCATCTAGCACGACGTCAACCATCGCGTCGGTAACCATATCGACGCCGTGCTTGGCCTCTAGTATCCGCAAGACCGCGAGCCGGTATTCTTTCGGCTGCACGATTGCCAGCGCGGCATGAATCGCGGCTACGTCTCTGGCGGTCATGGTCGAATTACTGTCATGGCTATGACACCCTTTCTTTTGCTGCATCCTCTAGCCAGTAGCGGAGGCTCTCAACGTTGCCGAATTGGTAACCGGACCCGTTGAGGTCACGTGCGGCGTCGACCTTACGTGCAAACATCACGTGCGGCCAGCCCCCTAGCACCTCGGCCACCCGTGCGGCGTACTCGGTAAAGCTTGTCGCGCTGCCGCGTCCGGGCTCCATCTTGGCCAGCTTGCGGGTAAGCGAGCGGAGCACGTTACACATGCTCTCGGCGCGCTTGAGGTCAACGCTGTAGGGCTTGTAAAACTCCATCCGCCAGCCATACCAGCCGAGGTCGTCGTCGGCCTTGGGCTCGCACTGAGCGCGGATGACGAGACTGTCGAAAGCGTCACGCGCCAGGTCCGCCGCGCTGCCGTACCCCGTCCACGTCGGATTGCAAAGCTTGCCCTCGTCGTCCGGGTAGCAGACTTCAAGCTTGGCTCTGACGGTGCGGTCAACCCGCTCGGTCGTGAGCACTAGCAGGTACTTGCTCTTGACGTTCATGACGTTTTCCTCTCGTCTCTCATTCTCCGTGCGTGGTCGGCAGCGCGGTCAAGATCGCGCAATGCCGTTCCGTCTGTGTCCAGCTTGCGAAAATCGTCGCACTCGATAAGCGATGCAATCGCCACGATCACGCGGTCGGCTTTCGCTGCCGTCACTTTGTTGGTTCTCACGGTGTCTCTGCTCTCCGCCGGCAAGCCGGCCATAGGTATAGGCATCGCGCTTAATCCTCGGGAATCATGGCAGCGCGAACGTTGTCGCGACCGTATTTTTCGATCGCTGCCCAACCGCCTTGCTGGCGGATGTATTCGCGAATCTCGGTAACTAGCTTTTCATCCATTTCGTTCCTTTCGTCTAGGCATCTACAGCCATAACCGAGCGCCCGTGCTGGCGCGCTCGGCTGTCGCTGTCAACGTCTAGCTAGCCGCATGCCTCGCGGTTGCCCAACCCTCGTCGCTGTCGAATACCGCCGTGCAACCGTTGGTGCCCTCGGTGCATCGGCTCTGTCCGGGCTTAAGGCCGGCTTGCTCCGGGTAATACTGCTTGCCCTCAGGCAGGTAGCCGACCGCGCTGGAATGCTGGCAGATACCCCGCTTGCGCATCGCCTCGGCGCGGTTAGCCTCGCGGGTGTATTGCGCCTGTAGTAGATCGGCGTCGAGGCGCTCGGCCTCGACCGCCTCTTGCTCGTATCCGTAGTCGTCGTCGTACATGATTTGCTCTCTCTCTGGGGAGGCGGAGCCGAGCGCCCGTGTTAGCGCTCGGCGGTCAACGTCTGGTTAAAACGGGGGCTCGCCAGCGTCCGGGTCGGACACCCCGACGTCCGGAGGGGTATATACCGGCTCCGGCTCGTCCGGGTTAATCCACTCACCCGTCCATGCGTTGCGGTTGGGGTCGTTATCCCAAGGGCCTAGGCGGGTATCGCCGAAACGCTCTTGTATGTCGTCGTATCCGCCGTCGTCGTACTCTGGGGGCTGAAACATGGTGTGCTCTCTCTCTGGGGAGGTGGCTAGGGGGGTAGCCGAGCGCCCGTGTTAGCGCTCGGCCTGGCGGAGGTGCGTGGGGGCTACCTCTTGCGTAGCTCTCGCTTTACGCCGGCCACCTGCCGCGCCAGCTCGTCGTCGCTGATCGCCTCGGCGCTCAGTTTGGCGGTTGCCGTGTTGAATTCCTCGGCGGGCATGCTGCCAACGTCCCGCCCGTCAACCGTGAGGTAAACGCGGCCAGCCGAGCGGGTGAGCTGGATATAGCCGTCGCGGTCGGCGTAGTCGCTGAATATCTCGGGCTTTGAATAGTTGATGACTACGGAGACGTTGTGACTCATGGTGTGCTCTCTCTCTGGGGAGGTGGAGGCCGAGCGCCCGTGTTGACGCTCGGCTGCATCCCGCTTAGCGGGTAACGCTTAGGACGGTGTAGGGGCAACCTAGACCGTCTACGTGCTGGCCGGCGCTGAATGGCGCGGGCAACGTGGCATCCTGAGTCAGGGTGTCGGTGACCTCGATACCGGCCAGGATGCCCTCTAGGCGCTTGGTGATAGTCCAAGTGATCATCATGCATACTCCCCTCAGAGTAGGTCGGCCGCTTGCTCGGCCAGCATGTGCTGATATCCGCTCTCGCTCGTACCGTCGTACTCGTTCATGTGAGCGCTGCATAGCTGGCGCTCCGGGTCGGTTAGGTCACTCTCGTCGGCGTCGGGGTTGACGCACCAAACGCACTTGCGGTCCATGTTGCTCTCTCTCTCTCTTACCGCGTGGAGTTTTCGAGGTGTAGGTCGTTCATGATCGCGCCGAATTCGTGGACCATGTTGTAATCGGTCTTGGTGAAACTGTCCACGAACCGTGAGTAACGATCGTTCCGGGCTCGCTTCATCATGGCGTAGAAAGTGACTAGCTCGTCGTTGCTGAGGGCTGAAAACATGGTGTGCTCTTTTCTGGGAGGTGGTTGGGACTGAGTAGCGAGCGGCGGAATCGAACCGCCCCGGCTTTAAGCCCTTGCCCGTTCGATTTACGCCCTAAGGCGACGTTCAGGTTTAGTGAGCCAGACAACCTCTTTGTACTCGCTGCGTTGCGAGGCTTAAGCAGCCTCGCCGTTCTCTTGCAGGTCTTACATGTACCTCTTAACCCTCACAGTCCCGTTTTAGCTAGCCCGTTCGCTAGCCCCTAAGGGAAACCTCTGTGTGCCGGTCCGCCTGCCAACTATTTAGTTCTCAATTTTCATGTGCTCGCCGGGCCGGTCCTGCGCCCCGCTGCCGTGCTTTTCGATCTACCCTCAATCTAGGCGCTATTAGTAGCCATGTCAAATTTTGGGGGGCCTAATTTGAGGTTTTTTAGGTATTTCTTTTTGGGAATCCTTTAAGGCCAGTCCAGGCCGTTAAGTCGAACATAAGAATATTCGGCGCGGCTCCGGTAGTATCTCTATTCGGCCGTCTGGCTCGCGGCGTAGGCGGCGAGCATTCCCGTCTACTAGTTTCAGCGCGGCATCCCACAAAGCTTGCCGACGCTTTTTCTCTTGCTCGTCCGGGCCGGTCACCGTCACCGGGTACCGCTTGTCGTCTGTGATCCTGAGCCGAGGGGTTGCCTTAGTCATAGCTGCCGCTCCGTTTGCTCTTGTGTCCGGGCACGCGAAAACCCCCCGGAGCACGGGGCAAGCCGGTTGTAGACATCCTCCATTTAGACCGGAAGGAATCCAGCTCGCGCCCGCGTCCGGGGGGCTCCATAGCCACCGTTGCCGCCTACCCGCTCCGCGCTGCATGCGGGCATACATGCGGGCTAGGTTCGGGCGGGCGGGGAGTAGCCATAGCGTCACGTTACCGGCCGTATCGATATCTTGGCAAGAAACTAGTAGCCAGATCGGGAGACCTCGCCGGCCCCGTAGGGCTCCGTGTCGGGGGCGGAGCCATCATGGAAGCCGAGGCCGGCGAGGGTGGCCGGCTCTGTGACGGGCGGAGTCCTACCTACGAGCCGGCGCGGTCCACGCGGGCGGGTCCGCCAGGATCGCCCGTCGTGAACGTGCAAAAGCGTACCAAGGCTCGCGCATGTGCGCTACGCTTTCTCCTGTCTCGCTACTGGGAGGTGGAGAGACAGGCCCGCCCGGCTAGGGGCTCGCGGTACCGCTATGCGGAAACGGTGGATAACGCGAGGCTATCTCCCTAGCCGGGCGGCTTACGTTCCAGGCATCTTGCCCGCTCGCACGCTCGCTTGCTAGCATCCTGCCAAGGGCTGCCGACGCGAGAGTAGCGTCTAGCCTCGCTCGGATAGCGTTTCCCGCGCCGGCAGCTCCGTATCCCACGAGAGGCGGAGCAACCCCTAATGATGCCCGACATGTCTGCCGCCTCGCTCGGCGAGCTGGCCGCTCTTGACGACCTAGTGATCACTAACCCCCTCGACCGGCTTCTCGCGGAGCCTGGCGCGCTCAGATGGCAGATTTACGCCCGCCCGGCCGTGCTGTTCGGCCCGGCCGCACTGTTCGAAGATGGGTTTTCGGAAAACACCTCTGACCTTATCGAAACCCCGAACGAATAAGGGTTGGTACGGTGACCGCTAACAGGGGGGTAAAACCCGACAGCGTGGCTCTCAGAGCCGTATAGGGGCTATACGGTTTTGGCGGGTATCGCGAAAAAGGGCCTGTTTCCCCTCGTCCCCGTGTTCGACTCGGCGAGGCGGGACACCTCCCCCGTCGAACGCCTGTCGTTGCTAGGCGTGTTCGACTGGCAGGCAACCGCGGCCCCTCTCGTCCGAACACCTTTCCTTAAGACGCTGTGTTCGGCTCGCGGCAGTAGACCGCTCTCTCTATCGAACATATCCGCTTACGTGTCCGTGTTCGATTCGCGGACGAGCGTAAGGCTTTCCATCGAAAGCATCCGCGTAAGCATCTGTGTTCGGCTCGCGGGGGTGAGCCGCTCCCCCGCCGAACGTTTCCCCTAGACACAGAAACGGCCGGCCGGCCTCCGCTAAGAGACCTGACCGGCCGTTCAACTTGCTTGCGGCTGGCTTACTGCCGTTGGTACGAGCATCGGAAAAACGCCTGAGCGGGATTGCCGCTTGGGGCAGTGACGGGCGCGGAACATTCGGTCGTGTAAGCCGTGAGATTGGATAGCTTGCTCTGTGTGCTGGCGAGTTTGGTTGACAGGCTGGCATTGTCCTTTTGCGCCTTGCTGAGCGCTTGCTTGAAGCCGGCCAGCTCTTGTCCTTGCGTCTTGGCCGACTGTTGCAGGGCGGCTATCTGTCTCGCCGCTGTATGATCGATCGGCGCTTTGGGTCCGTACATGACGTAACCCGCGAGCCCTAGCGCGACGATGCTGGCGATAAAGGCGAACATGGCCAGCCATCGCGGTTGACGTTGCGGCTCTGGCGCTGGCTCCGTTATGCGCAGCGATGCACGCGGGGGCGGGTAGGGCTCTGTGTAGTCCGGGGGCGGTACATCCTCGTAATACGCCTGCCCTGGCTCGTTGTACTGACTCATGGCGGTTTCCCTTTCCCGTTACGTGGCGACGGCCGACTGGCGGCGATGGAACATGGTGTAAAGCACCTCCGGCCAGGGCGCTAGCTTGTCATGCCAGAGCGGCGGCAGCGCCTCGGCGTTGCGGGTGTCTGTCTGGACTAGGTTGTTTAGATGCCGCAACGCATGAAACGAGACAGTTAGCTCGTTCGGGATTGGCGGCTCAGTTGGGTCGTACTCGTCTGGCCGGCCGTACTGCTCGAAAAGAGCGATGGTGATAGGCAGTGCATCAGGCCAGACCTCAGGCACATATAGGTCGGCCGGCTGTCGTACTGCCGCCACGTAGGTTAGGACCACGGCGGTATCGTCAGGATGCCACGAGGTAGAGAACGCGCCGGGCTCGCGAGCATTCATCGAATGCAGCAAGAGGATTGATTCTTTGGGGATGCCGTGCCGAGCCAAGGTGTACTCGACTTCCCAGTGGACGTCGCCGGCTGCCGGCACGTTGCCGGATATCCACTCGCCCTCGCTGCCGTTGACGAGATGCAGCCCGTTAGGATCGCACGCCATCGCGAGCACTCCGACCCGTACTGTCATGTCACCGCACATGTCTAACTTTCCTTTCCTGGGTATTTCGGGATTCCGTCTGTTACCTGCTTGGCACGGGCCTTGGATACGCCGTGCATCTGGCCGAGAACGCCTAGAGACGTTTCTTGGCTTTGCCAGAGCCGACGCATCATGCC
>Ga0247668_1000327_pt1 | contig 12182 bp, 8 predicted proteins | sample CNK09_metaG_FD_182737 | JGI IMG/M metagenome (GOLD analysis project Ga0247668, IMG submission 182737) | Soil microbial communities from Purdue University Martell Research Forest, Indiana, United States - CNK09 | ecosystem: Environmental > Terrestrial > Soil > Temperate forest > Bulk soil | place...
GTCAGTTACCACCTTTCAAGACGCCTGTTGCCTTCTCGACTTCACGGCTGAATTGCTCCAGCGCCCTGGCGGTGTTCTCCATCTGTTCGTCGGCTTCCTTCCAATGCCGTTCCTCGATAGCTTCGCGGATGCCCGGCAGGGTCTTCACGCCGTAGCCGGTGTAAAAACCGGGTGCGTAGATGAGATGCTTGTACCAGGGACGCCGCGGCAGGCCCTCGCTCCTAATCAAAGCGCGCTCGGTCTGGATCAGAGTTTCGTCGAGTCGCCTCTGGGTGTCGGCTGAGAGGGCGCGACCGTTGGTGGAAACCTGGCTGAGGGCCTGGTCGTAATTGCGAGCGTTCTCTTGCAGGCGCGCGAGCGCGTTGTGAAGCGGGGCAAAGTTGAAGAACGGCACCGGCGATTCCGATTTGGGCGCGACGAATGGCTTGGTCGGATCGAAGACGGCCTCGAAGGATTTTTCAGAAATGAGCCGCGCTTTTTCTTTGGTTTCCTCGCGCATGTCGTCGGCCAGCTTCGCCACTTCTTTGCCGTATTTCCCGACCGTGTCGGAGAAGGCCCTGAACTCGAGCGGCAGGGTGTCGGCGTTGGCCAGGCGCAGGACGGCATGGCCCGCCGTCTGCGCAAGCGCAATCCCGTAATCGAAGCTTGGGTCGCCAAATCGAGTGTAATGATCGAAGGAGTCATAGAGCGAATGGTAAACGCCTTCGTTGACGCCCTCGCCGCCGAAACGGATGTCGAGCGAAGCCACCCCCAAATGCTGCAAAAACGGCGTGTAGTCCGAGCCGGAACCGAGGGCATTGATCGACAGGTCGGCGCGCTCTCGGGCTTCGCGCTTCTCCTCCGGGCTTCCCTTGATCAGGTGCTGTGCGTGCAGGCGTTCCGCCACGGAGATTTTCTTCTCCGGATCGATCACATCACGAGCGACTTCATTCATGAACTTTTGCAAGGTGTGCGAGCCGCCGATGCGGAGGAAACCGCGCGAATTATTGTCGCTGTTAACATACACGGCCGCATTGTAGCGGAGAGTGTCGGCATGGGCCTCAACCCACTCGGTTGAACCGAGCAAGCCCGGTTCCTCTCCATCCCAGACGGCGAAGACAATCGTGCGCCTTGGTTTGGAGCCGCTCTTGAACAATTCTCCCATGGCCCGCGCTTCTTCCATCAACGCGACCGTGCCGCTGACCGGATCATCGGCGCCAAAAACCCAGGCATCGTGATGATTGCCCCGAATAATCCATTCGTCGGGCCGGTCGGCGCCGGGCATTTTGGCGATGACGTTGAAAAGCGGCACGAGGTCCCAATTGAATGCCACTTTGAGATGGACTTTCGTTCGGCCCGGCCCCAGGTGATAGGTGAGCGGCAACGCTCCGCGCCATTCCTCGGGCGCAACCGCCCCGGTCATGCTTTTGAGCAACGGAAGCGCATCGCTATAAGAAATCGGCAGGACCGGAATCTTCGTCAAACTCGGGGCCTCATTGATGGGCAGCCGTTTGGCATCTTTCACTGCGCCGATACCCGGCGTGAGAGGATCGCCTGCATAAAGTGGCATGTCCGCAACCGAGCCGCGTTGCGCGCCCTGCCCGTTGCGATAGGCTCCTTTGGGATAATCGTCTCCCTGGAAATAACCATCCTCGTGAGGGTCCGAATAAATGATGCAACCAATCGCCCCATGTTCAGCCGCGACCTTCGGCTTGATGCCCCGCCAGGAACCACCATAGCGCGCAATGACGATCTTGCCCGCCACGTCAACGCCATGTGTTGCCAGCACGTCGTAATCCTTAGGCACTCCGTAATTGACATAGACCAACTCGCCGGTGACATCGCCGTCAATCGAGTAGGCGTTATAGACCGGCAGCGACTCTTCGGATTGAGATGAAGTTGAATCTTCCGCCAGCGGCGGCTCTTTGAGGCCGGCGCTGAATTTTTCCGGTTCGACCATTTCGAGCAAGCGCACTTTCGGGGTGGGAAAGAGCACCTGAAATTCTTCGATCTCTGTCTCGTAGCCCCATTCGCGAAATCGTGAGGCGATGAAATCAGCATTGTCCTTATCGTAAGCGGAGCCGAGGTGATGGGGCCGTGCCGTCAATCGCTTCATCCACTCGCGCAAATTATCACGCTTAAGCAACGCATCGAAACGCCCTTCCAACCCGCGCTGGTGCTGGGCGCTTTCGCGGGTGAAACCGAGCAAAGGCTTGTCGCCAGGGGAAACGCTCTGTGCCCAACCGGTGCCGACAAAGCTCATCCACAGCAAAATGCAAATCGCCCACCTTGGATACGCCGGGCATGCGTCGAACATCTTCTTCATTGCGAGATCACTACCTGAGGAAGCGCCTCAGGGCAACCCGCGAAACCAGGGGCGCAGATTTTTAATCGTTAAAGCGTCACGGTGCCTTCTGCACAACCAGGAACTCGACTTCTCGCTTCTCCGGGATCACATCAAGTCCAAGTTGCTTCCCTAGGGCCTGCTTTAGGCCGTCTCCTTGGGCTCCTGCCTCGCTCCATGTTAGAGCGATGTCGAGCCGGCCAGTGTGATTGGCCTCATTGACGACAGGCCGATCCAGGAATTGTTCGAGTGCTTTGGAAAATGAACTGATAGTCGTATTGACAAATTTGAGGTTGCCGTCGCCAGTCTGGCTGGAACTTGAGCCTGCCTGTGCCACGGTTGGCTGCAAGCCAGGGAAATCCCCCGGCTTGGACTTGAGGACATAAACCTCTTCCGGACGCGTTTCCAGATGCGCGATGACGCCGAGCTTATCGCGGAGAGCCTGTTGCAGCGCCTCCTTTTGACCGGTTGCCAAGCTCACGAGGTAGTCGTATTTGGCTTTCGGCAATGGTGTCGAAGCCATTACTCGGGTTTCACTAACCCCATAAGCGATGGAAATCAATTGTTCAATAGTTTTGGCTGCGCCCATCATCTTACTGCCGGAAGTAATATTTTGGCTGGGCCCGACGGGAGGCTTCGAAGCACGCAGGAAGACCAGGGGCGGCGCTGCATCCAAAACCCGCGAGTTGCCGCTTTTGATAACCTTGAGTGCGGCAGCGTCTTCGTCTTCTGCCGGGAGCAGCGTGGACGGGTGGCTTTTCTGGATAACATAAGTTGTGGTGCCTGCGGCCAGGAGCAGAGCAACGGTGGCGATGGCAGCAGTTTTAATTTTGGAGAGAGCCATAAGTTTCAGGATTCCTTTCAGAGCGAAGGTTGAGGATGTGAGTGTCGTTCCTTTGATAATTGCAGTCGCGGCGATGGTGCCGGCCAATCCGGCCGGAGCGGCCTGCACCGATTGCGCGGAAAGCGCTGCTAACAGGACTGTGGCAGGGATGACCACGCCGCGCTTCTGGAAAATGAGCCGGAGCTTTTCAATGGCGCGACCGACGCGTTTTTTCGCCGCCGCTTCATTGAGTCCGAGGCGCGCCGCCACGTCCTTCAGCGGTCGTTTTTCAAAGAACCGGAGAAGCACCGCGCAACGGTCTTTCTCCGAAAGTTCTTCCAGCGCTTCGTTCAGGAGCGGTTCCATCCGGTCCCAAGGAGATTCGTCATTGTTGTCTTGAAGGGTCGTTTCCATTTCGGCTGCTTCCCGTTCGCGCCTTTGGCGGCGCACTTCCGTGCGAATGATTTTGGCCGCGGCAAATCGCACCGCCCGAAAAAGCCAGCCGGACAGGATTGTTTTTTCAGAGATGCACGTCGCCTTGGCCGCGAGGTCGATGAAGACCGCCTGCGTCGCTTCCTCGGCGGCTGAGGGATTGCGCAATTGGCGCAACGCTACCGAATACACGAACCCAATGTGCCGCTCGACCAGCATTCGGAATGCGTCCTCCGAATGCCGGGCCGCGAACTCTCTCAATAATTCCGTGTCATCCATACCGACTGCGTTCATTCATCTCTTAACACCCGCCCAAGGATAAAGGAGACAAATTATTTCGTAACCGCTCAGGTGCGGAGCGCGGCTGTCCCCAGCCGCAGCAGCCCCGAATCGCTAAGATGGGCCCCAAGTAGCCAAGGCACGCCTGCGGTTGGGGACAACCATCTCCGCACGTGAGCAGTTACAACTATCTCGACCCGCTTTCGGACTTTTTGGACAAGTTCGAGCTTTTGCATCCTCATTTGGGTGCATTGGAGCTCTTTATCTGTGGATTCATTTGACAAGCCTGGCCGGCGAACACAAATTGTATGCGTGCGGATCATTAAAGAAAGCACTCTGGTGGCTTTTGCCGCTCGGCATTCGCAGGCCGCGACCGGTTTGGAAGTCTGGCGGCGAATCATGGGGCAGGAACAATTTCGGCATTTCGCCGATTTGCGCCGGTGTTTTCGTTCGGCGGATCAGGTAAGCGTGGCCAGCGGCAATCCGGTCGTGGTGTTCAATATTTGCGGAAATACCTACCGGCTCGTTTGTGCCATCCACTACAACACAGGAAAGGTATTCCTGCTCCGCTTTCTGACGCACGCGGAATACGACAAAGATCGATGGAAAGATGAATTATGAAAGCTCTGATGCATAAACGGCGCCATTTCGCCAGCAAGGCGGATATTCCCAGGACCTATCGCGAATTGTGCCAGCTTTATCTGCCGCGCCCGATTCATGATGACGCGGAGGATGCTGAAGCCTCGGCTATGATGAACGCGCTCGCTGTTTTCGCCCGGCTCAATTCGGAGCAGCGTGATTATCTCGATGTGCTGACGGAATTTGTGGACGAGTTCGACAAGGGCAAAAAGATCCGCTGGCCGAAAGCCAGCGGCGTGGACGTGCTCAAGCACTTGATGGAAGAACATGGAATGAGCGCTGCGGATTTGTCACGCATCCTGGGTGCAAGCCGCAATCTGGGTGCGATGATCCTGCGCGAAGAACGCAAGCTGACTCTGAATCATGTGAAGACCCTGGCGCGGCACTTCGGCGTATCTGGAGAGATTTTTCTCGCGTGAAGAGATCGCCTCGCTCAGTGCGAGGCGACCGGTTAAAATCCACTGGCTGCATGTCGAAGGGGCGGCGCGCCAGTAGATGCGTCAATTGATTGCAACCGCGTCTTTGAGTGACAGTCAAAGGTAGCTCAGCCAGGGGCTTCGATGCCGCTGTTTCACGCACGCGAACCAACTGCAGAAATGGAATAGCAACAACACGGCTACTATCCAAACGAAGTAAACTACCCACAACTCATGACCGTATCCCGAATCCACCGGGGGGTGTGCGAAGTAAAATGAGCCGATCGCGGGTCGGTAATTAGGATAAGCTGCGACGACAGCCAAGAGGTGGATTATGGGCAAGTGCAGCAGATAATAAAAAAGCGGCACCCGCCCAAACGTGACGAAGGCACGGGTGGCCAAAGCGAAAGCAGGGACGGCGGAGCGCGGGCCGTTTTCTCTGGGGGTCGCGTCCCTGGCGGCGACGTCGCGCGCGCGGGGCTGCTCGCGTTCGGACGGGTTCAGACGCCGATCGAGCAGTGCGAGCAAGAGGATGCCAGGGCCGAGGGTCATGAGCAGGAAGAGGAGCGAGGGTGGATATTTTGTGCAATTGACGAAGGAAAAACACGTGAAGAGGAAGTTCTTTTGATGCGACCAGGGATGCGGGTCGCCATAAATGTTAGCAGCGCGAATGGCCACAAAAGCCGCGCTTAAACCGAGTCCAAGCCAGAATAGCTTCTGTCGGCGGATTTTCGGCTCCAGCGTGTAAAAAGAACCAAAGCCATAGCCGGCGGCCATCACTCCAACCCACGGCACCAGAGCATACAACGGCCTGAACTCAAAGTTATGGGCCAATTTGAGATTATATCCGAGGTGAAGAATTCCCCAGACTGACGCGAAGGCACCAAAACTCTCCGCCTGCAAACCATCAAGCAGGTTGTGGAGCCCGATCATTGCGACTCCGAACACCGCCACAACCGCGGTCGGCAGCCAGACCAAACCGGCCAGAATAATCATCGAGCAGCCTAACACCCAAATCACTTGTCCCACGACAAAGGGCGAACCGAGGCGAAAAGACCAGCCCATCCGGACCACCGTGAATTCGAGGAAAACAAGCCAAAGGCCTCGCGTCCAAAGAAAGCGCGACAATTCCGACTGGCTCTTGCCCCGGGTTAGCGAAAGAAATGCGCCAGTTCCCGCCAGGAAAACGAAGATAGGTGCGCAAAAATGAGTAACCCAGCGGGTCAAAAACAGCGCCGCATTGGTGTGGGCCAGATCGGTGGCATCGACTGACGTGCCGTTCACCATGCCGCGTGTGTGATCCAGCGCCATTAAGACCATGACCACACCCCTCAAAAAATCCACCGAAACGAGCCGAGAGGGAGTGGAGGTTACGTGGGTGGCGGATTGCATCGTTGAAATCATTGAATCGCTGAACCGTGGAATCGTTAGATCGTTGAATCGCTCACGGCTCAACGACTCCCAATTCCCGCACGAGAAAGGCCCAATGATCGGCGCTTTCTTCGATCAGTTTGCTGGTCGGTGTCCCGGCACCATGGCCGGCTTTCGTTTCAATACGGATCAAGGTTGGCGCGGCGCCGCTTTGGGCCGCTTGCAGAGCTGCGGCGAATTTGAAGCTGTGGGCGGGCACGACCCGGTCGTCATGATCGGCGGTGGTGACCAGTGTCGCCGGGTAGGCCGTGCCTGGTTTGAGGTTGTGGTACGGCGAATACGCATAGAGCGCTTTGAATTCTTCGGCGTTGTCCGGCGAGCCGTAATCGGAAGTCCAGGCCCAGCCACGGGTGAACTTGTGGAAGCGCAGCATGTCCATCACGCCGACGGCGGGTGTGGCGGCGCGAAACAATTCGGGCCGCTGAGTCAGGCAGGCGCCGACTAACAGGCCGCCATTGCTCCTGCCGCCAATCGCCAGTTTGCGGCGATTGGTATATCGGTTCGCAATCAGCCATTCGGCGGCGGCGATGAAATCGTCAAAAACATTTTGCTTCTTTAGTTTGGTCCCGGCCAAGTGCCATTCCTGGCCGTATTCACCGCCGCCGCGCAAGCTGGGCTGCGCAAAGACGCCGCCCATCTCCATCCAAACCAGAGTGTTAACCGAAAAGCCGGGCGTTAGGCTGATGTCGAACCCGCCATAGCCGTAAAGGTAAGTTGGGTTACGTCCATTGAGCGTCAACCCTTTCTTGTGCGTGATGAACATTGGCACCCGCGTGCCGTCTTTGCTGGAGTAAAAGATCTGCTTCGTTTCGTAATCGGCGGCATTGAAATCGACCTTCGGCTGCCGGAAGACGGTGCTGGCGCCGCTACTGAGGTCGTAACGATAAATCGTGGCCGGCATCGTGAAGCTAGTGAACGAGTAAAAGGTTTCGCTGTCGCCCCGTTTGCCGCCGAACCCGCCGGCACTGCCAATACCCGGCAATTCCACGCGGCGCACTAGCGCGCCCTTGCGGTCGAAAACGTTGACTTCCGAATGGGCATCCTTGAGATAGAGCGCAATCAATTGATCGTTGATCAGATTGACGCTTTGCAGCCGTTCATCGCTCTGAGGGACAATCTCCTGCCACTGGTCACGGGCCGTGCGGCTGAGATCGATGGCTATCACCCGGCCACGCGGCGCCTTGAGGTCGGTTCGGAAATAAAAAACCGATCCGACATTGTCGATGAAGTTGTAATTCGCATCGAAGTCGTTGAGCAGTTCGACCACTGGAGCGTCGGCGGTTTGCAGGTCCTGATAATAAAAACGATTCCGTGTGTCGGTGCCCTGCCAAACCGTGATGACCAAATATCGGCCATCGTCAGTCACCTGGCCGGAGAAGCCCCACTCCTTTTGATCCGGACGGTGGTAGATGAGCGGGTCGGCAGACTGAGGAGTGCCAAGCCGGTGATAGTATAGCTTGTGAAAATAGTTGGCGTTTTGGTAGGCATGGGCCGCATCCGGTTCGTCGTAGCGGCTGTAGAAAAATCCTTTGCCGTCCTTGGTCCACGCTGCGCTGGAAGACTTCACCCACTTGATCTGATCGGGCAGATCGCGGCCGGTCTCGATCTCGCGCACTTTCCATTCCTGCCAATCCGATCCCGCCGCCGACAGCCCGTAAGCGATTAGCCGTCCGTCATCGCTGATGGAATATCCGCCAAGTGCAATCGTGCCGTCAGCCGAGAATTTATTCGGGTCGAGCAGCACCCGCGGCTCCTGCTCCAGCGAACGCAAGGTGTAGAGCACGGCCTGATTCTGCAGCCCGTCATTTTTGGAGTAGAAGTAGCGGCCACCTTCTTTGAAGGGAACACCGTAGCGTTCGTAATTCCACAACTGCGTGAGCCGTTCCTTAATGCGCACGCGCTCGGGGATTTGAGCCAGGTAGGAGAACGTGACCTTGTTTTCAGCTTCGATCCAGGCTTTCGTTTCGACCGAATTCTCATCCTCCAGCCATCGATAAGGGTCGGGCACTTTGACGCCGTGGAAATCATCGACCTGGTTGACCGTCGGAGTTCGTGGATAAAGAAGCGCGGGCATAGGCGGCTGGGAAGCGGGTTTTTCAGAGAGACAACCTGCCAGCGAGAACAAGCCGCCGAACAGGAGCGCGAATTTAAGAAGAACGGAGCGCGGACTTTCCAGTCCGCAGCAACGTAAAAAGGGGAGGGGCGCAGAAGTTTTCGGAGGCGTGGAACGTTCCGAGTTGGCGCTCTGGATGACGTGATCGTTCGGCGCTCGGGCAATCCCGCAGGGATTGAATAAATCAGCCCAGGGTTGCGAGGGACGAGCTACCCTGGGTAGGGGGCCGAAAGTCCGCAAACCCTGAAAGGGTTGAATCCTCAGCGCGCTTGCAATCCTGGATTCAGGATGATTCATGCATGTCGCTTGTTGTGAACCAACGATAAACATGCCGCCCTGCTGGGGCTGAGGAGATTCACCACGCTATTTCCCCGCTGCTTGTTCCTTTTCTTTTTCTTTTTCCGTCTGCGTCTTCATCATCAGAATCCAGTCGCCTTCAGACGGCGTGGGGAACTGGCAGGTGCTGGTGGTGACGACTGCGACGGCGGGACTGTTCTCCCCCGTTCGCGGATTGACCCAGGTGACGTTCGGAGATGGCGGAAGGGAGTCGAGTTTGATTTCGATGGTGCGGTCTTCGGGGACGTACACCACCATCAAGTCCTTTTGATCGGTACGGGCGGCGGACACAAAGTGCCCCGGCTTTTCTGCACCGGGCTGATTGACGACGAACATTGGTGTGGGACGGAGCCGCCAGAAATCATTCGTAGTAAAAAAGTCGTGAAGGAATTTCATCTGCTCCGCCGCCGGCATGGTCAAGCCCTTCTGCCAGGGCAACGGCGTGCCGGTGGTGGGATGATCCGTGGGAGCCTTGGTGCCGTCGTCCCAACCCCACACCCCGTGGCCGCCGTAACTCACCCCGGCGGCCGGTGTGTTCAGCAGCGACCAATACATCGCGCGGCGCACGCTCTCAGGCGTGTGCGGTTTCTTGGATTGATACGCGACGTGATTTTCATAGGGGGGCTCGAGATTGATGAAGGGCCGATGAGGCAGATGCGTCCAGTATTCCGTCGAGGGACCTTCCGTCATCCATTTCAAAGTCGCGTCGTCGTCGCCGTGGCCGCTTTGATAGCCGACGATGTCGTACCATTTTTCGTCCTTGAATTCGTCCCAAATCCACTGCATGCCGCCGGGGTGCATCGTGACCGGGGCGTGGGAAATATTCCCAAACACGGCTCGCCCAATTCGCTGCCAGCGCTCAGCCTTGGCCCCCCGATAATCTCCATCGCCGGCCAGAATCCAAAGGACATCATTGCCGCCCCAGCGCGCGACCATGTAACGCGCCAGCAGAATGGCCTGGTCTTCGGGCAAGGCCACGCCGGGATTTACTTGAGGGTTGCTGCCGCCGTTAATCGCCCAGAGCAGAACCGGGGCACTGAGCAGGCCGGCCTCGTTCATTGCTTCAACTTTTTGGTCGAGCCGCTGAAAAAAGGCCGGGTTAATTACGATTTTGTTAGTTGGGCCGGTGAAGGCGAGCTGATGCTCCTTGTCGCCGTCGGGCGCGGCGCGAAATTGAGTGGCGACCCACTGCACGCCGGTGAATTTCTGGCGGGCGCGTTCCTTCACATACAGGTTCCACTCATCAGTGGTTGAGAGCAACGGGCCATTCCAGGCCGTGTCGCCCAGCCAGAAAAAAGGCGTTTGGTCATCGTGCGCCAGGTAACGACGGTCCGCCGAAACCTGAACCGGGCCATGCTGAGTAAACCGGGTCTTGCCGCTGGAGGCCGTGCACTCGAATTGGCCGCTTTGGCCGTTCAGCCCGGTGTTCTTCTCATCGGAGCAGATTGTTTTGTAAGTCCATTTGCCGGTCTGATTTGGAGCAAACCGCAGCCGCCAGGTGCTCCCGCCATCCCAAAAGCCGTAGGTCCGGTTTGTCGTTCCCGAAGGCGAGACAAAGACCGCCTGAAGGGTTGCTTCCTGGGCCGGATTGCCATAAGAGGCGCTGCTCTCGAAGCTCTTTTCAAACCGGTCCCACTTGGAAACCGATGAACTCTGTGGAGCCGCTTCGCTGGCGGGGCCGTTCAACAGCAGCAGAGGCAGTGCAAGGCAAAAAATATTCCGGTGAATCAGTACTAAATCGAGACGTTGATTTGACATTCTTATTTGGCTCATAAAGTTTAACTTCTTTAGTCGCGCCAGTATCTCACGACAAAATGAGCCAACTGTCAATTGTGCGTACGCCCGTGACGCCCGTGTCGCCCGTGTCTATAGCGCGTGTAACGCGGCGCCCGGGGAGAATGACTAAAGCAGCCGGTTTGGCTCACGAAACCGATAAAATGGAACACGGCGACAAAATGATGTGTGACAGAATGATTAAGGGGGCCACCGGTTTCTGTCCTGCGAAAGCAGAAGACGCATTTTTCTCGCAGCAACAGATCAGGGCGCAAAAAGATACGAGAACGCGTGATGGTCACCCTCACCAGGCCCACCTTTCAAGAAGCACGCAGGAAGAGTATCGGATCCGCCAATAAAATACGTTCCCCCATGCGGACACTGTGGTACGACAGGGAGGTATCTGCCCGGCCCCGCCAATTGGTCCATAGTCGGAGCATCGAAAAGGGGTTTATTGTTCTCCGCTGTCCAGCGCCCTCTCGCCCACAGAATGAGCCTTTGATTGCGGATACAAGTGAATTTTCCGCTCAAAGCGCGGTAAAACCCTCGCGCTGCTCCCGGAAGCGGATCATTCCACGAGATTGATCCAGGGAAAGCAGCCATTATCCCGTCCACAGTCGCCCAATCCACGAGATTAGTGGAGAATTCGATTGAATAGACCTCTTGAGGGCTCCCAATAAGTTGACAGCCGATACGGTTCGAGGCGAGCAGGGTGAAGTTTTGCAAGACTGGCTGGACAGCACTTTCGCGGCGAACGGTGCCGACGGAGTTTCCAGAACCTACGTTACTAACGAATACGTAATGGCCTCCGGCAAAGATCGAGGCGAAGACGGCATCTTGTTTGATTTGTGTGATGGATTCGACCTCTAATTCCGGCTCTTCCTGTCCGCCGTCGGGTGTAATCTCCTGCGCCACCAATCTCGCTGTGTGACCGCACGGCCCAAAGTATAGCCTATCGATCCAGCTCACGAGAAAGTTCGTTCCATCAAACGCGGCTGACGAATGCGTGGTCGGGCCACGCGGGCTGATCTGGAATTCCGGGCCGGAAGGAACGCCTTCATCCGAGATTAGTCGCCCGTGAATCATAAGCCACGAGTTGGTGTAAAGCGGACTGCCGTTCCTGGGAGTAGAGCAATAATCGTAAGAAACGTAGGGTCCAACTTCCCGGCTCCAAGCTACGATGTAATTCGTTCGACCAATTACCAGCGCGATTGAGTTAGCCGATCCCGCTGGTGCCTGGCTAATACTCAAAGGCGGCTGCACCGCGCCCGACGTGCTGAGAAAGCACCCTTTGACTTGCCAAACGTTTGTGTCGCCAGCGGATGCCATCCAACTGACCACGTATTTTCGCCCATCGAATGCGAGAGCAGGATATCTTTGCCACTCTGAATCCGCACTGATTTGGATCCGATCTCCTGACAGCATCCCGGTTCGAGTGATGAATTGGCCGTGGATCGAGGAAATCCCATCGGGATCGATTCCATGCGCTTCCCAAATCGCCAGGTACTGACTGCCGTCATAAGCGATCGCGCCTGGTTCCGTTGCATCCGCATCCTCGCTAATCACGAATGGCGCTCCCACCGCCGAACCCTGCTTGTCCATGAACTGGCCATTTAT